>Ga0118677_10001311_pt1 | contig 53222 bp, 37 predicted proteins | sample AliMusrvi5mmetaG_FD_86154 | JGI IMG/M metagenome (GOLD analysis project Ga0118677, IMG submission 86154) | reverse complement strand
CCGGTATAGCTTGGAAAAGATCTTTGACTATGTCATAAGTCGGTTGGTCGCACTCACAAAGCTTACCGACATTGCCCGCTTCAAGCCCGATCCGCGCCATCTGCAAAGCCAGAAAAAAAGCCGCAACTCATTGAACTGTCGGCTCTTGGAGCTCTTAGGTTGATGCGAAAGGGCAACCAGTATAAGCCGGGGGGCTCCCCTTTTCTCAAGCATATCACCCCCGAACGAGGGCGATAACCGAAAAAGGGCCAAATAAACACCATTTCCAACGTCATAAACGAGGCTGCGACGTATCGGTGGAAACTCAGAATGCGTGCCCATAGCCTGCTCTAGGACAATTTGGTGTGTGGTAGCAAGAAAAAGCCTGAACCCGTGAAGGGCGTGAAATTTAGCTCCAATTTGGTTCGTATGTGCAGCTTCGTCTTAGGAAATCAGCCGCTTTATTCAACCTTCTTTAAATGCAAACGCCCGTTATTCCAGTGATCCGCTGTCTTGACATTCACAACCGGTTCCATGAACTCCCCGGTGTGCTGAAAAAAACAAAACCCAACAAAGACAACCACCGTCAACTTCCCTGTCAATCCCTCTGCCTTTCGATGCTAAGGCATGGCACCTTGGCCAGCGCTTGGGCCATAGGTCTGTTGCTAGTTGGGGGTGGCTACGCGCATGGCAAACCGAAGGATGCGCCGACGAGCGATTCCAAAGCAGAAAGCCTGCCCGATCCCGCACCTCCATTTGAAGCCAATGTAGGGAAGCGGGTCGCAGCCGAGTTCAATGTTTCCACTTTTGAGGGTCCGGAGGGGGTTGTTCAACAGCCAGCCTTATGGTTCGGCAACAAGCACCTCGATGTTATCAACCGACTAGGCTATAGACCGAACCAAGATAACTCTGTTAGCCTCTACATTGACAACCGCGAGGTTCTGCTTATCCAATTCTGGGGTTCCCTCCCAAATCTGGGTTTCGGTTATCCATTCCAGATACTCAAGAACCAACCGCCAAAAATCGATTTCGACGCTAAGGCCAAAGCGATCAAATTCACCAAACCCTACGCCCTGACAAATGGAAAAAACGCCACTTTCACTTGGACGCTCAAGAGTATCGATGCAGGAAAGGCCGAACTCGTATGGGACTGTGGCGTCGGTGAGGACGCAGACAAAAACATCAGTGTCGGCCCATGGATTCACTTCTCCGACGACTACCGTTCGTCAGATATGTCGATCAATGACGAACCGGTGGATTTCCCCGATCTATCAACCCTGGCCGATGGCAAGCCCAAGGAACTGACGCTGGCCAACCATGAAGTTTCCAAGATCACCGTAGGTCCCGATAGCCCACTCAAGGGATTCTCACTGGAATTTGGCGCAAAAACCGCATGCAGCTTCGCCGAGACCCTAGATGGCAAACGATTCCACATGAAGTGCTCGGCCGCCGGCAGTCGCAAGGGCAGCATCATCATAGACATGGCGCTGTCAGCCGTGGCCAGCAAGGATGCCCAACCCCCCGTGGCAGGCGTTGACTTCTGGAAACACGACGCTGTCCATGTGACCGTGCCTGCTAACCGCAACATGGTGCCCAATGGCAGTTTCGAACAGGGACTGCGATACTGGAAGTGGGGTCCCGGCGGTGGAAAATTCAGGGCAGACCTACCACAAGTCTATACGATCAGCAATGACGGGATGTTTGGAGGCAAGGCCTTGTCTATCCACCCCTACGATGCGGCCCTGCCAGCGTACAGCATGCCTATAGCCGTGGAAAGCGGCAAAACCTATACCCTGAGTTACTATGTCAAGGCCGAACAGCCAGACACTGGGGTGAGCGTCAACGCAACCAGCGGGATGCGTGGCAGCCAGTTACTCGACTGGCAGAAGGTGGGCGGCAATAGCCACAGGATTCCCAATGACGAAGTGGGCAAATGGGTGCGCAAGTCACGCACCTTCGTGTCGGACACCCGCTGCATCAGCATTTCAGTTAGTGCCGGACGTCCCGTTTTAATCGACGGCATCCAGATGGAAGAAGGCGACAAGGCCACTGAGTATATCCCGCTGCCTGTCGAGGGCCGAATCGAGTCTGCATTCCAAGACAATGCCCTAGACTATGGCAAACCGTTCGATGCCAAGTTCATCCTGACGGGCAAGCCCGGCTCCCACGGTTCAGTCAAATTGGTCTTCCGCGATTTCAACCGTACTGAAGTCGGCGAGCTGACCAAAAAGTATCAATTAGACACCAAGGGCAACGCCTCTTACGCTCTTCCGCTGGAGAATGTTCTCGGCAAAGGTATCTTCGTGGTCAAAGCCATCTTTATGCCGGAAGGCTCCAAGCCGTATGTCGATTTCTATCGTCTTTCCATCATCAAGCCACTGGAGAACCGTCATCCTAGCAAGGATCTATTCGGAAATAATACCTGCGGCCACATCACCCGCGGAGCAGATTCCTACAAGATGTTTATGCGCTGGGGCTGGGGTTCCACAACCGGCTACAACACCCCCAAGGAGGTGGACGACTATTTCACCAAATACCGCATCTCATACGGCCCTAGCCTCATCACCTACAACTTCAGCGGATTTGGCAGTCTCCGTGACGAGGCGCTGATCAATAAATTCCAGCACACCATCTGGGGCGGAGCCATCAACAGTGAGGATCCCAATTGGAACGGCAAGATCTCAGAGACTGATGCCAAGTTCATCGAGGACACCGTCTACGACTCCGTGAAGGCTAACAATTGGTGCAAAAGCTGGGCACTCTCTACCGAGTCTGAGGGCAGTCTTCTAGTGCGGAGGCGGAACTTTGCAGAATACGCCAAGGTCTTGGAGGCCTTCCACCGTGGAGTCAAACGCGCGATCCCTGACGCGAAAGTCTATCCAGACGGCGGAACTTCAGGATACAGCGACTCGCGCGGGTTCACCGAAATGGAAGGCTATCTGGCATCCACTGACGGCAAGGTGAAATGGGACGCCATCGCCGTCCATCCCTACGGCAACCTTGACGGCGTGAACGGCACCAATGACATGGATACGGAAACCAAACGGCTGGTGGACCAGATGAAAAGGCACGGATACGGAACGGAGACCCCCATCGACTACGATGAGTGCTCTAACACAACATTTGTGAACATCCCCGAGTGGGGTGACACCGGATCGCTCGACGATTACGGCGACGGTCTGCCCAGCTACGATTCCGGATGGAAGGAATATCGCCAGGCATGCTGGATCGCCCGCACCTATCTGATGTGCATGAAGTATTGGCCGCAACTCCGCAGTTGCAACATCTGGAGTGGCTCCACATTCATGGACCAAGAGTTTACACCGGTTTCGTTCTGCATGGTTCCCAACTCTCTGGGCAACTTGTTCCCGAATCCCAAATTCAAGGCGGACATCAGGCCTGCAGGTGGAATCAGGGGATACGCTTTTGAAAATGGCGATGAGGTCATAGCAGCCCTCTGGTGCGCAATTGACAAAGTGGACGAGGGTATCGAACACGGGCCTGAAATCAACGTCCGTTTCGCGGGTCTGAAGCCAGAGTTCCTCGACCTGATGGGCAACGTCTGCAATGTCCCGCTTTCCAAGGACCATAGCGCAACGGTCCGCCTGACCCCAGCCCCGATGTTCATTCGGGTCAAAAAGAGCGAAGGTGACAAGCTCGTAGCAGCATTGTCCAAGGCCGAAGTCACCGGCGTCGGCAACTCGCTTAAGGTTTCGTTCCTGCCAAAACTCGGCGGGGAAATCGAGGCAAAGCTAGTCAACCTAACTGGCAACCCGATGAAAGGCGCGCTCAACATCAAGGGCCAGACTATGCCCTTCGAAGTGCCACCCATGGGGTCAACAGCCCAAAAGCTACCATTCAAGCTCGATCTAGCGCCGTCAAAAATCGAGAGTTGGAAACAGACGATCGGGGTTGAATTTGCTAATGGAAAACGTGACGACGTCAAATGGGACATGAGCTGTTTCACAGTGCCGCACGCAGCCAAGCCGATGCCTGCCAATCCAGATGATAAGGAGTGGGATGCCATCCCTGCCCTTCCCGTCAATAACTGGGTGGTGAACGATCCACTTATTACGACCAAGTTTGGCCAAGCGGGAGATCTGACGGCAAAGTTCCAGCTTGCATGGGACAAGGAAAACCTCTATCTGCGAGTGAGCTGCGTGGATGACAAGTTCGTGCCACTGCCGGAATCCAAGTGGAACCCGAAAGCGCTCTATGGCAATGACGGATGTGTGGAGCTTTATCTGGATACGATTGGCATCGGACGCAGCAACAGCACCAAAAACTTCGATCAATACGACTATCGTTACGACTTCGCCCCCGGCAATGGCAAGGCCGAGAACGGTCCCGGTTCTATCTACCGTGAACACGAGGTCTTCTGCCAGTTGGCCGGCGGCATGTCCATGCCCACCAAGGAGCAGGCAGCCGCAGGCATCAAGTGCGAGTATCGACGCAACGGCAACAGCTACAGTTATGTCATGATCCTGCCGCAGATGTACATCGAACCACTGCATCTTGAGAAAGGCTGGCGGGCCGGATTCGGCCTCTTCATCCATGACAAGGATACGGGTGAAAAAAATAACCCCGACGCTCCTGAAAAGGGAGTTTCGCTAGCCACCAAGAAGGGCATGCACTGCAACTATCGGCCAGACCTGTGGCCCATCATCGTTCTCGGCGATTGAACCCAGCAATGAGATGTCCCCCACACCGGGGGACATCTATCAATGCGAATTTTTTCGGGATAAAGTCACGGAAATTTTTATGGCGAGACTTTCTTGTAAGTCACCAACGCGCTGCCAGGTGCCTCCGGAATTTCAATGCGCAATTTCATCATATCCGCACCAGTCAGATTTTGTGTTTTCGCACTATCCACAAAGGTCACTTCATAATGAGCTTGGGGATTCACTCCGTGGAATTGAACATCAAGTGCCGGATATGGCGACTGGAACCGCCGGAAGAACATGGCGAAACCCTCTCCCTTTTCCGGCAGATCGTGCTGCCATGCGCACCATGAATCATTGTTCACATTGATAGCGGTCAGCGGATAAAAATCACCGTTGTGCAACGGGCGCAACAACTTGACCTCGGCGATTAACTTCTTGAACAAATCCGCCGAGAAGTCCTTGGCAGAGGTGGTCTGACTAATGCTGAAGCCACTGGTGGCGGCACTGCGCAGCGCATAAAGGCTGATAGGTTGCCTGGAACAGTTAGGGTCCAGACCGCAGGTACTGAGTGTGGCGTTCACCGGAACATATAGGCTTAAACCCGCCGTTTGAGCCTGATCCCAGGCCGGTGTGGAGTCGGGTGAGCCAACCGAATCACTGCGCGATAGCACATACGCGCGGCTAATCAATTCAAGATCGATGCGGCGACCGCCCGAGGCGCAGTCGTCAAAAACCAAGCCCGGATGCCGCTTGAGCAGTTCATCCCACAAGGCGTAAAGTCCTGTGATGTAATGGTTTTCAGTAATGCCCTGACGGTCGGGTTCGTCCGTCTGCTGCCAGTATGGCAGCGGCGGTATGTTGAAGTCAGTGCGATAGATGTCGATGCCCCCGTCACTGATGGACTTGGAAAGCTGGTCGGTCATCCATGTGAGCGCTGCGGGGTCTCCGAGGTTAAACAGACCATCGCAAACAGGACTTGAAGGATTGCAGACACTGTACATGCCTTTATTGCTTTTACCCTTTTCCCAGCCCAGCACGAATTCGGGATGTTCCTTGGCGATGCGACTTGCGTGATAGACACGCTCCGGTTCAAACCAGACTAGAAACTTGAGACCCAGTTTGTGGGCTTCATCCCCCAGTGGTTTCAGACCGCGCGGGAAATGCTGGACGTTAGGCACCCAACTGCCCGCCCCGCTGGGCCAGCCCCCTTCAAACCAGCCCGCATCTAGCCACCATGCTTCCCCGCCCAAAGCCGGCAGTGCCCGCATGTTCTGCAGTTGGTTTTCCTCGGTGGTGCCGTTGCCTAAATCCAGAGCCCACCACATATTCTGTGTCACGGGCGGCATGACGATTTCACCATTGCGGCGCGGAACATAATGAGCCAGTAACAGTCGGCGTAAAAGGTTATGTCCGCGCATGCGGTCATCCCCGCTCCAGGAAAGCAACAAAATGCGCGGCGTGCGTATGCTTTCGCCAGGATTCAGCTTGGCACACAGCGTCTGCTGGCCAGCACGTATATCAACTTGGCCGTCCTTTCTGCGTTGAATCTGCTGCGACCACTGCCCGGACCAGCCCACCGCCCAAACCAATCCGCCTGCAGGCCAAGCCATGTTGAAGAATGGCAGCACACCATCTGAAGATCGCCCACCGTTGGGGGCCATGTTGATAGGCGGATGGCCAGGCTCCAGTTGTTGATCAATGGGCAGAAAATCCGTGGCCTCGGCGGTGCTGCCCATGGCATGGTGAAACATCACAGTGCCCGGTGGCATCCCGATGGTCAGGTTCAGCGGCAGCAACTGTTCAAGCAGTGGACTGACGGACTGCCCTTTGTTAGTGAAATGAATTACCCAGTCTAGTGCGGGAAAATCTTTGCAACTGGTGATCTCTATGCGCGCTTCCATCCCTGAGGCCGGATCGGTGTAGGTGATGATTTGCAGTTCCCTGCCATCGGAGGTTCGGCCCGTTTTTGCAGTTCGATTCCATAGCGGCAGCAAATCAGAGGAGGACTTGCCTCCATAAACAAAAGAGAAGGGAAGCCGTTGACTAAGACCAGGTGACACTTCACCCGCAGCTGCAGTGCCAGCATTCCCGGAAAACGTCTTATCCGTCCAATCCTTGATTGCTGCGCATTCCGCTCGCGTGTTAAAGATGGGGTTACCTATTGCTGCCGCAGGTTGTTCGGCAGCCAGCGCTAATGCACCTACCATGACACCGGCAAGAGCAAACAATATCCTCAATGAGTTTCGCATGCAGGTCCTTTCCATAAGATGGGATTTGATAATACGGCCCCTCATCTCGCTATTTTTCACCGCTTCCGCGGACGGCAGTGGTATGCCATTACAATGCTCCGAAGTCATGGGCGCTGGTGGGCTTGTTGGGGTTACGGGATGACTGAGAGGGTAGGTATTTCGCGCTCCCTCCCAGGGTAGCCGATTCTCGGCAACCCTTCGCTATGTTACGAAATCCCGTTGGGATATTGAGAAGGGAGGCGGTTCCGCGTTTTCTTCGGTCGTGGATGTCTATCCACTCCGTCATCACGCCTTGGACCCGGCGCCTCCGAGCTCGGCCTTTCGGCAATCCCTTCGACAGGCTCAGGACTTGGCAGCTCTTTTGGCAACCAGTATGCATGAAATGTCCATCAGTGGCCGGGAGTCCTATCTCACCGCAGAAGGCTGTGACCTCCTCGATGCTTGCTCTGTTGTGTGTGTATTGTACTCAGTACATTCTGTATATCAGTATGGTTAGTCGTTCCTTGTCCGTTCCTTGTTCGTTGTTGGGTCGTTGCAGTGCCCGTTCCTGATTTGGAAGTGATGCTGAAAATCCTTGAATCTGTAAGGGTCGCGACTGTCCCCTTGCTCGTTCCCCTGAACGTTGCAAAGCGGCACCCTAACAATGTTTTTTTGGCGTGCCGATATGCCATCTCGGAAGGGATTCCGGCATTTTTCCAGTCCCCGATAAACGCCTGTCCAGCCTTCAGGCCGGTGATGGGGCAATCCTTCCACTTCGCACGCAGGGCAATCTGGAGTAGCAGGAGGAAAGCGTTCGGGTGCCTTGTGACGAGCGCCTCTGTCTCATCCCCGCAATACAGGGCAATAAATCGTGATGCGTTCATTTGTTCAACACCTCCGGTTGACGGTTTTTGTGGTCGGTTGGTCTGATATTCATAGTGCCCGGCATTTTGGCAGAGATCTGAGTGCCTGAAATATAATCCAGTGGTCCCCGGGGAGAGATGAAGCACGAAATTTTAAGCATTAAATCCGAAACAGAAAAGAAGAGTAAGATGGTCTCGCGCAAAGCCGACAAGGCGCGAAGGAGTCGGTGAGGTTGCTGCATTCTTTCCCGCCGCTTTTCTTGGCTCAGGGAAGAACGCGGAGCGAACACCAGCGAGCATGGAAGTAACCGGCGCAGCCCTGAACGGCATAGCCGGAGGCAATTTTGAAAGAGGAATACATAGACGTTAGGACATTTCATATCGTGAGTTAGCCAAGTTCATGGTAGATTCACTGGGTCATAGACTGGGACCGGGGAGACAAACCCATGAATCCGGCGGACCATGCAACAGATTTTCGCATTCCATGGCGGACCAGAGGAATATGTGCGTGATGGCGCGCATCGAAAGGTGGTCCGCCCGGTGGACTGCCCGATCTGTGGGAAATCAGGGGTGATGCGAGCTCACGGCTATTACACCAGATCGGTTTCAGGCCGGGGACGAATAAGGCTGCTGCTGATTTGGATACGACGATTCCTGTGTCTCGCGTGTCGCCTGACTACAAGCATGCTTCCTGATTTCGCGCAACCCTATCGGTTGGTTGCCACTGACACGGTGAATGAGTATTTTTCCGACGCACGTGATGGTGTCGAAGTGAACGTATGGCTGGAACACCTCGCCCGCTATCAGAAGAGGCTTGAGGAACGGATTCCGGAAACAAGGGCTGCCCTGGCAACGGCATACGATATAGGGGAGTTGCCGCTTGAAGCGACGGACATGTGGCTTATGGTCTGCCGGAATTTTGACGGGGCACGCAGGTTCACTGCACGGTTTGCCAGTGAAGTGGGCATGACAGTTTTCGGTATCTACGGTTGTCACCGGTTGGTTGGGAATTCTGAAAAACACACAGGTAATAAATTGGCTAGCGGGCGGGGTCCTCCATGATTGGAACCCGGCCATGAAAATGAATCTGCCAACCGCACACGATTCAAATAGTCCACGATTTCAGATGCGAAGGCATTCCCGGGGGACAAGGACACGCACGCGTGGAGTGTCCTGTGAAAATGGCGCACGCGATTTACGGGCATCTGCCCGACCCATCATACAACAACTTGCAATGCTCATGACGACACTAGACCCAATTACAGTGAATGATTTCCCGAGGGCTAACGCAGCAGCCTACGTCCGCATGTCCACCGAGCATCAGCAGTATTCCACAAGCAATCAAATGGACGCGATCCGGGAGTATGCGGAGCGTCGCAATCTCGACATCATCAAAATCTACTCGGACGAGGGGAAAAGCGGACTCAACATTCAGGGGCGCGACTCCTTGGCGCGGATGATTGCCGATGTTCAAGCTGGTGGCACGGAATTTTCCTGCATTCTTGTTTATGACATCAGCCGCTGGGGCCGGTTCCAGGATGCCGATGAAGGTGCCTATTACGAGTATGTCTGCTGCCGCGCTGGAATCCCGGTGCATTACTGTGCCGAGCAGTTTGAAAACGATGGCAGCCCAGTTTCAACTATCGTCAAGGGCGTCAAACGGGCGATGGCGGGTGAATACAGCCGCGAACTTTCCTCAAAAGTGTTTCAAGGCGCATGCCGTTTGATAACGCTTGGATACAAGCAGGGAGGTGTCGCTGGTTACGGGTTGCGTCGCATGCTGGTGGATCAGTCCGGACAAGCAAAGGGAATGTTGGCCCTTGGCGAGCAGAAGAGCATCCAAACCGACAGGGTCATTCTCATTCCCGGGCCCGACGATGAGTTGGCCGACATTCGTTGGATCTATCAGGCATTCGTAACCGAGGGTCGGACCGAAGCGGAAATTGCTGCCATTCTCAACGCGCGGGGCGTGCGCACCGACTTCGGTCGTGATTGGTCACGGGCAACCGTCCACCAGGTGCTCACCAACGAAAAATACATCGGCAACAACGTCTATCACCGGACTTCCTTCAAGTTGAAGCGTCGCCATGTGCGCAATCCTCCCGATAAATGGGTGCGTGCGGACGGTGCTTGGCAGGGCGTGGTGGATCCAGTCGTTTTTCATACAGCTCAGGGAATCATACTTGCACGCAGCCGACGCTTCACCGACGCGGAAATGCTTGCTGCACTCAAGTGCATCCTTGAGCGTCATGGCAAAATCACGGGGGTGATGATCGACGAGGCGGAAGACATGCCATCCAGCGCCGCCTTCCGGCATCGATTCGGCACGCTTGTCAGTGCCTATGCCATGGTGGGCTACACGCCTCCAGCCGACTTCGGATTCATCGAAATCAACCGTTGGATGCGCAACACACATCCAGAACTCATTGGATCAGTGGCCGACAGTTTGCGTGGCGTGGGCGCGGGGGTGGAAATCGGGGAGTGTCGCAACGTCTTACACGTCAATGGTGAGATACGAGTCTCCGTCTCACTCTGCCGACACTGGAACACCGGCGCGGGCGCATCGCGCTGGGTCATCATGATGGATCAGACAGGGCGGCCAGACATCACCATTGCGGCCAGACTCGCCTCGGCCAATAACGGCATTCGCGATTATTATCTATTGCCATCCATCGATGTGGCCGCTGGGAAGCTGCGCCTGGCAGAAGCGAATGGCACCTGCCTCGACGGTTACCGGTTCGATGATCTCAGCCACTTCTTCCACCTAGCGCAACGAACACGCGTCGGAAGTGATTCATAACAAAACAACGAAGCCATGGAAAACGAAGTCATCTTTATCCCGTTGGAACGCATTCGAATCATGAACCCGCGTTGCCGGGATCGCAGAAAATTTGAGAAAATCATCGAAAGCATCCGCAACCTCGGGCTCAAGAAACCCATTCAGGTCAGCCTGAGAAATGGAAACCCGCCCGACGGGCAACTCAATTACGATCTCGTCTGTGGCCAAGGGAGAATTGAGGCGTTTCAAGCTCTTGGCTATCTGGAAATCCCCGCCGTGGTGGTTGCTGCATCAAAGGAGGATCTGATGCTAATGAGCCTAGTTGAAAACATGGCGCGCAGGTATCCCGCTCACGGCGACCTCATCATCGAAATCGACCGACTCAAACAGGCGGGCTACAGCAATACCGCTGTCGGACGCAAGCTGGACATTCCAGATGCGATGGTAAGTGGCCTGTTGTCCCTGCGCAATGCCGGTGAGGAGCGACTCTTGGCCGAGGCAATCAGAGGATCTATTCCATTGGGCGTGGCCATCGACATATCAAGGACCAAAAGTCCCGAGTCCCAGCGTGAATTGCTAAAAGCCTATAAGGGCGGGAAACTCAATCAGGCGGCCATCAGGGTTGTGCAACGCTTGATTTCACATCGCAGATCGATAGGCAAAGGCCTGCATCCACGTGACCTTCCACGAAAGAAACAGTGGTCAACATCGGACGGTCTGGTGAATGCCTTCAAAAAGGAAAGCCAACGACAAAAGGCGCTTATCCGCAAAGCCAAGATCTGCGATGCCCACATCACTTTCATCACGACCGCATTCCGCCGACTCTCCATTGACGAGGATTTCACCAACCTGCTGCGGGCTGAGAGACTGGATACCATGCCTGCATTCCTAGCGAAAAAAATCGGACTTGAAAGGAGTGTCGCATGAGCACGCCAATCATCGGATTTGAGAAACAGCGCATTATTCTGCCGCTCGACCGGATACTTCCGGTGCGCATCATCAAAGACCCCGACAAGAACATGTCCCGTTATCAGGCCATCGTCTCTTCAATCCGGGAAATCGGCATCGTCGAACCCCTGATGGTCTATCCACAGAAAGGGAACCAAGGATATTACCTGTTGATGGACGGACACTACCGGCTCCATGCCTTGCGTGCGTTGGGCATAACTGAGGTTGAGTGCCTCATTTCCCTGGAAGACGAGAGTTTCACCTACAACGCCCGCATCAGCCGTCTTCCACCGATCCAGGAACACAGCATGATTGCCAAAGCCGTGAATAACGGGGTTCCGGTGGAGCGGATTGCATCAGTCCTGCACAAACCCGTGAGAGACATCAAGGGGTGGCTCAATTTGCTCAAAGGCATCAGCCCGGAAGCAGTGGAGTTGCTCAAGGACAAGCAAATCTGCCCGGGAACGCTGCATGTCTTGCGCAAGGTGATAGGCATACGCCAGATCGAGATTTCCGAGCTGATGATCAGCGCGAACAATTACACCAAGGGTTATGCCGAGGCTCTTCTGCTAGGGACACCCAAGGATATGCTTGTCGATCCTGAGGTCGTAAAAGTGCGGACACGAATGTCACGCGAGGAACTTGCACGGGTGGAATTTGAAATGAGCAACCTTGAACGCGACTACAAGGCCAGCGAGGAAAGCTATGGCGACAACATGCTCAACCTGACGGTTCTGCGGGGATACGTGCGCAAGCTCCTCGTCAATCCCAGGATCACGCGCTTCCTCGGCACCCGCCATGGTGAAATGCTCGCGGAATTCGAACGCATCGCGGCGACGGAAGGGGTATAGTTATTCTGCCAACACCTGAGGCCGCTTGCGGTTCTGATCCAGAATAATGATCTTGCGGCCACCTTGTGGTGTGTGTGCCAGCGTGCCACTGCTGAGAAGGCGGACATTTCCCTGGATTATTGGGTTCATATCGAAAAAGGGCAGGCAAAACCAAGATTGACTACGGTTGATAAGATCGAACGGTTGCTGGTGGAGCATCAAATCCCCATCTCCACTGCTCCCCATACCCCAGTCAGATGATTGCTGCCAACCGCGGCGGTTTTCCGGCCCAAAGAGCAGAAGTTTTGAATTCGGATCGGGATTTGTGCCGCTGCGTGGGATCTGGATTCCGATTCCGGCCCGGAAACACCGGTTCCGGCGTTGTTCTTCAGTCGTGGGTTCTCGCAGCGATTGAAAAGGCAAGGTTGGTGGCTGCTGCGGTGGAGTGAAAATCTGGGAATCCTCAGCGCATGTGCGCACCCGTTCCGAGACAAACGCCCTCCCACGGGCAAGGGCCACCGCAGAAAGCCTTATTCACGCACGGCGGCGGTGACATGCGGGAAATTCATTTTTTGCAGTGAGAGGCGGTTCTTTCTTCCCCTTTGGGGATAGCTTGTTAGCATACGCCCACTCCATGAGTGAATCATCCAGATCCGGCGGCGAACTCTTCATTGTCGATAATAGCGATTCCGATTGGAAGGTACACCGCTACCTCAAGGAGTGGTGCCATCTTTCGAAAGCGATCGACGTGGCAACAGGATTCTTTGAAGTCGGTGGACTCCTTACTCTCGATGGCGCATGGCAGACTGTCCCGCAGATACGCATTTTGATGGGCGACGAAGTGTCCAAGCGGACCAAGAAGGCCTTTGCAGATGGACTTACGGAGATCTCCGCCAGACTTGACCGCAGCATCGACGAAGAGAAAGCGAAGGATGATTTCATTAAGGGTGTTCCAGCCATCGTTGCGGCTCTCCAGTCAGGACAGATCAAATGCCGTGTATACCGGAAGGACAAGTTCCACGCCAAGGCCTACATTACCCATGCTCAGAGCGAGGTTGTCGGCTCTGCCGCTCTGGTGGGATCATCAAATCTCACCCATCCGGGAATCTGCGAAAACGTCGAGCTGAACGTCCAAATTACCGGTTCCCAGGTCACCGCTCTCCAGGAATGGTATGACCGTCACTGGAGGGATGCCGAAGACATCACCCCGGAAATTCTCCGGGTGATGGAGCATCACACGAAGGAGCGCAGTCCATTCGAAGTATGGGCGAAGGCACTCTTCGAGTATGCCCGCGACCGTGGCCCCTCACCGGACGATTGGGACAAGGAAACCTCTATCATTTTCCCCAAGTTGGCCGGCTACCAGCGTGATGCCTACAAAAACCTCGTCGAAATAGCCTCACGATACGGTGCCGCTTTCCTCTGCGACGGAGTCGGTCTCGGCAAGACCTACGTCGGACTCATGCTCATCGAGCGTATGATCGCCCACCATGGGAGACGCGTTGTCCTTTTCGCTCCCAAGGCGGCAAAGGAAGATGTTTGGGAGCCTGTGTTTGAATCCCTCCTGCCCCACCTTTCTAGCGACTTTCAGCCCTTGGTTTCCTACAGCCATACTGACCTTCAGCGCATTGGAAAATGGCCCGACCGGATCGCAAGGACGATCAAGGACGCAGATGTCATCGTGATCGACGAAGCCCACCACTTCCGCAACCCCGGTATTGCCGGAACCGGCGAAAAGGAAGCCTCCCGTTACCGGAAGCTCCAGCAATATATCAATCAGCCGGGGAGCCGCCAGAAGCTGGTCTTCTTTCTAACCGCAACACCTATCAACAACTCCGTCCACGACTTCCGCCATATCCTCGGCCTTGTGACCGGTGAAAACCAAGCCTACTTCACCGAGGGAGGGCGTAACCTCGGCATTCATAATCTCCAGAGCCATTTCAACCTGCTTGAGCGCAAGTTCCACCAACAGACCGCCGACGGACTTCTCGAAACGGAGATCCTCGGTGTTCTAACTCAGCCTAGCGAAGGCCGCGAAATCTTCGGGGAACTCGTCGTTCAGCGCAGCCGCGGATATGTCCACGCCAGCGAAAAGCTGGAAAGCACCAGCAAAGTCCTCTTTCCGGACCGCGAAGCACCCAGAGTGGCGGCCTATCAACTCAAGATCACCTATGGTCGGTTGCTTGACGCAGTGGCCACCGCATTCGATCGTGAAAAGCCGCTCTTCGCCCTTGCGATCTACAATCCACTTTCCTACCTCGTCACCCCACCTGACGAACAGGACTTCGAGGCTGGCCGCCAAAAGCAGGTCGTCGCCCTTATTCGGACTCTCTTCCTAAAGCGCTTTGAAAGCTCCGCCAAGGCTTTTGAATCCTCTTGCATTCGCCTGCTCCATCGTCTGTTAGTCTGGTCTGAAGTCCACGCGCAGCGTACCCACGACAAGGCGCGCTTGGTGCGCTGGAAAACCAAACACGCGAAACTCCTTGAACTCCTCGGCCACTCGGATGCCGTGCAGCACAGCCTGTGGCCGGACGACGAGGAGGACGATGAATTTATCACCAACGAAGACCGCGATGCCATCGAGCAACTCGATCCCGACATCTACCGGATCGATGACATGCTAGACGACACTCTCGACGACCTGGAACAAGTGGCTGATTTTGTTAGGCTCGTCGGCGACGTCCGCCCCGAGCGCGATTCCAAGCTTACCGCTCTCACCAAGCTACTCCAGAGCGACAAGGAACTGGTGGGCCGGAAGGTCATCATCTTCACTGAGTTCTCCGACACCGCCGAATATCTTGAAACCCATCTGAGATCAAAAGGCCTTCAGAATCTCGAGCGCATCGACGGAAGCAGCTCCCAGAAACTGCGCAGCGCCGTCATCCACCGCTTTGCGCCGTTCTACAATCACGCCGCCCAGCCGCGTCCGGAAAATGAGATCAACATCCTCATCGCCACCGACGTTCTAGCGGAAGGTCTTAATCTCCAGGATGCCAACCGCCTCATCAACTTCGACCTTCACTGGAATCCCGTCCGCCTCATGCAGCGCATTGGACGTGTGGACCGCCGGTTGAATTTGGAAATCGAAAAGCGCCTTTTGGCAGCCCATCCCGAGCTGAAGGGGACCCGTGAAACCGTCATCTTCTGGAACTTCCTGCCACCCGAGGAACTAGAAACCTTGCTGCGCCTCTACAACCGGGTGAATCGCAAGACCCTCGTCATCTCCAAGGCCTTCGGAATCGAGGGGCGCAAGCTGCTCCATCCGGAAGACGACTTCGATCCGGTCAAGGAGATCAACGAGCAGTTCGAGGGCGAGCAAACCGCATCGGAAAAACTCGCCTTGGAATATGAGAAGCTCGCGAAGGACCACCCGGAACTTATCGCGAAACTCCCGAATTTCCCGCTAAAAACCTTCTCAGGAAAAGCATCACCCTCGCCTGACACCCAAGCCGTCTTCTTTTGCTTCCGCATCCCGCGGCCCGATCCTGAAACACTCGATCCCACATCCGGTCAACCACTCTGGACCGAATCTGCTGGTGACACGGTCTGGCTCTTGCTAGATCTCGATGCTAAACCCATCTCCCCGGAAGCTGCCCGTATTGCGGACTTGATTCGCTCCGAGCAGGACACAAAGCGAGAATGCAAATTCGATCAAGCCGCTCTAACCACCCTGCGGGAAAAAGCGGAAAAACAACTCGCCAAATCTCACCTCCGCCCACTTCAGGCACCCGTCGGCGTATTACCGGTGCTGAAGTGCTGGATGGAAATTCACTGAATCATGCCAAATAAATCGCAACAGCCAGTGGAGAAAATTCCCAAGATGCCCACACGTATCGGCTTGGCATTCGCTCTAAACAATCTGCGCCGTGCATTGTGGGAGGAAGCGCTAGAGCGCAATTTCAACGCCAGAATCCGGCGGCAGTATTGGGAAGAGTTTCGTGAAGAGGATAAGGTCTGCTGTTTATACTGCGGAATCAGGTCACCCGAACGCTGGGATCACGTAATTCCTGTTACAAAGGGTGGTGCAACAATTCAAGGCAACTTGGTGCCATCTTGCGGCCCGTGTGACGACTCGAAGGGAAAAGACGACTTGGAGACGTGGCTTGCCCGCCAGAAAAATCCCCGCGCGGACACGATTCTTCGACGAATTCTCGAACTAAGAAACAACCATAGGTATGAGGCCATGGAGGCGATCAAATCGCTCGATCTTTGGTCAGTGGAGCACGCTGATGTTGGACAACGGCTCCATAGTCTTGTTGACGAAATTGACATGCTCGCCTCGCAACTGAAGAAAAAGTAACGCTCCTTCCCCATGCCCGCCGACCTCCGCTCCATCACCAATTTCGAAGAACTCATTGCCTACCTGCGCGACGAACTCGACTGGCCGGTCGAGGATTATGGTCTTGAGGACCTCACCTTCGAATACGATGCCGACGAACTCGGGCTCAAGGAAGAGGAAGCGGAAAAACTCAAGGATGGCACGGTTCGCCAGCTCCGTCCTCTGCCTGGCGGTCAGCCCTTTGGAATCTTCTTCGTCGAGTTCGGCCAAGCCAGACTCCCTGTCGTCGTTCTGCGCCGCATCCTCAATGCTCTAGTCCTCAAGAAACGGAACTCCGCCAATCCTGCTGACCGCCAACGCTGGGATGCCGCCGACATTCTTTTCATCTCCGCCTTCGGCGAAAGCAACGACCGTGAAATCGCCTTCGCTCATTTCCACAAGGACCCGGATACCTCCGAGTTGCCTGTGCTCCGCGTCCTCGGATGGCATGGCTCAACTCCCAGCCTCAAAACTAAATATGTAGCAGAAGTTCTCAAATCTCGGCTTACATGGCCCGAAGACCCGAGCAATCATGAGGCTTGGCGTCAAAAATGGAGCAAGGCATTCCGCAACCGCTTAGGACATGAGATTACGACGGCAAAAGAACTTGCCCTTGTGCTTGCTCAGTTCGCTGGGCGAGTACGCGACGCTGCAAGGACCGTGATGTCCTACGAATCAGAGTCGGGCAAGATGCGGCAGCTTCACAACGGTTTCAAAGAAGCACTTATTCACGATCTGAGTGAAGATGACTTTGCGACCTACTATGCCGAGACAATCTGTTATGGACTTTTTACTGTCGCGGTTTCAAAGACTGAGCTATCCGAAGGAAAGTATGGCACGGCAATCGCCACTGAAGACGTCGCACACTTCGTTCCTGTTACCAATCCGTTCCTACAGAAAATACTCTGGTCGTTTTTGGATGCAGGAGGACGCGCTCGAAATTTAAATTTTGATGATCTGGGGATCAATGAAGTCGTCACGCTATTGAATGGCGAAGAAACAAATTTGCCGGCTGTTCTCCGGGATTTTGGTAACGTGCGCCCAGGCGAAGATCCAGTTATCCATCTCTACGAGGATTTCCTCAAACAATTCGATGCGGATTTGAGGAAAAAAAGGGGAGTATACTATACGCCGATACCCGTAGTTTCCTACATAGTCCGAAGCGTCCATGAACTCCTGCAAACCGAGTTCGGCCTGACTGATGGCCTGGCCGACATCACAACCTGGGGCGAAATGCTGAAAAAGCATCCTGATCTAAAACTACCGCCGCTCACAGATCTACCCGGTGAAAAAGCAAAAATATCCTCCGAAGAAGCCTTTGTTCAGATCCTCGACCCCGCCACCGGCACCGCCACGTTTCTTGTCGAAGTCATTTCTCAAATTGCCGTCACCATGAAGTCAAAGTGGGGTACCGAACTTGGCCTCAATGTTCCCACGACACGGAATGAGATTGCAGCTTGGAATGATCCCAAGGTAATTCTATTGTGGAACGATTACGTTCCCAATCACCTATTGCCACGATTGCACGGCTACGAACTCATGATGGCACCATACGCAATCGCCCACATGAAAATAGGCCTCAAGCTCGCCGAGACCGGATACAATTTCGCCACGGATGAACGCGCCCGCATCTACCTAACCAACGCCCTCGAACCGTGGCAACAACAACTTCCACTGATAGGCTTCGACGCCCTCGCTCATGAAGCTGCCGCCGTGAATGAAATCAAACGGCACAAGCGCTTCACGGTCGTCACTGGCAACCCGCCGTATGCAGGATTCTCAGCGAACGAGGGAGAGTGGATTGAGCATTTGATGGAGGATTACAAGAAAACGGTACGCGATGAAGAGCGCCAAATCCAACGACTCTCGAATGACTACGTAAAATTCATCCGTTTCAGCGAAGCGGTTATACGTGTGTCAAATGTCGGATGCCTTGGATTCATTACTGATAGTGGCTACCTGAATGGCATCTTGTTTCGTGACATGCGCACATCACTTCAATCGTCATTTGAGCGTGCATGGATACTGGACCTCCATGGCGTTGCCATGCGTGGCGCGGATAGGCATGTCGGCGTCGATGAGAACGTATTTGATATCACCCAAGGAGTGGCGATAGGCCTATTCGTACACTCAAGTGCCACAGCATCAGAGTTTAAACACGCTGACTTGATTGGCAGCCGTCAGATGAAGTATTTGGAACTCTCAAGGACCGCAGCTAGTACGACACTATGGTCGCGGCTAAAACCCATGCCTCCTAAATGTTTCTTCGTCCCCACGACTTCGGACGACAACTATGAGCGGTGGCCGCTCTTCACCGAGATAATTGGAACGGGTTCGCCGAAGAATGATCGTGATTCTCTTTATGGGACAGGAATCAAGACACGGCATGACGAATTTGTTGTCGGCTGGACGCCGCAGGATGCTGTATCACGCGTGAAACAAGTTGCAAATCGCACGGAAAGTGACGGAGCTCTCATCAATGAGCTCGGGCTTTGCACAACCGCGCACTTTTCTATCCGTGAGGCACGTAGGCGAGCAGAGGCATCAGATCTTCATAAGTATGTAAAACCCATTGCTTACCGACCCTTCGATTGGCGTTCGATTGTGTATTTGCGGGAGTTTATCTGCGAACCTAAAGCCGAGACGATGCGTCACATGCTGCATCCTCAAAACATTGCGATGGCGGTGCTGCGGCGAGATCGAAAGGAAAATGGTGCCGGCTTCTTTGTCGCACGTGGTCTTATTGCCAAGGATTTGGTCTCAAATCTCGATGACGCATTGGTCTGGCCACTATACCTGCTTCACGAAGAGAACCAGCTCCTTTGGCAAGTAGGCCGACATGTGGTAGGGACAGCCAACATTGCGCGGAAAATAGTCACCTTTACGACTACTGGTTTAAATTTGAAATGGTGTGAGCACGGCTGCGGCAACTTAACGAGTTCGGTTGGACCCGAAGACATCTTTCACTACGCTTATGCGGTATTTCACAGTCCAGGGTATCGGAGTCGCTACGCGGAGTTTCTGAAGGATGATTTCCCGCACCTCCCGTTGACCGGGAACCTCGATCTTTTCCGGGCGCTTGCCCGGCTCGGCGGCGATCTCACCGCCCTGCACCTGCTGGAATCTCCCACACTCGACGAAACCATTACCGAATTCATAGGCAAGAACCGTCAGGTCTCCAAAGTCGGCTGGACTCCCGTCGACGGTGGCACAGTCTGGCTCGACTGCAAAGGCAGCGGCGAGAAATACAAGCCCGGCACCAGCGGCTTCAGCCCCGTGCCCGAGGATGTCTGGAACTTCCACATCGGCGGCTACCAGGTCTGCGAGAAATGGCTCAAGGACCGCGGCCCGAAGAAAGGCCAATCCGGCCGAACCCTCACCGCCGAGGACATCGCCCACTACCATAAGATCGTCATCGCCCTCACCGAAACTATCCGCCTCATGGAGGAGATAGATGATGTCATCGAAACACACGGCGGCTGGCCGGGAGCGTTTTCAAAATAGACCTGCAAGATCAGACTTCAATTACAACAATGGACGATCTTTTTAATGAAAACCAGGAGTTTCTACTCGCAAATTTGTTCAGAGAAGTTGGTGGCATAGGATCAAGAGGGCAGAAGATGCCGACCTATCAGCAGGCGGCGGAGTTGATGGAACAGTTGGATCGCGACCTTATTCCAGGCGATAAGAGCTTTATTCTGGGACGTGCCAAGAAGTCGGAAACCGCTCAAAAATACGAACAAGAAGCCGATGCCATGTCCGTCGGCGCAAGCGTTCAAGTCTCAGCTGTTTCCTTGATCGAAAAGCGTCTTGATACTCTCAAGGAACTCACAAAAAAAGCGAAAGTTGGAGAGGATGACCTTCTACGGAAAGAGCGCTCCGCACTGGAAAAGGCAAAGCGAGAATTTCAAGCGATCACTGAAAACCAAGCAATTTTCAGTGATGCGTATCAGGTTTCAAGAAAACCATTGATTGAATTCGATCAATCATTTTCGATGAAAGACTACAAGGTCGAGAATGATCGATACTTACGGGTTCGAGTTATTCATCCAGACAAGCCAGAGCATACACTCGGAGCTGATCTGATTTACGAAACCCACGACACAAAACAGAAGAAAATCCGGATCGTCGTGGTGCAATACAAAATGTGGGACAAGGGTGTCCTTTATTCAACCGCCTCCGGAAACTTGATGGATCAACTCGCCAAAATGCAAAAGGCGATTTGTCAGGGTGATTTCTGCAAGACTCAACCCAAAGATCAGAAATATCGATTGCCCCCATGCGCGGCATTTCTCAGGCCGACTGACAAAATACAGAGCAAGGATACCACATTGCGCTCTAGAAGTCTCCACCTGCCGATATGTGCTGTGAATGACCTGTGGCATGAAACTAATGCAGAGGGGCTTGGGAAGAAATTGGATAGTCGTTATATCCGAAATCAGTCGGTTTCACAAAAGATCTTCGAAGAGCTTTTCAATGTCGGTATGATCGGCTCTGGTTGGTTGGCGCCAAAGGTACTCAAGAAGCTTTACGAGGAGCATCGCATTCTACAGGACCGTGATTCAGTGTTGATTCACGCTCAAGAATTCTAAACGGATATGTCGTCTGACCAGATCCACAGCTACGTCGATGAAGCCGGTGATCCGATCTTGTTCGGGAGCAGGCGCGGCAGCGGCGTCATTATCGGCAACGATGGTTGCTCCAAGTTCTTCATCATGGGAAAGCTGGAGGTAGCCGTCCACGAAAGCCTCTCTCAGCAACTGACGGAACTCCGGCGCGAACTCTTGGCCGACCCGTATTTCGCCGGTGTTGAATCATTCAAGCCCGAGCGCCCGAAAACAGCCCACGGATTCCATGCGAACAACGACCTTCCGGAAGTCCGCTATCAGGTTTTCAAGTTGCTCCGCGAGATGGGCGGCGACTTGCGCTTCCACGCCGTAGTCGCCGACAAGAGGGTTATCGCGGAACGGGAAACGAAACGACGCGCGCAGGATCCCAAGGCTCGCTATCAGGAGAACACCGTTTACGATAGCCTGATCCGGGAACTCTACGGCAAGTTCCACCGCCTCGCTGACGAATACCACATCTGGATCGCCCGCCGGGGCAAGAGCGACCGTAACAAAGCCCTACGGGAAGCCATTGGACACGCAGAGAAGGACTTCGAGGCCAAGTTCGGCTTCGGTCGAAATGCTGAATGGCACATCAACGTTTCCGATCCAAAGACCACGGTTTGCCTGCAAGCGGTCGATTACTTTCTCTGGGCAGTCCAGCGCTTCTACGAAAAAGGAGAATCGCGCTTCCTCGACATGATGTGGCCCCAGATCGGAGAGATCCACGACCTCGACCATGGAAGACCGGGAGGCACCTTCTTCAAGGGTCAAGACCGGCCCACTCTGGGAGCAGTTTTTCCCCGCAGGTACGAGGAGAAAAAGAAAAAGCCACGGATATAGGAGCCCTAGGGCACTCACGGCACGAGGCCGAATTTCATCCGCAGCAGGAGGATACTCCCGCATCCCGCTCCCAAAGTCAAGACCCGAATTGCAAAGAATACGTTCGAAATGGGGTTGTGATAAGAAGAATGGGACTGATGGACTGATGGGACGATTGCGTGTGTGGCCCTTCAACAGTCTCAGGGCAATCTCTGTTGGCAAGCAGTATAGGCAGGATTCCCTTCCTAGCAGCCGTGCGGTTGCTTTTCCACACGAGGACGGCACATTTTCTATCGGCAAATCAGCGGTAATGCCCTAGCCAAGCCGGTTTCACGAATCCTGGGGCACGGCACTCTCGGGAACTTCATCCGGCACTTCATCCGGCACTTCATCCGGCACTTCATCCGGGACATCGTCCACCTCCTCGTCGACATGGGGTTCGTCTTCCTCGAAGTCGTCCTCCTCCATGAGCTCGCCGTGGAAGAGATGGAACTTGCGCTTGCGCTGGTGCGAGGGCAGCGGTGATAGAATCATGGCCACTGCCCGTCCGTTGAGACGCGGTGCCTGATCCACCTGTGCCATGGTCTTGAGGTCCTCCACGATTCTCTGCAAAACAACGAATCCCAGATCCTTGTGCGCGTTTTCCCGACCGCGGAACTGCAGCACGAATCGCACCTTGTGATTACCATCCAGGAAGGTTTCGGCTCTCCCGAGCTTGATGTTATAGTCGTGCTGGCCGGTGCCGACGCGGAATTTCACTTCCTTCATGCGCGTGGCACTCTTAGATTTCTGTTTTTTCAGCTTCGCCTGCTCGTATTTGTATTTCCCGTAATCGACGATCTTGCAGACCGGCGGGTCCACCTGGGCGGCGATCTCCACGAGGTCCAGCCCAAGCGCCTGCGCCTTGGCGAGCGCCTCGCGTGCACTCATGACTCCGAGCTGTTGACCGTCGCTGGTAACGACGCGGACGCGTGGGGCGCGGATTCGGTCGTTGATCCGCGTCATATCGCGGTAACGACCCCTGTTTTGGTCTCTTGTTGGCTTAGCGATGGGATTGTCCTCCGATGGGTAGATGCGACACACCGAGACGCGGACAACCGAAGCCGTCACACAAATGCGGTGTGAAGAGTGAAATGGAACGATACGGCGGTCGCCAAGTCATGGGAAATGGACAGCGGGAGCCGACCGGTCACAGCGACCGGTTTGTTCTTCGATAATGGATCGTTCCAGAAAAATCATTGCGCGGCGGATGGCCGAGAAAGGCCGCGGAAGCGGCATGGATGTATTCTTACCGCAGCTGCCAGCGCGAGGCAAGTTTCTTTTTTTTCACGAAAAATCCAGTGCGTCCATGTCGAAAACCACGGTGACATCCTCCGGCACACTGGTGCGGGAGAGGACGGCCTGGACGTGGCGGGTGAGCGGACGGGCGCGGTGCGAGCGTAACGTGATCTGGAAGCGGAATTGTCCGTGGGAACGGATCAGCGGCGAAGGGACCACCTCGCCGAGGGTGATTTCCGGCGGCAGATCTTCCGCCAGCCGCAAACGCAGGGTTTGCAAGGTAAACTCAGCGCGACGTTCATGGGTGGAACGCGTGGTTAGAACGGCGCAGTGCGCATAAGGCGGGAACGAAAACCGCCTGCGGAACTCCATTTCCTGCTCGGCATACCCGTCGAAGTCGTGTTTGCGCGCATACTGGATGGACGGCGAGTGGGGCGTGAACGTCTGCACAATCACCTCCCCCTGCAAATCGCCGCGCCCGGCGCGTCCGGCCACCTGGGTGATAAGTTGGAATGTGCGTTCGCCCGCCCGGAAATCCGGTATATGCAGGCTGAGGTCCGCATTTAAGATTCCGACCAGGGTGACGTTGGGAAAATGCAAACCCTTGGCAATCATTTGGGTGCCAATGAGCACGTCGATCTTATGGGACTTGAAAGCGTTGAGCGCGTCGCGCAGTGCGTGTTTGCGGCGCATGGCGTCGGCATCGATGCGCGCAATCTTCGCCTGAGGCAGTACCTTGGCCAGCACCTCCTCCACTTTCTGCGTGCCATACCCCTGAAGGATGATGGCGGGGTCTTTGCACTCCGGACACTTGCGTGGAACGATGGCCTGATGCCCGCAAACATGGCAGACGAGCCGCTCATCAGTGCGGTGATAAGTCAGCGCCACCGAACAATGGGGACACTGGCAGACATGGCCGCATTTCGGGCATTGCAGCGACCGCGCAAATCCCCTGCGGTTGAGAAACAAAATCGACTGTTCCCCCTTTTCCAAACGCTGCTCAAGGGCTTGCCGCAACTTTTCAGATAGTATGGCCGCCCCCCCCTTGTGTTTGGCTGCTTCCATCCGCATGTCCACAACGCGCACCAGCGGCATCGACTGACCATCCGCACGCACATCGAGCCTATGCAGCTCGTATTTCCCGGTCTGGGAGTTATGCCATGACTCGAGCGACGGGGTGGCAGAACCTAACACAATCGCACATGGCTCGAACGCGGCACGCAGCACCGCCACATCCCGCCCGTGGTAACGCGGCACGTTTTCCTGCTTGTAGGTGTTCTCGTGTTCCTCATCCACAATGATCAGGCCCAGGTCCGGGAGCGGGGCGAACACCGCAGATCTCGCACCGATTACTATCCGCGCCATGCCCTTCCGGATGCGGTGCCACTCGTCAAACCTTTCGCCCTGCGAGAGATTGGAATGCAATACGGCAACCCGTTCCTGCATATCCGCAAAACGAGCCTTAAAACGCCTCACGGTTTGCGGAGTCAGGGAAATCTCGGGGACTAGCACCAGCACGGTCTTCCCCAGATCCAACACATGCCGAGCCGCCTGAAGATAGACCTCGGTCTTGCCGGAACCGGTCACACCTAACAAAAGGATAGGTTTGGGCACCGGCGTTTTCATTCCTTCCAAAATGGCATCCAAGGCCCGCTGCTGGCCTTCATTTAGTTCCAGCGGCCGGGACTCCAGCACCGCGTCCACACCATCCGCTTCAGGATCACGGCGCACTTCCTCCGCCTCCAGTCGCAGCATGCCAGCCTTCTCCATATTCTTGAGCACTGCGGCCGAACCATCACCCAGATCCGCCACCGCCATCCGCATCTCCGGGGCCTGCGCCAACAATGTCAGAACCGCATGCTGCCGCGGTGCGCGCCTCGCCAGTTTTTCCAACACCGCCGTATCTGGAGCGGCGTCAAGCACCGCCACTCTCCGCGTCTTCGCGGAATTCTCTTCCATCCTCACAGATTCCGGCAGCAGTGAGCGAATCACCGTTTCGATTCCGCAGCCGTAATACTCCGCTATCCACGCCCCCGTGCGCAGTAGCACTGGCGTGATCAACGGATCGGGGTCGATCATGGATTCCAGCTCTCGCAGGGCAAAGTCTACCTGCCCACCCTCGACGATGGACAGCACCGTGCCCGTCGCTGATTTCCGGCGCAACGGGACACGCACCCGGCAACCCGGCCGCACATCCCACCCCGCCGGAACAGCGTAATCGAAGACTAACTCCGATGGCCCATCGATTAGAACCCTCACATTCACTGCCCCCAGCCTGCCGCGTTAAGCCAAAAACGGAAGACGAAATCACAAATTTAGCCCTCATAAATAATAATTGTTCAGATGAACACTTTTTTCTTGCGCCCCGGAATTTCCCAACTAAAGTATGCCTACATCATCAACCAACAAATCCATGAAAGATACAGTCCTTGAATCACCAACCGTTCCCGCAACCAGTGAACGCCTCACTGATTATGCGATTTACAAACCCAACTCCCGCGGAAACGGCGGCGTGTTACGCTTCAGCCTTAACCCCGGCAAAGCCGCCGTGTTTGTTGACGCTGCCAGTCAATCGGGCGAAAAACAATTCGACTGGGAAAACAAGATCACCATGAAATGGGGCCTCTCAGACATAGGAGCCGCCATCGCCACTCTGCAAGGGCGCCTGCCTCAGGCCAAATTGTTCCACCAATCTGAAAAAGCCAGCAGCGCCTTTGAACTCACCCACCGCAATGACCCGGAACGCGCCCCCTACCTGCTGAGCATTTCCCGCCAGGACGCGGCGAATAAATCGGTGCGAAAAGTAAGCATCCCAGTCACCCATGCCGAAGCCGCCGTCCTAGAAACAGCACTCCAAACTGCCATCACCCGGTTACTCGGATGGTAGTTTTAGGCTCACAGTTCCTGATCTCGGCGGAAAAAGATTTAGCACATTTTCGCGGGTCCAGGGCTTGGATTTCCGGGCCAAGGGCCCATCCCATACCAGCCTTGGGCAATGCACAAGGTCGCGAACGGTCATGATATTCGAGGGCTGAAAGCCCGGCCTATGAGGTAGAAGGTTACATGTCCGAGTATCCCATGGGGCGGGCCTTCAGCCCTCAAGATCATCCATGTGATCGTTACCCATGGCGTTGCCATGGGCTGGCATGGTGTCGGGCCGTTGGCCCTGAAGAGTGGCATATCTTTTTCCGGAATTGCAGGCTAAATTCTCGTCTATTCAAAGCCGCGCTCAGGAAGTCTGAAGCTAAAATCAATCGACATTCCGGTGCGACTGAGTCGTATTTGCCCCGGTGCCGACTGTCCAAATCAAATACCAAACATTCCACCCCTCGATCTGGCCGAAAATGATCGGCAAGGTCTCCTACGACGCGACACCGGGCGCATTGGTGCAAGTGCTCGGCAAGGAGGGCACGCCATTCGGGTGGGGTCTGTGGAATCCGAGATCACGCATGCCACTGCGGGTGGTCAGTCATTCGTTGGAGGATCTCGATGAGTCGTTTTTTAAAACGGCCATCCGCCGTGCAGCGGAATTCCGCCGGAATGTCCTCAAGTTGGATGCAGAAAGCGATAGTTACCGGGCGATCCACGGCGACGCGGATTTTCTACCTGGCATGGTGGCGGACAAGTTCGCCGATGTTTTATCCGTTGAGATCACCAACCTGGCAGCTTGGCAACGCCTACCAGTATGGCTGCCCCTGCTGCACGAATGCTACGATACCAAACGCATGGTCGTGAGTGTGGACTCTGACCTAGCCCGCATCGAAGGCATTCCTAAAACCGGCGGCGTAGTTTCCGACCCAGTACGCTCTGTGAAGATCCGAGAGCACGGCGTGCGTTATGAGGTCGATTTCAGCGAAGGCCACAAGACAGGGTTTTTCTGTGACCAACGCGACAACCGCAAGCGCTTCGGCACTCTAGCAAATGGCCGCTCGGTTCTCGATCTTTGTTGTTACACCGGAGGCTTTGGGATCTCCGCCGCACTTGCGGGTGCCACAGATGTGACCGGAGTGGATCTCGATGAAACCTCCATCTCCATGGCTAAACGAAATGCCAACCTGAATTCCGCAAAAGTGAAATTCACCCACGCCGACGCCTTCACTTGGGCTCGCACGATGATCGAAAACGGTCGCACTTGGGACATCGTCATCGCAGACCCGCCAAAGTTCATTCACGGCCGCGAGGACGAAATCGGCATCGCCAAATACGCGGATCTCAACAAGCTCGCACTTCAACTCGTCTCCCCAGAGGGATTGTTCGTCACCTGTTCATGCTCGGGTCAGTTAGATGCTGCCGCCTTCGAACAAATTGTCGTCACCTCAGCCCATCGCCGCAACAAGCGCCTGCAAACCTTCGACCGCACAGGTGCCGGGCCCGATCATCCCACGCTCTCTAACTATCCAGAATCCCGCTACCTCAAGGTACTTTGGTCAAGAGTGATAGGATGAGAATGCGGAAATGGTCCTAATACCGGGAAGCCGGATCTAACAAACGATAGCCGATGCCGGGTTCGTTACTGATGACGAGCTTATCACCAAGTTTTTTCCGCAGGTGGTTGGCATACACCCTCAGATACTGAGTTTGACCGTCTCCCTGCTGACCCCATACTTCGCGCAAAAGTTGACGTTGAGTGACTATTTTTCCGGCATGTTGGGCGAGCGCCCGCAGGAAAGCGAATTCCGTGGGCGTCATCTTCAGCGACTCGCCCGCTAGAACCACCTCGTGCCGGTCGAGATGCAACGTAAGCGGGCCAACACAAATTTCGGGTGAATCATTGCCGTGGTGGCGACGCTGGATGACGGTCAGGCGTGCCACCAACTCCGCCGTGCTGAAGGGCTTGGTCACGTAGTCATCCGCTCCGTTTTCCAGCGCTGTAACCTTCACGCTCTCCTGATCGCGAACCGACAGAACCAACACAGGAACAGCACTCCACTCACGCAGGTTTTTCAGCACCTCTAGCCCATCCATGTCAGGCAAACCCAGATCTAGCAGAATGACATCCGGCCGTTGGAATACTGCCTCCTGCAATCCCAGCCTGCCATTTTCCGCCTCACGCACCACATAACCACGCGCTTCCAGCGCGAGACGAAGCAAGCGCCGGATCTGGACTTCATCATCGATAATCAATGCTTTCATAGCGGTGTGGCATCACTGATACGGATATTCTCTCCAGTCATTACCTAGGCGCAAGTTCCATCATTAACCGGAATCATGAACTCAGTCTTAAGTAAAATCTCGAAAACAGCCCCGCCTTCCGGGTGATTCCATCCCGATATGTCCCCACCCAGCGCAAGAATGAACCCGCGGGCTATCGACAAACCCAGTCCAGTGCCTCCGGCCGGTGTCCCTAGTGCCCGATAGAATTTTTTAAAGACCTGAGACTCGTCACCGGGTGGCAATCCAGCCCCATGGTCGCGCACAGAGATCCGGAGTTTTTGTTCCACGTGGCGCGCGGCAATTTCAACAGGAGACTGCACGGGTGAATAAACGGCAGCGTTGTGCAGGATATTAGCAAGCGCCTGCCCTAATAACCTCTGGTCGGTTCTGACCAATGGAATATCGGCAGCAATCGAAATCTCCACAGGATGGCTCCTCATGGCGTCACCAGCCGCCCTGACTGCCCCATCCACAAGTTCACTGACATCACACCACTCAAGATTTGGCTCCACCACCTTGGACTCCAGATGCGTCATTTGCAAGAGCCCGTCCACCAACCGCTGCAAGCGCTTGCAGGCGGTGTCGATCTCTATCACATAAGGGTTTTTCGCTATCGTGCTGTCCATGCCCTCAATGGAGGCCCTTATGACCGCCAGCGGGGTTTTTAATTCGTGTGACACACTATCTAGCATATTACTGCGCAACCTTTCCGATTTTTCCATCAGCTCTGCCTCTCCCACGGCATGGATGAAATGCTCCTTCTCCAGCACCAGTGCGAGTTGGAGCACGAACGCCTCGACGGCCTGGCGCCGCTGAAAATCGAGCGTCTGGTTCTCATCTGTCAGAAAGAGACCCAACACACCCATCACTGAAGTGGCTGTCTGCAACGGAAACCATGTGGCTTGTGATTGCGGCAAGGTGTCGGTGAAACGACCAGCAACCTGCTTGTTGGAATATGCCCACGCTGCTACCCCGAACTCCTGGTCCTGCGGTATCCACGTGCTCCCGGAATTCACAGTAGTGGGCAACGAATGATCAGATCTCCTAACAACCAGCGCGGTTTCAGCCTTCACCACTGAGTTGATGATCCTAAGCGCCTCGGACAATCCTTTGCCCACCTCAGGGACAAGCGCCGCGCTTTGGGTGACCCGGAGCAGGGCATCCGTCTCCATCTGGCGACGGCGTTCGGCGATTTCCCGTTTCCTCAGACGCGCGGTCAGGTGACCCATGCTGAGAGCAACGGCAAAAAACATCGCCAGGAGAATGATATCCGCTGGAGCACTGACATAAAAAGTGAAGCGGGGTGGGATGAAAAAATAATCCCACGCCAGCGCACTCAGCATCGCCATGAACACCATCGGACCTCGACTGAATTGAAAGGCCGCCAGCAGGATGGCAAACAAATAGACCAAAGCCGGAACCGTATAACCTCCCACCCACTCGAACTGCATGCACAATGCCGTTAGGGCAGCCACGACGGCTAAAATAATGCCATATTCCCGGGGAGGATAAGTTGCGATGAAACTCCGGCGGCGGCCATGTGGAAGGGTGGATGGGCGGCCGATCACAGGGCGGACCACGCACACATCAATGTCACCGCTGCCCGCAATAATCCTGTCTGCAAGGGTTTGTTTCCAAAACCTGCGGCGGTTGCTTTTCCCAACCACGATTTGCGAGACATTCCGCTCCCGGGCAGTCTCTAATAATGTTTCAGCCACATTGTCACCTGTGGCATGCACCACCTCCGCTCCGAGTTTGCGAGCCAAACCAAGACTGCGAGTCAGAAGGTCCTGCTCCCGAGCGGTGAGAGGCTGGGTGCGCTCCACCCATACCGCAAGCCATGGACAGCCATGACGTCCGGACGCGCGCCGCGTCCAACGGATAAGACTTTCAGAATACGGGGTAGGCCCTACACTCACCATCAGACGCGCATTGGTTTTCCATGGCGTGCTGACGCGGCGGGCCTTGCGGATGTCCTCAAGGTCCCGGTCCACACGCTCTGCGGTGAAACGCAATGCGAGCTCTCGTAATGCTGTCAGATTTCCCTCCTTGAAGAATCCTGCAGCAGCGGCAGCGGCACGTTCACCCAGGTAGACCTTGCCCTCTGCCAAGCGGTCCATCAGTTTCTCGACACTTAAGTCCACCAGTTGGATCTCGTGCGCCCGATCCAGCATCGAGTCCGGAACGGTCTCAATCACTGCCACCCCTGTGACCTGCCGCACGATATCGACTTGGCTTTCGATGTGCTGCACATTGAGAGTAGTTATCACATCAATGCCTGCATCCAGCAATTCCAACACATCCTGATAACGTTTCAGATGACGGCTACCAGGAGCATTGGTATGAGCCAGTTCATCGACCAAGAGAAGATCCGGTCGTCGCAGGATGGCAGCATCCAGATCAAATTCCGCCAGCGTGTGATCACCGTGTTTTATCTCCCGCCGGGGCAGAAGAGTCAGTCCGGACAATAGTTCCGCAGTTTCCTTCCGACCGTGGGTTTCCACAACCCCCACCAGCACATTGAGACCGGCGGCTTGGCGCTGCATAGCTAACAGCAACATCGCATAGGTCTTGCCCACGCCCGGGCACATGCCGAGTAGGATGTGGAGTTTCCCGCTCTTTTTCTGAGTTTCCTCGCGCTGCACCTGGGCAAGCAAGGCATCGGGATCTGGGCGGTTTTCGTCGTTCATCGCATCCATACTGGCAGGTCAGTAGCTATCCGTCTCGGTCCTGCAAACATATACATCACTCATTTGATGGAGTCCAGCGAGAGATTCAGGCGCAGCAGGGAGACACGGTCACCGCCCACCACCCGGTAAGGATGTGGCACGGACAATTTCTCTATGAGCTGGGTAACGACCTTCGTCTGTCCAGGCTCCCATTTCCGTTCCACTACAATACGCGGCACCTGTCGTAATGCCTCTCCCGGGTCAATCCACATTTCCCCATCATCAGGCACCGAGCCCGCAGATGCGTTGAAATACCGCGGACCGGAAAGTTGCCGTGCCAGTAACCTCTCCGCCGCCACCTTTTCGTCAAAAACACTGACCGGACGAGCCTGACAATCCCGCATGGTGGGTGTGGATACTACGGCAATCACCAAAACGACCAGCGCCATGGCTGTTATCAGAATAATCCACCATGTCTTTGTTCTCATGGATTACCTGAAGCAAGGGCGTCCAGCGCAAGGTTCAATTGTAGGACATTGACACCATCCACACCGAAAAGACCGAAGTCCGCCTTATCTGTGTGTGCGGCAACCAGTTCCTGGATTTTTTCTATCGGCAACGAGCGGGACTTGGCCACGCGTCCGGCTTGGATCGCCGCGTTAGCGAGGCTGATGTGTGGGTCTAACCCGCTGCCCGAGGCAGTTACAGCATCGGCGGGAACCGGTTCGGACGTCGCCATTCCGTTAGACGCGCGATACGCGGTCACCCGTTCCTGAATGGCATCCGCGAGTTTCTTCGAGGTCGGGCCGAAGTTGCTACCACCTGAGCTGGAGGCATCGTAGCCACTCGTGCCGGCGGCGGATGGTCGGGGTTGGAAATAGCGCTCGCCAGCGAAACCTTGTGCGAGCAAGGATGAGCCGACTAGGACTCCTTTCTGATCCACGACCAGACTTCCATCCGCCTTTTTGGCGAAGGCCAACTTGGCGATGCCTGTGACGGCGAAGGGATAGAAACCGCAGCAGATCACTGCCAGAACAAGCGTGGAAACAATGGCGGGACGAATTTCACTGAATGTGTTTTTCATATATCAAGCGAGGTGGAGGGTGGTGATGACGAGGTCGATGGCTTTGATGCCGATGAAGGGAACGATCAGACCGCCAAGGCCGTAAATGAGTAGGTTGCGCCGCAAGACAGCCACCGCACCCAGTGGCCGGTAAGGCACACCTTTCAGAGCGAGTGGAATAAGCGCTATGATGACCAGCGCGTTGAAAATGACAGCACTGAGAATCGCGCTTTGGGGCGAACCCAGGCGCATGACATTGAGCGCTGCCATCGCCGGGAAAGTCACCATTAACATCGCGGGGATAATTGCGAAGTATTTGGCCACATCGTTGGCGATCGAAAATGTGGTTAGTGACCCACGGGTCATCAACAACTGTTTGCCGATCTCCACGATTTCAATGAGCTTGGTCGGGTTACTGTCTAGGTCCACCATATTACCGGCTTCGCGGGCTGCCTGGGTGCCGGTGTTCATCGCTACTCCCACGTCAGCCTGCGCCAGGGCGGGTGCGTCATTGGTGCCGTCCCCGGTCATTGCGACCAAGTGACCAGCGGCTTGCTCGGCACGAATGCGCTTGAGTTTATCCTCGGGTGTAGCCTGGGCCATGAAGTCGTCCACGCCAGCTTCTGCGGCGATGGAGGCAGCGGTCATCGGATTGTCGCCGGTGATCATGACGGTGCGGATGCCCATTTTCCGGAGTTGGGCGAAGCGTTCCTTGATACCACCCTTGACGATGTCCTTGAGCTCGATCACGCCTAACACCTTCCTACCATCAGCCACAACCAGTGGCGTGCGTCCGGCACGGGAGGAGGTTTCCACGGCTTTTTCAACCTCAATCGGATAGATTCCGCCCTGTTGTTCTACCCATTGTTTGATGGAATCCGCAGCACCCTTGCGGACACAACGGCCTTCAAGATCAACGCCGCTCATGCGGGTCTGGGCGGTGAAGGGCACAAAGGTGGCGTGCGGATGCTGCAACTCGCGCCCGCGGATGTTGAATTTTTCCTTGGCCAGCACCACAATGCTGCGGCCTTCCGGGGTTTCGTCCGCGAGAGATGCGAGCTGAGCTGCATCGGCCAGTTCTAGTTCGGGGACGCCTGGCGCAGGGACAAAATCCGAGGCCATGCGGTTGCCGATAGTGATGGTACCGGTTTTATCCAACATAAGCACGTCGATGTCGCCGGCGGCTTCTACGGCACGTCCGCTGGTGGCCATGACATTGCGACGGATCAACCGGTCGATACCACTGATACCAATGGCACTGAGCAGTCCGCCGATGGTGGTGGGAATCAGGCAAACCAACAAGGCGACGAGCACCGGAGTGGTGAACTCGATGCCAGCATATGTGCCGTAGGGTTTGAGAGTGACGCACACTAGCAGGAAGATGAGAGTCAGTGCGGACAACAGGATAGTGAGGGCTATCTCGTTAGGCGTCTTCTGGCGCTTGGCTCCTTCCACCATGGCTATCATACGGTCGAGGAAGGTGTTGCCTTTTTCCGAGGTGATCTTAATTACAATGCGGTCGCTGATGACGCGGGTGCCTCCAGTAACGGCACTGCGATCGCCGCCGCTCTCGCGTATGACTGGAGCGGATTCGCCGGTGATGGCCGCTTCATCGACACTGGCTATACCTTCGACCACGTCACCATCGGCAGGGATCACATCGCCCGTTTCACAAACGACGAGATCACCTTTTTCCAGCATGACGGCGGTAACACTCTCTTCCTTGGCTCCTCGCAGGCGCCGGGCAATGGTATCCTTGCGTGCCTTGCGCAGACTGTCAGCCTGGGCCTTGCCGCGTCCCTCCGCGACGGCCTCAGCGAAGTTCGCAAAAAGCACTGTGAACCACAACCATACCGCAAGTTGGATGACGAATCCCCGGTCGGCAGAGGTGGTGAAAATAGCGACAGTGGTTAGCACGGCACCGATCTGGGTGACAAACATCACCGGATTTTTAATCATGAGCCGAGGATCGAGCTTGCGGAAGGAATCACCCACCGCGGGCGCGATGATCGACTTGTCAAATAGGGATGGATTGGTGTGGGACATGGTATATAAAATGGTTGTAAGGTTAGAACAACTGGCCTTTGAGCATCAAGAAATGTTCGACGATGGGGCCGAGTGCCAGAGCGGGCAGGAAGTTCAAGGCACCGATAAGCAGCACAGTGCCGAGTAACAGGACAGTGAAGGTGGTCCCGGATACCGGGAAGGTCCCTGCGCTGGGTGGCGAGATTTTCTTTTTTACCAGAGACCCTGCCAAGGCCATGATAGGAATGATCATCAGGAAGCGCCCGATCAACATGGCCATGCCGAGAGTGACGTTGTAGTGGGAATCACCATCCACGGGCGTGGCTGTCAGACCCGCAAAGGCGCTGCCGTTGTTGCCAACACACGAACTGTAGGCATAGAGGATTTCACTGAATCCGTGAGGTCCGGTATTGTTGAGTCCTGCCTGACCCCAAGTACTGACGGATGCCCAGGCAGTGAAGCCGAGTATGGTTGCAGTTAGAACCAGCAATGCCAGCATGGCCATTTTCACATCGAACGCTTGGATTTTCTTACCAAGATATTCTGGAGTGCGTCCGACCATCAGACCTGCGATGAACACCGCCAGCACCACGAAAACCAACATCCCGTAAAGGCCCGCGCCGACCCCGCCGATGACGACCTCGCCAAGTTCAATCATGAACAGCGGGACCAATCCGCCGAGGGCAGTGAAGGAATCGTGCATGGAGTTGACCGCACCGCAAGAGGCCGCGGTGGTGATAGTCGCGAATAGCGAGGAGTTGAAGATCCCGAAACGCACTTCCTTGCCCTCCATGTTGCCGTCCGCAGCGATCACTCCTATCGCTTGATGGATAGGATTGCCATGCGCTTCTGCCCACCAACAGGCGATCACGCCTGTGACAAACATGAGCATCATCGCCGTCCAAATCGACCAACCGTGCCCTTGGTTTTTGGTCATCTTCCCAAGGTACCACGTCAGTCCGCTGCCGATGGCGAAAATCGATAGCATCTGGAAGAAATTGGACAGGGGGGTTGGGTTCTCGAACGGATGCGCGGCATTCGCGTTGGTGAAGCCACCACCGTTGGTTCCTAACATCTTGATCGCGGCTTGCGAGGCCATCGGTCCCTGGGCGATGGTTTGTGTGGTGACGATTTGTGGCTCGGTGCTCGGTTTGCCGGTGGCATCGATGGTACCTACGGGGACCGTGACCGGCTCGATGAGTGTAGCGGTGTCATAAGCCTTGAAGTTCTGTATCATTCCCTGGGAGACGAGGAACACTGCGAATACAAGGCAGATCGGCAGTAGCAGATAGTAGATGCTCCGGATCACATCGACCCAGAAGTTCCCCAACGTGGTGGCCGAGTGCCGAGCGACACCACGGACAAGCGCGGCGGCGATGGATATGCCAACGGCCGCCGAGGTGAAGTTATGGATGGTCAGGGCCACCATCTGTGAGAAATAGGACATGGTGCCCTCTCCCCCATAGCTCTGCCAGTTGGTATTGGTTGCAAAACTGACCGCCGTGTTGAACGCAAGCGCTGGGCTCAAGGCAGGAAGTCCCTGTGGGTTGAGCGGCAGCAGGTTTTGCAGGCGCAGGATGGCGTAAGTGAACAGGATCCCCGCCACACTGAAGATCAGCATCGCGAAGGTATATCCCCGCCAACCGTGCTCTTTGGTCGGGTCCACGCCCATCAGCCTATAGGTGAGTTTCTCAATGGGCCTGACAATTGGATCGAGCCATGTTTTGCCATCGGCATCCAGCACCTGCATGAGATACCTGCCAATGGGTTTGGTAATCAGGGCGAGCAGGCCGATGAACAGCCCAAGTTGTAACCAGTCGTTGGAGTGCATATGTGTGGATCAGAATTTTTCAGGGTGGATCATGGCCACGACGAGGTAGCCGATGAGACAAAGCGCGATGAGGCCGATGACAATGGTTTCCATAGGGTGGGCGGATTAGAGTGATTCACAAAAGCGGGCATAGAGCGCACTGATGGCGAAGAAGGCAACGGTCACTGCGATGTAGATTAGGTCGGTCATGGGGATGGCTGTTAGCGGCTCAAGAATCCCACAGTCTGCCCCGTTTCACAGTAAAAGCCCGGCATCCACCCGTAAAAAAAGCGTAAAAATGACCCGCGACTGCAGGCCGGAAAACACGAAGGACATGGAATCTCTCCGCTACGGATTGGAATCAGGGTTTAACCATCCACGGCTGAAGAATAACGCCGGAACCGGGGTTTCAGCGCCGGAATCGGTATTCTTTTTACCCGCAGCGGCAAGAATTCCAAACCCTACTATCCCGTTTCGGCAAGAATTTTTGGCAATCAGCATGAACCCCTCACCTCCGCACCAAAGATTCCAGCGCGTCTGTGATCGACACTGTCTGGCGCACGCGATCCAGGAAAAAGCTCACATGCTCGTAACCTGCGGCACGCAGAAGGTGGAGTGCCTCCACATAACCATCGCCAACCCGTTCCGGAACGTGGGCGTCTGACCCGATAACCACAGGGATTCCACGTTCCCGCATCATCACCAACTGTTTCGGTGAAGGATTCATTTCGCTCAGGGCTTTCTGGACACCACTGGTGTTGAGTTCCATCGCCACGCCGGTGGCGGCTATGTGATCAAGCGCCCGCCCGATGATAGGGCGCAAGCGCGCAAAATCCCAATCGGCTGGAGATTCGTTCTTGATAAGGTCCGGGTGGGCCAGCGTGTCGAAAAGCCCGCTCTCTGCCGAGAGTGCGAGGTGCTCGAAATAGGTCTCCTGATAGAGAATGACATCCCCGGTGAAAAACCGCCTGCGATACTCAAAAAGCTGATAATGTATGGAACCTAACACATGACTGAGTGGCACACGGGCATGAAGTTTGCTTAACCACGGCTCAACTCCTGGGAAATAATCACTTTCCAGACCCAACCGCACATCGAGCCGACCTTTGAATTTCTCACGGGTGGCACCAATCATCGCCACATAGTCACCGTATTGTTCCGGGGCCATGCGCACGCTCGCTGAGATACCGTCCGGCAGCGGGCAATGGCAGGTAAAGGTGATCCCCTTGAAACCGCGAGCCAGCGCTACCTCGGCGTATTCGTCGGGTTTGCCGAACGCGTGTTTGCAAAGTGTGGTGTGGCAGTGGGACTCGTAAAGCAGCGGACCGGACATCTGCGGTGAGTGTATGCAAACCATCCGGTTCTGAAAAGCACAGTCTGTCTATGAGGGATTGACGGACCGGGGCGCTTCCCTGACCTTATCTGCCTCCGCCACCATCCCCATGAACCCCACGCCTCCTGACTGGTTCACTCCACTGCTCTCCTTACTCGGAAGGGAAAAAGTCTCTACCGCTACGGACGTCCTCTCCGCCCATGCCGGTGATAAGTGGTCTGCCAGCCATATACCTGATGCAGTGGTGTTTGCCGAGAGCACGGCCGATGTAGTTGCCATTCTAACATTTTCACATCAACATAATATCCCAGTGACCACTCGCGGAGCAGGGATCGGCTACGTAGGCGGCTGCGTCCCTGTCCGTGGCGGCATCGCGCTTTCGGTCATGCGCATGAACCGCATTCTTGACCTCAGCCCTAAAGACGGCGCAGTCGTCGTGCAACCCGGGGTCATCACACGCGACATCCAAGAGGCTGCGCGTGCCGTCGGTTGGGAATACCCACCAGACCCCGCATCGCTCAAGGAATGTTCAATCGGCGGCAACATCGCCACCAACGCTGGCGGACCGCGTTGCTTGAAATACGGGGTAACAAGGAGTTATGTGTTAGGATTGGAAGTTGTGCTGGCAGACGGCCGCGTGCTGCGCACCGGAGGTAAACTGCACAAAAACAAAACCGGTTTCGATCTGATCGGGCTTTTCACTGGATCTGAGGGAATGCTGGGAGTCATCACCGAAGCCACCTTGCGGCTCATCCCAAAACCTGCGTGCCGCTCGATGCTTGCTGCCATTTTCCCCGAGTTCCCGATGGCCGCCGCCGCCGTGCAGGCGATCCTCAATGCCGGACATCTGCCCTCCGCCCTCGAAATCACTGACACCTTCACACTGGATGCCGCCCGCAAGAGCCTAGGGGCTGAAGTCTTCCCACCCGGAAATGCCCACCTGATCGTGGAGATCGATGGACGGGCCACCGCCGTGGCCGCAGAACTTGAGGAACTTTATAATCTGTTACAATCATTGGGAGCCAGCTTCATCGAGCGCGCGCCAGACGAGACATCGTGCGAGCGAATCTGGAAACTCCGCCGCGAGTTTTCCAATGCATTGCGCGACACCGGCCTACTTAAACTCAATGAAGATGTTGTGGTTCCGCGTTCCAAACTCGTCGAACTCGTCGAATTTGCCGGCAGGCTGCAACAACAAACCGGAATACCAGTCGCCTGCTTCGGCCATGCTGGTGATGGCAATATCCACACCAATCTGATGGTTGGCGACTACACAGATCCAGTAATCCGTGAACGCGCCGACCGCGCACTAGACCTGCTGTTCAAATGGGTTCTCGAAAACGGCGGGGCCATCACTGGCGAACACGGCGTGGGTCTCGCCAAACGCCGCTGGATTCGCGAAGCCTTGGGAGAGGTGTCCTTCGACCTCCACCAAATCCTCAAGCATGCGCTCGACCCCTGCAACATTCTTAACCCCGGCAAAGGGACGGACCTCCCGCTATAGGGGCGGTAAGGTCTCCTCCCTCTGGAAATCTCTGCATCACGCAGAACACCTTGCGGGTAGATCCCCGCAATGCTACGAGTGGCCACCGCCATGAAGCATCTGCTCGTTTACCCGCTCCTTGCATCGGCCCTGATTTCCGTCGTCTCCGCCGAAGCGGATAAAACGGAGAAAGAGGTGAAGCCAATCATCGCCGTCTACGATCTTGAGGGACTCATTTCGGAGTCCGGGGGAAGTAAGCCATCGATGCTCGATTTCCCAAAGGATGTCTCCCGTCCACTGACAATGCTGGATCTGACACAAAGTTTGGAAGAGGCGGTGGACGATCCCGCTGTAAAAGCCGTAGTGGTGAATGCAGATGGAGCCACGTTTAATTTCTCACAAATCCAGGAAATCCGCCGTCTACTCATGGAACTGCGCGACGCAGACAAGGACGTCTGGTTGTACAGCGAGCACCTGACCAACGGCATGGCATTGTTAGGCAGCGCTGCCAACCATTTCACGCTTATGCCGGAATCGGATTGCGAGTTCCATGGCATCAACGCCGAGTCCATGTATTTCAAAGGAATGCTGGACAAGGTGGGCGTGCGCGCCGAGGTCATCCACATCGGCGATTTCAAAAGCTACGGAGAGACATTCTACAGGACCGGCCCTAGCGACGAAGCAAAACAACAGGAGGAAAAACTGATTGACTCGATTTTCAACCAGGTAGTCCAAGGAGTGGCTGAAGGCCGCAAGCTGGAGCCGGCCAAAGTCCGCGCCCTCATTGACGACAGCAATCTCAATGCGAAAAAAGCCCTGGAGGCTGGGCTTGTGGACCATCTGATGTTCCGCACGGAGCTTGTGAAAAAACTGCGCACGACCTATGGAAAAAATGCGAAGTTCAACCGCAGTTACGAGTTGCCAGATCTTGACGGTCCGGAGATCACCGGGATCATGGATCTGTTCAAACTGTTCTCTGGCAAACTTGGTTCCTCCCACGTCCACAAGGATTTCGTGGCTGTAGTAGCACTGGAAGGAGACATCACCGAGGAGTCCGTGGCCCCGGTGCGCACTGAGATCCTAAAGTTGGCCAAGGATGAGAAAGCCAAAGCACTGGTGCTGCGCGTGAATTCTCCTGGCGGCTCTGCTCTGGCCAGTGAGATTCTGTGGGAAGCCACCCACCAGTGGAAGGCCACGGGCAAACCGTTTGTCGTTTCCATGGGAGGCGTGGCCGCCAGCGGTGGATATTATGTCTCCAGCGATTCAAATAGAATTTTTGCCGAGGCGGGCACCATCACCGGCTCCATAGGTGTGGTCGGTATGAAGTTCGTCATCGCTGGAGCGCTGGACAAGCTCGGCATCTCCACCCATTCCACCCAGCGTGGCAAAAACGCAGGTGCCATGAGCATGACCCGCGGATTCACCGAGGAAGAGGCAACTTCAGTTAGAAAAGCCATGACTGATACCTATACGACCTTCAAGAAACATGTGACCGAAGGCCGTGGCAAGGCGCTCAAGGGTGACTTGGAACCACTCGCCGGGGGAAGAGTCTATAGCGGAGAACAAGCACTTGAAATCGGTCTTATCGACGAGATCGGCGGACTTCATGAAGCTGTCGACTACGCAGCAGACGCCGCAAACCTCGACGACCCCGACGTCAGATTGGTGCCGGAACCGAAAAGTGGACTCGAGGAACTCTTTGCCAAACCTAACAAGAGAAAAGATGATGAAATCATCCGTGCGTCTACCTCTCCAGGTGCCTCCGCCAGACTGCACGCCGCTCTGCTCAGCTCCGGCCTCACCGAGGCCCTGCCCGAACCCGCTAAAGCCGCCGTCTCCCGCCTCATATCGCGCGTGGCTGCCTTCCAGAAAACCCAGATCCTGCTCATCTCGCCGGATTTTGAGGTAAAATGAGGGAACTACAAGTGAGACGGGTCCAGTTGCGCTGCTAAAGACGAGGGCTTCACGACTCCTCAGGCTGATGGCTTGGCCTCCATGCGGTGAATTCTCGTTCTGCTGAAAATTCGCGTTGATTCCCTCCCCCATTGCCCGCGAGAGTCTTGCCGCCATGCTTGATATCCGAGTAATCCGTGAGAACCCCGCAGCTGTCCAAGAACGCCTCAAGAACCGAGGCGGAGACCTCTGGAAGCTTGTGGATGATGTGCTCTCCTGCGACGAGGCACGCCGCAAGGCGGAAACTGAAAAACAAACGCTGCAAAGCTCTCGGAAAAACATTTCCAAAGAGATAGGCATGCTCAAGGCCAAAGGTGGTGACACTGCGGAAATCGAGGCACAGGTGCGCGCGATCAACGAACAAATTTCCACCCTCGATCTAGCTGCAGAAGCCGCATCCGCACGCCAGATGGATCTGCTGCTCAATATTCCGAACCTGCCGCATGAGGCGTGCCCTGTAGGTTTCGATGAAACGGCCAACCCTATCGTGCGCGTCTGGGGTGAAAAACCTGTCATTACAGAACCGAAGGACCATGTGGAACTGGCACTGCGCCACGGCCTGATCAACTGGGACGACGGCATCCGTGTGGCCGGTTCCGGTTTTGTCGTTTATCGCGGCAAGGGTGCCCGCCTCGAACGTGCACTGATCAGTTTTTTATTAGATACGCAGACGGCTAATGGCTACGAGGAAGTGAACGTGCCGCATCTCGTGAAACGCGAATGCATGGAAGGCACCGGGCAGTTACCGAAATTCGAGGATGACATGTATGGCACGGATGCTGGGGAGGACGGCATCAACAACCTGTTTCTGGCCCCCACCGCAGAGGTGCCTGTAACCAATCTCTACCGTGACACACTATTGGCAGAAGCTGATCTGCCGGTGAAAATGACCGCCTACACACCTTGTTTCCGCCGTGAGGCTGGATCCGCCGGGCGAGATAACAAAGGCATCATCCGCATGCACCAGTTCGACAAGGTGGAACTCGTCCAGATCGTGCACCCAGACCACGGATTCGCGGTGCTGGAAGAACTGACAGGCCATGCGGAATCCATTCTGCAGAAACTTGGCCTGCACTACCGTGTGATCGAGTTGTGCACCGGCGACATCGGATTTTCCTCTGCCAAGACCTATGACATCGAGGTATGGGCACCTGGCCATGGCAAATATCTGGAAGTGTCCAGTTGTTCTTGTTTCGCCGAGTATCAAGCGCGCCGCATGAAATTGCGATTCAAGGATACTGATGGCAAAAACCGCGTCCCACACACGCTGAACGGTTCCGGCACTGCGTTACCAAGGCTTTATGTTGCATTGTTAGAGCAATGTCAGCAGGCAGACGGATCTATTCGCATTCCCCAGGCCCTGGTCCCCTATTTCGGCGCCGAGGTCCTGGGCTGATTATACGGGTTGCATTAGAGATTGCCGGATTGGTCTTCCTAAGGGATCCGTCCTATTCTTCTCTTATCCGCGTTCATGCGTGGTTCTAATTCGCTTTCCAGACAGAACGCACCTAACGCCTCGCACTCAAGATCTCGCGTCGCATCGTTAGAAAAATTCCATTGGGTAACAAGAACCCAATGGAATGCGACAAAAAACTGGCTCCCAGAGGGAAATCAGCGGGAATAAAGCTCGACGATGAGCTGCTCGTTAACGAGCGGATTGATATCGTCACGCTCTGGCACACGCGAAACCGTGGCTTCGAGCTTATCCTTGTCCACGCTGAGCCAATCGACACTCGGCATTGCCTGAGTGAGATCCGTCATGCGCAGCACCAATTGCTGGGACGAGGGTTTGGCACCGACCTTGATGACATCGCCCGGTTTCACTTGGAAGCTCGGGATATCGACGCAGCGGCCGTTCACGAGAACATGACCGTGGTTGACGATCTGACGTGCTGCCTGGCGGGTGTTGCCGAAGCCAGCGCGGTAGCAAACGTTGTCGAGGCGGGTTTCAAGAAGCTGGAGCAGGATCACGCCTGTCACACCGCGCCGACGGGCGGCTTCCTCATAATATCCGCGGAATTGCTTCTCGAGCACCCCGTATTGGAAACGGAGTTTTTGTTTTTCGCCGAGGGCGACTGAATATTCGCTCTTCTTCTTGCGTCCGGCACGCACACCGTGCTGGCCGGGGGGGAAGTTGCGGCGCTCAAGAGATTTGGAGGGGCCGAAGAGTGAGACGCCAAAACGGCGGCTGATTTTCGCGCGGGGACCTGTATAACGTGCCATGGTGGTATTTCTGAAAAATTGGGGAAATTACACGCGACGGGCCTTCTTCGGACGGCAACCGTTGTGAGGAATGGGAGTCACATCGCTGATCGAGAGAATTTCAAGACCCAAGCCTTGCACGGCACGCACAGCGGATTCACGACCGGAACCCGGGCCTTTTACCCGCACGTCGACTTCCTTGAGTCCGTGGCCCATCGCCTGGCGGCAAGCATCCTGCGAGACCACCTGAGCTGCATACGCAGTGCTCTTGCGGGACCCCTTGAAGCCCATCTTACCGGCGCTCGACCAACCGATCGAGTTGCCATTGGTGTCCGTCACGCTCACCAGCGTATTGTTGAAAGTGGCCGTCACGTGGACGACGCCCCGGTGCACGTTCTTCGCGCCCTTGGCTTTGTGAATCTTGATTTCCTCCTCACCTCCACCGATTTCGGCGAAAATGTCGCGCTTGACTTCTTTTTTCGGTGCCTCAAGCGAGGTATCCGCGGCAGGTGCTGGCGCCGGTGCGCTGGCCGCCACAGGTGCGGGGGAGTCCTTTTTGATTTCTTCGTCAGACATGTTTAAGAGGGATAGTTGTTATTTCTTCACGCCCACGGTCTTCTTCTTGCCCTTGCGTGTACGGGCATTGGTGCGGGTGCGCTGGCCACGAACTGGCAAGCCGCGCTTGTGGCGGATGCCACGATAGCAGTTGATGGAACTAAGGCGTTTCAATTGCGCCTGCCGCTCGCGGCGCAGATCCCCTTCGACCATGATGGTCTCGGTTTGAATCACTTGGGCGATCCGCACGAGTTGTTCCTCACTGAGGTGGCCGGTGCGGATGTTGGGGTCTATCCCTGCGTGTTCCAGAATCTTGGCCGCCGTTGGGCGTCCAATGCCATACATGTAGGGAAGAGAAGCTTCGATGCGCTTCTCGTTGGGGATTTCAATACCTAGAATGCGTGCCATGATGTGCGTAAGTTCGCGTGACCGCGGCAATGAACTGGATGCTTCCGGAACGCCCGCGGGGCGGGTGATTTAGCAGACCCCCGGGTGCTGGCAAGCCGGAAATGGAAAAATTCACGCAAGATGCCGATTTTTCTCAAAAAACACGATTTACAGGCCTCGTGTTCCCAGAATTCCCCGCTTGCCGGAAAGCCGCACCGGGAAACCAGGAAATCAGTCGACTTCGCGTTGGACAAAACAAGTCGCCCCCATAGCTTCGCTCTCACCAGCACACCATGGAATCGAACCCTGACTTCTCCCTCCAACTTCCACCCGACGATGTCGCCGCGATTGACCAACTCGGACACACCTATCAGAACTTCCGCGCTGAACTTGGGAAAATCATCATCGGCCAAGACCGCGTCATCGAACAATTGGCCATCTGCCTGTTCGCCCGCGGCCACGCGCTGCTAATGGGCGTTCCCGGTCTCGCCAAAACCCTGCTGGTTTCTTCTGTCGCGCAAACCTTTGACCTCTCCTTCAGCCGCATCCAGTTCACACCGGATCTGATGCCTGCGGACATCACCGGCACCGACATCATTCAGGAGAACGGTGCAGGCGGCCGCCGCGAGTTCGAATTCTCAAAAGGCCCGGTATTTGCTCACATTGTTCTTGCCGATGAAATTAACCGCGCCCCGGCTAAGACCCAGTCCGCCATGTTGGAAGCGATGCAAGAAAACAAGGTTACGGTGCTTGGTAACACCTACACTCTCAAACCACCGTTCTTCGTCCTCGCTACCCAGAACCCCATTGAGCAGGAGGGAACGTATCCCCTGCCGGAAGCTCAACTCGACCGCTTCATGTTCCTCATCGAAGTCGATTACCCGTCAGCCGAGGAGGAAAAACGCATCGCCCGTGAAACCACTGGTTCCGCCATGGCCACTCTCAATACTTTGTTAGACGGACAGAAGGTCCTCGCCTATCAACAACTCGTGCGCCGCGTCCCGGTCCCCGATCACATTTATGAATACGCTGTGAAAATGGTCCGTAAGACTCGCCCTGGCCAACCGGAAGCGCCACAATGGATCCGTGATACCGTCGGTTGGGGTGCCGGCCCGCGTGCAGTGCAGTACCTCATCCTCGGCGCCAAATCCCGCGCCGCCCTGCGCGGTGCCTACATGGCCTCGCTGGAAGACCTCGAAGCTGTAGCCCCATCCGTCCTCACTCACCGGATCATCACCAACTTTGCCGCCGAATCCCAAGGCATGAACTCCAAGAAAATTGTGGAACGCCTAATCAAGGAAATGCGCGAAAGTTGAGCGGCAGGAGATCGGAGACGTGAGGCCACTACCCAAGGGGAACGAATGTGCAAAAAGTCTGATGAATTATTTTTTCGATACTCTGGAAGTTTGGAAACAAAGGGCGTCAAGAGTTAGGCCTGCACTATTATTTCTATCATCAAACCCATAACCAAAGACCCCGGAAAGTCTGATCTGTGTTCATCCAAGGCCCTCTTCCTTCTTCTTCATCCTCCTCTTCATTCACCTTTCTTTCTTCCCTCTTCGTTTAGAATTTAGTGCTTAGACTCTAGTGCTTCGTCTCCCCATGATTCTTGAATCTCAATGAAATACGATTTCATCGACAATGCGCTCCTCTCCCGCCTCGCCTCGCTGCCAATCGAGTCACGGCTCCCGATGATGGGCAACGTGGCAGGCAAGCACCGCTCGCCCCACCGCGGGTCATCTGTCGAGTTCGCAGAATACCGCAAATACGTCCCCGGAGATGACACCCGGCGCCTCGACTGGAAGGCTTTTGCCCGCTCTGACCGCTTCTACATCAAGGAATTCGAAGCGGATACCAACCTGCGGGCTTATTTTGTGGTTGATGCCTCAGGTTCGATGAACTTCTCCGGCGGTGGCGAAGCCAAAATCCAATACGCCCGCCGTATTGCCTCATCGCTCGCCTATCTGCTAGTCAATCAAGGGGATGCCGCCGGACTCTCAATCTGCACCGATCAACTGCACCTTGAAGTCCCGCCCAGCCGCCGCGCCGCCCACCTCGAACGATTCTTTTCCACCCTAGGTAAACTTGAGCCCTCCGGCGAAACCGGAATCCTGGCTGCCATCCATGCAATCGCGGAAAAAATCGGGCAACGCGCGTTCGTCGTGATCCTGTCGGACCTCTTCACCGACACCGCTGCCCTAGGCGATGCCCTCCAGCACCTGCGCTACCGGAAGCACGACGTTTCAGTCTTCCACCTGATGGACCCAGTTGAGATTGGTTTCGAGTTTGACCGACCCCACCGCTTCGTGGACCTCGAAGACGGCACAGCATTGGTTGTCGAACCCAACCTCATCGCCGACGAATACAAGACCGCCCTGCGCGATTTTCTCACCGCCGTCCGCGCGAAATGCCACAACGCCTCCGCAGACTATCAGCTCGTCACCACCGACACCCCGCTCGAACCTCTGCTACGCGAATTCCTGACCGCAAGACTACCTAAGTCGAAGCACTAAATGCTAAGCATTAAATTCTAAACGAAGAAAACATGTCTCGCGTCAACAACAGTTTCACCGATAAACAGAAAGCTGAAATATTCGTTCGGGACGGAGCTACGTGCTGCTTTTCCGGAGCTAATCTCTGGCTACTTGATGCGCCACTACGTGTTGGCTGGCAGTCAGACTGGGTTGATCACAAAAAACCTGTTTCACGCGGTGGCACAGGTGAAATCACAAATGGTTTCTGTGCGTCCCATACTTTTAATATGAAAAAACGGAATAATTCCGCTGATACGACCTACCTATATCAGAATGGACTCCCCACTCCGCTTTATTATGAGATTTTTGGTATCCCGCATCCCTCTATATTCAAAAGGCAACAGAGGCTAGCGAAACTTGAAGAGTCCGATTGGTATTTCAATCGGGCGATCACATGGATATTTGAAGCCCTCAATTACCTATGGGCTCAGCCCAATTACGAAAGGAAGGAGGATCATTGGTTCAAGGCAGCTTACAAGAAACTCGTTGTGTATCAAAAGATTTGTGACAAGAAACCTTCCCCCCGTTCTCTTGAAGACCGTAAGATTATCACCAAACCTAATAAAACGCAGAAAACCCTGCTTTCCATCGGGGAATGCGATTCCTTGAAGTCGATGGAAAAACAAGCGCTAAAACTTTCCACTCAATACATCCGGAACTCGCAAGCTTGGTGGGAGTATTTTCACCCTGAAGATTGTGAGGACTACTCTGCCAAGCATGATGAATGGCGACGAAAAGCGTATGACAAAGCCTGCAAAATCCAGGATCGTCTCGATGAAGAAACTTTTCGCTGTATTCAGTCTGACTACCGTATCCGCTTTGCTTCCCTTTAGCCTCCGCTTTCCTCTCTCCTACCTCCGCGCCTCTGCGTTTCGATGTTATTCCTCTCCCCCACACTTCTCTGGTTCCTCGCCGCCGCCTCGGTGCCGGTGGTGATCCACCTTATCAACCGCAGGCGACACAAGACGATCCGGTGGGCGGCAATGCAGTTCCTGCTCAAGGCGGCCCGCGAATCACGTGGCAGAAAAAAACTCCGCCACATCCTCATCCTCACCTGCCGTGCGCTTGGCATCGCCGCCCTCGCGCTGGCTGCCGCCCGTCCCATCGTCTCTGGCCTCATAGGGTGGGGCGGTGGCAACATCGACACTGTGATTCTTTTATTAGACCGCTCCGCCTCGATGGAAATCAAACCCGGAGACGGACTCGACTCACGCCGCGCTATCGTCCTCGGAAAAGTGCGCGACACCATGGCCAGCCTTGGAGCCACGAGGCTGGTACTCATCGACAGCGCTTCCGGGAAACCCCAAGAAGTCCCTTCTCCTGACGTCCTCGACAAGCTCACCTCTACCTCCGGCACAGACACCGCTGCGGACATACCCTCCCTGCTCTCCCGCGCCGCGGAATACCTGGCAGAATGCCCGGGCCATTCGGAAATCTGGCTAGCCTCTGACCTACAGACCTCCAACTGGCGGCCCGAGGATGAACGCTGGACCGCCGCACGGGCCAGTATCGCCGCGCTGCCACAAAAACCTGCCATCCGGGTCCTGGCTATCTCCGGGCCCACAGCACAGAACGCATCTATCCGCATGCTGGGTTCTCGCCGCACGGGCGATGAAATATTGCTGGATCTCGAAATCCTCCGTTCTGGCGAAGCCCGCTCCACTACCACTATTCCTGTCACCACCCACATCAACAGCGGTAGCACAACGGAAACACTAACACTTCCTGGCCAATCGCTGCGTTTCCAAAAACGCGTCGCGCTTCCACCCCGCGACGACTCCGGATTCGGATGGCTTTCGATACCTGCCGATGGCAACCCGCGCGACAATACCGCCTTTTTCGCCTACGGACCCGCGCGGCCCGTGAAATCACTCATCGTTTGCGCCCAAGGAGAATGCGCAGACTACCTGGCTCTCGCCGCCGCCCCACCCGGCTACGGAAACCTCACTTGCCAACGTGTCGACCCTGCACAGGCCGCTAATGCCATTACACCGGATCTCGCAGCCGTGCTGTGGGCTGCACCGCTCCCAACCGGACCCGCTGCGGAAACCGTGCAGCGTTTTCTAACTTCCGGCGGCCATGTGCTGTTCCTGCCACCAGGCACTCCTTCCAGCAACTCATTTGTTGACATCAAATGGGCCGAACCCAGTGACGCATCTAACGAAAAATTCTTTATCTTGAAGGAATGGAACCATATAGACGGCCCGCTGCGCGACGGGATCGACGGCACACCGGTTTCCGCCAACCGTCTCAAGGCCATCCGCCGCCAGATTCCTACAGGTGATGCCACTCAGCTTGCCCGCTGGGAGGATGGAGAGCCTGCCATCACCCGCCGCGTTGTGGACCACGGTGCCGCTTGGTTTCTCGGGTCCACCCCCGACTACACTTGGTCCAATCTTGGCGATGCCGATGTTCTATTGCCTGCCGTGCAACGCATTATCACCGCTGGCAGCGACCGCTTCGACTCCTCATACCTCACCACAGTCGGCTCTGCCGCTGCCCGTCTCCTACCCGGAGAAACCCGCAAGCGTCTCGATGATTCAGAAACTGCGGACCCCACAAACGCCGAATACGAAGCCGGAATCTTCCGCCTCGGTGACCGCCTGTTTGCCATCAACCGCCCACCCGAAGAAGACGCCCCGGAAATCCTTACCCACGAACTACTCGACAGTGCGCTAGCCGGCACCCACTACACATTGTTAGACCAAGCCGGACAAGCCAGCGACCCTTCATTCTCCCATGACGTGTGGCGTGCCTTTATCACCGCAGTTCTATTCTTCCTCATTTCCGAGGCCCTCCTTTGCTTACCGAAAAAGGAAACCATCAATCTCCAATCCAAAGTGGCAAAAGCGACGTGAGACACCAACCAGCCACTATCTATCAAGAACCTAAGTTCTAAGCACCAAATCTTAAATTCTAAATTCACCATACTCCACTCTCTTCCTTTGCGGCTCTGCGTCCTCCGGCACGCGAAACTCTTCACTTCAACAATCAAAAATCATCAACCATCAATCTCCCCCTATAAACCCAAATCCATCTTCCCCTGCGTCCTCCGCGCCTTTGCGTTCTCCGCGTAAACCTCTTCCTCTTCATTCACTATTCTAAATTCACAATTCTCTCTTCCCTCTTCGTTTCAAATTTCGTGCTTATAATTTAGTGCTTAAAACCTAGTGCTTCATCTATCACCTACTCCCGTCACCCTCTGGATCGGCCTCATCTCGTTGGCCGTCATCGGCGCGCTGTCGTTTCTCACATGGAAACGCAGCCCCCGCCGCGCACGCACGATTCTACTTGAGATCTTGCGCATGGTCACCGCACTGGTAGTGGTCATCCTACTGTGGCAACCCGAGTGGCGCACAGTCAGCCACCCTGACACAAAGCCGAAAATCACCATCCTCTGGGATAACTCCAAGTCCATGACTACCGTGGACGCGCAACTGCCGCCCGTCCTGTCCGACAAACCCACCATCGTCTCACGGGAGGAATGGGTGAAGAAAGCCCTAGCCTCAGATATTTGGAAGCCACTAGAAGCCAACGGAGCCAATGAGGTGGAGACCCTGCCATTTGCCACACCCACCGCTGGGAGGGCCACCCTATCAGGCACAGACCTCGAGGCGCCCATCTCAGAAGTCCTCGAGAAACAAAACAACCTCCGCGCCGTTGTCCTCCTCAGTGATGGCGACTACAACCTAGGCCAACCGCCCGTCGCCGCAGCCCAAAAAATGCGCCTGCGCGGCGTGCCTTTGTTCACGATCCCGGTGGGCAGCCAAACCCGACTGCCAGACTTGGACGTGTTATCTGTTTCGGCACCCACCTATGGCATCGTGGGAGAGAATGTCCAAATCCCATTCACGATCCGCTCCTCGCTCAACCGCCAGGTGCGCACCATCGTCCGCCTGCGCGACCAAGCTGGCCGCGAGCATACAAAGGACATCATCCTCCCGCCCAATGCTGAAACCTATGACTCTATCCTGTGGCGCATAGAAAAGGAAGGGGCATCCACTCTCGAACTCTCTATCCCCGTCGCCGATGGCGAACTGATCGCTTCTAATAATTCACGGAAATTCACTATCGCCGGACGTCCTGAAAAAATCCGGGTACTCGTCATTGAGAGTCTGCCGCGCTGGGAATACCGCTTCCTGCATAACGCACTCTCACGCGATCCCGGCGTGGAACTTTCCTGCCTGCTCTTCCACCCGACTCTCGGCCCGGGCGGCGGCAGAGGCTACCTGCAGAAATTCCCGGATAAACCTGAGGACCTGGCCAAATACGATGTCATCTTCATCGGTGATGTCGGCATTGGAAATGGCCAACTCACCAAGGAACAATGCACCCTCATCCGTGGCTTGGTAGAAAACCAGGCGTCCGGCGTCATCTTCATGCCCGGTCCACAGGGCAATGAATTCTCATTGTTAGGCACTGATCTTTCAGACCTGATGCCCGTCATCCTGGATGACACACACCGTGAAGGCATGGGTGAAACCATATCCTCTCCGCTCACCCTCACCACAGAGGGCCGCTCCTCCCTGCTCACCATGCTGGGGTCCAATGAACAGGACAACCCGGAAATCTGGCACCGCCTGCCGGGTTTTTACTGGCACGCGCCAGTCATTAAGGCCAAGGGTGGCACCGATGTGCTCGCTGTGCATGGCAACCGCCGCGGGAAATACGGCCCCATCCCATTGCTCGTCACCAAACCCGCTGGCAATGGCAAAGTCCTCTTCATGGGCATCGATTCTGCATGGCGCTGGCGCCGTGGCGTGGAGGATCTCTATCACTACCGCTTCTGGGGCCAGGTCGCCCGCTGGATGTCCTACCAGCGGAACATGGCCGCCGGCCAACGGGTCAGAGTGTTCTTTACTCCGGAACACCCTGAACCCGGGGCTACTGTCACGCTCAACGCCAATGCCTTTGACCCCAACGGAGCTCCACTCGAAAAAGGCGGCGTCGCCATCGATCTAACATCTCCTGACGGGAACACGCAGCGCATCGATCTCCAGAAGAACGATTCCGCATGGGGCGCCTTTAGCGGGCGCTTTAAGACGGATCTCCCCGGTGCTTGGAAGATCCGCGCCACCGTCACGGGAGCCGAGGACAAGCCGCTGGAAACCACTCTGATAGCCCAGGGCGTGGACATCGAGAAAATAGGCCAACCCGCGCGGCCAGAGGTGCTAGAAGAAATGGCGCGGGTTTCGCGCGGGCGGGTGATCCAGCCCGCACAACTCGCCGACCTCGTGAAGGAAATCAACGCTCTCCCGGAACCCCGACCGCTGGAAACCCGCATCCAACTTTGGTCTCACTGGGCCACTCTCACCGCCCTCATCTCTCTGCTAGGAATATTCTGGATCGGCCGCAAGCTCAACGGGGTGTTCTGACGCTTTCTCCGCCCAGCGCAGCTTGGCGGAAGCACTGCGGGGGTTCAGGCGGCGTTCCTCTGGTCCTGCTGTGGTGACTCCGTCACTGATAGCGGAGAACATTCCCGAATCCAAGCCGGCCTTCATGGATTGCTTGACGCGTCTGTCTTCCCCGGAATGGAAAGTTAGAAACACTGCGCGCCCTCCGGGATTGAGACAATCCGGCAGCACACGCAAAAGGGCGTCCAGCGCCACGAACTCCTCGTTCACTGCTATCCTTACAGCTTGAAACACGCGTCGCACGGTCAGGTCGGTTTCCTCTGCGTCAGCTCGGATGGCTTGACGCACAGCGGTGGCCAGATCCAGCGTGGTGGAAAACTCCTTGCCCGCCAGCGCTGCTGCCAGAGTTTCCGCGCGCGGTTCATCCGCATAATCTGACAGCGCGGTCGCGAGTTTTTCAGGAGCCACCTTGGCCAACCATCCGGATGCGGATAAGCCCTTGTTGGGATTCATCCGCATGTCTAGCGGCCCGGCATTCTTGAAGCTGAATCCTCTCTCAGGATTATCGAACTGCATCGAGGAACACCCCAAGTCCACGAATATAAAATCCACTCCGGAGATCCCGCGTGCAGCCAGATGCCTGGCGATGCCAGCATAATTCAAGCGTTTCGCCTCGAACACATCCTCACCGTATCCTGCCGTGCGCAAGCGACCTTCGGTTTTCAAGATTTCCACGGGATCCTGATCCATTCCTAACATTTTTCCAGCAGGAGCAATCTTCTCCAGAATCCGCAACGCATGGCCACCATAGCCCAGCGTGCAATCCACGCCTATCATCCCCGGCACCAACCGCAGCGCTTCAAGGCATTCCTCCACCAGAACCGGAATATGGGAGCCAGCAGGGGTTTTCCCGGATGCGATCACCTTCGCCACGGTTTCCGTGAACCGCGCAGGATCGTGTTCTTTGTATTTGTCCGCGAAACGACGGGGATTCTTACCACTGTAGCGTTTGCGTCTCGGCGGGCGGGGTGTTTCCTCGTTCATGGCTAATGGGCATGCTGGCAGCAAATCAACCGCCCGTCAAAAGCTGGTTCTTCATGAACCGATAATCCGCAGTTGAGGCAACCCAACCGGCATGCAATCTGGTTCTCCGTGTATTTGCCCTATTTATTCGGCAGCACTTGGAATATTATGTTGTCTTCCGAGATGCGCATCACGCGCGGCCTCTTGTCCTGAGGGAAAATGAACACCAGCGTTCGGTAGTTGGGGCGCGCGACCCAGTTGTTGCGGTATAGCAGTTGCGGTCCCTGCGGCGTGTCCATGCTTAAAGTGGCTAAAAGGCCTTGGGGTCCGCCGTTGGGATTCAGGTGTGGATAGATCATAG
>Ga0118677_10001310_pt1 | contig 53246 bp, 42 predicted proteins | sample AliMusrvi5mmetaG_FD_86154 | JGI IMG/M metagenome (GOLD analysis project Ga0118677, IMG submission 86154) | reverse complement strand
CATCAAGATGGACTGCTTCCCCGGCGCGCTGGCACAGATCCTGTCCAACCTGGTACTTAACGGACTGCTGCATGCTTTTGAGGATGGGGCTGCAGGTCAGATCGAGGTGCTGGCATCGCGCAGGCCAGCCATGCCCGAGGTCGAGATCACGGTGCGCGACAACGGCAGCGGCATCGCCGCCCAGCATGGGAGTCGGGTGTTCGATCCCTTTTACACCACGCGGCGCAACCAGGGCGGCACCATCACCTTGCACAGTACCGTGGGCGTGGGCACTTCGTTTGTGCTGCGCATTCCGTGCATCGCCCCGCAACATGTGCCGCACCTCGACTGAAGCCGTCTAGCCTCACACCCTTCATATCCATGTCACAAACTAATCGCCTAATAAAAGGCCGATTTGGCTTCAACATATTCACACCCATGACCGAAGCACCATCCGAAAGTCGGGTTCACCCCCGTTCCCAATTCTTCCTGCTGCAAACCGGAGGAGAGCTGCTGTCTTACTTTTCCTTCCGCCCTGAAGCTGCCGTCGAAGCCACTCCCGCCTTGCTGGTCGACCTGAGCGACGGTGGCCTGCAGGTCTTGACCGCGCAGTTATTGGACACCCAGCGATATGAGCTGGAGTTGGTTAGCGGCGAGCGGGTCGGCAGCGCCAAGCGCTACGGGGTGCAACTGATCTGGTCACGTCCGGACGGCATCAACACGCGCAGCGGCTTTGCGTTTGAAGGCAGCTCCGTGGTCGCCGAAGAGGTGGGAGAACTGGTGTCCGGAACTGAACACCACATCCTGCGTTGCGTCCTTTACCCACGCTGAACTCAGCGTCTGACGCGCTCTTGGATCTCCTGCAGAGCGCACAGTGGAACCATCAAATCAATCAAGCGATGAAAATCCGTCTGAAATTGCCGTTGGCATTTGCCTTGTCGCTTGGCCTGTTGTTTGCAAGCAGCATGTACGGCCTGTTCAAACTCAATCACGCGGTGGACGTCTACGCGCGTGATGTGTTCAATGCCACGGAATCGCACCGCATCGCATCCTTGTCCGGAACAGACTTCGCCTCCGCGGTTCAGGAGTGGAAAAACGTGTTGCTGCGTGGCAAGGACGAAAAGAAACGCGAAGACTACTGGAACGCGCATGAGGCCAAAATAAAGGAAGTCAGGCAGGACTTGCAAACGCTGCAATCGCTGGTCACCCAGGCTCCCGCAAAGGACATGGTGGCAGAACTTGCCAAAGAACTTGAAACCGTTGAAGCCCGCTATGTCACAGCCTTTGCTGCCTACAAGGACGCAGGCAATGATTATCTTGCAGGCGATACATCCGCCAATGGCGCGGATCGCGGCACTGGCAAATTGCTGGGAGAGCTGAAAAAGCAACTGGCCCTGGAAGAAAAGTCCGTTTCCCAGGCGGCAAGTGAAGGGGCAAGGTCGGCCAGCACGCTCGCCTATACGCTGATGCTGACGATCACTGCGCTCAGTATGCTGGCAGTCGCGTGGCTGAGTCGCAGGATCAGCAACTCCCTGCTCGTAGCGGTGCAAGTCGCCGACCGCGTGGCCAGCGGCGATTTGACGCACGACATCGCCCACAATCGCTCCGATGAAATCGGGCAATTGCTCAACGCCCTGGCCACCATGCAATCCAATTTATCCCAGCTGGTGGCCCATGTGCGTCAAGGCTCGGAATCTGTTGCTGCTGCCAGCGCCGAGATTGCGCTGGGAAATATGGACCTGTCTTCCCGCACCGAGCAACAGGCGGGCGCCCTGGAAGAGACCTCGGCCAGCATGGAGCAACTGGGGGCCACCGTGCAACACAATGCTGAAGCCGCCCGCCACGCCCATCAGCTTGCGGCCAGCGCCACTACGGTGGCCCAGTCTGGCGGAGTGGTGGTGGGTCAAGTGGTGGAAACCATGAAGGGCATCAATGAGTCGAGCCGTAAAATCAGCGACATCATTGGCGTGATTGACGGCATTGCCTTCCAGACCAACATACTGGCACTGAATGCCGCAGTGGAGGCCGCCCGAGCGGGTGAAGAAGGGCGGGGCTTTGCAGTGGTCGCATCGGAGGTACGCTCTCTTGCCGGGCGCTCGGCGCAGGCAGCCAAGGAAATCAAAAGCCTGATCCATACCAGTGTGGAGCGCGTGGCCCAGGGAACGGCGCTGGTCGACACGGCCGGAACCACGATGATGGAAATAGTTAGCAGCATTGAACGGGTCACTGAACTCATGGGCGGAATTGGTGCTGCCAGCCACCAACAGGCGTCCGGAGTCGCGCAAGTCGGGGAGGCGGTGACCCAGATCGATCAGGCCACGCAGAAGAATGCTGCCATGGTGGAAGAGATGGCCGCCGCCGCCAGCGGCTTAAAGAGTCAGGCCCAGGAATTGGTGCAGCTGGTCTCGCGCTTCACCATCAGAAGCTGAGCCCTGCGTCGACAAGCCAGTGTTCATGGAATGGAGCACCAAAAACTTTTACCCAGAATGGGTACACGACGATAGCGCAAGTGATTTGTCATAATTTTGAAATACTCATTCAGCATGCTTGAATACCATGCTGCAACCCAAAAAATAGGCACCACCCATGACCACTGATACCGAACGACAGCAACAAGAAGAAATGATGCGCCGCATGCGCGAAGACCTGCTCGACAGCTACGACGAGGAGCTGGAGATGGAACTCGAAGAGCGCAATATGGAAGAGCTGGAAGCCACCGGCAAACCGCGCAGCGAAGTGGAACGTTTGGCCAGGCGCAACTACTTCCGGGAATTGTTCCGTCTGCAGGGCGAACTGGTCAAGCTGCAGGACTGGGTGGTAGCCAGCAAGCACAAGGTGGTGATTCTGTTTGAAGGGCGCGACGCCGCCGGCAAGGGCGGCGTGATCAAGCGCATCACCCAGCGCCTGAACCCGCGTGTGGCCCGCGTGGCCGCCCTGCCCGCCCCCAATGACCGCGAACGCACGCAATGGTACTTTCAGCGCTATGTGTCGCACCTGCCGGCGGCCGGTGAGATGGTGCTGTTTGATCGCAGCTGGTACAACCGCGCCGGAGTCGAGCGCGTGATGGGTTTTTGCTCGGACGACGAATACGAAGAGTTTTTCCGCACCGTGCCCGAGTTTGAAAAGATGCTGGCGCGCTCCGGCATCCAGGTCATCAAATACTGGTTCTCCATCACCGACGAAGAGCAGCATTCGCGCTTTTTGGGTCGCATCCACGATCCGCTCAAGCAGTGGAAGCTCAGCCCCATGGACCTGGAATCGCGCGTGCGTTGGGAAGAGTACACCAAGGCCAAGGAAATCATGCTGGAGCGCACCCATATTCCGGAAGCGCCCTGGTGGGTGGTGCAGGCGGTGGACAAGAAGACGGCACGCCTGAACTGCATTCAGCATCTGCTGGACCAGATTCCCTACACCGAGGTGGAACACGACCCCGTGGTGCTGCCAGAGCGTGTGCGCAACGAGGACTACACCCGCCTGCCTGTGCCTGGCGAAATGTACGTGCCAGAACGCTACTGAAGATTCCGATTGCGCTACCGACTGGCATTACCGCCAGACGCGCCGAAACACTGCGAACCCGTATTGAACATCACATTATTTTCCCCTTGAACTCAAGGTGCCGAACTCCGAAACCCTTGCAGCCGTGGAAGAGTCGCGTGCCATGATGTCAAAACATCGCGCCCGTTTTGCATCTGCTGACGAACTGTTTGCAGATCTTGAAAAAAACAGCGGCAAGTAAACGTGCGGTGCCGCCACGCGCCGCCGACTACGCTAAGGCGTTCCTGAGGGATTGGCAGCGCTTGCGCATTCCGTGCGTTTCGACTTGGTGCGGCTCAAAGAGGCCATGATGTTGTTGATCGCCAATGAAGCACCACTTGGCCCTGAATGGCTGGATCACCCATTGAAAGGGGAGTGGGCCGATCATAGGGAATGCCACATCGGTGGTGATTTCTTATTGATTTACCAGATTGAGGCAAATACGATCAATTTCGTACGATCTGGAACTCACTCCGAACTTTTCAGTAACTGACGGATTGGTTGGATTCTCCGGGGAGAGTTTGCCTAACTGGACCCGCTTCGGCAGCGACCGCTGTGGAGAAATTTCCTGGTATTGCCGGCTCGCCCTGAAAGGCCGCAGTCGCGGCGTACCTGCCTCCCACTGGTGCCGAGTGAAAGACGATAGTCAGCCTGCAAGTTGAAGTTCGCCGTGGCGATCCACAGGACCACATGCCCAAGCCGCACCGCTTTAGCGCAGGCTGACGATGTAGTTAGCCAGGTTGTCCATGTCGGTTTCGCTCAGCGTCTGGGCGACGCTGGTCATGTTGCCGGCGTCATTGGTGCGGGTACGCGACTTGAAGTTGCGCAGTTGCTCCATGACGTAGTCGTACTGTTGCCCGGCCACGCGTGGGATCTCGTTCTGGCCCGAGAAGCCGCCCAGGTGGCACATGGCGCACAGCGTTTCATCGGCCTTGGCCTTGCCCAATTGCACCTTGGTTTCGTTGGGAACGTAGGGATTGGCCTTGACGGTCTGCCCGGCAAAGTAATTGGCAATGTTGATCATGTCTTCACGGCTCAGCGTCGCCGCCAGGGGGGACATGATGGCGTTGTGTCGGCGACCTTCCTTGAAGTCCTTGAGCTGGATGTAGAGGTAGCGCCAGCTTTGGCCGGCCAGGTTGGGGTAAATGGGCAACACGGCATTGCCATCTTCGCCGTGGCAGGCGGCGCACACCGCAGCCTTGGCCTTGCCCGCTGCAATGTCCTGCGCCATGCCGGATGAAGGAGCCCACAGCAAGCAGCTAATAGCCAGGGACAGCAGGAATGGATAGGTCTTCATGGGATTCAAAAGGAATATGAAAAATGGCGGCCCCTCAGGGGTCCGCCATTGGATTGCAATCAAGAGAATTGCGTCAGAGACGACGCATTGACCTTACTTGTCGAGTGCGTACACCACCATGGAATTGCCGCGACGGAAGTCCAGCTGGTTGTTACCACCGCAGCCCATCGCCACGTACTGTTTGCCCAGCACGGTGTAAGACACCGGCATGGCATTGGCGCCGGCGCCACAGTTGTATTCCCACAGCAGTTCGCCGCTCTTGGCATCCAGCGCACGGAACAGGCCATTGCCTTCGCCGTAGAACACCAGACCGCCAGCGGTTGCCAGTGCGCCACCAATCAAAGGCTGCTCGGTGTCGAACTTCCAGGCCACCTTGCCGGTGTCATAGTCCACTGCCGATAGACGGCCCCATTGCTTCTCACCCTCCACCACCTTGAAGGCGCCGCCCAGCCACAGCTTGCCGCCCGGGTACTTGGCGGTTTCCACGTGGTAGGTCATGGGCTGGTGCAGGTTGAGTGCGTAGCTCAGATGCAGGTCCGGGTTGACGGCCATGGGCGACCATTCGACGCCGCCATTGGCACCGGGCAACATGCGTGCGCCGTCCGCGGTGGGCAGCACCCACATGTTCTCCTGCGGAATCATGGCTTCGGAGAAGCGGATCAGTTCGCCGTTTTCGCGGTTATGCACGTAGACATGGCCGGTCTTGCCGCCATGGATTACGCCGGGAACCATCTTGCCGGACTTGTCTTTGACGTCCACCAGAATAGGGGGGCTGACCGCATCCAGATCCCAGACATCGTGGGCGATGTACTGGAAGTGCCATTTGTAGGCACCGGTGTTCAGATCCACCGCCACCAGGGAGTCGGTGTACAGGTTGTCGCCAGGACGCTCGGCACCATACAAGTCGGGCGAGGGGTTGCCCACCACAAAGAAGATGGTGTTGGACTTCAGGTCCACGGCCGGGTTCATCCAGACACCGCCGCCCAGGGTTTGGTAGAACGAGCCATCGCGCGCCAGTTGCGCCTTCTCGGCGGCAATGTTGCGGTGCATGTCGCGCCCGGTGGCGTCGTTGACGGCCCAGACGCCTTCGCTGCCCTTTTCGGGGATGGTGTTGAAGGTCCAGAGCAGATTGCCGTTGGCCGCATCAAAGGCTTTGACGAAGCCACGTATGCCGTACTCGCCGCCGTTGGTGCCTATCAGCACCTTGCCACCCACGACGGTGGGGGCCATGGTCTCGCTATAGCCTTTTTCAGGATCGGCGATTTCAATGTTCCACAGCACCTTGCCGGTCTTGGCATCCAGAGAGACCAGACGCGAATCCAGGGTGCCCATGAACAGCCTGCCGCCCTCTACCGCCACACCACGGTTGTTGGGTCCGCAGCAGAAGGTGGTGATAGGGCCCATCTTGTGTTTGTAGTGCCAGAACTCTTTGCCGGTCACCGCGTCCAGCGCGTACACATGGTTGTACGAGGTGGTCATGTACATCACGCCATCGACCACGATGGGCGCTGTTTCCATCGACTCCAGCACTTCGGTCTGGAAGGTGAATTTGGGCTTGAGATTCTTGACGTTGCCGGTGTTGATCTGCTTGCCGGGGTAGAAGCGCGTTTGCGCGTAATTGCCGTTGGTGTGCAGCCAGTCTTTGTCTTGCGCACCGGCTTTATCGAGTTGGGACTGCGACACATTGATGCCTTTGGCCAGGGTGCTGGCACCGCTGCCGACTTCATTTTGGCCTTGAATTTCTTGCGCTGAAGCCAGTCCCGCCAAGGTGCTGAGCGCCATGGTCGTGAGGGCTAGGACTTTTCTATAAGGGATATTCATATTCGGTTTCTCTCTCGTTGATTTGAGTAGTCTTCCTGGACTCCAAGTGGTAATTTTTTTGATAAAAATACAACCCAGAGGATCGGCATTTTTCTACTACCCAGGGATGTATGCCTATAGGGACTTACCCGTTATCCGGGATACAGAAAAGGACATTCCCCGGGGGCCATCACCGCAAAAAAAAGGGGCGTATATATTCGCCTCCTTGCCCTCAACTTTTGGAGTTTTCAGTGCATTTTTCGCGAACTTTTCACCAAGCTTTGGTGCTGTGCGCCGTGCTTGTTACCAGCAGCATGGCCAGCGCGCAAATGGGCGCGGACCAGATCAACCGCAACGGCCAATATGTGCTGGCGGCCAAGGCCGGCAAAGTAGAGCGCGTGGCCCAGTTACTGCGCGAAGGTGCGGCCGTGAATTCGCGTGACCGCCTGGGCAACACGCCCCTGAATATGGCCGCAGGCAAGGACAACGCGGCCCTGGTTGATGTGCTGCTGGCGGCGGGTGCTGACCCCAACCAGGCCAATATTTCGGAAGTCACGCCGCTGATGGGCGCCTGCTTTGTGGCCAATGCGGAGATGATCAAAAAACTACTGGCCGCCGGCGCCCAAACCGATGCGCTGGACCGGGTGAAAAAGACTGCTGCCACCTATGTGGCAGGCAACGGCTGCATACCGTGCATGCAAGCCCTGCTGGCTGGCGGCGTCAAGGTCAATGCGTTGCTGGACAACCAGCTCACGCTGCTGATGTGGGCGGCCGGCTCGGGGCAGGACAAGATGGTGCAATTCCTGCTGGACCAGGGTGCCGACAAGGGCCAGAAAGACAACCGTGGATTGACCGCAGCGGCCATTGCGCGCGATGCCAAACAGGGTGCGTCCGTAGCCTTGCTGGAGTAAGGGCCATCGCAAAAAAAACGACATGAAATAGTCATCAGGGTTTCACGGTTTTGTCAGAACATTGCATTTTTCACACGCTGCTGAACCCCTATGAAAATCACTGTAATCGGCACCGGCTATGTGGGCCTGGTGACCGGCACCTGCTTGTCAGAAGTCGGCAATGACGTTATCTGCTTTGACACCGACAAGGCCAAGATTGCCGCCCTCAAGCAAGGCGTGCTGCCGATCTGGGAACCCGGTCTGGACGAGATGGTGGCGCGCAATGTGAAGGCCGGGCGCCTGCACTTTACCGACGATATTGAAGCTGCCACCCGCTTTGGCACCATCCAGTTTATTGCTGTGGGCACCCCCCCGGGCGAGGACGGCAGTGCCGACCTGCAATACGTGGTGGCGGCCGCCCGCGCCATCGGCCGCCATATGAGCGACTACAAGGTGGTGGTGGACAAGAGCACGGTACCGGTGGGAACCGCCGACAAGGTGCGTGCAGCCATTGCCGAGGAACTGGCAGCGCGCGGCGTGGACACGCCGTTCGCGGTGGTCTCCAACCCCGAGTTCCTGAAGGAAGGTGCGGCCATAGAAGACTTTATGCGCCCGGGCCGCATTGTGCTGGGCTGTGACAACGAACAGGCGGCTCTGAATATGCGCGCACTGTATGCGCCGTTTCAGCGCCACCACGAACGCCTGATCGTGATGGACATCCGCAGCGCCGAACTCACCAAGTACGCAGCCAATGCCATGCTGGCCACCCGCATCAGCTTCATGAATGAGCTGGCCAATCTGGCCGAAAAGCTAGGCGCCGACATTGAACAGGTGCGCAAGGGCATAGGCAGCGACCCGCGCATTGGTTACGACTTTCTGTATGCCGGTGCCGGCTATGGCGGCTCCTGCTTTCCCAAGGATGTGAAGGCGCTGATCAAGACCGCTGCGGTGGATGGCGGCATGGAACTCAAGGTGCTGTTGGCCGTAGAAGCGGCCAACCAGCAGCAAAAACATGTGCTGGGCGACAAGGTCAAGGCGCGCTTTGGCAATGACTTGACGGGCAAACATTTTGCACTCTGGGGCCTGGCCTTCAAGGCCAATACCGACGATATGCGCGAGGCCAGCAGCCTGACCGTGATCCAGGACCTGCTGGATGCCGGGGCTACGGTGAGCGCCTACGACCCGGTGGCCGGCAGCCATGCGCAAGCCCTGCTACAGGGTCAGCAAGGCGTCTCCTTTGCCGACTCGCAGACTGCGGCCCTGGCGGGCGCCGATGCGCTACTCATCGTGACCGAGTGGAAGGAATTTCGCAGCCCTGATTTTGACGCGATCAAGTCCAGCCTCAAGAGCCCGGTGATTTTTGACGGCCGCAACCTCTACGACCCGAAATGGGTGCGCAGCCTGGGCATTGAGTATCTAGCCATTGGTCGGTGAACCGGCCCCTGTTGCAATTCACCAAAGCGTCACAGGCCTTGTCACGCGTTTGCCATCAAATACTTTTAGCATCCTTCCACTAGGAGAATTTTTGCATGAACGAATTTTTTAAACAACTCAAAATCCAGCGTTGGGACGATCACCGCTACTACCACCACAGCCGCATCAACCAAACCCTGCATCTGATCAGCGCGATCAGTTTTGTGGTGGCCTATGCCTTGCTGTTCAAGGACCCGGCAGCCGCTGCGCTGCTGGCTTGGCTGGTGTCCATGACCACGCGCCAATCGGGGCATTTTTTCTTCGAACCCCTGGGTTACGACGAAGTGAACCAGGCCACGCAGGAAACCAAGGAAGAGATCAAGGTCGGCTACAACCTGCGCCGCAAGATAGTGCTGCTGACCATCTGGGCCGGCGCACCGGTGGCGCTGTGGATTGACCCGACCATGGTCGGCTTGTTTGAGCCCGCCACTGGCCTGGAAGGCTTTGCGCGCCACACCGGCATGCTGTGGCTCTACATTGGCATTGGCGGCCTGCTGTTCCGCACCGTGCACCTGTTCTTTATCAAGGGTGTGCTGGACGGCCTGGTGTGGATGACCAAGATCCTGACCGACCCGTTCCACGACATTTACCTCTACCACAAGGCCCCGCTGGCCTTGATGCGCGGCGAGCTGATTGAACAGCGCGGCACCCTGGGTCCGGTGGCTTAAGTTACCGCTCCAAACAAAAGGGGCGCTTGATGCGCCCCTTTTTTATGCAATCGACTTCCCTACTTTTCCACACCTTGGAACTTGGCCGCCAGCATCTCACGCAGCAGGCGACGCTTGATGGTCTTGTTGGTGACCAGTCCATCGGTCCACCACCAGCCATCGGCCTGCATGGCCAGACCGGCGCGCACAAAGCATTGAACCACCTGCTCAAACTCGGCATCGCTAAATGCCAGGCTCCAAATCAAACGGGCCGAGCCAACCCAGCTCAGGGCCACGCCCTCGCGCCGCAAGTAATGCTGGAACAACCAATTGAAGCTGGCCGGCTGGGTGTAGAGCACGGTCCAGACCGAGGACATGTGCGCCACCTGCAGCGGCACTCCGGCCTCGGTCAAACGACTGTTCATCAAGGCAGCGCGCGCATTCCAGGTTTCATCCAGATTGGCGTAGAGGGCGGCAATATCGGCATCTTCCAGACGGCGCAAAAACACGTTCATGGCACCCATCACATAGGGGTGCGAATTGAAGGTGCCACGGGCAAAGCAAATATCGGCCGGGCTGCCCTCGCGAAAGCGCCGCATCCAAGCGCGCTTGCCGCAAACCACACCGATCGGCAGGCCGCCGCCCAGGGTCTTGCCATAGGTGACCAGATCGGCGCGCACGCCAAAGTATTCCTGCGCACCGCCCTTGGCCAGCCTGAAGCCCATGAACACCTCATCAAATATCAACGCGATACAGCGCTCATCGCAAATGCGGCGCAACTCTTGCAGCCAGGCGGTATAGGCCGGGCGGTCAAAGTGTGCCTTGCGCGAACTGTCCAGCATGGCGCCGTCGCTGGGTGCAGCGGCATTCGGATGCAGGGCCTGCAGCGGGTTGATCAGCACGCAGGCAATATCACGGCGGCTGCGCAACACCTTCAGGGTAGCCTCTCCCATCTCGGTCAGATTAAGGGTGTCGCGGGCATGAATGGGGTTGCCAATGCCAGGCTGCACATCGCCCCACCAGCCGTGGTAGGAACCGCAAAAGCGCACCAGCTTGTTGCGCCCTGTGTGGTAACGCGCCAGGCGCACGGCTTGCATCACGGCCTCGGTGCCCGACATGTGAAACGACACCTCCTCCATGCCGCTGATCTGCTTGATGCGCTTCAGGTTATCCAGCATGACGGGATGGTAGGCGCCCAGCACCGGACCGAGTTCCTGCACCAGGGCCGCGCCCTCGGCCATGCTGTGTTTGTAGAAGTCGTTGCCAAACAGATTGACGCCGTAGGAGCCGGTCAGATCAAAAAAGACATTGCCGTCCAGATCGGTCACTGTGACACCAGAGGTGCTTTGCACAAACGAGCCTACCTTGAGTCCCTGCGCTGCCAGCTTGCGGAACTGGAACGGCACGCGGTAGGCGCTGACAAATTGCAGGTCCGACAGCGTTTGCGCCGCCTCGGCACTGGCCGCCAGGCTCTTGGGGTAACGCTGCTGGCAGCCGGACACCAGGGCGGCAAAGGCTGCGCGGCGCTTGGAGACCACCTCGGGTGGAGCACCGTCGATGGCAAACACCTGGTCTTCGTCATAGCTGTAGCTGGGCAACAGCGATGCGATGCGACGTGCCATGCGCGGATGACCGGCCAGCGAGCGGTGCTTGGCCTGCGACAGTTGCAGGCGCGAGCGGGCCTTGGACAAGGCCACAAACAGGGCCGCACTGCCCACGGCATAGAGCGCCAAGGAATTCAAACCAATCACTTCATTCACGGGATATTGCCTTCCATGCAAAACGGATTTACAGAAACTTTGATATGACACTTAGAAAACAAATACACGACATCCTGGCCAACGAGGACCTGAACTTTTTGCTGACCAACCGCCTGCCGCGGCGCTGGCTGACGCAGATGGTGGGGCGCCTGAGCAAAATAGAAAATCCGCTGGTGGCCAAGGCCTCGATCGGGATCTGGAAATTTTTCAGCGCGCTGGATCTGAGCGAGGCCAAAAAACAAAACTTTAAAAGCATGCACGACTGCTTCACCCGCCAGCTCAAGGACGGCGCACGCAGCATTGACCCGGACCCCAGCGTCATGAGTAGCCCGGTGGACGCCATCATCGGCGCGCACGGCCCGATTGAAGGCACGCAGGTATTCCAAGCCAAGGGCTTTCCCTACACGCTGGAAGACCTGCTGGGCCAGGAGGAAGATCTGGAGCCCTGGCGCAACGGCACGTTTGTCACCCTGCGCCTGACCTCGTATATGTACCACCGCTTCCACGCGCCCTATGCCTGCACGGTCGACAAGGTGCGCTACTTTTCGGGTGACACCTGGAACGTCAATCCGATTGCCCTGAAGCGTGTGGAAAAACTGTTTTGCAAAAACGAGCGCGCCTTTATCAGCACCACGCTCAACGGCAGCGGCAGCATCAATGGCCAGCGCGTGGCCCTGGTACCGGTGGCAGCGATTCTGGTGGCCAGCATCCGGCTGCACTTTTTGGATGTGCTGTTTCACATGGGCTACCAGGGCGCCAAGGCAATCGCCTGCGATGCAAGCTTTACCAAGGGTCAGGAGATGGGCTGGTTCCAGCATGGTTCTACGGTCATCGTGCTGGCACCTGCGGGCTTCAGCCTGTGCCAGGGTCTAGTGCAGGGAACTCACGTGCGGATGGGCCAGGCTCTGCTGCGCTGGCAGGCGTAAGCCCCCCGGCAGCGCACCTATCACAGAGCTAAAGGGCTGGCCGTGCTGCGCCATCACATCGCGCAGCACCGCTTCAAAGCTGTCGCTCACCGCGCTCCAGGCCAGGTGGGCCACGCTGTGCGGCGCACGTTCGCGCAGATGCTGCTGGAGTGCCAGGTCCAGCGCCAATTCAACCGAGGCGTTGACAAAGCCCAGCTCATCGCCATTGGGAACCAGCACGCCGTTCTGGTTACTGGAGATCAGTTCCAGCGCGGCGGCGTTGGCATAGGACAGTACCGCTAGTCCACTGGCCAGGGCTTCGGGCACCACATTGCCAAAGGTTTCGGTCATGCTGGGGAACAGGAACAGGTCGCCCGACGCGTAATGCTCGGCCAATTCTTCGCCCTTGCGGATACCGGCAAAGTGGGCGTCGGGACAGGCCTCTTCCAAGGGCCGTCGCAGCGGCCCGTCACCGACCAGCACCAGCTTGGCTCTTGGCAGCCTGGCCTGTATCGCTTGGAACGCAGACACCACCAGACTGACATTTTTTTCCTTGGCCAGTCGACCGACCAGAATTACCACCGGGTCGTCCGGCTGCACGCCCCAGCTGGCACGCAGCTCGGCCGAACGACGCGAAGGCTTGAACTGCTCGATAGCGACACCGCGTGACACCAGGGCCACATTGTCATAACCGCGGCCCTTGAGCTCTTCCACCATGGCCCTTGTGGGCGCCATGGTGGCCTGGGTTCGGTTGTGCAGCTTGCGCAGATAGCTCTCGATCGGCGACTTGAACAGCCCCATGCCGTAGTGCTTGGAGTAGCTATGGAAATTGGTGTGGAAGGAACTGGTCAAGGGCAGATGCAGCTTGCGTGCTGCGGCCACCGCCGACCATCCCAGCGGTCCTTCAGTGACCACATGCACGATGTCCGGTCGGCGTTCGTTCCAGAGCTTGGCCAGCCGCCCCTTGGAGGGCAGGCCAAAGCGCAGCTCACCATAGGTCGGAACCGGTATGCCCGGAGAGAGCACCTCATCCAGCCCGACGCGTGGCTCGGAGCCTTCGGAGCTTTGCCTGGGCCGCACCACCTGGATGGCGTGCCCGCGCTGCAGCAGCCCCTCCACAATGCGCCCCAGCGTCATGGCGACACCATTGACTTCGGGTGGAAAGGTTTCTGTCACGATCGCGATGCGCAGGCTCGCAGGCCTGGCGGCGAAGGATTCGATGAGGAGGTCGTCTGAGGTTTTCACAGCCCAAGGCTAAAGAACCAAGACGACACTTTGATGATGCTTATCTGACAATTTGACGACAGTGTCAGTGCGCCAACACCACATGCTTGTACCGCTTGGTGGGACCAAACTTTTCATCGAATCCGTAGGCGTCGATATCGACCTTGCCGCTTTGATGAATCGCGACCGTCGCCCAGGCATAGGAGCGGTCGCTGGCCGGATTCTTGGTCACCTCGCCGGGCTGCGCATCCCAAGGAGAGCCACCACTGCCCACCAGCACCTGCCAGGCGGCGCCGTGCGGTTGCACCATGTTGAACTCGTGCTCGTGACCACAGAAATAGGTGGCATCAAAGCGCTCGATCACGCTCCAGAATGCCTCACGTGCTGGTGTGAACTTGTCAAGTCCAGCAATGCCGGGATTGGGCTTTTCTTCGGTGCCCAGGTTATACGAGAAAGCGGGCTTGTGGCCAAATACAAACACATGCTTGGCACCGCGCGCCTTGGCATCCTCCAGATCCTTGGTCAGCCACACGGTGGGTGCGGTGTTGTCGCGTCCGACCGGGTCGGTGTTGATGATGCTGAAGTGCGAGTCGGCCACATCAAAGCTGTAGGAAAGTTGGCTCTGGTCGCTGCTCAAACCATCCAGCGCGCCGTTGTTCTGCACATTGATGTGCTCGGCCTGCGCGCCGACGATCTTCTGAAAACGGTCGGTGTCGATAATCAGGTCGCCCATATTGGCGCGCCAGGCGGCCTCATTCTCGGGCTGCGCGGTCTTGCCCTTGGGCTTGGATTGCACCTCATGGTTGCCGGGCACCGGCACCACATAGGTACCGGCTTCCATCAACGGCGCCACCATGCCGCGCCAAAAACCGTACTGGCGGTAAAAGGCCATCAGATCGGAGCCCACCACATCGGCCACGCTATTGCTAGGCGTAGGTCCAGCCAGTCCATAGCCCATGATCATGTCACCATTGAAAAACAGCAGCTTGGACTGCTGGCCCTCGATGCCACGCATGATGCGCGACCAGGCCTTGGTGTTTTGCAGCCAGATCTTGTCCTGCGCGCTCAGCGGCAACATGCTGGCATCGGCCTCTTTGGGATCCTGGCGCGAATCGCCGACGGTGGAGAAACGCAGAACAACCGGATCGCTCACCTTGCCTGCTGCCTGCGCGTTCAAACAGGACAGCGACAGGCAGAGTGCGACACCCCACAGCGCAAGATTGGACAGAAATTTTTTGGACATGGTGATCAGTGCGCTCAACGAATGGTAACCCTCGAGTACAACAGCTGCATATGACAAGCAGAAGACAGCACACACCCTGTCACGGGCCCGACATTCAAACCTGCGATGCTATGCGTTTTTATACTGAGTCACCATGAAGAAATTTGCCTTTACCGCTGTCTGCATCTGCCTGGGCATCAGCCTTACCGCCCACGCCAAAGATCCCTCTTTTGTCGCTGCAGCAGAAACGCACAGCTTTCTGATTCTGCCCACTCCCGCGGATGCGCAGTCCGACAAGACCCGTGCCGAACTGGCCGAGTTGCACCGTTATGAAGGCGCACGCACCGAAGCACAAAAGGTCGCTGCAATGGCCGACGACAAGAATGAAACGATCTTTCTCTTCCAGCAGCAGTTCGGCGACTGGTTTAACGCACAGGCCCTGCCCCTGACAGCTGCCTTTGGCGTACGCGTGAAGAATGACGAGGGCATTAACACTGCTGCGGCCAAGGAAGGCTTTGCCCGTGTACGCCCCTACAACCAGGACCACAGCCTGCATCCGGTCTGTGTCACCAAGACACGCGATGACTCCTACCCGAGTGGCCATGCGACCACCGGTTATCTGATGGCCCTGACCCTGATCGACATGGCTCCTGAAAAGCGCGACGTCTTGCTGGCCCGGGCCGATGACTACGCCAACAACCGCCTGGTCTGCGGCGTACACTTTCGCAGCGATGTGGAAGCCAGCAAACTAGTTGCCTACACCGTCCATGCGGTGATGGCGAGCAAACCACAATACCAGCAGGAAATGGCAGTAGCCCGGGCGGAACTGCAAAGCAAGATGGCGGCAGCGAAATAAGACAAAGCGGCATGGCCTCGGGCCATGCCGCCTAGCTTGCTTCAGGGTTGCAGCTTGAAATTAAAGTCCTGCGTGGCAACCACTTCGCCACTGTCCCGGGTGCACTTGTATTGCATCATGGCGGCGCGCACTGCCGGGTAGAAGATGCGCGGACCCGACAAGAAGCTGACATCACGAACCAGACCATCGACAATTCTGACCTGCGCCTTGACCAGGCCCTGGGTGCCATCGATTTGGGCGCGTCTGGGCATCTCCGGCGCCACCTGGGTCGGGCAGACAATGGCCATATCTACCTTTGTCGAAGCCACCGGTGCCGGTGCTGCAACGGCCACCACCGGTACCTGCAGCGGTGCGGGCGCCTCATGTGCCACCACGGTGGCAACCACCGTCGGTGCCGTGGGCGTAGGGGCTACGGCTACTTCGGGTGTCGGAATAAACGGCGGCGGTTGCACCGGCGTCAACTTGGCCTTGGGCGGCACCAGAACCTTGGGTGGAGGCGGTGGCGGCGCTACCACCACTTCCTGAATCACCACCGCCTGCAGCGGTTTGGTCAACAGATCGAAGCCCTTGCGGGCAGTACCAGAAATCAACAACCAGGCCAAACCGATATGCACCAGAACGGCCACGGCAATGCCGCGGTAACGGCGTGAGGACACGCCAGGGGAATAGCTTGCGTACATGGTTTACTGCACAAACTGTTCACTGCCGACCACGGCAATACGGTTCAACCCCAGGCGCCGTGAACTGGCCAGCACGGTGGCAAAAACGGCGTAGCTGGCATCCTTGTCGGTGCGCAAATGCACCTCCGGTTGCGGCGCAGATTGTGCGCTTTGCTGCATGTGTTCATCAAGCTGCTGCGGCTGCAACACCTCACCCTGCCAGCGCACGTCACCCTTGGCGTCAATATCAATCTGAATAATGTCTGGTTTAACTTGGCTCACCGGTGGCGTGCCAACGGGCAACTCCAGTTTGACTGCGTGCAACTGGATGGGGATCGTAATAATCAGCATCACCAGCAACACCAACATCACGTCAATCAAGGGCGTGGTGTTGATGTCCATCATCACTTCCATCTCGTCCGAATTCCCCGCGGGGGACATCATGGCCATATGCGTTTCCTAGCCACCCAGCGGGGGTGGTTCCGTAATAAAAGTAACCTTGGCGATGCCGGCCAGCTGGCATGCATACATGATGCGGCCCACGCTGTCGTAACGCGCGTCCATATCGCCCCGAATTTGCACCTCGGGTTGGGGCTGTAGAGTCGATATCTTTTTCAGCCGACGCACCAGATCATCACGACCGGCAAGCTGCGTGTCGTACCAAAAACTGTGACCCGCCTTGTCTACCGAAATAACTATATTTTCCGGTTTGGTTTCACGCGCCTCTACCCGCAACTTGGGCAAGCTGACCTTGATGGAAGTGGTGACCGCGGGAATAGTGATCAGAAAAATAATCAGCAGCACCAGCATCACATCCACCAGGGGCGTAGTGTTGATGTTGCTCATGACCGCATCATCGCCCTCGGCCGGGCCCATGTTCATTGCCATATCGGTGTTGCCTCAGTGACTCAGGCCTTGCCTGCAGTCGCCAACAGCACGGCGTGCAGGTCGTTGCCAAAGGCCTGGATATCTTCCATGGCCAGCTTGTTGCGGCGCACCAGCCAGTTGTAGCCCAGCACGGCGGGCACGGCAACGGCCAGGCCGATGGCAGTCATGATCAGCGACTCGCCCACCGGACCTGCCACCTTGTCGATGCTGGCCTGGCCCGACATGCCAATGCTCACCAGTGCGTTGTAAATACCCCAAACCGTGCCAAACAGGCCGACGAAGGGCGCAGTCGAACCTACGGTGGCCAACAGGGCCAGACCTTCTTGCAAACGGCTTTGCACATTGGACATGGCGCGCTGGATGCTCATGGTCACCCAGGTATTGAAATCGATGCTGCCCAGCAGCCCATGGTGCTTGCTGGCACTGTCCAGACCCTTGTCGGTAATAAAGCGGTAGGGGCTTTCTGCTTCCAGCTTGTCGGCGCTCTGGCGAATCGAGGCACTGCTCCAGAAGTCGTCGCCCACGGCACGCGACTGCTTGTTGACGCGCGACTGCTCGAGGTATTTGGTGACGATCACGTACCAACTGGCCATGCTCATCAGCACCAGAATCAGCAAGGTCCCGCGTGCCACCAGATCGCCCTGCATCCAGACCGCTTGCAATCCGTAGGGATTAGACAAGGCCTCGGCAGGTGCCGCCACCACAGCCGTCTGCGCATGGCTTGCGCTTGATACGGCAGACAAGAGAAATCCACCGACAGCAAGGCACAAAGACCTCATACGATTTATATGCTTAGTCACTTCAAACATCCCATCCAAAAAATTTTCCAATGCACATGCCCGACGGGCAAACGCTATCGCCACTTAGTTTAGAAGCCGAATATTTCAGTTAGAAGTCACACGCATGAATGTTGTGTATAGACAACAAGACAGAGGCATTCACACCTTCGTCACACGAAGTCTGCAATATCCACAACCGGAGCGCAGGAGCGCACCGTCTTTATATACACCACAAATAGCTTATGAAAACCATTCAACCACCCCACCCCCTTCGCAACAGCGTGCGTAACGTATCGCGCGCCGTCGCCTTGTTGTGCCTGGCAGCACCCTGCTTCGCCCAATCGCAAGTCAAGCTCGACGCGGTGGTCGTGACCGGTTCCGGCCCTGTCACATTGCAGGCAACCGAGACTGCGCAATCACAAAGCTCGCTCGATGCTCGCTCGGCCATCTCCATCGTCAGCGACAAGGCCATTCGCGACAACATGTCACCGGTCGGCGACTACACGCAGGCTCTGTCGATGACACCTGGCGTATTCAGCTACACCCCTAACGGTGTTGGCCTGGGCGATGCCAAGGTCACGGTGCGCGGCCTGTCCGACAGCAATATGGTGATCGGCTTTGACGGCATTCCGTTCAACGATACCAACGGTGTGAGCCACCACTCGTGGGTCTTTTTCCCCAACGACTTCCTGGGCGGCGCGATCGTGGACCGCAGCCCAGGCTCGGCAGCGACCATTGGCCAAGCCACCTTTGGCGGCAATATCGATCTGCAATCCAGAATTCTGGACGCCGAAGAAAGCACCAGCGTGATGGGTTCGGTAGGAACCTGGAATACCGACCTGATTGGCATTGAGCACCAGACCGGCCAATTCGGCGCCGAAGGCAAATCGAGCCTGATGTTCAACGTCCAGGTCATGCATTCGGACGGCTATCAACCCTTTCACAAGCAGGACCGCCAGGCCGTCTCAACCATGTACCAGTACGCCGCCAACACCGACACCACCTACACCGTGTTTGCCTCGGCCCTGGAGCTGAAGAACAATACGCCCAACATCAAGGGCGTCACGCGTACCAACTACCTGGCAGGCGATTATGTGGACATGATGAGCGCGGACCCCACACGCGGCGACTACTACGGCTACAACTTCTACGACATCACCACCAATTTTGAATACATGGGTGTCAAGACCAAGCTGGACAACGGCTGGACTCTGGACGACAAGCTGTACCACTACGAATACCACAACAAGCAGAACTATTCGAACAACGCGGGCGCACTGAGTGGTGCAAGTTTAGCGAAATCGAATCCGCCGGATGCCATCGCAGGAACGGACAAGCTCAACTCCTACGTCACCAACGGCAACATCTTGCGCTTGAGCAAGGAAACGGATACCGGCATTTTGCGTACTGGCCTTTGGCTGGAGCAGGCCAGCAGCTACCGCTACCAAACCCCCACCAATCCACTCACATGGGTTGACGTACCGCTGCCTAATTTTCTGGAAAACTACCTGACGACGACAGCACAGACTTACGTTGAATACGAATACAAGGCCACTGAAGATCTGCGTGTGACACCGGGCGTCAAGTTCGCTCAATATCAGCAGGACTTTAAGCACGCACAGGACAATGGCGGTGCGGTGGGACTTTTGGGCGGTGTCGCCGGAACAAAAATCACCTACAACACCACAGCTGCAACGCCCACGTCGGTGATCACCTCGGCCAGTGGCGGAGCTTCCTCGATTTCGAACTCCATCACTTACACCGATTTGATGCCGTCACTCGACGTTCATTACAAGATTCGTCCCAACTGGAGCGTCTATGGCCAATATTCCATTGGCGATCAGATCCCTAGCACCGGCGTGTTTGACGTGCTGAATGCACAGCCAACTTCGGTACCCAAAGCTACAAAATCGAGTGCGACCCAAATTGGCACGGTCTGGTCGTCACCCGGCTATACCTTCGCCGCTGACATTTACAACACCGTACTGGACAACTCCTACACCAGCGTGGTGGATGCGTCGGGTAACACCGGTTGGTTCGCCAGCGGAACCGAAACCAGCCAAGGCATTGAAGTGGAATCGAACATCACCCTGGGTTCTGGCTTTAGTGTGTATGGAAACGCCACCTATGGCAGCGTCAAATATGACGCCTCTGGAAAATGGGTTGCGGGTGCGCCTCAGGATACCGAGACCCTCGCTTTGAACTACCAGAAAAATGAGTGGGATATCAACCTGTCGGTCAACCGCATCGGCCAAACCTATAACGACAGCAAAGACCTTGCCAAAAATCTCGTAAATGAAGCCTTTGTGATCGATCCGGTTGTCGTTACCAATCTGTTTGTGAACTACACGGTGAAGTCACCCTTTGCCAAAGCCAAAAAGGCCAAGTTGCAATTTGGCGTGAACAACCTGATGGACAGCCATAACATCACCAGCGTTGCCACGGCCCAGAATGGCTCCACCAGCGCAACGCCCAACCCTGCAGACTTGCTGTACGTCCTTGCTGGCCGCAGCGTCAACGTGACCTTGACCTTGGACTTTTAAGGTCCGTAGTCAATAGGTCCTGGTCAATCGGCCACGCAGGCGGCAGCGCCCGCGTGGCTGATTTTTTTTAAGGATGATTTCATGCTGAGGTCTGCTTCGTATGGCTCGTATGGCAGCGCCGGAAGTTCCAGGCGCTATGTGGGCCTGAGCTGGGTCGTAGGACTACACGCGCTCCTGCTGGCACTCATCGTCAGCGGCGTGTTTCAGACCACGGTTAACCACTTGTTAAAGAAGCCCCTGGAAGCCGTGGTGCTGCAGGAGGTCATCGTGCCACCGCCGCCCGCTCCGCCCGTGCCGCTGCCCAAACCGCAGCTCGACCAACCCAAGCCGAGTACCCCGGCCGTCGAGCGGACCGTGCAGCCAGCACCAGCCCTCGTGTCCTCTCCCGCCCCCAGCGAATCCCCGGTCCATGCCGCGCCCGAGCCCGCAGCGGCACCGACCAACAACACCCCGGTGGTGCATGCCGCGCCCGCGCCACCGCCAGCCGAAGCGCCGCATAAAAGCACCGCCTCTGCCGAGGCCGAATATGCCGCCCGGCTCAAGGCCTTGCTCAACGCCAACAAGCGCTACCCCACCGGCCGCCAGGCCAGCCAACAACGGCCACAAGGCGTGGTGAAGCTGTGGTTCACGTTGAACCGCGCAGGTGTTCTGCTGGAAGCCGGCGTGCTGGAAGCGGCCGATTCCAATTTACTCAATGACGCCGCATTGTCTACCGTGCGTCGCTCCAGCTACCCCCCGTTTGCTGCCGAACTCTGGCCCGGCCAGGAGCAGCACAAGTTCACGGTGGACATCGACTTTTTGCCTCCAGGTTAAGCCTTAAGCCCTTGGTTTTGTGTTTTGTGTTTTGTGTTTTTTATTTCCATATAAAGGTTTTATATATGTCACGCATTTCCCGAAAGAGCCAGCTTGCACTGCTGGTCACCGCCATCTGTGCCTCGCCCGCACTGTGGGCCCAATCCACTGCCGCCACCGATGTCGGCCGGATTGCGGTCGAAGGCGCGCAAGGCGGCACCAGCACCGGCCTGATCGTGCAGGAAGACACACCCAAGGCACGCAGTTCGGTCAACCGCGCCCACCTCGACACACTCAATCCCACTGCCAACCCGTACCAGGCGATTGAGTTGCTGCCCGGCGTCAGCACCTTTAGCCAGGACGCCACCGGCCTGTTTGGCGGCGGTCTGCGCGTGCGCGGTGCCAACAGCGACCAGATGGGCTTTACCGTCAATGGCGCGCCGGTCAATGACTCTGGCAATTTTGCCGTTTACCCGATGGAATATGCCGACACGGAAAACCTGTGCGAGATATTTGTCACGCAAGGCTCCACCGACACCGAAGCGCCCCACGTGGGTGCATCCGGTGGCAACATCGGCATGGTCACCTGCGCGCCCAAAGACAAGTACACCGTCAGCCTGACCGAGTCGGTGGGCGACCTGCACCTGAACCGCACTTTTGTGCGTCTGGACACCGGCAAGTTTGCCGACGACAGCACCAAGGCCTTTATTTCCTACTCCAAGGCCACTGCCGACAAGTTCAAGGGCATGGGCGGTGCACTCAAGGAACACGTGGACCTGGGCCTGGAATTTAAGCCCAACGACATCTGGTTTGCTTCCACCAGCCTGTTGTGGAACAAGGCTTACAACAACAATATCCGCACGCTGACCAAGGCACAAATTGCAGTCAACCAAGGCCTGGACTTCGGCACAACACCTCCCGCCCAGAACGCCGCCTCCGTGCCGACAGATGGTTACTACGCCGACAACATCAATCCCTTCCTGAACCTGCTGTGGACCGGCAAGGTGGAGTACAAGGCCAGCAAGGACACCAGTTTCTCGGTGGAGCCTTACTACTGGTATGGCCATGGCACGGGCGGCGGACAGCTGCAAACGCTCAATGAAAATGCCGCACCCGGCCTTCTAGGCGGCGGCATTGGCCAAGACCTCAACGGCAATGGCAATAAAACCGATCTCACAGCGCTGGTTTACGGCAGCAATGTGACCGAAACCAACCGTCCCGGCGTCACCTTCAAGACCAACACCCGCTGGGGCAATAACGACATCCTGGCCGGCTATTGGTATGAACAGGCACGCCATGTTCAAACCGCTCCACGCGAGTTGCTGAATGCCGCTGGGCAGGCACCAGACCCCTGGCAGTTCAACTCCGACTCCTACATCCTGCAGCAAAACGGCCAACCCGTCATGGCCCGCAATGAGATCACCGTCAGCACCGCCTCTTCGTTGTTTGTGCAGGACAGTGTCAAGCTGATGGACGACAAGCTGGGCGTCCAGGCAGGGCTGCGCAATGCGTCCATCCAGCGCGACTTCACGAGCTACGCCAACCTGAACGGCTTGCCAACGGCCACCGCCCTTTCGCCAACTGTGCTTACGTTCAAGAACACTACCACCAGTCAAGGTGCCGACTACAGCATCAGCAAGACCTACACCAAGTTGCTGCCCAGCCTGGGCCTGAGCTACCGCCTGGATGGCGAACAACAAGTCTTCGCCAACGTCGCGCAGAACATGAAGGCGCCTGGCAACTTCAGCTTCGAGAAGCTGCTGGTAGGTGGCGCTATCGGCACTATCACTCCTGGTGTGCTGAGCGGTGCCACGATGCGCAACCCCACAGTGGACCTAGAGACCTCCACCAACCTGGACCTGGGCTACCGAGTAGCCAAGGATGATTGGACGTTCTCCGGCTCGGTCTATTACATCGACTTCAACAACCGCATCGCCAGCGCCTACGATGCAGCGACCAGCCTGTCGATTGACACCAACGTCGGCAAGGTGATCACACAGGGTCTGGAACTGGAAACTGGCTACAAGCTGGCCAGCAACTGGACGCTGTATGGGTCCATGTCCTACACCAGCAGCAAGATGCAAAGCAATCTAATTAGCAGCTCCGGGACAGAGGCCACCAGCGGCAAGCAAATGCCCGATACCCCGGAATTCATGAGCGCTCTGAGCGTGGCCTACAACAGCAGCAACTGGTATGGCAATGTGGACCTCAAGTACACAGGTCAGTCGTACTCCACTCTGGTGAATGATGAGACCATGGGCGACTATTCGGTGGTCAACCTGACCGCCGGTTACCGTCTTGCTGGCGACACGTTCTTCAAGAAGCCATCCATCCAGATGAACATCGTGAACCTGTTCAACGCCAACTATCTGCGTATCAGCTCGCCAAGCGGTAGCTCGTTCACCACCCGTGCACAAGGTGCCGGTGGTTCCGCGCCCAGCTACTATGTGAGCGCACCCATGTTTATGTCCATCACCCTGCGTTCGGAGTTCTAAGATGCGCGCCTTTGCCTCTCCTTTGCTGCTGGCAGCAATCTGCATAGTTGCTTCCAGCAGCAGCCTGGCGGGGGTAAAGGCGCCATCTCCGATCAGCCTGTCGCTGATCGCCCTGAATGATTTTCACGGCAACATCATGCCGCCCTCGGGCAGCGTGCTGGTGCCGGACCCGGACCATGCCGAGGGCAGCCGCGTCTCGGCCGGTGGTGCCGCCTATCTCTCCAGCCTGGTGCGCCAGCTTAAAAACCAGAATCCGCGCAACACCTTGGTGGTGGCAGCCGGCGACATGCTGGGCGCCTCGCCCCTAACTTCCGGTCTGTTCCACGACGAGCCGACGATTGAGGTACTGGATGCCATCGGACTGGATATTTCCAGCGTCGGCAACCATGAATTTGACAAGGGCCGCCTGGAGCTGCTGCGTCTGCAGCAAGGCGGCTGTTTTCCCAAGACGGCCGATGCCAGCGCCGGTGTGGTCGGTGTGGACACCTGCATGCACCAGGGCCATTTTTCCGGCGCGCACTTTCAATACCTTGCGGCCAATGTGATGGATCAGCGCAGCGCCAAGACCCTGCTGCCGGCCTACGCCATCAAGACCCTGAGCGGCGTGAAGATCGCCTTTATTGGCCTGACGCTCAAGGACACGCCCAGCGTGGTGACACCGGCGGGCGTGGCGGGTCTGGACTTCAAGGACGAGGTGCAAACCGTCAACGCCTTGGTGCCCGAGCTGCGGCGCAAGGGTGCCACGGTGATCGTGGTGCTGATCCACCAGGGCGGGCAGACCACCGCCAAGAAGGTGCTGGACAAATCCTGCCCCGGCTTTAGCGGTGAAATTGTGGATCTGGTGGACCGCTTTGACAGCGCCATCGATGTGGTGGTGTCTGGCCACACGCACCAGGAATATGTGTGCTTCCGGCCCGACGGCAAGCTGGTCACGCAGACCGGCTTTTATGGCCGCCTGGTGACCAAGATCGATCTGACGGTGGATGGCGCAAGCAAACGCGTGATCGCCAAGGACGCCAACAACCGGCTGGTGCTCAATGATGTGGGCGTGAAAAATTCCGATGGCAAGCTCCTGCCCTTGCCGCGCGGCTACCAGACGCTGGCACCGGACCCGAAGATCGCCCGCATTGTGAAGCGCTATGGCGACCTGACGGCCAGCATCTCGGACCTGGTGGTGGGCCGCGTGTCGGAACCGATGGACCGCAAGCGCAATCCGGCCGGCGAAAGCCGCCTGGGCGCCTTTGTGGCCGATGTGTTTCTGGCCGGTTCCTCCGACCCGAGCTACGGTGACAAGGCAGCGCAAATTGCCTTTACCAATCCCGGTGGTTTGCGCAGCGACCTGTCCGCTGGAGGTGCGGTGAGCTTTGGCCAGTTGTTCAATGTGCTGCCGTTTAACAACAACCTGGTCACCATGACGCTGAGCGGCGAACAGATTGTCCGTCTGCTGGAGCAGCAATGGGAGAAGCCACAGCCCCAGGGCGGACGCATTTTGTCGGTGTCCCAGGGTTTTAGTTACAGCTGGAACGACCAGGCACCGGAAGGTGCGGCGAGCGGCGCCGGTGCCCGCATCGTGCCGGGCTCGGTGCAGCTCAACGGCGTGCCGCTGGAGCCGCAGCAAGACTACCGGGTGACGGTGAACAACTTCATGGCCAGTGGCGGCGACAACTTCCCACTCCTGCGCGAGGGGCGCGATGTGCAAAACGGTGAAATCGATCTGGTGGTTGCCAAGATGTATTTACGCACCAAAGGCGTGGTGCGTCCAGCGCCACTGGGTCGCATTACGCGCCTGCCTTAAGGCTGGTACTTAAGGCTGGTAGTGGTCTGGCATGGGTCGGCGTAGGCGTGCATTCGCTAGCCAGATCAGCAGCATGCCACCGCTCACTAGCAGCGCAAAACCCAGCACCAACAGGGACAGCGGCAGGTCCAGCGCAATCGCTGCGGCGTAAACGCCCAACATGATCAGCATGCCACCGTTCTCGTTGAAACCCTGAACAGCGATGGAGCGCCCGGCGGTGAGCAGGGTGCAGCCGCGGTGCTGCAGCAAGGCATTCATGGGCACGACAAAAAAACCGGCCAAGCCGCCCACCACGATCAGCAACAGGGCCGCCGTCCAGGGGCTGGAGATGCACAACATCAGTGGCACCAGCAGGCCCATGGCGATGCCCACCGGAAGCAGGCGTTGGGCGTGGGCCAGGCGAACATAGCGGCTGGCCAGCGCGGCACCGGCCACCACGCCCAGCGCGGTTACGCCCTGCAAATAGGCCGCCTGTGCCAAGGGCAGACCGAGTGCCTCATGGGCCCAGCGCAGCACGATCAGTTGCAGCGTGGCGCCCACACCCCAGAGCAGGGTGGTAACCGACATCGACAGCCCGCCCAGCGGATCGCGCCAGAGCAGCGCGTTCTCCAGCCAGAAGCGCTGCAACAGCGCCCGTGGATGGATGGAATGCGGGTCGTAGCGGGCGCCGCTGTCCACCACGGCAATGCTCAGCAGCATGGCCAAGGTATTCATCGCCAGCAAAACCAACATGCCCGCGATCAGCGCCGTGGGCGTCACACCGGCAGTCAGTGTCACAAAGGGCAGCTGGAACCGCGGCATCCAGGGGCTGACCAGCAGACCCCCCAGAACCGTGCCAAAAATCACCGCGCAGACGGTGGTGCCCTCGAAGAAGCCATTGGCGCGCACCAGGTCGCGCGGCGGCAACAGTTCAGTGATCAGTCCGTACTTGGCGGGCGCGTAAATGGCCGAGCCCAGTCCCGCCAGTCCGATGGCCAGCACCGGGCTGCAACCAGCCAGCAACAACAACATGGCTACCACCTTGAGCGCGTTGGCCAACAGCATCACCCGCCCCTTGGGAAAGGCATCGGCCAGCGGCCCGACAAAGGGTGCCAACAGCACATAAAACAGCGTGAAGCTGATTTTCAGCAGGGGAATGAGCCAGCCGGGGCCAGACAACTCCAACACCCGCGCAATCGCCACAATCAAAAAAGCGTTGTCGGCCAGCGTGGAGAGGAATTGCACCCCCAGCAGCAGAAAGAAAGCGCGCGGCATGGGCCTATTCGCGCGGACGTCTGAAAGCAAGCCAGGCGGCAATGCCCGTGAAGCTAGCGATGATGGCCACCACGATCCAGAAACCATAGGGATGCTCATTGAGTGGGATGCCGCCCACATTCATGCCCAGCAGACCGGCAATGATGTTGATGGGCAGGGCCAGCACCGTCACCACCGTCAGCACAAACAGCGTGCGGTTGCTGGTCTCGGCCACACGCCCGGCAATTTCTTCCTGCAGCAACTTGATGCGTTCCTGCAACGCCGCCATATCGCTCAAGGCCACGTTGAATTCTTCGGTGGATTGATGCAAGTCCTGGAGGTCGCCTTCCAGCACCCAGGAAGGCGGCTTTTTCAGCAGGCGAAACAGGGCCGCCGGTTCGGGTGCCAACAGGCGTTGCAGCCGCACCAGCAGGCGCCGCAGCGAACCCAGATCGGCACGCTTCTTTTCCAGCCGCCCGGACAGCAAGCTGTCTTCAATGCCATCCACCCGCGTCGTCGTTTCGCGCACGATGTGCACTAGGACATCGCCCTGGTCGTGCATCAGATGCACCAGCAGTTCCACCGACGAATTCAGCCTGGCGCCACGCTTAACAGCATCGCGCAGTCGATCAATGGAGCGCAGGGGTTGCAGCCGCGCGCTGACCACCAGGCGCTGCCCTACCGAGAGCCACAGGGTGGAGATATCGGAGGGCTCGAACGCGAAGTCGTAATGCACGTCGTTGACCACCGCCACCAGGGTGTCGTCATCGAGCTCCACCCGGGTGGAACGCGAACCGTCGCGCAGGGATTCATAAAACTGGTCGGACAGGCTGAGGTGCTCGCGCATCCACTTCTGCGCCGCCGCATGCGCCAGGTTGAAGTGCAGCCAGACAAAGCCGTGGCGAGCGTCGGCGCCTTCGCCATGCAGGTAGCGCAACACCTCGGCCGCTCCAAGCGCCACAGCTTGGCTCTCTGCGCCGAAGTAAAAGCCGCAGATCAAACCGGATGCATCGGCTCCGTAGGGGGACGAACCGACCGCGCTCAGAACAGTTCACCCGGCGCTAGGCGCGTGGACTTGGCTGAATCGTAGTCAAAATACATGGCTTCTATTTTTGCCGCCCCACGTGACGGAATCGTGACAGGCAGACAAAAGAAAGCCCAGCACGGGGCCAGGCCAAAACCCATCTTTCGATGGCCGCGCTCAGGGAGGTAAAGCGCAGGGGCCTGTGACAGCCCAAGCGCGTGGTAGCTGCCTATGGTTTAGAGCGCAATCATGCGCCGCAACATGGCGCAAGGACAGTGAGAGCGGCGGCCAGCGCCCGTTCCAACTCCGGGGGAATCTCCGGTCGCCCGCGCTCGTTCAAGGCGGTGCCGGTCACCACGGCGCTCAGCATCAGCCGCTGATCTGCTAAGCGGTGGATGCTTTGATGGAACTGAAGGCGAATGCGACCCTTGCGTACGAGTGCAGTTCGGACGCAAAAGCTGTCGCCGCTGACCAGTGAAGCCTTGAAGTCAGCCTCAATCCGGGTCACCACCAAACTGATTCCGCGCCTGGACAGTTCGCCGAACTGTACGCCCAGACCCATCAGAAACTCGTGCCTTGCGTGTTCCAGATAGTTGAGATAAACGGCGTTATTGACCACATGGTCCATATCGCACTCGTAATCGCGCACCTTCAATTCCAGATCGACCACGTTCACTTCCATCCAGGTGGACTGCGACTCGCCCTAGGCGCGCGCCAACTTGTCGGTAAAGTACTTGTGCACCAGGAATTCGAGCTTCGTAAAATTGACGGGCTTTTGAAAACAGCTGACGCCATCGGGCAGGCCGCCGCGCTCCTCAATCTCTTCGGCGCTCAGAGCCGACACTACCAACAGCTTGAGGCTGGCAAATCCGGAGCCAGGCTTTTTGAGCGCGCGCAACATTTCGAAGCCATCCATGCCCGGCATGATCAGATCGCTGACCACCACGTCCGGACGCATTTCACCAATCCGCACCAGGCCCTCAAAGCCATTGGTGGCGGTCACTAGGTCCACCGGGAAATTCCAGGTGGCTACCACGCCCTTGAATAGGCGCAGCAGCAGCGGGTCGTCCTCCACCACCAGCAGCCTGAGTCCGGGCAGCGCGGGTTCGTCTTCATTCGTTCCGGGCGACAGTTCATGCCTGCGCTCGGCCATCAACTTGTCCACGGCGCTGCGTGCAATGCGCCTATGCCCGCCAGCCGTGCGCCAGGCCGGCAGCACACCCGCTTCCACCCACAGCTGGATGGTGCGCACGGCAACCCCCAGGGTTTCACCGGCTTCACGGGTGGTCATCACATCTTCGTTGGCGGAAATTTTGCGCATGTTCTTATTTCGTAGTACGGGCTGATTTTATCGGTTCACCCTGCTCTGGGTGGCACCAATATACCGCCCCGGTACACTTTGGCACACAAAATGATTGTCGGCAATCCACAAATAGGCCTTTCATGTCGCTGCTTTCCAAACTTCTCAACCTATTGGCCCAACCCCTGAACCTGGTGCTGCTGATGTTGGTGCTGAGCCTGCTGCGCGCACCAAGCAGTCCCCGCAGCAGCCGCGTGCTATGCGCCACGGCCCTGCTGTTGCTGGCACTGACCGGTGTAAAAACCCTGCCTGACCTGCTGGTGACGAGCCTTGAAAACCAGTACCCCGAAATGCCACCGGATGCCGACCTGCGCCCCTATGCCGGTGTCATCATTCTGGGCGGCGCGCTGGAGCCGGGCCACCTGAGCCAGCACCATAGCCAGCCGCTGCTCAACAGCTCGGCCGAGCGCATGACCATGGCCGTGGCGTTGTGGCGACGCAATCCTGCGTTGCGACTGGTGTTCACGGGCGGCGAAGGCGAGCTATTTGGCTCAGGGCCCAGTGAGGCCGAGCGGGCGATCCGGTTTTTTGACAGCATGGGCGTGCCGCGCCAGGCCCTGACGCTGGAGAGCCAATCGCAAAACACCTACGAAAACGCGATCTTCACGGCGCGGCTGCCGGGCCTGGAGCCGCGCCAGCGCTGGCTGCTACTGACCTCGGCCTGGCACATGCCTCGGTCCATGGCCACATTTCAAAAGGCCGGCTGGAATGTCACCGCCTATCCGGTGGACTACCGCACCGGTGGCATCACGCCGCTGAGCACGTACAACCTGGGCGAAGGCGCCGAGCGCTGGGAACTGCTGCTGCATGAGTGGCTAGGCATTGTCAGCTACCGCATCAGCGGACGCAGCTAACGCAGGCGCTCAGACCAGTGCGCGGGCCAGCACCTTGTCGATGCGCCGCCCGTCCAGCTCCGTGACTTCAAATTGCCACTGGGCGCAGGCTATCTTTTCACCGGCTTGCGGTATGTGGCCCGACACGGTCATCAACAGACCGGCCAGGGTGTTGTAGCGGCCCCGGTTCTCCTGCGGCAGGTCCATGTCGATGTCCAGCCGCGCCTTGAGTTCCGCCACCGGCATCAGCCCGTCGAGCAACCAGTTGCCGTCGGTCTGGCGCATGGCCCAGGCATCCTCCTGCAAATCGGGTTGCAGCTCACCGGTAATCGCCTGCAGCAGGTCCAGCGGCGTTATCAGGCCTTGGACCACGCCGTATTCGTCCACCACAAACACCATGCGCGCGGCCTTGGTGCGAAACTGGGCAATCAGCTCCATGCCGGTCAGGGTTTCGGGCATGAACACGGCCGGCTCCACCAGCGCGCCCACTCCATAAGGGTAGCGCACGCCGCGCTCCAGCAGGCGCGCCACGCTGACCACGCCAACCACATCATCGAGCGAGCCCCGGCATATCGGATACCAGGAATGGGCCGATTTCTCGGCGGCACCGCTGGCCTGCTGCAGCGCATCGGCCACGGTGCAGCTGGCGTCCAGCCATTCAATGTCGGAGCGCGGCAGCATCATGGAGGTCAGCGTGCGGTCATCCAGGTGAAACACGTTGCGCACCATCTGATGCTCATGCTCTTCAATGATTCCGGCGTCCACCCCCTCTTCCAAGTGGGCGCTAATCTCGGCCTCGGTGACGCTGCGGTTATCCGTGGTGTCGATCTGCAACAGGCCCAGCATGCCGTGGGTACACAGGGACAACAGTCGCACAAAGGGCTTGGCCGCTGTGGCAATCCACTGCATCGGCCGCGCCACCACGCGCGCCACCGGCTCGGGGTAAAGCTGGCCTATGCGCTTGGGCACCAGTTCGCCAAACAGAATCGTGATGAAGGTGATCAGGGTGACCACCAGCACCGTGGAAGTCACTCCGGCCGCCTTGTGCGAGAGCGTGAAGCTGCGCTCCAGCCAGGCCGCCATACCGTCGCCAAAGGCCGCCTCGCCGACCACGGCGTTGAGCATGCCGATGCCGGTAATGCCAACCTGCACCACCGACAAAAATTGGGTCGGATTGTCCAGCAGGTCCAGCGCCGCCTGCGCCCCCCGGTCGCCCTCATCGGCCATCGCCTGCAGGCGTACCTTGCGGCTGGCTGTGAGCGCCAGCTCCGACATGGCAAAGCCCCCATTGAGCAGGGTCAGCACCAGAATAAGCAAAAAGTCCATGCAGCCTTGAGCGAAAATAAAGTCATGTCACTTTACCTTATCGGCGATCTGCAGGGCTGCGATGCCGCATTGCAAGCTTTGCTGGAAAAAATCGCCTTCAGCCCCAGCCGCGATACCCTTTACCTGCTGGGCGATCTGGTCAACCGTGGGCCGTCATCCGAGGCGGTGCTGCGCCGCCTGATGGGCTATGGATCAGCGGCCCGCTGCCTGCTGGGCAACCACGATCTACACCTGCTGGCCGTGTCCTACGGCGTGCGCAAGCCCGGCCGCAAGGACACCCTGCAGGGCATTTTGAATGCGCCCGACCGGCACGCCATGTTGGAGTGGCTGCGCCACCAGAACCTGGCGCTGCTGGAACGCTGGGGCAAGCAGGATTTGCTGATGGTCCATGCCGGTGTGCTGCCCGTCTGGAGCGCCGAAAAAACCCTGCAACTGGCGCGCGAGGTGGAAGCTGCACTGCGCGCCAGCCATGTGGCCGAATTCTTTGCCACCATGTATGGCAATACGCCCGAAGCCTGGAGCGAGAATCTGCAGGGGCCGGAGCGCCTGCGCGTGATTGTCAATGCGCTGACCCGCATGCGGATCTGCACCGCCGATGGGCGCATGGAGTTTGCCTATAGCGGCGACCCTGGCTCGGCGCCAACCGGTTACCTGCCCTGGTTTGAAGTGCCGGGACGGCTAAGCGCCGATACCACGGTGGCCTTTGGTCACTGGTCCACCTTGGGTTGGTTGAACCGCAGCGACGTGCTGTCCCTGGACACCGGCTGCGTCTGGGGCGGTTGCCTGAGCGCGCTGAAAATTGTGCCACTGGCCGTCGGCTGGGACAGCGAACTGATTCAGGTGCAGTGCGAACAGGCGCAAAAGCCGGGGGAGTAGCCCCCACGCTCGCCCTTATTCCGACTTGAAGAGTGCGGCCACTTTGCGTTTGGGCTTGATGTTGGCGGACACGCTGCGCGCTGCAGGCCGGGCTGCTGCCTCCCAGGACGGTGCGGCATCGGCAGCAGCACTGGGCTCATAAGGCTTGTCAAAGAAGGGATCGCGTGACTGCTGGGGTGGGCGCGCATAGTCACGCCGACCCTCAAAGCCGCCTTCGCGGCGACCGTCACCACGACCACTGCTGCGGGAATCACCGCGCGGTTCGTTGCGTGTGCCACCACGCGGCTCGCTGCGGCCATTGTCGCCGCCACCATCTTCGTGGTACATGCGACGGCCGTCGTTGATGCGGCCCTGTTTGCGGATGTCGGGCTGGTCTTCGTCAAACTCCAGCGCCTCGATCTCGATCTTGGACTTGATCAGCTTCTCGATGTCGGCCACCAGGCGCGCATCGTTGCCGCCACCGACAAAGCTCACGGCCAGACCGGCAGCGCCGGCGCGTCCAGTGCGGCCAATGCGGTGCACATAATCTTCGGCATTGAATGGAATGTCGAAGTTGAACACCGCCGGCACGTCCTTGATGTCCAGACCGCGAGCTGCCACATCGGTACACACCAGCAGATCGACCTCGCCCTTCTTGAAAGAATCCAGGGCCTTCAGGCGTTCGTCCTGGCTTTTGTCGCCATGCAGGGCGGTGGTCTTCAGGCCTTCGCGTTCCAGCGAACGAGCTAGCCGGGCGCAGCCCAGCTTGCTGTTGACGAACACAAAGGCCTGCTTCATGCCGCGGGTCTTGAGGATCTGATGCAGCGCGTGGCGCTTGCCGTCCTCGTTGACGCTGTAAAAATGCTGCTCGACCGTGGACGCCGTGGCATTGGAACGCGCCACTTCAATCGTGACCGGGTTTTGCAGGTAGCTGCTGGCCAGGCGCTTGATTTCAGGCGAGAAGGTGGCCGAGAACAAGAGCGTGATGCGCTGCTTGGGCAGGTAGGACAGGATGCGCTGCAGGTCGGGCAAAAAGCCGATGTCCAACATGCGGTCGGCCTCGTCCAGCACCACGTATTCGACCTGATTCAGGACAGCGGTCTTGGCTTCAATATGGTCCAGCAGGCGGCCGGGGGTGGCCACCAGCACCTCGACACCGGCTTTCAGCTCAAGGGTTTGCGGCTTCATGTCCATGCCGCCGAACACCACCGCGCTGCGCAGGTTGGTGTACTTGGCGTAGAGCTTGACCTGTTGCGCCACCTGATCGGCCAGTTCGCGCGTGGGCAGCAGCACCAGGGCGCGCACCGGATGGCGAGCGGGCGAGGTGGAGGGGTTCTCGTGCTTCATCATGCGCTGCAACAGGGGCAGGGCAAAGGCAGCGGTTTTGCCGGTGCCGGTCTGGGCCGCGCCCATCACGTCACGGCCTTGCAGCACCACGGGAATGGCCTGCGCCTGGATCGGCGTCATGGACTCGTAGCCCATTTCGGCCACGGCGCGGGCGAGGGGCGCCGCGAGTTGCAGCTGGGCAAAGGCCATCACCGGGGTTTCCTGGGTCACGGTGGTGGCGGTCTCGGGGGCGGATGCTGCTGCGGGGGTTGCGCTCATCTCAGGGGAATTCAGTTCGGTATTCAAGTCGGTAAGGCATAGCCAAAAGTTGTGCTATCCATCCGATAGCAGGGCGCCCCACGGCACTGGGGCAAACCCGCATTATCCTCTATGTGCCGGTTTCGCGGGTGAAACCTGCGCATAGCTTTAGGCCCTGGGCAACGTCACGCCGACCTGGCCCTGGTATTTGCCGCCGCGGTCCTTGTACGAGACCTCGCAGACATCGTCCTTGTCGCTCTCAAAGAACAGCACCTGGGCGCAGCCCTCACCGGCGTAGATCTTGGCCGGGAGCGGCGTCGTGTTGGAAAATTCCAGCGTCACATAGCCCTCCCACTCGGGCTCAAACGGCGTCACATTGACGATGATGCCGCAGCGCGCATAGGTGCTTTTGCCCAGGCAGATGGTCAGCACATTGCGCGGAATGCGAAAGTATTCCAGCGTGCGGGCCAGGGCAAAGCTGTTGGGCGGGATGATGCAGACGTCGTCGTTGAAGTCGACAAAGCTTTTTTCGTCAAAGTTCTTGGGGTCCACCACGGTGCTGTGGATATTGGTGAAGACCTTGAATTCGGGGGCGCAGCGGATGTCATAGCCATAGCTGCTGGTGCCGTAGGAGATGATTTTCTGGCCGTCGCGCTGGCGGATTTGTCCCGGCTCGAACGGTTCGATCATTCCAGTGGTTTCGGCCATGTGGCGAATCCACTTGTCGCTCTTGATGCTCATCGGGTCAACTCCTAAAGTGGAGTCGATTGTAAGCAGGCGCCTGCCCGTAAATAACCGTGCATACCGTTTAAGCCTGCGAAATCACCGTGCGCTCAATCAGGCGGTCGTCGCCCAACACAATCATTGAGAACAGCAACTCATCGAGGTTGGAGGCCAGGGCCGTCTTGCGCGCCAACAGCGGTGTGGCCTTGGGATTGAGCACCACAAAGTCGGCCTCGCAACCCGGCAGCAAATTGCCCACCAGCGGCTGGCCGTCCGTGCCCTTGACACCAAGCACCCGCCCTGCCCCTGCCGTGTGCTGCCACCACAGATGCTGGGGCGACAGCGATAAGCCGGCCTTGGTCTGCCCTTCGCGCCCCACGTTGTAGGCCGCCAGCATGGTGTGAAAGGGGCTGAAGCTCGTTCCACCGCCCACATCGCTGGCCAGACCGTAGCCAAAGCCGATGCGGTCGGCTCCCTCGTAGTCAAAAAAGCCGCTGCCCAGAAACAGATTGCTGGTCGGGCTGATGGCGGCACTGGCGCCACTCTCGCGCATCAGGGCGCGGTCGGCGTCGTCGAAGTGAATGCAGTGCGCATAGACTGCACGCTCGCGCATCAGGCCAAAGTCGTCATAGGTGGACAGGTAGCTGCGCGACGCGGGAAACAGCTCGCGCGCCCAGGCAATTTCGTGCAAATTCTCGGCCACATGGGACTGGATCCAGACATCGGGATAACGCTCGGCCAGCTCGCCGGCGCCGCGCAGTTGGGCGTCGGTGCTGGTCGGGGCAAAGCGCGGCGTGATGGCGTAGCCCAGGCGGCCCTTGCCATGCCATTGCTGGATCAGGGCCTCGCTGTCGAGCAGGCTTTGCAGAGTGGCGTCCACCTGGCTGCCAGGCTGATTGAGCAGATCGGCCGGGGCGTTGCGGTCCATCAGGCACAGGCCGGTGATCAGGCGCAGGCTGCGCTTCTGGGCCTCAGCAAACAAGGCGTTGACCGAGGTGCTGTGCGAGCTGGCAAAGGCCAGTGTGGTGGTGACGCCATTGCGTAGCAACTCGTCGACAAAGAAGCCGGCTGCCTCGGCCGCGTAATCCATGGAAGCGAAGCGCTTTTCTTCGGGAAAGGTGTAGTTTTCCAGCCAGGGCAAGAGGCCGCTGGCGGGCGAGCCGATGATATTGGTCTGCGGAAAATGCACATGCAAATCGACAAAGCCCGGCGCGATGATGCGCCCCGGCAGGTGTTCCACCGGCACCTGGGCACACTGCGCGTACAGTTCGCGCCAGCTGCCAATGGCCTGCACCACCTGCAGGCCCGCCGCATTCGGGCCGACCAGCAGCAGGCCGTCTTCCTCATACAAGGCCTGGGGCGGGCCCTCGTGGTGCGGGGCAAACCAGAGCAGGGAGGCGCGGTAGGCTTTCATGTGTCCGAGCTTAATGGCTGATCTTGCCCTGCACGCCGGCCACCAGCCAGTTCATGCCCAGAATTTTTTCGTCGCTGAGGGTCTCGCCCTTGGCAATCACCACATGGCCCTCGTTGTCGCGCACCGGATCCACAGCGTGGAAGGCATTCAACTTGCCCTGTGCCATGGCTTTTTGCGCGCTCAGCACCTCGGCCCGCACCGCCTGCGGCACCTTGGGGCCAAAATCGCCGACGCGGATCATGCCTTCCTTGACACCGCCCCAGACATTGCCCGGCTTCCAGCTGCCATCCAGCACGGCCCTTGCGCGCGCCGTGTAGTAGTCGCCCCAGCGGTGCGTCACGGCCGCAATCTGGGCATCGGGTGCCACGCTGCGCATGTCGGAATGGTAGGCAATCGCCATCTTGCCGCGCTCCTGGGCCGCGGCCATCACGGCGCTGGAGCCAGTGTGAAAGCTGACCACGTCCACATTCTGGTTAAACAGCGTCATGGCCGCGTCATGCTCACGCGTGGGGTCAAACCAGGCATTGAGCCAGACCACCTTGACTTCTGCACGGGGATCGACCGAGCGCATGCCCAGGGTGAAGGCATTGATGCCCTGCAGCACCTCGGGAATGGGAAAGCCCGCCACATAACCGGCCAGGTGGGTCTTGCTCATGCGCCCGGCGACGATGCCCGACAGGTAGCGGCCCTCGTAGTAGCGCGCGTTGGCCACCGCCACATTGGCGGCAGTCTTGTAGCCGGTGATGGACTCGAACTTCACGTTCGGGAACTCCTGCGCCACCTTGAGCGTGGGCTCCATATAGCCAAAGCTGGGAGTAAAGATGAGCGTATTGCCCTGCTGCGCCAGATCGCGGATCACGCGCTCGGCGTCCGGCCCTTCGGCCACGTCCTCCACATAACTGGTTTGCACGCGGCTGCCCAGGGCGGCCTGCAACTCCTTGCGCCCTTCCTCATGCTGGCGCACCCAGCCGGCGTCAGACAGCGGCGCGACATAGACAAAGCCGATTTTCAGCGGCTTGGCAGCGTCTGGGCTCTTGCTGGTGGTTTGGGAAAAAGCACCCAGGGGTGCGAGCGTTATGCAACAAGCGGCCACGGCTGTGGCTGCGAGGTTTTTAATCATGGTAGTCCTCTACATGGCTCCAAAAAGAAACAAGGCCCGCCGGAGCAGACGGGCCTTGTGCGCATTTTAGCAAGCCTGCCGCCGGCAAGCGGCACAGCCTGGGTCAGGGCGTCAGGCTGGCATAGATCTGCTCAAACAGCGCATGGTTGGCCGTGAATGCAGCAAGCACCGCCGGGTCAAAATGGCCGGGGTGGGTGCGCCCGTCACCGACGGTAATAATATCTACCGCCCGCTGGTGGCTAAAGGCCGGCTTGTAGGGGCGCACACTGCGCAAGGCGTCGTAAATGTCGCAGATATTCATGATGCGCGCCGCCAGCGAAATGGCCTCGCCGCGTTTGCCATTGGGATAACCCGAGCCATCCCAGCGTTCGTGGTGATCGAGCGCGATTTCGGCACCCAGCCTCAGGTAAGGCGATTTGCTATCACCCAAAATCTCGGCCCCCATGGCCGCATGGGTTTGCATCACCGCCCATTCCTGCGGAGTGAAGCCGCCGGGCTTGAGCAGAATGCTGTCGTGGATGCCAATTTTTCCTATGTCGTGCATGGGGCTGGCGATGAAAATGCTTTCCACAAACTCAGCGTCCATGCCCATCATCAGGGCCAGATCGCGGCAATAAAAGCTGATGCGCTTCACATGGGCACCGGTGTCTTCGTCCTTGTGCTCGGCCGCACGGGTCATGGTGAAAATGGTTTCAACATAGCCATCGTGCAAATCGGCGGTGCGTTCGCGCACCCTGGTTTCCAGCGCATCATTGAAGTGGCGCAAGGACTTGTGCAAGAGCCGCACCTCCAACATATTGCGCACGCGTGCCAGAACTTCGGCCATGTCAAAGGGCTTGCTGATGAAGTCCTTGGCACCGGCGCGCAGGGCGCGCAACTTGTGCTCGGGTTGCGCGGTGATCACCAGCACCGGAAGATAGCCGTCGACCTCAATCTCTTTGAGGCCTTCCATCACCTGAAAACCATCCATGTCGGGCATTTTCAGGTCCAGCAGGATCAGGTCATATCCGTGTTGGGCATGCAGGGGGCAGACGTCGGCGGAAAAGGTGGTCGACATCAGCGCGGTGTAACCGGCAGCGGCCAGCATGCGCTCCAGCAGCAGAATGTTGCTGGACATGTCGTCCACAATCAGGATCTTGCCGTTCAGAATGTCTTGCGGAATATTCATGCCAGCACCTTCGCTGCGCGCCGCAAGCTGAACTCCAAATAGCCGCTGTCGCCATCCTGCTTCACCAACTTCAGGTCGCCGCCAAAGGCGCGCAAGATATGCCGCGCCACAACCGGTGAAAGTCCCAGTGGCTCCGCACTCGACACCGCCCGCGCGGACGATCCAATGTCAAAAAAGCCATGCGCCTGTGGCTCCGACAGAATCAGTTGGTTGAGGTCCAGGCGCAGGCACAGAGCCTGTTCCCTGGCCTGTGCCTGCAGCCGCAAATGCACACCCTTGGCGGAAAACGCTGCACCCATCAGCAGCAAGGTTTTCAAGGCCCGCAGCAGCAGCTCCGGAGTTCCTTTCAGGGGTGCGGTAGCCAGCGCATCCGCTGCATCCAGGGCAATCTGCAGTTGCGGCAATGCGACGCGCGCCCGCTCCAGCAGCTGCGCCAAATCGCTGCCCACCCCGGCGCTGGGTGCCATACGGTCGGCTTGGGAAATCAGCGACACATCGTCGAACAGACCGGTCAAGCGCAGCGCACTCTGCTCAAACAGAGCGACGTAGCGGCTCAGCTTGTCGGACGGTGGACATAGGCGAATCAGCAGCTCACCCAAGCCCAGCAGGCCGTGGGCGGGGGTGCGCATCTCATGCGAAATCATGCTCAAGAACTCACCCTTGAGCCGACTCAGCTCCTGCACACGCTTATAGGAGGCCGCCAGCTCCGCCATGCGCTGTGCCACCTGGTGTTCGAGTTGCTGGTTATGCGCGGCCAGTTGCCGCTGCAATTGCCGCAGCCTGAGATGGGTGTCGACCCGCGCATAAACCTCTTCAAGTTGGAAGGGCTTGGTCACATAGTCCACTGCGCCCAGCGCAAAGGCACGCATCTTGTCGGTCGTGTCCTGCAACGCACTGATGAAAATGACCGGGATGGCAGCCCAGTCGGGCTGGGACTTCAGGCGCTCGCAGACCTCGTAACCATTCATCAACGGCATGTTGATGTCCAGCAGAATCAGGTCGGGCGGAGCATCACGCACCGCTTGCAGAGCCTCTTCCCCGCTGGCTACCGCCCGCACCCCATAGGCCTTGGCCGTCAGCATGCGGACCAGCAGTTGCACATTGGCGGGCGTATCGTCCACCACCAGAATGCGCGCCGCGCCTGGCTCCGGGATCAGGCTCATGGCTTGTTTCTTTCTGAAAATTCCAGCGCCACATTCAGCGCCAGCATGAATTCATCGACCTTGATGGGCTTGGTCAGGTAGCGCATAAAGCCGGCCTCCTGGCCCTTTTTGACATCGCTGGCCATGGCATTGGCGCTGATGGCCAGGGCCGGTATATGGGCCGTCAGCGCATCTTCGCGCAAGAGTTTGAGGGTCTCAAAGCCATTGATGCCGGGCAGATTGATGTCCAGCAGAATTACATCCGGCAATGCCGATCGGGCCAGTTCAATGCCGGCCAGCCCGTTGCTGGCCATCAGCAGGCGCAGCTCGGGGTGGCGCTCAATAATTTTTTGCACCAGCTTCATATTGGCCGGGTTGTCCTCTACGTACAACAGCGTGCGCTCGGTAGTGGGCCGCGAAACCAGTGGCAGGCTCAGTGCCACGTGGTTGCGGTCCATAGCCAGCACCGGTGCATCCACCGCGTCCAGTTCAAACCAGAACACGCTGCCCACGCCCACCGTGCTCTGCACACCTATGGTGCCGCCCATCAGCTCAACCAATTGCTTGGCCACCACCAGGCCGATGCCGGTTCCCTCCACGCCGCCGGCCTCCTGACCCAGCCGGTTAAAGGCCTGGAACAGCTGCGCCTGCTGGTCGGGCCGCAATCCGATTCCGGTGTCTCGAATACTGACCCGAATGCGTCTATGCGCCTCCTGCGTGCAGTTCACCTCCACCGTTCCTTGCAGCGTGTTGTACTTGATGGCATTCGTCAGCAGGTTGATGAACACCTGCTTGAGCCGGGTGTGGTCGGCCAGCACATACAGGGCGGCATCGTGCTTGGGGAAGCGCATGACAATGCCGCGCTGCTGCGCCTGTGGCTCAAACATGCCCTGGCATTCCATCAGGATTTCGCCCAGCAGCACCGGCTCCTTGGACAGCGGAATCTGGCGCGACTCGATCTTGGTCAGGTCCAAAATCTCGTTGATCAGCTTGAGCAAATGCCAACCGGCACGCAGGATTTGCCCAATGCTTTCCTGCTGGGAGCTGCTGGGCGCGGGCGACTCTGACTCCATCAGCTGGGCAAAGCCGAGAATCGCGTTGAGCGGGCTGCGCAGCTCGTGGCTCATGCTCGATAAAAAGTCCGACTTGGCCAGATTGGCCTTTTCGGCCAGCGCACGGGCCGCCTCCAGCCCCACATTTTTGTCTTCCAGTACGCCGTCCAGTCGCTTGCGCTCGGTCACATCGCGCGCCGCCGCAAACACGCCTTGCAGGTTGCGGTCGCGGTCATAAAAGGTGGTGGCGTTGTAGGACACCACGGTTTCCAGCCCACCCCGGGTGCGGGCGGTGAGCTCGTAATTTGTCACCTTCTTGTCATTGAGCGCCAGGTTGATGGCGGCCTCGGCGCGCTCGGGGTCGGTAAAGTATTTTTTGAACGGCGCACCAATCAGCTCGTCGCGCGTGCAATCGGTGAGCGACTCCATCTGCTTGTTGACGTCGGTGATGATGCCCACCGGATCGGTGGTCATGATGGCGTCGATATTGGCCTCGATCAGCGAGCGCGTGTAGAACTGCTGGTCGCGCAGGCGCTGGTCCAGCTTCTTGCGCTCCTCTTCGATTTGCTTGCGCGCGGTGTTGTCCGTGCCAATCAACAGATAACCAATGATAGCGGCCTCGTCGTCGCGCAGGGCCGTGACCGAGACCACCGCAGGAAAGCGGCTGCCATCCTTGCGGATGTAGGTCAGCTCGTAAATGTCTTCAATGCCGCGCGAGGCCTTGAACACCAGCGCCTCAAAGCCCGGCGCAATCGCAGTCTCCAACTCGGCGCTCAAGGCCTTGGCCCGCGCAATCAGCTCCTGCGGGTCGGAGATGTCGGCCGGCGTGTTCTTGTTCATCACCTCCAGCGCGGTATAGCCCAGCATGCGCTCGGCGCCGACATTGAAAATCTGGATCACGCCTCTGGCATCGGTGGCAATGCTGGAAAAGTTGGCGCTGTCAAAAATCGCCTTTTGCAGCGCTCCGGCCTTGAGCAAGGCCTCTTCGGCCAGCTTGCGCGCGGTGTAGTCGCGCAACACGCCGGTGTAGTGGAGTTCACCACCTAACCACATTTCATTGAGCGCAATCTCCAGGGTAAACAGGCTACCATCCTGGCGACGCCCCTGTGCCTCACGCGCCGACTTTGCGGCAGGCAGCAGCGCATGCCCTTGCATGTCCGCATCGTCGACTGCCACGGGCACAGATGAAAATCCAGGAATCAGCAGCCGGATATCCCGGCCTACCATGTCCGACGCGGCATAGCCGAACATCTCTTCAATCGCCGGATTGACGGTCTCCAGGACAAAACCCTCGCCATGCAGGGTGAGAATGCCGTCGGCAACGGTGTTCAAAACAGTTTGCATCAGCACGCCGCTGTCGCGCGTGGCCTGCTGCTGCGCATATTCCTCGGTCACGTCGCGGAACACCAGCACCGAGCCAATCACCTGCTCGTCGCGCGCCCGGATCGGGGCACAGCTGTCGGCAATGTCGTACTCACTGCCATCCCGCGACAGCAGCACGGTATGGTTGGCCAGCGCCTGCACCGAACCATGCAGCAGGGCGGCCATCACCGGTATGACCACCGGCTCGCGGCTGCTTTTGTTGACGATATGCAAGACGTCTTCAATCGGCTGACCACGTGCCGCCTCCTCGTTCCAGCCCGTAAGCCTTTCTGCCAGCGGGTTGAGGCTGGTGACGCGGGCCTGGGCATCGGTGGTGATCACGCCATCACCAATCGAGTTCAGGGTCACGGCCAGCTGCTCCTCGCTGATTTGCAGAGCCTGGTTGCTGTGCTGCAATTGCTGGTTCAAGCTCTCCTGCTGCTCCAGCAAATAGCGGGTTTCCTCCAGCACCTGTTGATTCAAACGCTGCAAGCCCTGGCGGTAAATCAGGTAGGCAAAACCCAGTGCCGCCAGCAAGCCCAAGGCACTGGCAGCCACGATCACGCCAAATAGACTGCGCAGGCTGGCCTGGTACGCGGCTTCGCGCTCGGCCAGTCCGGCCTCCTCCATTTGCACGAATGTATGTATCTGGGTGCGAATCGTATCCATTTGCTGCTTGCCCTGGCCGATGTTGACCAGCCTGAGTATTTCCGCCGTGTTGTGTGCACGCCCGAGTTCAATGGCATGGGCGAGATCGGCCATCCTGCGCTGCACCAGGGGCGCCAGTGCATCGAGTTGGCTTTTCGCAGATGCCAGCTGGGTCTTCTGCTGAAGCGCCTGTAACTGCACCATCACGCCATCGCGCACCGCCAGATAGGGCTGCAGAAAAGCCTCGTTGCCTGTCAGCAAAAATCCCCGCTCACCAGTCTCGGCATCCTTCAAGGCCGACAAAAATTCTTCCGCGCTGCTGATCACCTGGGCCGCGTGTTTGCGCGCATCGGCGGTATCGGCAATTTGCTGGTAGGTCCGGAAACTGAGCGCAATGCCCATGCTCAGCAACAGCCCCGCAACAATCAAGGCCAGCACCATTTTGAAGCTGAGTTTCATGCGCTTGCTCTCCCCATGGCGCTTGTCAGACGCGGGGTTTGGACCGGCTTTGCGCCCGACCAGGTCCTGTGGGGCGCAGCCGCGCCAAAGGCCAGCAACGCGATCGCGCTGCCGGCTGGATTGCCATGTATGTAAGTCATTTCTGACCTCTAATTTGCGCAGCCCCCCCCCAAAAGCGAACCACGCTGCCGGCGGTGCAAGTCACACCATTGCAGCAAGCCCCATCATCGCATATGTACGGTACGATACATAGTTGGATTTATAAATGCACTTACGATATTAGAAGGTATCGAACACTGCATCCAATTTTTCAATGTGGCGCTTGCGTTCCGAGGCGTCGATAAAGCTGGCCATGAAGCTGTTGAGTGCCAGCTGGTAGGCGTGTTGACTGCCCAGCTGCAGGGCAGCAAAGGTCTGCGTGAAGTTCTCGTTGATGTAGCCGCCGAAGTAGGCCGGGTCGTCCGAGTTGATGGTGGCCACCATGCCCGCATCCAACATGCGGCCGATGGTGTGTTGCGTGAGCGAGGGATAGACGCGCAGCTTCAGGTTCGACAGCGGGCAGACGGTGAGCGGTATGCGATCCTGCACCAGTCGCTTGATCAGGTCCGGGTCGTTCATGCTTTGCACACCGTGGTCTATGCGCTCGACCTTGAGCACATCGAGCGCGCTCCAGATGTAGGCCGCTGGCCCCTCCTCGCCGGCGTGGGCCACCAGTCTAAAGCCCAGCTGCCTGGCGCGCGCGAACACTTTGGCAAACTTCTCCGGCGGATGGCCCAGCTCGCTGCTGGCCAGGCCAATGCCAACGATCATGTCGCGCACCGGCATGACCTGCTCCAGGCATTCAAAGGCCTCCTCCTCGCTCAGGTGGCGCAGAAAGCACAGGATCAGCGAGGCCGTCATGCCGAATTGGGCAGGCGCGTCCATGCAGGCGCGGTGCAGGCCCTTGACCACCATCTGGGCGTCCAGGCCGTGGCCGGTGTGGGTCTGGGTGTCGAAAAACAGCTCGGTGTGGGTGACGTTGTCGGCCTGGGCTCTTGCCAGGTAGGCGCAGGCCATATCGTAAAAGTCCTGCTCGGTCTTGAGCACCAGTGTGCCGGCGTGGTAGATGTCCAGAAAGCTCTGCAGGTTGTCAAACACATAGGCCTCGCGCACCGCCTGCGCCGACGCATAGGCCAGCGGCACGCTGTTGCGCTGGGCCAAGGCAAACATCTGCTCGGGCTCCAGCGAGCCCTCAATGTGCATGTGCAGCTCGGCCTTGGGCATCAGCCGCAACAGTTCGGGCATGCGTTCGGGGGCGACGGGGCGTTGGCGTTTGTTCATGGGGTAGGACTGTGCCAGAAATCGCGGTGTATCTCGATCAGTTCGTCGGCCAGTTCAGAGAATGGACCCGCTACGGTGATGGCTTTTTGTCCAGCGGCGATCACCGTTCGGCAAGGCAGGTTCAGCGTCGGGTTCTCATCGGAGTTGCCGGTGAGTTCCAGCAGCGCCTCTTCGCTGGCACCGTAGACGATATGGCCAATGTTGGCCCAGTAGGCGGTGGCCGCGCACATGGCGCAGGGCTCGAAGGTGGTGACCAGGGTGCAGTGCCCCAGGTAGTCGCGCGAATAATTGAGCGAAGCGGTGCGCGCCAGCGTGGCCTCGGCGTGGTGCACGGTGTCGATATTGCCCTGCTCGGCCAGCACGGTCTCGCCGTCGGGTGCCACCAACAAGGCACCAAAAGGGTGTCGTCCCAGGGATGCGGCGCGTTGTGCCACCGCGTTGGCACGGCGCAGATGGCGCAGGGATTGTTCGTGGTTCATGGTGTTTTGGGCAAAAAAAAGGCCACCCGGGGGCGACCTTTTTTACTTGCAGCTAATTACTTGCCGTTAGGAACTTTGCCTTCCACGCCCTTGACGTAGAAGCCCAGACCTCCCAGGAACTTGTCGTCGGCGACTTCGTCCTTCTTGATCTGCACCTTGCCGGTGTTGTCCACAATGGGGCCCTTCCAGATGGCAAAGCTGCCGTCCTTCAGACCGGCCTTGACTTCGTCGATCTTGGCCTTGGTTTCAGCGGGCACGTCATCGGCGATGGACACCAGGTCAATCGCGCCTTCCTTCACACCCCACCAGCTATTGCCGCCGCCCTTCCAGGTGCCGTCCATGACCTCATGGGTGGCCTTGATGTAGTACGGTGCCCAGTTGATGGCGCTGGAGGCCAGGTGGGCCTTGGGTGCATAGGCCGACATGTCGGAGTCCCAACCGAAGGCGCGCTTGCCCTTTTCCTGCGCCGTCTTCAGCACGGCGGGAGAGTCGGTGTTCTGGAACAGGATGTCGGCGCCGCCGTTGATCAGGCTGGTGGCCGCTTCGGTTTCTTTGGGTGGGTTGAACCACTCGCCAATCCACACCACCTTGGTCTTGATCTTGGCGTTGCTGGACTGAGCGCCCAGGGTGAATGCGTTGATGTTGCGCAGCACCTCGGGGATGGCCACGGAAGCCACCACGCCCAGCACATTGCTCTTGGTCATCTTGCCGGCGATCACGCCTGCCATGTACGCGCCCTCATACGTGCGGGTGTCGTAGGTGCGCATGTTTTCCGACTGCTTGTAGCCGGTGGCATGTTCAAAATACACGCCCTTGGTGTCGGCCGCCACTTTGAGCATCGGGTCCATGTAACCAAAGGTGGTGCCAAAAATCAGCTTATTGCCTTGGGACGCCATGTCGCGGATCACGCGTTCTGCGTCGGCCGACTCGGGCACGTTTTCCACAAACGAGGTGGAGATCTTGTCGCCGAATTCCTTTTCCAGCGCCTTGCGGGCGTTGTCATGGGCAAAGGTCCAGCCGCCGTCACCCACAGGGCCGACGTAGGCAAAGGCGATCTTCAGGGGTTCGGGCTTGGGCGCCGGTGCCGAGGCAGCGGGTGCCGGTGCGGCAACGGGCGCCGGCTCTTCCTTCTTGCCACAGCCAACCAGGGCCGCGGAAGCGACCGCGGTCAGGGCCGCGATCTTGAGCAGCGAACGTTTTTGCAGATCTGTCATGTCTAGTCCTTTATGTAACGAGGTGAGAAAGCGTGAACGGAGATTATGGCGGGGAAACTCAGGAGCCCGGATAGAACGGCTTGCCAATGGAGGCCGGCATATTGATGCGAATCCATTGTGGGTTGCGCGAGATGACGGCCAGCACCACCACCGTCGCCACATAGGGCAGGCTGTTGAGCAACTGGCTGGGAATCTGCACCCCCAGCGCCTGCAAATGCAGCTGCAGCATGGTGACGCCGCCAAACAAATAGGCGCCCAGCAGCACGCGGCCCGGACGCCAGGTGGCAAAGGTGGTCAGGGCCAGCGCGATCCAGCCCTTGCCGGCCACCATGCCTTCGGCCCATAGCGGTGTGTAAATCAGCGAGATATAGGCACCGGCCAGGCCGCACAGCGCGCCACCGGCCACCACCGCGCCCAGGCGGATAAAGCGTACCGGATAGCCCAGCGCATGGGCCGACTCCGGGCTCTCGCCGACGCTGCGCAGCACCAGGCCGGCACGGGTTTTGTACATAAACCAGATCATCGCGCCGGTCAGCGCCATGGTGATATAGACCAGCGGATGCTGGCGAAACAGGGCCACGCCCAGCCAGGGGATATCGGAGAGGTAGGGAATGGCAAAGCTAGCTCGGTCCACCAGCTTTTCCTGCACATAGGCGGTGCCGACAAAGGCCGACAGACCGGTGCCAAACAGCGACAAGGCCAGGCCGGTGGCGAACTGGTTGGTGTTCAGCCAGATCACCAGCACGCCGAACACCGCAGCCAGCAAGGCGCCGACCAGAATGCCGACGCTAAAGCCCATCACGTCGCTGCCGGTATGCACGGCGGTGGCAAAACCGGCGATCGCTGCGCACAGCATCATGCCCTCGGCACCCAAGTTGACAATGCCCACCTTCTCGTTGACCAGCAGGCCCAGCGAGGCCAGAGCCAGCACGGTGCCCGCATTCAGCGTGGCGGCCAGCAAGAGCGCATAGGAATCCATTAGGTGTTCCTCCTGAATTTGACGGAATAGTTGACCAGCGTGTCGCAGGCCAGCAGGCTGAACAACAGCAGGCCCTGGAACACGCCGGTGAGAGACTTGGTCAGCCCCAATCGCGACTGCGCCATCTCACCGCCAATATAGAACATGCTCATCAGTATGGCCGAGAACACCATGCCTATGGGGTGCAGCCGCCCCACATAGACCACGATGATGGCGGCAAAGCCGTAGCCCGCAGGCAGAAAGCTCGAAAGCTGCCCGATCGGCCCGGCCACTTCCAGCGCACCGGCCAGCCCGGCCGCACCGCCCGAAATCATCAGCGCGGTCCACAGCGCACGGCGCGAGGAGAAACCGGCGTAGCGCGCCGCCGCCGGTGCAATGCCACCCACCTGCAGGGCGAAACCGGCGCGGGTGCGAAACAGAAACACCCAGAGTGCGGCCGAACCCAGCGCGGCAATCAGCACGCCAATGGTCATGCGCGAGCCCTGGAGCAGACGCGGAATATGCGTGGCCGCTTCAAACAGCTTGGTCTGCGGAAAGTTGAAGCCCTGCGGGTCCATCCAGGGACCGCCCACCAGGTAACTCAGCACCTGCAGCGCCACGTAGACCAGCATCAGGCTGACCAGAATTTCGTTGGCATTGAACAGATCGCGCAGCAGCGCCGTCAGCGCCGCCCAGGCCATGCCCCCGGCAATACCGGCCAGCAAAATGGGCACCACGATCCAGCCGCCCGTGCTCTTGTCGGCCAGCAGGGCCACGCCCGAGGCGAAGATGGCGCCGATCACATACTGGCCCTCGGCGCCGATGTTCATCACATTGGAGCGAAAGCAGACCGACAGGCCTAGCGCAATGATCAAAAGCGGCGTCGCCTTGACCATCAGTTCGCCCAGGGCGTAGCTGCTTCTAATGGGCTGCCAGAAAAACATTTCCAGGCCACGCAGCGGGTCCTTGCCCAGCGCCACAAACAGCAGCACACCGACCAGCACGGTGATCAGCAACGCCAAGAGCGGCGAACCATAAACCCAGATGCGGGAAGGTTGTTGACGCGCTTCGAGCTTAAGCATGATGATGCCCCCCATGCTGCGCCGCTGCGCGGGTCGCAGCCCCGGCGTCGGGACCCTCCTCTACTGACCACAAGCCGCTCATCCACTCGCCAATCTTTTCCACCGTCGCCTGCGCTATCGGCACCGAGGGCGAAAGCTTGCCGCGCGCAATCACATGCAGGCGGTCGCTGACCTCGAACAATTCTTCCAGCTCCTCGCTGACCACCAGCACGGCGCAACCGGCATCGCGCAGGGCCAGAATCTCGCCACGAATCTGCGCGGCGGCCCCCACGTCCACACCCCAGGTGGGCTGCGAGACGATAAACAGCGTGGGATGCGCGTCGATCTCGCGGCCGACAATAAATTTCTGCAAATTACCGCCGGACAGGGATTTGGCCAGCGCCTGCGGGCCACCGGCCTTGACGTTAAAGGCCTTGATGATCTCGGCCGCATGGTCTTCGAGCTTATTTACCTGGATCCAGCCACCGGCAAAGCCGGGATGCTTGATGGCGCCGGTGCGCGTCAGCAAGAGGTTGTGCGCCAGGCTCAGCGTGGGCACGGCTCCGCGCCCCAGGCGCTCCTCCGGCACAAAGTGCAGACCTAAGCTGCGCCTGGCGCCGGGGTGCAGTTTGGAGACATCCTTGTCGCCCATGCGGATGCTGCCGACAGGCGCGCGGCAGTCTTCACCCGACAGCGCGTAGAGCAGTTCTTTCTGGCCATTGCCCGAGACCCCGGCAATTCCCACCACTTCCCCGGCGCGCACCTCCAGGCTGATGCCCTCCAGATCGACGCCAAACTGGTCTTCTCGCTCCAGGCTCAGGTTGGAAACCTGCATACGGCGCTCGCCGGGCTTGCGGGGCCGGTGCTCCAGTTGCGGTGGCTCGGCGCCAATCATCAGGCGCGACAGCGACGCATTGGACTCTTCCTGCGGGTTGCAAACGCCGGTGACCTTGCCGCCGCGCAGCACGGTGCAGGCGGTACACAGTTCGCGGATTTCATGCAGCTTGTGCGAGATGTAGAGAATGCTGCAGCCTTCCGAGGCCAGCTTCTTCAGGACGACGAATAGTTTTTCCACCGCCTGCGGGGTCAGCACCGAGGTCGGCTCGTCCAGGATCAGAAGCTCGGGCCGGGTCAAGAGCGCACGGATGATCTCCACGCGCTGCATTTCACCCACGCTCAAGGTATGGACCGGGCGCGCCGGGTCTATGTCCAGGCCGTATTCATTGGCCTTGGCGATGATGCTGGCCGTTACCTGCTCCAGAGATTCGCGCGCCAGGCCCAGCCAGACGTTTTCGGCCACGGTCATGGTGTCAAACAGGTTGAAGTGCTGGAACACCATGCTGATGCCGTTGGCGCGCGCCTCTTTGGGGTTGTGAATGACGATCGGCTGGCCGTTGAGCCGCATCTCGCCGGCGTCGGGCTTGATGGAGCCGTAGATGATCTTCATCAGCGTGGACTTGCCAGCGCCGTTTTCACCCAGCACGGCATGGGTTTCACCGGGCATCACGGTCAGCGACACATCGCTGTTGGCCACCACGCCGGGGTAGGCCTTGGTGATGCCGGTCAGTTGCAATCGAGGCAGTGTCATCGTGTCGGGATTCCGTTCAATTTTTTCAACGAAGCAGCGCCGGACTTTACACGCTCACGCAGCCAGAGGATGGACTCCGGACTGTGGCTGCGCTCCTGACTTGGCTTGTGGTGCATCATTGTGGGAAACACCAGCAAGCTTGATGCCACATTGGCGACGCCACAGCGCACCAAAAGCGGCTCCAGGGCCATCCGATCAAAATCAATCTTGTCAAAATGTGGGGGTACTCCTACGGGGACTTGTTGTCTGCCCTATGCTAATGCGTATGGCCGAGCGCCGAATCCCGATTTACCCTCCCGTACGAGGAAACCCGAATGAATACCCAAGCCCTGCGTTTTTTCCGATGCGGCCAGGTCGTCACCCTGAGTGGTGTGGCGACCGACCGCACCCTTTTGGATCTGCTGCGTGAAGACCTGCATTGCAGCGGCACCAAGGAAGGCTGCGGCGAGGGCGACTGTGGCGCCTGCACCGTGGTGGTTGGCGAGGAAAAGCAAGGCAAACTCGAGCTAAAGGCCATCAACAGCTGCATACGCCTGGCGCACTCCATCGACGGCATGGCGCTGTGGACGGTGGAGGATCTTAAAAATCACCCGGCACAAGAAGCCATGGTGGAGTGCCACGGCTCGCAATGCGGTTTTTGCACCCCAGGCTTTGTCATGAGCCTGTTTGCGCTGTACGAAAGCCGGGCCAGCGGCCCGATCTCGCGCCTGCAGGCCCAGGGCGCGCTGTCCGGCAATCTGTGCCGCTGCACCGGCTACCGGCCCATTCTGGATGCGGCACAAGCCATGCAGGATCTGCCAGCCATGCGGGTGGATCAGGATGCCGTGCTGGCCGGTTTGCGCCAACTCGCCAAGCCGGAGCGCCAGCAAGCAAACACGGCCATCGCAGCGCCCGATGCCAGCTACCTTAGCCCAAAGACCTTGAAGGACTTGCTGAGCCTGCGCGCCCAGCACCCGCAAGCCCAGTTGGTGGCCGGTTGCACCGACGTCGGTCTGTGGGTCACGAAGATGCACATGCAGTTTGCGCGCATCCTGGATCTGACAAGGGTGAAGGAGCTGCGCCGTGTGGAGCAATACAAGCACCACATCGCCATCGGTGCTGCCGTCAAGCTCACTGATGCCTTTGCCGCCCTGGTGGCAGACCGGCCGCAGCTGGCTAGCTTTGCCCACCGTTTTGCCGGACTGCCGGTGCGCAACTCCGGCACCCTGGGTGGCAATGTGGCCAATGGCTCTCCGATTGGCGACTCCATGCCGCTGCTGATTGCGCTGGGTGCCAATGTGGTGTTGATGAGCGCAAGAGGCCACCGCGAATTGAAGCTGGAAGACCTGTACACCGGCTACCGCAAGAATGTGATGGCCAAAGGCGAGGTGCTGGCTTGGATCAAGGTGCCCCGCGCGGCGCCGCAGGAGTTCAGCCGCGTCTACAAGATTTCCAAGCGCTTGGAGGACGACATCTCGGCCGTCTGCCTGGCGCTGAATCTGCACATCACCGACGGCATGGTGGCACGGGCCTCTATCGGCGTGGGCGGTGTGGCTGCCACGCCGGTGCGAGCCATCAAAACGCAGGCCGCGCTATTGGGCCAGCCCTGGAACCCCGCAACGGTACAGGCGGCGGCGCAAGTGCTGCGTGCCGAATTCAGCCCCATCAGCGACATGCGCGCCAGCGCCGCCTACCGCAGCGAGGTGCTGGGCAATCTGCTGCAGCGCTACTGGCTGGAAAGCCAGGGCGCAGCAAACAGCTCATTGGAAACCCTGGTGCTTGAGGGAGATGCCGCATGAGCCAAGCACCCTACTCCACAACGCAAGCCACCTCCCCCGCTGCGGGCGTCTCGGTGCACCATGAAAGCGCAGCCGCCCAGGTGGCAGGTGCCGTGCATTACATCGACGACCTGCCCGAGCTGCGCGGCACCCTGCACGCCGCACCGATTCTTTCCACGGTGGCCCATGGCCGCCTCAAGGGCGTGGACGCCCGCATCGCTCTGGCAATGCCCGGCGTGGTGGATGTCATCCTGGCCCGGGACATTCCCGGCGACCCTCAGCTGGCCGCCTTTGCCGGTGACGAGCCGGTGTTTGCAACGGATACGGTGCAGTATGTCGGTCATGTCATCGGCCTCGTGATTGCCCGCACTGCCCTGCAGGCCAGGCACGCGGCGCGCCGGGTGTTGCTGGACATTGAGTCACTTCCCGCCATCCTGAGCGTCAAGCAAGCCCTGGCAACGAAGAGCTATGTGCTGGCGCCGGTCCATGTGCGACGCGGCGATGCAGCGGCTGCCATGCACAATGCCAAGCACCAGCTCACCGGCACGCTGGAGGTCGGCGGCCAGGAGCATTTTTATCTGGAGGGCCAGATTGCCTATGTGATGCCCCTGGAGCAGAACCAGTGGACGGTGTACAGCAGCACCCAGCATCCCGGCGAGGTGCAGCATTGGGTGGCGCACGCGCTGGGAATCGACAACCACGCGGTGCGCGTCGAATGTCGCCGCATGGGCGGCGGTTTTGGTGGCAAGGAAACCCAGGCCGGCCATCTGGCGGTATGGGCGGCCGTGGCAGCCAAAAAACTCGGCTGCGCCATCAAACTGCGGCTGGACCGCGACGACGACTTCATGATCACCGGCAAGCGCCATCCGTTTGAATACCAGTACACCGCAGGTTTTGACGACAGCGGGCGCCTCACCGCCCTGCAACTGATGATGGCCGCCAACTGCGGCTGGAGCGCCGACCTGTCCGGCCCGGTGGCGGACCGCGCCATCTTCCACAGCGACAACGCCTATTACCTGGAGCATGTGGAGATTGCCTCCTACCGCTGCAAGACCCACACGCAAAGCCACACCGCCTTTCGCGGCTTTGGCGGCCCACAGGGCGTCATCCTGATCGAGGCCATCATGGGCGACATCGCGCGTCGGCTGAAACTGGACCCGCTCGATGTGCGCCTGCGCAATCTCTACAGCGAAGAAGCTTTGGCAGATGGCAGAGGCAAACGCGACACCACGCATTACCAGATGCGGGTGGAAGACAACATCCTTCAGCCGCTGATCAGCGCGCTCGAAGCCAGCAGCAGCTACCGCATGCGCCGCGCGGAAATCGAATCCTGGAATGCTAAGAGCGCGGTGCTCAAACGCGGCATTGCGCTCACGCCGGTGAAGTTCGGCATCAGCTTTACCGCCACCCTATTCAACCAGGCCGGTGCCCTGGTCCATGTCTACACCGATGGCAGCGTGCAGGTGAACCACGGTGGCACCGAGATGGGCCAGGGACTGCACACCAAGGTTTCGCAAATCGTCGCCGACGAGCTGGGCATTGCATTCGAGCGCGTGCTGGCCACGGCCAGCGACACCAGCAAGGTGGCCAACGCCTCGGCCACCGCCGCCTCCGCTGGCACCGACCTGAACGGCCGCGCCGCGCAATATGCCGCACGCCATGTGCGCGACAACCTGGCCGCCTTTGTCGGTGGTCTGGACGGCTGCGGTGCCGGGGCCATCCGCTTTGAAGGCGGCCAGGTCGCGTCACCCACAGTAACGCGCAGCTTTAAGGAGGTGGTGGCCATGGCCTATGCCAACCGCATCCAGCTCTGGAGCGACGGCTTTTACCGCACGCCCAAGATCCACTACGACAAGACGACGCTGTCCGGGCGGCCCTTCTACTACTTCGCCTATGGCGCTGCCTGCACCGAGGTGGCGATCGACACGCTCACCGGCGAGAGCAAAGTGCTCAAGGTGGACATCCTGCACGATGTCGGCCGGTCGATTAACCCGGCCATCGACATCGGCCAGATCGAGGGCGGCTTTG
>Ga0118677_10001307_pt1 | contig 53294 bp, 40 predicted proteins | sample AliMusrvi5mmetaG_FD_86154 | JGI IMG/M metagenome (GOLD analysis project Ga0118677, IMG submission 86154) | reverse complement strand
CGGTAGCATTCCGCTTCCACCCCGCGCTCGCGCGCCGCGGCGGCGACCTCCGCCAGTTTGGCCTCATCGCGGGCCACCAGCGCCAACCGCACGCCCGCATCGGCCAAAGCCAGCGCCATGGCCTGGCCCAGTCCGCGGCTCGCGCCGGTGATCACGGCGGTTTTGTCTTTGAGGAAATCGCTCATGGGAATTGGTGCTCCGTCTCGCCGCCTATTGTAGAACAGGTTCGATTTGCCACAGGCCCGGCACAAGCATGCGGGGTGTCGGCTTGAGCAGCCTGGAAACTGAACTCATGCTCCCAAGGGTGGCTTCCAGCACAGCGCAATCCAGGCGGCGGAAACCGGGTCTCACCAGAGCGGTCGCACGCGAACGTGTAAGGCCTGCCAATGGTGCGAAAGCTGGCGAGAATCGGGAGTGCCGCCATGCCCACCGACTCCAGCGGTCTACGAGTTTTGACGTGGATCGGGGTGCGCGGCGCGGCTCTGCGGAATGAAGCTGAATTCCAAAACCGCTAGTTTTAGCGGTTTCCGAAATCTGGCCCTTTAAAATCAATCGCTTGAAAACGTAAACCGCTAATATTAGCGGTTTGCGTTTCTTTGCGCGAAGTCAGTATTCACATGTCCGCAATTCTTAAGTCTCCCGGAAGTTCGACTGGCTTGGCCGTATTTTGCATCTCGCCGTCAGAACGAGCTTGTTGATTGCGCGGCAATCCGCGCAAGGCATCTCACGCCAGGCATCTGGCCGGCAACTCTATTCTGCTTGGGGGACGCTGTAGTGCCGCGCCCGGCCATTTACCCAATCTTCTATTTTTCTCTCAGATTTGACCAACGGCAAATAACAAATGGGGATCCCGGGGTACAAATTGATCACTTGTACTTGGGGCGGGGCTTACTCGAAGCTCGGCAACCGGAGACGAAGTAACCGCGAATACCCCGGCCTTTTGCCCTGAAGCAAGACGCTCGGACGCTGGTCTTGCCCTGCCTCGCCGATTCAGGTGGAGCAGGAACTGGACCGGACAGGGTATTGCCCGAACTTCCTCCCGAGTCATCCCAACCGTCGATAGATCCGTTAGTCCGGGGAGCATTAATTTGAAACACCGATCAACTACGCAGTGAGAGCTGTCTCTAAGACACTCAGCCGTAAATAACGACGACGCATTGGCGCGGGCTGCGGAGACAGCCACGCTAGAGCCACAGGACTGTCGCAGCGCAAGAGTGTAGGGCGAGCCTACACATTCGTTCGCGCAAGAGGGGAGAGGTATGTCTACACATAGATTACTGGCCTGGGGAGTAACCGTCTCTTTGGCCGGATTAGTGTTGTTTCTATCAACATCGGCACGGGCGGCTGACACGGGGAAGAGCAGCCGCGAAACGAAAAACCCGGAGGCTACTGACGCCGCCGACAGCGGGAGAAGCAGCATCATAGCGGCAAAGCCCGATCCGGCCGACTTCGTGGGCGCGCAGGCCTGCAAGTCATGTCACCCGGCCGAGTTTAAGGTTTTCTACAGAAACCCGCACTTCAAGAGCATCGCGTCAGGCAAGGAACCGCCCGACATCACCGGCTGCGAAGGCTGCCACGGCCCGGCCAAGGCGCACATTGAGGCGAAGGGCGGAAGGACTACGATTCCGCGCGCATTCACCCTGATGAGTCCCGCGAAGATCATCGAGACCTGCCTCAACTGCCATGCTAACGAATTCAATAGGGCCAACATCCGCCGCTCCGAGCACACCGAGCATGATGTCGCCTGCACGGCGTGCCATTCCAACCACCACTCGACGACCCCCCGGTTCCTGCTGGCCAAGAGCCAACCCGAGGCCTGTTACCAATGCCATGCGGACGTGCGGTCTCAATTCAACATGCCCAGCAAGCACCGGGTGAACGAAGGGTTCATGGCCTGCTCCGACTGCCACAATCCGCACGGAGGCTTCAGCCCTACCTTTGGGATGGGCAAGACCTCCAAGATGCTGGTTCAGGCTCACGGCAACGACGAGCCTTGCCTGAATTGCCACGTGGACAAGCGCGGTCCGTTCGTCTTTGAGCACCAGGTCAGGAACGTCGATGGCTGCATCTCTTGCCACCGGCCGCACGGGTCCACCAACGCCAAGTTGCTGGTCCGGGCCTCCGTCGCCGCGTTGTGCTTGGAGTGCCATACGGGAACGGGTGATTTCGGCGCTCGCAATGGCCGCGGCATCACTGTGCCGGACTCCGCAACCCACAGCATGGTCGATCCGCACTATCAACACTGCACCGGATGCCATGTGAAGATCCACGGTTCGAACGTCCACTACAGGTTCCTGCGGTAGGGCCCGATTCACGGAGGAAAGAGTATGCAACGAAGAATCATTTACCTGTCGTTTTTCCTTTTACTGCCGCTGCTCCACGCGCAGCCGGTGGTGGCGCCATCGCCGGATCGCACGGGATCCTCGCTCGGTTCCGACCTCGGTCCGTTCAATATCACCAACTCCTTCGAAACCGGCTACCGCTTCAGTGAAGTGGGGGGCGACTCGAACCTGTATCGCAGCAATGTGAACTATGGAAACGGCCTGCGCCTGCTGGGAGGCAATTTCGCGGCTATCTCCAAGGATGGCCACGGTCCCGGCTTCGACACCTTAACCATGACGACGCGAGGACTGGGGAACGACCCGTACGGCATGACCACCGTGCGCCTGGAGAAGAACGAGCGCTACAGCTATGACATGACCTGGCGGCGAAGCGACTACTTCAATTCGTTTCTGCTCAACGGCGGTGGCGGTAGCGTGGCCAATACGCGGCGCGTCATGCAGGACCACGATTTCAAGCTCTCGCTGACCAAGTGGGCCAAACTCGGCCTGGGCTACAGCCGGAATCAGGACACCGGCCCATTCGTGTCCGCCTACGAGCTCTACATCGGCGGACTTGCCCGGAGCGTCCTGCCGCTGGACAAGAATACCCGGCAGGACTACAACGCCTACCGGCTGAACGGGCAGTTCGACTTCCTGGGTTTCCGGCTCACCTTGACCCACTCATGGGACTACTTCAAGGACGACACGGGGCTGGCGGTCCTAGGTGCGGACGGCAGCTACCCTCTGCCGAATCCCAGCGTCGCCACCGCCTACCGCCGCAGCGAGCCGATGCACATACGGACTCCGGGCTGGTTCGGCAACCTGACCACGAGTCGAAGGTTGTGGGCCATGAACGCCCGCATGACCTACAGCAAGGGCGACCAGAACTTCATCTATAGCGAAGACGCCACGGGGGCCTCCATGGCCAAGTCCCCCATCTGCAGCAACTGCGGCCAGGGACCGGTCGCCACCGTTTCCACAAACGTCGCTGGAGCCGCCCGCCGCCCCTTCGCTGCCGGTGACCTCACGTTCAGCCTGTTTCCCACGAAGAAACTGACCGTGGTGAGCAGCACCTCCGCCCAGGACACACGGACCGATGGGACCGCCCGGCAATTGCAGTTGAGCACCTATCAGGCGACGAAGAACATTTTCTACTTCAGCCACCTGGGCATGGGGCGGGTCTCGGATTCACTCGATGCCAACTACCGCGTGACGAAGTGGCTGGGCCTGAACGCGGAGTATCTGTACACCGAACGCTGGGTAGACTACATCTTCACGCGCGCGGGCACCACAAACTCCAAGGCCTACAACGCGTTGAGCAACCACCTCAATGCGGGCACTTTCGGCTTCCGCTTGCGGCCTTTCCAGCCGCTGTCGATCAACGTGGATTCGACGATTGGCCGGGACAACAGTGCGTATACGCCCCTGTCCCCCGCCAACTACCACACCATCCGGGCGCGGGTGGACTACCACCTCAACCACATGCGGTTCGGAGCTTCCTACCGGCAACTCTACAACCTGAATGCGCCCCGGCTATTCAGCTACAACACCCAGCACTCGCGCGATATCTCGGCCAACGGCTCCTTCGCGCTGGGCGGCAACTGGTGGCTGGATCTCAACTATTCCAAGGCCCATATCGACACCTTCGCCGACCTGTTCGTCGAACTGCCGGTCAGCGGCGCGGTGGGCGCCAAGATCACGAACGTGCGCGGGTACAGCGGCGCGTACCTCAGCAACATCCATACGGCCTCGGCCACGGTCAGGACCACGATCAAAGAACGTGGGACGATTTACTTTGGCTACAACCTGGTGCGCGATGCAGGCGACGGCCGTGCGGCACTGGACCTGGGACTGCAGAATCCCGCCTCCGCGTACCTCGCCCGGTCACAAACCTTCCCGATGACCTACCAGGCGCCCATGGCCCGGCTTTCCATTCGGATTTCGCCCAAGACGCAGTGGAATGCCGGCTGGGAATTCTATAGGTACAACCAGCAGTTTGCGTTCTTCGGTTACCAGCCCTATTACAGGGCTCACACCGGCTATACCAGCTTCACGTTTACGTTCTGACGACCGAAAACAGCTGAATCCAGTTCGGGAGAATAACAATGCTTCGAATGCGCAAACAAATGCCGATTCTTTTGACGGTCGTACCCGTATTCCTGCTCGCCTTTCTGGTGCGGGCTCCCCACGTCAACCCGCCCAATGACCCGACGCACAGCATGGAAGCCGTTCTGCAGCCTCCGCCGGAGGTGGCCGGGACCCTCCGCCGCGCCTGCGGCGACTGTCATTCCAATGAGACGAAATGGCCCTGGTACAGCCAGGTGGAACCGCTGGGGTCGATCCTCACCGAGGACGTCGAGAAGGGCCGGCGGGCGCTGAATTTCTCCGAATGGCGCAACGACAAACGCGCTGCAGCCGTTCTGCTGGCCGCGTGCGAGGCGGTCGAGAGCGGACGCATGCCCAAGTCGGGGTATCGGACCATGCATCCCGACAAGACGCCCACAGGCACTGAAGTGCGGGCCTTGTGCGCCTGGACGCAGCGCACGGGACTGCAGCTTCTGACCAGTTCGAGCACCAAGCACAAGCGGCCCGCGGGCGATTAGCCGCCCCATGCAAGCTCAGCGGCACGGTATGCCTCGGCCCGCCGTGCCGCTGGCCGACAACTCGACTGCCGGGGGGCTCTCGGGAGACTCCAAGCAGCGGCGCCGGATCGCTCTGGGTCGCCTTTACCTGCAATTGCCCTGACCTGCCTGGCAGATTGCCCTCCATCTCCCGGCCACTTCACCAGACGCACCAGGGGCGCTTGAACCTCACGGCTCAAGCGCCCCTGGTGCGAAACGACTGGTCAGTTTGTGGACCTTAGTCCATATCCCTGGACCGCTTTTTCCGATTCCGTTTACGGGCCAGCGCTGCTTTGACGCGCTTCCGTTCGCCGGGCTTCATGTAGTGGGAGTGCTTCTTGATCTCCTTGATGATGTCCTCTTGCTGCACCTTGCGCTTGAACCGGCGCAATGCGCTTTCAAGAGTTTCACCGTCCTGGACGACGACTTCTGCCATATACACTCACCTCCTTCCGGCGTGGGGATTCAACGGACACGCAACCTTCACTATAGCGCACCGGCGGTGGGGCGGCCCCGGCGAAAACGCGGTGGTTTTCACCGGTCCCCGTACCGTTGCGGCCCCGGCCCCGACCGCCGCCCATCCACAAGGAAAGCTGTACGGCCGAATCGGTTATGCTCTTGCTCATGAGGTCTTTATCGGCTTCCAGACCCTGGGCAGTTCTGACCCTGGCGTTGGGAGTGGCGTTGTACGGGTTCCTTTCGGTCCCGCTGTGGAAGCAGCACATCTGGGAGCGCATCGGCGCGAAAAACTTCATCTACTTCGCCGTGATTTGCTGCGTGCTGGGGGCGCTCTCGATCTGGCGGGCGCCTAAGCTGACCCGGGCGCACCTGCTGGCGTTTACGCTGGTCATCGGCGTCGCGCTTACGGGCCCCGGCCCGGTGGCGGCGGTGGCGCTTCTGTTGGCGGCCTGCTCGGCACTGGGCGACGCCGTGACCCGAGGCTTGTTCCGGCTGCAGGGCGGCAGGCAGCCGCAAACGCCGGTCGATTCCGCGGCTTTCGCGGTCTCCGCGTTCACCGGACTGGCGCTGTACGTCACGCTGCTGGCCGTCACCGCGCCGTTCCGGATCCACTACCTGGCCGCCTGGGGGCTGGTGCTGGCGCTGCCGCTGGCGTTGAACCGCGAGTACGTGGGACGACTCGCCGCATTTGCCAGACAGGCTTTCGCGCCGGTCCCGACCCTGACGCGCGCTGCGGCCTTGCCCTTGATCGTGCTCGGCATCAGCCTGCTCGCCCACCTAGTCTTGATCCCCAAGCCGGAAGCCGGCGCGGACGGACTTGCCATGCACCTGGCGCTGCCCGTGCGTCTGGCGGCGAACCACTTTTTTGCCTACGATCCGGGAACATTCGTGTGGTCGTTGATGCCGATGGCCGGCACGTTCGCCTACGCCATCGCCTATCTGCTGGGCGGGGAGACGGCCGCGCGACTGCTGGACTTCGCGCTGCTGGCACTGATGGTCCTGCTGCTGGTGCGCATCCTGCGCCGCTGGGCTCCCGACTGGGCGGCCTGGCTGGTGGCCGGAGTCTTCGTTTCCACCCCCCTGGTCCAGCTGGTCACAGCGAATCTGTTGATTGAAAACGCGCAGACGGGCTTCCTGCTGGCCGCCTTCGCGTCCGTGCTGAATGCCTTCAAGGACCGTGCAAGCGTCACGGCGGATACTCGGGCGGACGACCGGGCGCAGACGGATGGCGCGCGGGGGACCGCCGCGATGCTCGCCGGGCTGTTGGCAGGGGCCGCGCTGGCCTCGAAGTTCGGCTCGTTCGCCATCGCGGTGCCCATCCTGGTGATGGCCGCGGTCGCCGTGCCGCGCCGTGCGCTGGCGGCGGTGGGACTGTTCCTGGCGCTGGGCGCATTCCCCTACGTCAACGCCTGGGCCCGCACGGGCAACCCGCTGTTCCCGTTCCTGGGCAACGTCTTCCCGTCGCAATACATGAATGCGCGCTGGTACGTCAAAGACATACGCTGGACGGAAAAGCCGTCCTGGCGCACGCTCTTCGACCTCACCTTCCACACATCCCGCTTCTACGAGAGCCAGGACGGTGGGTTCGGGTTCCAGTCGCTGCTGCTGTTGCCCCTGGCGCTGGCCGTTCCGTACCGGCGCTGGCCGCGGGCCGCGCGCGCGCCGTTCTGGCTGGCCGTGATCACCGCGCCGTGCGTGCTGCTGTCGGTGCCGCACCTGCGCTACCTGTACGCGCCGCTGGCCTTCTCCACCCTGGCGCTGGCAATTCCGCTGGCCCTGGGCGAGCCGCGCTTCCGGCGAGTTGCCGTGGCTTGCGCGGGTTTGGTCTGGGCGCTGAACCTGTTCTTCCTGCCCAGTTCGAGCTTCTACCACAAGGACTTCCTGCTGAACCCGTTTAAGGCCGACGCCGCGCAAATCTACCAGCGCAACATGGCGCCATCGGACTCCCTGGCCAACTACGTCAACCTGGTACAACCGGGAACGGCCGTCGCGACGCTGGATTGCGAGGTCGTGCAGATCGCCTATTTCACCGGCCCGACTTACATGAACAGCTGGCATAGCGGCAGGGGGCGGGTCCCCTTGGGCTCAACCAGAAGCGAAGCCGACATTCTGGAGTTCGCCCGCGCGAACGGCATCCATTGGTTTACGGGCTGCCGCACGGGTTCGTCCGAGGCTAAACCCAACTCCATCGCCCAGCGCTTCCTGCAGCGCTACACGAACGAGGTTTTCACGTCCGGCATCGAACGCCTGGCACGACTGAAGCCTGAGTTCGAATACAGCCGCGAACTGCTGGCCAATAACGACTTCCGGGATGGACTTCAGAATTGGGACAACGGCCGCAAGGTCGTCTACGTGCCCGCCGAACACGGTGTCCTGGTCAACGAGCAGCTGTACATAAACCAGCGCGTGAGGGTGGACGCCGGCGGTACCTACCGGGTGGCACTGCGGGCGCGCTGCCCGCAGCCGGACACGTTCACGCGGCTCCAGGTGAACTGGGTAGACACGCAGGACAAAGAGATGCCGGTTTCGCTGATACCCGTGCGCTGCACTCCGGAGTGGGCGGACTACTCCGAGGTCTTCACCGCACCCGTGGGCGCGGGCGCGGGCTATTTCTACGTCACCGGGCACAACGCCAAGCCTGTTTATGTTCAGAGCGCGTCGATGGCGCACTGAGCGGCCAGCCGCCCGGGAGTTGGTGAGAACGGGTCACAACGAGTGGTGTTGTAGCCTGGAATTTCGCCGAGTCCCCGGCCTGAGGAACCCTCTTCGATGATGGAGCCAAATGGCGGCAGCGCCGTCGAAAGTGAGCGCCCCCCGGATAGTAACCGCTCTGAAGCAGCGTTAGAGCGATTCGGGACTGCCGCCTGGATTGCCGTGGGGCTGCTCGCGCTATGGGCCTTGCTGCTGTGCTGGAACGGCGTAAGCTGGGCCTTCCGCGCCTTCCCGATGCTCAGCCAGGATGAGCTGAATAACCTGGGCTGGACCACCCGGGTGGACTACGGCCGCATTCTCCACCTGTTTCCAAACGCCATCTACAACGACCGGCCGATGGGGTTCGCGCTGGAGCGTTTCCTCTTTGACCGGTTCGGGCTGAACTACACGCCGCAGCTGGTCTGCTTCCTGGGCCTCCATTTCGCCAATTGCCTGATGGCGTTTGCCCTGTTCCGCCGGCTGGGGCTGCGGACCCCATTGGCGATCGCCGCGTTGGGCGTCTTCGGCACACTGTACGCGACGGCGCAGACCGCCACATACCTCGCCGCGTCGTTCGACGTGCTGTGCACCTGCTTCCTCCTGGCCAGCACGCTCGCGATCCTGTCCGAACGCAAGCCGCTCTGGATCCTGAGCGCCGTCCTGTATCTGCTGGCGCTTCGCAGCAAGGAGTTCGGCATCGTCGTGCCCGTATGCCTGGCGGCCCTGATCGCCATCCGGGCGGAGAAAGGCATAACCCCGCGCCGCTTGGCCGCCGAGGTCGGTAAACACCTGTGGTTGCACTGCGCGATCCTGCTGGCTTTCGCCGCACGCTATCTGGTGCTGGCGCGGGACCTGCAGTCGAAGCTCCCCGCCGGCAGCGATTACCACCTGGATTTCGGTCCCGCGGCGATGCTAAAGTCGTTCGCTTATTACGCCGCGCTCGTGTTTGGCGCGGAGGAGCGCTACTTCGGGTTGGTGGCCGCGCTGCTGTTGGCCATGCTGGTGTACGCCGCCGTCCGCCGCCGCGGCACGATCCTGTTCGGGTTTGGTGTGTTTCTGCTCACGCTGCTGCCCGTCAGTTTTCTATCGAACATACGGTCGCCGTTTTACGTCTACGGTCCCCAGATCTTCCTGCTTTTCGCCATCGCTTTGTTCCTTCAGGACCTGCTCGACCTGGCCTTCAGTCACAATTCGGCCCGCTGGTGGGCAGCGGTCGGCACGGCCGCGTTACTGCTGACCGGGGCGTCGGGCTTGCGGCGGGCCCAGTATTTCAAGGATCTGGTCCATTTCTCCTGGATGGTGCGCAGTGCGACCGGCAGAAGCGCCGCCGATATGCAGCGGCAGCTTCACGGCATGGGTCCGTCCTCGCATCTCTATGTGAACAGCGGGCCGGAGACGCCGTGGCTGCTGGCGTACGGCGATTGCATCTACCCGCGCATGCTCTGGCATAGCCAGTTGATCGAGTGCACGATCCGCAAGCCGGAACCGGAACTGCGGGCGCTGTACGAGCGGGATCCGTACGAGAAGTACTTCGTGGATTACGCGCCGGATGGAGCGCTGAACGTGCGTTTGCGCGCACCGGCCGGGGTGGTGCCGGACAGGCCGCTGCCACCCTGCGACGCCGCCCTGCTCGACGATCAAGACCCGCAGCCGAAATACCGGGGGGCCTGGCGCACGCTGCGGGGCTTCGGCTCGGCGTGCGGACAGACCTTGAGCTACACCGAGGACGAGGGGGCCGAGGTCTCGCTGGCCTTCAACGGGACGGGCGTGAGCTACGTGTTCACGCGCGCCTACACCCACGGTCAGGCCCAGGTATTGATCGATGGGCGTGCGCGGGAAGTGGTCGATCAGTTTTCAGCGGGGATCGAGTGGCGCTCCGAAGCCGTTTACGACGGGCTTGCGCCGGGGCGGCACACGATTACGGTTCGCTGCCTGCATTCGAAGGCGGCGTTCTCCAAGGCCTACGACATCGATGTCGATGGGTTCGTGGTCCACGCGATCCCGCCGTCGTCGCGCTGATGGCCGCGGCGTGGGGTCTGCGCTGCGGAAGAAGCTGCGCTCGCGGCAATGGCGGCGGGCAGAGGCGTGGCGATAGGATACTTGGCATGAATCACGGCATCACTCGAACGACGACGCTGGCCCTCCTGCTGGCGGGCCTGACCCTGGGCATTGCGAACGCGGCGCCGCAAAAAGACGAAGGACCTCAACCAAGGGTCGTTGACCCGGGTTCGGCGACCAAAGCCCCGGCCGACGCGGTGGTGCTGTTTGATGGCAGCGACGTCTCGCACTTCGTGCGTGACAAGGACGGTGCGCCCTGCCGCTGCACCATCGAGAGCGGCGCCATGGCCTGCGTTACGGGCGTAGGCGACATCGTCTCCACCGAGAAATTCCGCGACGCGCAGATTCACCTCGAGTTCATGCCTCCGTACATGCCCGAGCAGCACAGCCAACTGCGCGGCAACAGCGGGGTCTACTTGCAAGGCAAATACGAAATCCAGGTGCTCGATTCGTATCAGAACCCGACCTATGCGGACGGCGTGCTGGGAGCGTTGTACGGGCAAGCCGCTCCGCTCGTGAATGCCGCCAGACCGCCGCGCGAGTGGTCCACTTACGACATGATCTTCCACGGCCCGCGCTGCGACGCGAAGGGCAACGTGACCGACCTGGCCACCGTCACCGTCCTGCTGAACGGCGTCCTGGTGCAGGATCACATGACGATTGCCAGGAGCGGACAGGCCAAGGGCTGCCCGGATGGCCCGATCCTGCTGCAGGACCACAGCGGCTTCCCCGGAGCGCCGCTCACCACCATGCGCTTCCGCAACATCTGGCTGCGCCATCTGGGCGAAGGCCCGGTGATCTGGAAGTAGCCGGGCTACATCTCAATCCGCTCGACCGGGTTGCGGGAGACGTACCAGCAGGGGTTGTTGCCCAACTGCGGGAGCAAAGAATTGACACAGGGCCGGGTCTCCGGGTCGGTTGGCACGTATTCGATGCGCTGGTCCTTGTGCCTAATCGCGAAGTAGCGCCGGACCTCGACCGCGCCGAACGGCTGGCGATGGGCGTGGATGCGGTAGCGCAGCACGAGGTTGTCGCCCACATCGACGGCGAGCAGGGCGATCACGAGGGCGATGGCTGTACGGATCAGGATGCGTTGCATGCTGGATTGGTGACTCGTCCGCGCTTTCAGCTTAGCGCCTGGTGTGAAATAACCTGTCCGGCTTCCCAGGGCAAAGTGGTGCGGAGGCTTCAGCCTCCGCCTCGAGTTTGTACATTTCTTGGGGGAGCGAGAGCAGACTTTGGCGCACCGGTGGGACAGACCATCGCCTTGCGTGGTCTGTCGTGCTTGGCGAACGCCGAGCATGGCCTATACCTCACCCAAGGGATTTCATAGTCGACCGACGTTTTCCTTAAATGGCGCGTAGCCGGCTGCCTTCCGCCGCACGCGGAGATTCCGTCCGCAGCGCAATGTGGCCCGAAGGGCGGCCTCGGCGACAGACGACAGAAGCTGATCGTCTGTCCCACCTCTGGCCTGAGCCGAATGTAGAGACTCCAGGCGGAGGCTCTGGAGAGCCGCCCCACAGAACCGGCTAGCGCGAGTCAATCTTCACACCGGAGCTAGACTAGGGTATTCCGCGCCTGTCGTCATGAGCATGAACGCCACAACCCCATCGATGCCGGAAGTCCACGCCTCCGTGGCCACCCGCCAGCCGACCATGCTGCGCCGCATGTTCGCCTTCGCCGGTCCGGCCTACCTGGTGAGCGTCGGCTACATGGACCCGGGCAACTGGGCCACCGACCTGGAAGGCGGAGCGCGCTTCGGCTACAGGCTGCTGTGGGTGCTGGTGGTTTCCAACCTGATGGCGATCCTGCTGCAGACGCTGAGCGCACGGCTGGGGATCGTCACCGGCCGGGATCTGGCGCAGGCCTGCCGCGAATCGTACCCGAAGCCGGTCAATTACGCCCTCTGGGTGCTGTGCGAGATCGCGATCGGGGCCTGCGACATGGCGGAAGTGCTGGGCGCGGCCATCGGCCTGAAACTGCTGTTCGGGCTGCCACTGCTGGCTGGCGTGCTGCTCTCGGCCACCGACGCGCTGGCAGTGCTCTGGCTGGGCCGCTTCGGCATGCGGGCCGTGGAATTCATCATCCTCTCCTTCATCACGGTGATCGGCGGGGCGTTTATGGTGGAGCTGTTCCTGGCCCGGCCCGACTACCACCATGTGGCGCTGGGGCTGATCCCCTGGCTGGACGGGAAGAGCCTGTACGTCGCCATCGGCATCCTGGGAGCGACGGTGATGCCGCACAATCTGTACCTGCATTCGTCGTTGGTGCAAACCCGGCAGATCGGCAGCAGCGTCAAGTCCAAGCGCAGCGCCTGCCGCTTCAACCTGCTGGATTCCGTCGTCGCCCTGAACGGGGCAATGCTGGTCAACGCCGCGATCCTGATTCTGGCGGGCGCCTTGTTCTTCCAGCGCGGGATCATCGTCACCGAGATCCAGCAGGCCCATCAGTTGCTGGCTCCGCTGCTGGGGACCGCCGCGGCCGGGATCGTGTTTGCGGTCGCCCTGATCTGTTCCGGGCAGTCCTCGACGATTACCGGGACGATGGCCGGGCAGATCGTGATGGAAGGGTTCCTGAACTTCCGCGTCCAGCCGTGGCTGCGGCGATTTCTGACGCGCACCCTGGCGGTTCTGCCGGCGGCGCTCGTGATCTACTTCGCGGGCGAACATTCCACCTACAAGCTGATCATCCTGAGTCAGGTGGTCCTGAGCCTGCAGTTGCCGTTCGCCGTGATCCCGCTGATCCACTTCACCAGCGACCGGGGACGAATGGGAGAGTTCGCGAATCGGCTGTGGGTGAAGATACTGAGTTGGGCGGCGGCCGTACTGATCCTGGGGTTGAACCTATGGCTGGCCGACCAGGTCATCTCGGACTGGCTGGACGGCGCCGGCAAGTGGAGGCTGTGGGCGGAGTTGGGGCTGTTTCCGATTTTGGGTGCGATCGGGCTCCTCCTGGCGTATATTGCCTTTGAGCCGGCCATCCGGCGCTACATGCGCCTGCGTCCTGAAAAACCCGCCTCGCTGATTCCGGAAGTGGCCGGCGAAATCGCGCTGCAGCCGCAGTACCGCAGCATTCTGGTGACGCTCGACCACACCCGACTGGACACCGTGGCTTTGCGGCATGCCTCGGCGCTGGCTAAAACGTACGGGGCGCGACTGCACTTGCTGCACGTCGAGGAAGGCGTGGTCAGCCAGGTGTACGGCGAACTGGCCTCGACTTCGGAAATCGAACAGGGCCGCGCGTATTTCGAGAAACTGCTCGCTGCGCTGCACGCGGCGGGGGTCGAAGCCGATTTCGAGGTGGTCTACGCCAAGAGCGCTCCGGCGGAGATTATCGCCTGCGCCCAGCGCCTGCGCCCCGACCTGGTGGTGATGGGCGCGCACGGGCATCGGGGCCTGAAAGACGTGGTTTATGGCGCCACCATCAACCACGTCCGCCATGCCGTGGGCGCGCCGGTGCTGATCGTGCAGGAGCCCGCGTCACCGAAATAGGCGGCTCCCCGCTGGGTCCAGCTTGTCCAGGCGGTGTGTCAGACTGACGCGAACTGCCCCCGGGTGGGCTCCGTAAGCTATTGAAGACAAATGCTGAACTTGGCTGCCTCAAGTGGCCATCCCGGTGCATCCATTGCTTACGGAATAATGCGCACGGTTACCTTGCTTGGGGTGCTGGCACTGGCGGCGGTTGGGTCGCTTCAGGCTACGACGCTCCAAATCCTCAGCGTCGACGACATGGTGGCGAAAAGCTCCCTGATCGTACGGGCGCGGCCAACGCCAGTGTCGAATTTCCAACGCAGCGGAATCATTTACACGAGCTACCGGCTGGAGGTAAGCGCTGCCCTGAAAGGCAACCCGGGAGCGACCTTGCAGGTCGCGGTGCCCGGCGGCAACTACCAGGGGCTGCAGCAGGCCGTGGCCGGATCGCCGGGACTGCAAGCTGGAAACGAATACGTTTTGTTCATCTGGACGGCGCCCAGCGGTTCCAACTACATCGTGGGACTGAGCCAGGGCCTGTTTGAGGTCCACACCAACGCCTCCGGCGCCGTGGTGCTGACCCGTGGGCCAGCCGACGCCAAGACCATCGACGCGGCAGGCAGCGCGGGAGCTGGCAGCGGCGCCACACTCCTGCTCAGCGACCTGCAGACCAAAATCGCGCAGAGTGCGCGGCCGTGAGGGAGAGGACTAAATTGAGAGCGCGCAAGAGTGGAAGATGGCTGTTGACCGGCGTCCTGACCGTCCTGACGGCAGGCATCGTGTCAGCCAACTACCATTTCGTGCACTACGCCGGCCACGGCGCTCCCTACACGCCGATCTTCGAAAGATTCCAGCTGGAGACTCAGCCGGGCGGCGTGGTGCAGTATTTCATCCAGCCGCCGCCCTCGACCTTGCAACTCAGCAAAGGCGACTCGTTCCCGGCCCTGGTCAGCCAGATTCGGGCGGCGGCCGAGGTCTGGAACTCGGTTGGGACGTCTAAGTTCCGCTTCGAATTCGGGGGCATAGCGACTCCCAATCTCAGCATGAACACGCCCGCGGTACTGGTGAGCTTCGACGACGAATTGCCGCCAGGCATTATCGCCATGGGCGGACCGATCACGCGCGGCGCCGCAGTTACGCTCGCGAGCGGGCAGACGATCGTCCCGATCGTACAAGCAGCGCTGGTGATCGGCACCGACTTGCGGGCCCCAAAAGAGTCGAGCAGCGGTTCGGGCCCGTCCTGGAGCGACCGCCTGTTCCTGACGCTGGTCCACGAATTGGGCCACACGGCCGGGCTGCAGCACACCTGGACGTCGAGCGTGATGTCCACCGAGATCACGCGAGCCATGACCAAAACGCACCCGCTCGGCGCGGACGACATCGCGGCCATCTCGATGCTCTACCCGGCTGCCGGTTGGACTGCCGGTTTCGGATCGATCACCGGCCAGGTCAGCTTGGGCGGCCAGGGCGTGAGCCTGGCATCCGTGGTGGCGCTGACGACGAATGGCGAAGCGGTGAGCACGCTCACCAACCCGGATGGAACCTACGAGTTGGACGGACTGAGCGCGGGCGCCTACCAGGTGTACGTGCATCCCGTGCCGCCTTCGCTGCCCTCTGAATTGCTCCAACCGGTGAACCTGGTGCTGCCCACCGACAGCCAGGGCGCAATCCCGCTGAGTCCGGCTTTCAACACGATCTTTCAGACAGGGACAGCGTCGCCGGGCGACCCGATCAATGTCGCGGCGGGAAAAGTCACCCCGGGTGTCAACTTCAGCGTCACGGCGCGCGCCAGTGCCGGCATCTACGACGTTCAAACCTACAGCTACTTCTGGAACGATGCGGTTCAGGCCTACGACACGGACAAGCCCGCGACGTTTCTCCTGGGCAGTAACAATAGCCAGGTGCCGTACGCGGTGGCCGCGGGCAATGGACTGCTTGCGACCAATGGCAAGGACCCGGCCCCGGGGCTGAACGTGTCGGTTCTGGGCGCGCCCGAAATGCTCGGCGCGGGAGCCGTGAGCGCGTATCCCTACTCGCAGGGGTATCTCCAATTCAATCTGTCGCTTGGCGCACAGGCCGTGCCCGGCCCGCGGCACCTGATTTTCAGCCGCAACGGCGAAACGGAAATCCTGCCATCCGCGCTGCTGTTGACCAACTCCGCGCCGCCCGTGATTTCGACGCTGCAACAGAACTCGGATGGAACCGTGACCGTCTCGGGGACAGGCTTGGCGGCCGGCACGCGGGTGCTATTCGACGGTGTTTCAGCGGTGATTCACTGGTCGCTGAACGGCGTTTTGACGGTGGTGCCACCGCCCGCCCAGCCGCTGGCAAGCGCGGCGGTGATCGCACTCAGCCCGTCCGGACTGGACTCTTCGAGCTTTGCCCCCGCAGCGGCGCCGCCGGCGTACAGTTACCCCGACACGGGCGTGTCCGCCGTTCAAGTGGCACCGGCTACGGTTTCGGCGGGATCCGAGGCCACCCTCGACCTGACGGGCACAAACGTGAATTTCGCCGTCTCCGGACTGCGGCTTGGGTGCGGCACGAGCGACATCGTTGTGCGCCGCATCTGGCTGCTCTCCCCCCAGCACGCGAAGATTGCAATCTCCGTGGCGCCAACCGCGACATTGGGCTTGACGACGCTGACGCTTTCGGCCGGCCTGCAGTTGATTGAGAGCCCGTTGAGCCTCGGCATCACGGCAGCCACCACGCAGCCCTGGGCCAAAACAGCGGCCGCGATGCCCGCTTCGCTGCCTGCGGGTCTGGCCGTTCCGTTCCCCTTCATCATCCCGATTGAGAACGTCCCGACCAGCGCCAGCCCGGGAAGCTTCACGGCAGTCGTGGCTACGCCCGCTGGCGACCGATATGCCGACGTGTTGGCGTTCCTGAGCGGCCAACTGATCATCAATTTGCCGGCTAATCTGACTTCCGGCCCGATGAGTTTGAAGCTCACCTACCTGGGCGCGGCGCTTCCGCCCGTGTTACTGGACGTGGGCGTGGACAACCCGGTCGTCCTGCAGGCCAGCGACTCAGCCAAAGGAATCGCTTACAGCCCGACGGCTCCCGCGCTCCCGGGGGACGTGGTGACGCTGCTGGTAAACAATCTGGCCGGAGACATAACTCCGGTGGACCTGTCGGCGCTGGCGGTTTCGGTGGGCGGCATTGCGCAAACGCTCTACTCGGTCCAAGCACAGCCGAACGCAACGAACCAGTACGCCGTCCAATTCAAGCTGGACCCGAATACGCAATTGCAGGACGCTTCGAACAGCCTGCCGCTCACGATCGGTGCCGGTTCGCGGGTCTCCGCGATCTTCACTCTGCCCGTATCCGCTCCACTGGTGCCCGCCTCGAAGTGAAGCGCAACGGTCTTCCCGCCAGCACGGCGAAGGACAGAGAGCAGTCAAGTCCGCTGACCGTTCCAATTCCCCGTGGAGGGTGAGTTCAAGCGCCGCCAACACCAAAGCTTGATGCGGGGAAATGAGCGTCAGACCCGGTAGTAATCCGGGCGCCAGTTCTTGATGGCCTGCTTGATCGCCTTTGGCTCCATGTTCTGTTCCGCGGCCTGCGCAGCGAGTTGCACGAATTCCGCGTCGGAAGCGAAGCGCAGCGCGACAACCTGGAGCGTGCTCAAGCGCGGGTCGAGCAGTTTGCCCGCCAGCACGAAATGCCGCAGATTCTCCTCGGCCCGGATCGCCCGGTCCTGGGCTTTCAGCGGGAAGGTGCGGCAAAAGACAAACAGCAGGACGGCCACTATTTCGAGCACCACGATGAGCGAAGCGCTGTAAATCCGCTGATGGTCCCCACAGGAGACGTAGAGGTTGACGCACGACCCGATCAGGCCTAGCACGATCAATGCCGTCAGGATGAAATGGTAAGCGGGAACGAACCGGGCGTGGTTGGCGAAGTTCTGGGTCTTTTCCGAAGCCATCTGAAATCTCCTCTGGAATAAACTATTGGGTTGCCTTGTCGATTGTAGCCCAACCGGTGGGGCCTGCCCGCCCAGGCGAGGCTGCTGAACCCGAAATCAAAGTAGTGAGCGCCTCATAATGGAGGCATGACGGAAGAGTTGCAGCCGGACGACCGGGTACTCGTGCTGCATGACGGGCAGTTGAGTTCACTCCGGCTGCGGGAGTGGAGTCAGGCATTGCCGCAGGGCGTGCTGGTAGGGATCGGCGACAGCGGCTTGATGAGAAATGCGCGCAGGGAACTCGCCGATTGCGAGAACGCCCTGTTCGCACCCGGATCCAGGACGGAGATTCCCTGGCGCGACAGCTTTTTCACAGTGGTCTTCGACACCGTTGACGGACCGGCGACTCCGGAGATGCTGCGTGTTCTCCACCCCGCCGGACGCATATACTCAATTCAGCCATGACCCCCATGACACGACGCTCCTTCACCCTCTCCGCGGCTGCCGCCGCCTCGCTCCAGGTGCCCGCTTTCGCTCGTGAGCTGACGACCTTCGGCGTCCAGCTCTACACCGTTCGCAGCATCATCAACAAGGATCCCCAAAGGGTCTTGAACGAGATTGAAGCGGCCGGCTACAAAGAGATCGAGGCCACTTACGACAACCTCGAGACGATCATGCAGGCCGCGCACAAAACGAAGCTGCGGCCAGTGAGCATCCACCTCGAAACCGACCTCTTCACCAAGCACCGCGACAAACTCGGCCCCGTGCTGGACGACATGAAGAAGCGCGGGTTCGAATACGTGGTGTGCCCTTACATCGATCCCAAGGAACGCGGGGGCGTCGATGTGATGAAGAAACTCGCGGAGAATCTCGATAAAGCGGGTGCGCAGTGCATGGGCGCGGGGCTGAAGCTCTGCTACCACAACCACGCCTTCGAATTCGCGTCCGCGGGCGACGGCGCGGGGACGCTGATGGACGTCTTGATGGCCAATACCGACCCGAAGCATCTCGGATGGGAGATGGACATCTTTTGGGTGGCCGTTACCGGCAACGACCCGTCGGAGCTCCTGAAGAAATACTCCAAGCGCATCGTGCTGATGCACATCAAGGACAAGGCTGACGGCGTCGCCAAGCGGTTCGACGAGAACGTGCCCCGCACGGCGTTCAAGGAAGTCGGCGCAGGAACGATGGACCTGAAGCACGTCCTGCATACCGCGACGGAATCGGGCGTCAAGCACTTCTTCGTCGAGCAGGATTCCACTCCGGGCGACCCGCTGGCCAGCCTGAAGATCAGCGCGAGCTATCTGAAGACGTTCGACTTCTAGCGCGCCCCGGCGCAAACGCGCAGAGCTGCAAACGACAGAGCGCGGCCGAAGCCGCGGCCGCTCTCATCGTTCACGGCTCTGCGCCCCGCCTCGTTCGGACTACCGGACTTGCGACCCCGCGAGAGGCGCCAGCAGCATATTGCTGATGTTCGAGACAGTCTCGCCATCGCTCAAGCCGGGAGTGGAAGACAGCTTCTTCCACTCCGGACTTCCGCCGAATGCGCGCCAGTTGGCGTCCCGAGTAGTCGCGTTTTCGAACCCAACCATGTAAGTCAGATTCGGCATCTTCCCGCCTGCGATTTGCTCGCCGAAGAAGACCGGCGCCAGTCCGTACTTGCGGAAGATGTCGATCTCGCCGTCCTCAAACATCTTGATTTTCTTCTTGAGCGAAAGCGGAGTGCTTGATTCGTAGCTGCGCAGTTCGAAAATGCGCGACGGTTTCGACGCGTCTCCCGCCTGAATCTCGATGCCCGGGAAGCCGGCGAACCCCTTCAGCAGGGAGACCTCCATGCGCTGAAACAGCAGCGGTCCGCTGGTCGCCCGCTCCGCCTCTTTCAAAAAGGCCTCGTCACCCCAGAGCTTGGTTTGCACCTGGTCGAAGCTGTCCAGTGACGCGTAGGCGGCCAGCGTCAGGATAAACGGCGAGTCCGCCGCGACGATCGGGCTGAACAGGCCCACGTTCACCGCCCCGGCATGGGTCAGTGCGGGGGCGTAGACCTTGCCAATAAAATCAGTGGCGCGCCCACGCTGGTTGTCCGTGGTATTGCGGAGTTGGATCTTGCGAAGTTCGAGGATCATGGGTTTCGATGTGTTTTGCAGGGTCGATTCTGCCTGGGTTGAGAGTGGGGCGAGCAGGGACGCGCTGGTGGCGCCCGCAACGAAGTGGCGACGATTCATCTTGTCGAGGATTCTATCGCATTGGGGGCGGGTTCACTTGAACCAGCCTGGTGGCGCGAGCCCAGGGCCGAGTCCACATCGGCAATTAATTGATGAGTTTAGAGCCCTGTGCCGGGCGCGTTACGGTCTGGAGATCTTCCGGCAGGACGGCGTAGCCTTCGGGCGGCGGGAAGACCACCCGCAGCAGCCTGAGTCGCTTGCGCAGCAGGTGGCTGGCCAGTTGCCGCGGCCCCGTCTCGACGTCGATATCGCAGCACACGCCGTGCAGATACAGTGTCAAGGTGTCGATGAAACTGCGCCGCAGGTAAGCCTTCAGCCGTTTGCCGGGCCGACTCGCCTCGCGATCCTTCGGGGTCAACTCCATCTTGAGCCGCCAGGACTCCTCGTCCACCTCGCCATGGGCGTTGTGTTCGAGTTCCTCGGAGATCAGTTTCGAGTAATCCGCCGGGACGTTTTCGCCATTCTTGCCCGCGACCAGCTCCGCAATCGTCCGGTAGAACCGGTAGTGGTAGTCAGCCACTTCGGCGTCTTTCACCGCGAAAGCGAGAGTCGCTTCGTTCTCCGTGACCACGAACCCGGAGGCCAGCGAACGCTCTTCCGTCGGCTTGTTCTCGGCGACGACGGGCTCTTGAGCGCTGGCCTTGGCCCGGCCGGGGATCTCCGCGCCGCGCTCCAGATAGGGCACCAGGAAGATTTCGAGCTTGGGAAGTCGGGACGATACGGCGGGCGGAAGGGCTGAAACCGGCTCGGTGAGATACTCGTGCAGATCCTCTTCGCTCAGAGTCAACGAGGCACAAAAGTAGCACGCCCGAGTCCCTAGAGGAATCATCTGGCCGCGGTGCATTCCCGCGAACTGCCCGAGTCTCAATCGCTGAAGCGTTTCAGAAACCGCCATGACGCACAACCGCAACTCTAGAATATCAGAGCGGTTGCACCTAACTGTCGCAAAACACTCACAATAGCAAAGATAGACTGGTTGTGTGTCCACGCAAATCCTCGTTTCCGCGGGTGAAGCCTCCGGGGACCATTATGCTGCGGGCGTCGTCACGCACCTCCAGCGGTTGATGCCGGAGGCCGGGTTCTTCGGATGCACGGGCGCCGCAATGCGGGAGGCCGGCGTGCGGACCGTGGTGGATTCGGCCAGCCTGTCCGTGGTCGGCCTGGTTGAGGTGCTGCACCATATCCCGCGGATCTTCGGCGAATTCCGTAAGCTCGTCCGCGCCGCCGAGGTGGTTCGCCCGGCGGCCGCTATCCTGACCGACAGCCCGGACTTCCACCTGCGGCTAGCCGTGAAGCTCCGCAAGCTCGGCATTCCGGTGTTTTACCTGGTCGCGCCGCAGGCTTGGGCCTGGCGCGCGGGCCGTGCCCGCATTCTCCAGCGAAACGTAAGGGAACTCCACTGCATCTTCCCTTTTGAGGAGAAGTTCTTCCTGGACCGCGGAGTAAATGCCCATTACATCGGCCACCCCCTTGCCGGGACGGTGCATCCTACGCTGGATCGGGAGTCTTTTTTTCAGAAGCATGGCATTCCATGGGACAAGCCTTTGGTGACGCTCTGCCCGGGCAGCCGGCGTGGCGAGACGGCGCGGCATCTGGCGCCTCTGCGGGACGCCGTCGACCGGATTCAGTCCCGGCGGCCCGCCACGTTCATCGTGGCGATTCCCGCCGGCGCCAGAGAGCGCTTTGGGGAGGATTTCTACCAGCCGTTGATCCGCGGGGGAATCGTTAAAGTCGTGGAGGGTGCAACGCGCGACGCCATGGCACATGCCGACGTGACATTGGCCGCCAGCGGCACGGTCGCCATGGAAGCGGCCCTGCTAGGCGCGCCGCTGGTTTCGTTTTACCGTGTGACACCGCTCACCTGGCACATCGGGCGGCCGCTGGTGAACGTGCCGTTCTACACCATGGTTAACCTGGTGGCTGGCCGGCGCGTCATACCCGAGTTGATCCAGGATGAAATGACTGGCGAGAGAATCGCCTCGGAAGCGCTGGCTTTACTCGAATCGGAGAGCGCCAGGGTCGAAATGAAGGCTGGATTGCAAGAAGTGGCGCAACTCCTGGCGAGCCAGGGCGACCCGTTGGAGGTATCCGCCCGGCGGATTGCCGCGTCACTTGAAGGTGAGAATGGCCGCTAATCCCGGGTTAGGGGATATTAGTTAGAGGGTTTTGCCTAACGCTCGATTCGGGACAGCACGATTGCGTCCCGCGCACTCCTATCGGGAGCATCCCGAGGGTGCCAGCGAGAACTGACGGAGAAAGGCTCGAAAAATGATGCGTTCCTTGGGGATCTGGGTCGCCTTATCCTGTCTGGCCGCGCCCGCAGCGCTCGTTGCTCAGGAGCAGCGCAGATCGTCGATCGACGTGGATCATTACAAGCTTGATGCGACGATTGACGTGGAGCGGCAGGCGTTGCAGGCGACCGCCGCCATCACCTTCATTCCGCAGGACGCCGGCTCGAACTCGGCGACTTTTGAGCTGAACAATGCCCTCAGCGTGAGCACGGCGGTGGATGAGCAGGGCCGCAGTCTCGAAGTGAACCGCTCCGCGCAGGACTTCACCGTCAAGGTCTTCTTCCCCGAACCCCTGGCCAAGAGCAAGCCAGTCACGGTCACCCTCACCTACGGAGGGCGCATGACCGGCCAGGAGGAGTCGCCCATCTCGGGTATTCAGTTCGGAGTGATCGCAAAGGACGCCTCGTGGCTGCTCTACCCTGCACGCTGGTTCCCCATCAGCGGCTATACCACCGATCGCTTCACTATGGACCTGACCGTAAGCGTCCCGGCTGGCTACCGGGTTCTCTCCAGCGGCATCGACTCCGCGCAAGGCGACGCCTACACTTTCAAGACGCTGAAGCCCTCGTTCCCCGGCAGCCTGGCGATCACCAGAGACACAGTAAAGAAGGTCAGCTCGCAAGGTCTGATGAACGATGTCTGGTTCCATGCCGGCCACGAGTCCACCGCCCAGGCCTGGGGCGATGACGCAGCCAGGACCATGGTATTTCTGACGAGCGTCTTCGGAGTCCCCCCGCAGGCTAACCTGACGATTGTCGAGACCGGGGAAGGCGCACCCAACGGATACTCCTCCGCCGGGATGTTGTTTGTGTCACCCAATACCGCCGCCAAGGCTCCGTCGCCCCGCTTGCTGGCCAATCAAATCGCGCGCCAGTGGTTCGGCGGCCTGCTCTCGCCCGCCACTCGCAACCACATCTGGATCTGCAACGGCATCGCGAAATACGCCGAGGTGATGTATCTGGAAAGTCTGAACGGGCCGCAGTCGATCGAGGCGGAAGTCCACGAATTGTACGTGGACTCACTCACCGTCACCGACGCGCCGGTGCGTCAATCCAACCGCTACGAGGACTATTCACCCGAGTTCTTCGCGGTCACGGGGAGCAAAGGCGCAGCCACGCTGCACATGCTGCGCTGGATCGTGGGCGATGAGAATTTCAAGAAGATCCTGCGCACCTTCATCGATCAATCTGCCGGAATGAGTGTCACCACGGAAGGCTTCCGCAAAGTGGCCGAAAACATCTCGGGCCAGCCTCTTTCAGGCTTCTTCATCCAATGGCTGGAGAGCACCGGCGCGCCCGAGTTTAAGAAAGAATACACGGTTTTCCGCATCGAGAAGGGCTTCCGCACGGTCGGCAAGATCACGCAGGATCTCGACACCTTCCGCATGCCGGTGGAGATCAAGATCGAAACCGAAGGCAACCCTGAATTCAAGCGCATCGACGTGAGCGGCCCCTCCACCGAGTTCTCGGTCGAGACATTTGGTAAGCCCAAGCGGCTGACGCTCGATCCGAACGGCAGGCTGCTGACCAACAGCTCTAAGATGCGGGTGGATGTTGCCATTCGGCGCGGCGAGCAACTGGCGGAGATCGGCGAATACACCGAGGCGCTGGCCGAGTATCAGAAGGCGCTAGGCGTGAACCGCATCAGCTCGCTGGCGCACTACCGAGTGGGCGAGGTCTTCTTCCTGCAGAATAATTACCAGTCGGCCGCCAACGAATTCCGGGAAGCGTTGAATGGCGACGGGGAGCCCAAGTGGAGCGAGGTCTGGTCGCACATCAACCTGGGCAAGATCTTCGACATGACCCAGCAGCGCGAACGCGCCCGCAACGAATACCAGCAGGCGATTCGCACGAAAGACAACACGCAAGGCGCGCAGGAGCAAGCTGCCAAGTACCTGCAAACGCCCTTCGTGCGCAAAGAGACGAACTGACGCACACTCGCAGGTGGAGTTGTGAGGCCAACCACCTCCACAGACAAGAACGCGCACCAAATCACCCGGCTCGGAGTTCTCCGTCACCAGCGAGCTACCCCCTGGCACACAGCCGCGAACGACAGGGAGTGGTCAAGTCCGCTGGCAACTACCACTCCCTTACGGTCGCGGCTCCGTTGCTCTGAGCCGCGGTTCGGTCCCTGACGTCTTCGGACTAATCCACCAAGCCCTACTTCCCGACCCGGATCTTCGTCAATCCCGGGGAGACATGAGGCTGCGGATTCACTCGATGGCTTCCCTACGGCGACACGAGCGTGGTCGCTGCCGCTAAATCCCCTGGAGGCAGGGAGGAGAACACGGGGAACGCCTCGGCGTTGATCGACAAGCTGACAATCGGGCTGGTGGATGTGATTTCGACCAGTCCGGCAAAGCTGCCCAGACCGAGCAGAGGCCCGGGGTTCAAGGCGCCGTGCCCTAGTGGCCCGAGGGTTTTGCTGGTGCTGCCAATCCTCGCTCCCCCCGCGCCAAGCACCGTCATGGTGATTGTGGTGGAGTCGGTGGGAGACGGATTCGCGTAGGCGACGCCCGTGTTGGTCTGGGCGAAGGTGACGAACTTGGTGGTAGGAGCGGTCTCCGCATTCACCCCCGCCTCGCCCTGCGCCACTCCCGACCGGAAGTAGCGGAACAGCGCGCTGGCCTGCACCGGGCCGCTGCAGGTGCCTTGCGCCCACCCCTCGATGGCTACCGGTATGTTCAGGTCCGCCACGCTCTGGTCATGGACGATCTGCCCAGGCGGCAGTTTGTCGGTGCGGCTGGAGTTCGTCCCTTCGCTGAACGGAATCGACAACGGGGTTCCGGAGTCGTTGTAGAAATTGGTCACGCAAGTGACCGTCTGCGGGGAGTAGTTGACGTAGGTGAAAGTCGTTTGATAGCCGCCACCGAACGTGAGGTGGGGGAAGTAATACGACTGCGACGTCTGGATGAACGAGGCGCTGCCCGTCACCGGTCCGGTGATGCTGGATCCGGCCGCGAGACCGACCTGCGCTACCGCGCAAGTGGATACCGCGGTGCCGCTGCAGATAGCGGAAGCATTATAGACCAAGCCAAATGTGGCTCCGGTAGCGAACTGGCCTGACGCCAGGATCGGCACGGCGACAGTCCCGGTTGAGGTGGTCAGGTTCAGGGTCATCGTCGCCGTCTGTGGTACGGACGAGAAGGAAAAGTAGTTGGAGCCGGCGGCTTGCTCGACGCCCAGGAACGGCGTGGCGCCAGTGCCCAGGTAGGTGGTGACCAAGCTATAGGTGCCGTCGGTGAAGCCCGGAGTGGCGCCTGTAAAGCTGCCGGAGAGCGTGCAGGTCGTGTTGCCTGCACTGACGCTGCACGCCCCCATGGTGATGACGTATTGGCCCAGGCCGGATGCGTTTGCCCCACTGCCGGCCATGGTGAAGTTCTGCGTGCTTTGGCCGAGGTTCACCGTGACCGGCTCAGCCTGAGCCATCAAAGGCGTCAGCAGCAGCGCTAATAGGCACATTGCGTTTTGTGACATGGACTTCTCGCGGCGGCCCTCAGCGGACAGCGCGCAAATCCGGTTTCCAATCGAAAGATTCATAGGTAACATCTCCTCCATGCGTGGCGGACCTTGGCCGTGGGCCAATGCTGAAGTTTTGAACGGGGGAGGCGAAACTGCGAGAGACAGGCTCGCATTGCAGACGTCGGCGCAGCAGGCAAAATCATGCCGGGCGCACCGGAAGTGATAGCCGCTCCTCTCAGCTAGCATCTACCCGGATGAGTCAGTATACGCTAGAGTGCCGCAGCGGTCTTTGAGTAGTCTCAAGCAGTAGTGAGAAACGGAGTCGATTAGAGACTCGTTAGCGGAGGCTCACACCGCGAGGCTGGGGTCCGGCCCCGCCAGAATGACTGGCTCCACGGGATAGCCGCCCTCGACCCAGGCGTCGAACCCACCCAGGAGGGCGAACGTGTTGGCGAAACCGGCTTGCTGGAATTTCAGCGCCAAACTGGCGCTCGAGGCTTCGTTCGGTCAACTGCAATAGAACACGAGGTGCGAGCCAGCGGGCAGTTTGCGGAGGTGTACGTTCAGTTCTTCGACCTCCAGGACATAGGCTCCCGCTATCTTGAGACCGGTTCGCTCCACGGTCCGGGCATGGCGCAGGTCGATGACGGATGGAGGTTCGCCCCAGGCCAGCATGGTGTGCAGTTCTTCCGGGGTGACTCGCTGTACTTTGACCCGGGCGAACCAGGCCCGCCGCTGGGCGTACTTCCACATTAGCCAGAGCAGCGGCGGCGCGACCAACACAACAAAGAACCCAATCCCGAGGTTCGACAGGATTTCCAGGGCCCGCTCGGTCTCGCGCCGGAAGATCCAGCCGGTAGAAAGAAAGGCGCCAGCCCACAGCGCCGACCCGGTCAGGTCGAGCAACACGAACCGCGCGAACGACATCCCCGAACTTCCGGCCATGGGTGGAGCCACCGTGCTGAGACCGGGGACGAATTTGCAGAAAAGCAGGCTGGCCGGGCCGTAGCGGTCGAAGGCGTGCCGGGTAAGGCGGACACAGCTGTCGGGCTCCAGGGAAATGCGGCAGAGTATACCGAGAATCGACTCGCCACGCCGGCGTCCGAGTTGAAACCAGACGAGATCTGCGGCGAGCGCCGCCAGGCTGGACAGTGCCAGGGCGCTGATCAGATTGTAGTGCCCACGTCCGGCCAGCGCGCCCATCGCCAGCAGGAGCGGAGCGGCCGGCACGGGCACTCCCAGTTGCTCGGCCGCGACAGCTGAAAGCAATAGGAAGTAGCCGTGCTGGAGTAACCAGCGCGTCGCTTCATGCACGGCCCCCTGTTGCACCATTCCTACGATTATCCCCGCTCCGGCCCGTGATCAGTGTTTACTTCAGGTCAAAAAAGAGCACTTCCGCCGGCTCCGTCGCCTCAATCCGCACCGCAGTCTCTGCGCTGATGGCTGCGCCGTCGCCCTCTTCCAGAGCGAGTCCGTTCACAGACACCTTACCCTTTGCCACTTGGACCCAAGCCGATCGGCCGACTGCTATAGGATGCTCGATGGCCGCACCTGGCTCTAGCACGCCATCATAAATCGCCGCATCCTGACCAATCACGACCGAACCCTCGCGGCCATCCTGGCTGGCGATCACTCGCAGACGATTCAGGCGACCCGCCTCCGGGAATTGCTTCTGCTCGTAACTGGGGGCCACCCCATTCTCCGCTGGCTCGATCCAGATCTGGAGTAGCCGGACCCGCTCTGTATCCGAGCCGTTGAATTCACTGTGGTAAACGCCCGTCCCAGCGCTCATTCGCTGGGCATCCCCGAGACGGAGTTCGCCCTCGGCGCCGGTCGAGTCGCGATGTTTCAGCACGCCGTCCAGCACCCAGGTCACGATTTCCATGTCCTGATGCGGATGCCTGCCGAATCCGCCGGAAGGCTCGACGATGTCGTCGTTGATGACGCGGAGCGTACGGAAGCCCATCCACTCCGGGTCGTAGTAGCGGTTGAACGAAAAGGTGTGGCGGCCGTTGAGCCAACTCAAGCGGGTGTTGCCCCGTTCTGAAACCTTGCGGTGAACGATCATGACTCAATTCCTTTCTAGTGTCACGTCAACTATTGACTAATCAACTTACACCTAGATAGATGCGCGTCGATTGGAAAGGATTCAGGGCGTCCGGGCCAACGAGCGTGCCGCACTGCGGATCGACAGTTAAACGGCACACGTAGGGACGCACTCGGACGGAAACGTCGCCCCGCTGTTTATTGGGCTCGAATTGGCGAAATTCAGACCCGGGCGAGCGCCGCTTTCACGCGCTCGGGCGTCATCGGGAGTTCCAGAATGCGCGCTCCGGTGGCGTCGAAAATGGCGTTAGCAAGGACTGCCCCCACTGTGACCACGGGGGGCTCCGCGCAGCCTTCCGCCGTGGCTCCCGGCGTCTCGATCAGGATGCACTCGATCTTGGGGACGCCCGAGAAGCGCGGGAGCACGTAAGTGTCGAAATTGTGGTCGTGGATCTGCCCGCCCTGGAACCTCAGCCCTTCGGTGAGAGCGTAGCCAAGCCCCATGGTGGTCGCGCCCTCCATCTGCTGGAGCGCACCGTCCGGGTTCACCGCGACGCCGGGGTCCATGGCTACCACCATGCGGTGCACCTTGACCGTGCCCGTGGCTTTGTCTACCGACACCTCGGCCACAGTGGCGCAGTACGTGTTGACGTCCATGCCGAGCGCCACGCCCTGGCCGTGCCCCGCGGGAGCCTTGCCCCGCTTCCAACCGAATCGCTTGGCGGCCGTCTCCAGGCACAACCGCATGCGGACGTTCGTGAGATGACGCAAACGGAACTCAACCGGGTCCACTCCCGCCTTGGCCGCCAGGATGTCCATATGCGACTCGCGCGCGAAAGTGTTGGTATTGACTGAAGGCGCACGCCAGGCGCCCACCCCGAAGAAGTGCATCCCTTTCCCGTTGCCGCCGCCCCAACTACCCGTAGACACGGTTCGCTGGTTCGAGAAGGCGTAAAACGGGAGCGCTTCCCGGTCGCCGCCGGCGATGAGCTGGCAGTCCCAGGACGAGATCTTGCCGTCCGCGGTTAAGCCCGTCCTGAGTTTGACGATCGCAGCCGGACGGAAGAAGTCGTAGAAGAATTCTTCGGCGCGGTCGAACACCACCTGCACCGGCTTGCCCGCGAGTTTAGATAGGCGCGCCGCCTCGATGGCCTGACTCGATGGCGCCTTGCCCCCAAATGCGCCGCCCACGTAAGGCACGATCACGCGCACGCTCGACTGCGGCAGCTTCAATGCGGCGGCGATCTCTTCGCGCAGCGGGAACGGCGTCTGCGTGCTGGCCCAAACAGTCACTCTGCCGTTCTCAAATGAAGCCAGCGCGGAGTGCGTCTCAATTGGAGCATGCGCCACGTAGGCGTTCAGGTAGGTTTGCTCGACGACGCTGGCCGCCTGCTTCTCGCCTTCCGGGATGCTGCCTTGCTGCTTCACGACCGTCGGAGGCAGCGCCGTCTTTTCGAGATGCGCGAAGATCGACTTCTCGTCCACGTCCGACTTCGGCGTGTCGAATTCTGCCTTGACCAGACTCAACAGGTGGTCCGCCACGTCCGGCCTGGGATGCAGCACGGCGACCAGATCGCCGTCGCGGATCACGCGGGCGCCCGCCTTCTCCGCAGCCTCGGTGTTCGCCGATTTGAGCTTGGCCCCGTGCGCCGGCGGCCGCAAGATGCGCGCATAGAGCATTCCGGGCAACTTGATGTCGGCGGAGTACTCGGCGCTGCCGTTGACCTTCGCCACGGCGTCCTTGCGTTCGAGGTGCTGCTTGGAAAGCCCGAGCGCCGGGTAAGCCTTGACGGGCACCTTCGCCAGATGGCGCTCAATCTTCTTCCCGTCCACCAACTGCCCGTAGCTGACGTGCTTGCCCGCCGCGGTTTTGGCCGAAATCACGCCGGAGCGCACCGTCAGTTCGTTCACCGGAACGCCGAGTTTCTCCGACGCCATCTGCAGCAGCACGGCTCGCGCTTCGGCCGCCGCGGCACGCACCAGCAGCGAGTACTGGCGCACGTTCAGCGAGCCGAATGTACCCATGTCCCACGGGCACACCGCCGTGTCCACCATCACCATATCCACCACGCCGTAATCGACATCCAACTCGTCGGCGATCAGTTGAGCGAGGACGGTTTTCGACCCCTGCCCCATCTCAATCTTGCCCGCAAGCCCGGTCACTCTGCCGTTGGGAGCGATTCGCAGGTAGGCATTGAAATCGGTCGGGAACGTGGGCCGCTCGGGGATCTTTTCGTCCTGCGTGCGCGCCTGCGCCTCCTCGGTGGAGAACAGCACAACCAGGCCTGTGCCGGCGAGCGTAAGAACATCGCGGCGGCTGATTTCGGATGCGGCGTTTGAGCCGGGTTCGATCGCGGGATTCGGTTTCATTGCTTGCCTCCATGCATGGCCACGCCGGCTTCTTCAATCGCGTCCAGGATGCGCACGTGCGCGCCGCAACGGCACAGGTTCCCATCCATCTCTTTGACGATCTCCTCGCGTTTGGCCAGCGGGGTCTTCAGCAGCAGCGCGTAGGCGTTGATCACCATGCCCGGCGTGCAAAAGCCGCACTGGAACGCGTGGTGCTTCACAAACGCCTGTTGCAGCGCGTTCAGCTGGCCGCCTGACTCCAGTCCCTCGATCGTCAGCACATGCTTGCCGGCGACGTCCTTCAGCGGCGTGACGCAGGACCGCACGGCCTCGCCGTCAACGATCACCGTGCAGGCTCCGCACTGGGCTTCACCGCAGCCGAACTTCGTTCCGGTCAGCGCCAGATCGGAGCGCAGCACCCACAGCAGCATCCGTTCGCCGTCCGCGACGACGCTGGCCGGTTTCCCATTGAGCGTGAAAGAAATGGTCTGTTCCATCGAAACGATCTCCTCGGATTCCGCTGGAACGCACCGCCCGCGCGAAAACCAAACGACCAGAGCGGCAATTCCTGACCTCATAATCTCATTTGCGATGCGCCTGCGCTATGGGTCGGGAACGACAGCGTCCGGGCGATCGGATCCCGTGTCAAGGCTACAGCGCGGCCAGGTCATCCCAGGCCAGCGGGGCGAGCCGCATGCACGCCGCAAACGCGTCCTGAAACGCGGCTTCTCCACCGAGTTCGACGTGTTCCGTGCGAGCCAGAGTGCCGGCCATCAGAGCCTCGCGGGCCGACGGGCGCAGCAGCAGCAGACGCGTACCGCGCAGCGCGGCATTGCCCTCGGCCACGACTTCCGAATCCTGCGGCAGCAGCCCGATGCGCTTCGCACTGTCCGCCCGGACGTAGTTGCCAAACGCACCCGCCAGGTGGAACGTCGCCGGTTTTTCCTGGCCCAGTCGCTCGCGCAGCAGCAGCACGCCCGCGGCGATAGCCCCCTTGGCGAGTTGCAATTCGCGGATATCGGACTGTGCCAGCGCGACTCCGCCGGCTAGCGCGATTTCCTTCACGCCTTTGGTCATGCGGCCCGTGGGCAGCACGAGTCCGCCTTCCGCGAGGGCCGCGGCGGCGTCCACCAGACCGCTGCCGCAAATGCCGCGCGGCGCAGTGCCGCCGATGACGCCGCAGTGCAGCGCGCCGTCCCGCCATTCCACGCGATCGATCGCACCCGAACCGGCGCGCATCCCCATGGCAATTCGACCGGCCTCGAACGCAGGACCTGCGGCCGTGGAGGCGCAGACGATGCCGTGCGACGACCCTACGGCCACCTCGCCGTTCGTGCCGAGATCGGCGAAGGCGGTGAGCCCGGTCTGTCGCACCAGTCCGCAGGCGATCAGGCCCGCCAGAATATCGCTTCCGACGAACCCCCCGATATTCGGCAGAAATGTGACGCTCCCTGCGATGTCCGGCGCCCAGCCTAGATCGGCGGCGCGAAACACGTTCGGCCCAAGGTATGGCGTGCGGAACGGGGCCTCGGCGAGCGCTTCCACCTTCAGCCCGCAGAAGAAGTGGTGCATCGCGGTATTGCCGCAGATCAGGACTTCCCGCACCGGGCCATTTACGGCCAGGCGAGCGGCCATCCCACCCAGGGCTTCCCGGATCAGTTCCCGCAGGACTCCGGGTTGAGCCCGGTCGAAACCAATGCGGCTCATCAGGTCGGCGCCGTGACGCGCCTGCGGATTGAGCGCCGTCTCGGTCGCGATGACTTCACCGCTGGTCAGGTCCACGAGTTGCGCCGCGAGCGTTGTGGTGCCAAGGTCGATGGCGATGCCGAAGCCATCGCGCGGCTCGGCGCGCAGCGCCTCCTCGCCGGTGAGAACGGGCGCTGTCCACTGCTCCACTTCAATGGTCACCGGACCATTTGCGTGTGCGAAGCAACCCAGCCGCCAGCCCGCTTCGATCTCCCCCTGGGTGAGTGCCTCGCGCATTTCGGCAGTAACCGGGACATCGCCCGCGACGACTCGGACGCGGCAACTGCCGCACAGCAGAGCGCCGCCGCACGGAAACTCGACGCCTAGTTCGAACAGGCGGTCGCGAAGCGGGGTGCCAGGTGGCGCATCGATGTGAACGTGGTGGCTCATGTCTGGTCAGTCCTGGTGACACCGGGCGGGGACTGGATAGCCACCCCCAAACACCTAGTTGTGTTCGGCCGCATAGCGCGCCATCGCGCGGACGTTATCGGCCGGAGTCCCGCGCGGAACTTCGCAGCCGGCGCCGACGATGTAGTGCAGGCCGGACTGCGCGTGGCACTCGGCAACCGCCGCGTAGACGCTGTCGGGCGTGCCGTCGCGCAGCGTGCGCACCGGGTCGAGGTTGCCAAGCAACACCTGGCCCGGCCCCATGGCCGCGCGGGCTTCCGCCAGCGACGTCATGAAATCGAGGTCGATGATGTCGCACTCCGTCTTGCCCATGCCCCCGACGATCCGCTTCGTGTTGCCGCAGATGTGCAGCCGCACGGGCACCCCGAGCGAGTGAATGCTCGCGACCAGACGCTGCTCCCAGCCCAGCACGAATTCGGTGTAGAGCTTGGGGCCGACCAGCGAAGCGGCAGCGTCCCCTACGCCGATCAGCGTCGCACCCGCCGCCACTTGGGCCTCCGCGAAATGCGTCTCCATGCGCACGCAGAAATCCATCAGCTCGTCCACGAACTCCGTATCGTCAAAAAAGTCGAGCATCAGTGGACTCATGCCGCGCAGATCCGCCGCCATGGCGCACGGGCCTTCGACCCAGCCTTCGACCGCCAGGCTGGAACCGGCTCTTCGGGCCAGCGCGCGCACACCGCGCACGCGGTCGCTCATGCGGCCGGGCGCCTCCGGGTCGGGGACGGCGAGCCCCTTCAACAGCGCCTTATCGGCGAGCAGCGAATCATCCCCGCGAATGGCGGGGGGCTGATCTTCAAACCACTCGACGGCGCCTCCCAGATCGCTGACCTCGCGGGCCGGGTCGGAGATGACGCTGACGTGGTCGAAGCCGAACTCCTCGGCGACACGCACTTGAGCTTCCGCCAGGACGTCCCCATCGGTCGCGTAGCGGCGATAGGATACGCCAGCCACGTCCGCGGCGTACATCATCGTGATCGGCATGAACGCCAGCCGGTCGCAGGCTCCGCCCAGAATCGTGGCCCTTACGCGTTCGAGTCCATTCACGGCGCTTCCTCTCCCCGCTCGGCATGAATTACGTCCGCGTCGTAGCGCGCCACGATCCGCTGTCCCGGTTGGACGACCAGAAAGTCTTTGGGGTCCCACTCGCCGTTGAGCAGCATCCTGATCAACCGCAGGTCCCCGTCCAGCTTCGAGTACTCCCAACCGCGCTTGTCGGCCGACGTTTTGGCTTCGATCTCAAAGTGCTTGTCGGCTTCGAGCCCGGTCTCGATATAGACGAAGTGGTGGTAGGACGCCTGGTACTTGTTCAACTCGGCGAAAAGATACGTGCCATTGTCCTCGCCATATTTGTCGATGAGCGATTGGAGGGTCACGTCGATGCCTGTCCGCACCCTGGCCAGCGGAACCAGACTCTGGCCGCGTTCCAGCCAGCCCGTCGAACTGAAGTACGTTCCGGGATTCGAGTTGAAATACTCTTCGTAGCGCTCCCGGCCGCCCATCAGCAGGGCAATGCAATCGTGCGCGCGAGGCGCCACCAGCGGCAACCGCGAGGCACGCAGCCCGTGTAGTCCGTTGCCGCACAACGCGTAACCCATCACGACCGCGTCGTACTTCACGGGGTCGGCGGAATCGACGCGGAACTGCAACTCCTTGCGCATGGCCGCGCCGCCGTAGTCGTGCAGTCCCTTCTCGAGAAATTCCACGTCGATCTGGTGGGGCGAGAGCGCCGCCGCGTGAGAGATCTCACGAAACAGGACTTCGCAGGCGATCACTCGGAGGCGCATTCAGCGAATTGCTCCTTCAATGCCGCCACGAAGGCGGGGCTGGTGCCACAGCATCCGCCCACGAAGGACGCGCCGGCCAAGAGCAGTTGCGGCAGGTGGGCGGCGAACTCGTTAGCCGACTGCTGGTAATGGAGCTTCCCGGCTTCGATTACGGGCAATCCAGCGTTCGGCTTCATCCATAACGGCAGCTTGCAGGACTGGCGCATGCGGCGGCAGAGCAACACGAAATGCTCGATCCCCGAACCGCAATTGGCTCCAATCGCGTCCGCGCCGGCCTGTTCCATGCGCAGGGCAATGCGCTCGGGCGTGTCGCCGGTAAGCGTGCGGTCGTGCGCCTTGCCCGTGTCGAAAGTGAAGGACACGATCACCGGCAATCCGGTGGCCTTGGCCGAGCGCAAAATGATCTCCGCTTCCATTGGGTCGGATTGCGTTTCGATCAGCAAGGCATCGGCGCCGGCGTCGGCCAGCGCGCACGTCTGGATGTCGTAAGCGGCTTTGACATCGGACTCGGAGATCTCGTCCGCCATGACCATCTTGCCCGTCGGGCCGATAGACGCAAAGACAAGCGCGCGGCCGGCGGCGGCGCTCTTGGAAATGCGCACACCGGCGGCGTTTATTTCCGCGGCACGCTCCGCGAATTCGGCCGGCAGGCTGACTGGATTAGCGCGAAAAGTGTTGGTCAGGATGACACGGCTGCCCGCTTCGACATACGCCCGCGCAACTCCCGCGACCGCATCGGGGTTGCTCAGATTCCAGACATCCGGGCAGGTGCCTGGCTCAAGACCTCGCGCGATCAACTCCGTGCCCCAGGCCCCGTCGCTCAACAGCGGACCGCCCTGCAACCACTCGCTTACCCGACTCATACGCTGCTCCTTTTGACAGGCAATACCAGCCAGAGTTTTTCAATCTCCTCAAGGGTCTTCCCACGCGTCTCGGGCACGACGAAGAGCACGAACAGCGCCGTAAACGCGCACATGCCGCCGTAGATCAGGAATGCGCCGGTGCGGCCGAGCGTTCTCGAAAGCGTGAGGAACGTCATGGTCAACACCGTGCAGGCGACCCACAAAGCCACCGTCGCGACGGCCATGGCACGTCCACGGATTTTGGTCGGGAAGATCTCGCTGAGTACGACCCACACACCCGGTCCCAGACCAACCGCGAAGGACGCCACGCACAGCAGCATCGCCCCCACCAGCAAATACGTCGGGGGACTGGTCAGGTGGAAGCAGATCGCCAGGATCACGTGGCTCACGGCCATGGCCGCGCATGAAAAAATCAGTAGCGCCTTGCGGCCCAAGCGGTCGATCAGGCCCAGAGCAATGATCGTGCAGCCGAAGTTGATCAGCCCGATGAGAACATTTGCGCCAAGCGCCGAGCTGGCGCCCACCTGATCGGCCAGGATCTTCGAGCCGTAGAACAACACCGTATTGACGCCGGCCCATTGCTGCATTATTGCCAACACGACCGCAAGTCCCAGCGCGCGGCGGACTCCGGGCGCGAAGAGCTCCGCGAGGGTGCCGCTTTCAAGTTGGATCACTTCCTTCAACGAGTCGATCGCGATGGTTGCTTCTTCCAGGCCGGTGGCGCGTTCCAGCACTTGCCGCGCTTCCGCCTCGCGTCCCTTTTCCATCAGCCAGCGCGGGCTTTCTGGGACGAAAAAGAGCGCAATGAAGAACACCAGCGAAGGGATGGCCGCGACGGCGAACATGTAGCGCCAGCTTCCAGAGCCCAGGAACGACAGGCCCCAATTGGCAAGGTAGGAGAGCAGGATTCCGGAGACGATCGCCATCTGATTCAGCGCCACCAGGCGGCCCCGGATGCGAGCCGGCGAGATCTCCGCGATGTAGAGCGGTGCCAGGACGCTCGCGACTCCAATGGCCAGGCCGCCGAGCAGGCGCGCCACGGCGAACTCCGGCAGACCATGCGGCAGCGACGCGCCGATGGCGGAAACCGCGAACAGGATTGCCGACAAAAGCAGCGCGTTGCGTCGTCCCCACAGGTCGCTAAGCCAGCCGCCAAAAGCCGCGCCGAAGATGCACCCCACCAGCAAACTGCTTGCGGCAAGCTCGGTCTGAAATTCACTCAGATGCCATTCTTTTTCAAGAAAGACGATGGCACCGTTGATGACGGCTATGTCGAATCCGAACAGCAGCCCGGACGTCGCCGCCACGGCGGAGACAAAGTAGACGAAAGCCCGGCTGCCTTCGCCGGAAGTGCCATGCCCGGGGACACTGGTAGCATTGGCGCGGGGGACGGCCACGCGCTACTTCCCTTCGCTCAGAAGTTGCGCGTCCGCCACCTGCTCCACCAACATGCGTCGAGTCAGGGCGACGGCGGAGTTGGCGTTTTCGCCGAACCCATCCGCGCCGATCTCCGTGGCGTATTGCGCGGTCACGGGAGCTCCGCCGACCAGGATCTTGATGTTGTCGCGGACGCCCGCGGCCTTGAGCGCCTCAATGGTCGTCTTCATCGCCGGCATGGTGACGGTCAGCAGCGCGGAAAGGCAGACGACCTGCGCGCCCTTGTCTTTCACCGCTTCGATGAACTTCTCGGGCGGGACATCCGCGCCCAGGTCAATCACGTCGAAGCCGCCGCCTTCCAGCATGGATGCGACCAGGTTCTTGCCGATGTCGTGCAAGTCGCCCTTGACCGTGCCAACGGCGACGCGCCCGAGCGACTTCGCTCCGGAGGCGACCAGCAGCGGGCGGATCAGGACCATCGAGGCTTTCATGGCGCGCGCCGCCAGCAGCAACTCGGGAACGAAGTAGTCCTCGGCTTCGAAGCGGCGGCCGGCCTCGTCCATGGCGGGCACCATGGCGCCCGTGATCAGCGACATCGGATCCGCCCCTGCTTCGAGTGCCTGGGCAGTCAAGAGGGCGGACGACTTCGCATCGCCCTCCAACACGGCCGTATAAAGCTGTTCCATAGCTGACATTGTTTTCTCCGGAGGGCGGCTATCGCCCGTTGAATTCTCTCACTGCGTCGAGCATCGCCACAATGTTCGCGACCGGCGTACCGGCCTGAACATTGTGAATCGAGTTGAAAACGAATCCGCCGTTGGTCGCAAAGACTTCGCAGCGGCGCAGCACCTGTTCCCGCACTTCAGCCGGCGTACCGAAGGGCAGCGTCTTTTGCGTGTCTACGCCGCCGCCCCAGAATGTAATCCTATCGCCGTACTTGGCCTTGAGGTGTTCCGGTTCCATGCCGCTTGCCGAGCACTGCACCGGATTCAGGATGTCGAAGCCGGCCTCGATCATGGGTTCGATGAACCGCTCGACCGCGCCGCAGGAATGTTTGAAGCACTTCCACTCGGTGTTGCGATGAATCCAGCCGCAGATTTCCTTGTAGTAAGGCAGCCACAGGTTGCGGAACGTGCCGACTGAACAGAAGGTCGAAGTCTGCGTCCCGAAATCGGTCCCGCACAGGAACAGCACGTCCAGATCGCCGCCCGCCGCCACGCGAATTCTCTGCAGATTCTTGAGCGCAATCTCGCATTGGGCACTGAAGATGGCGTGGATGTAATCGCGCCGGCTGCTGGTACTCATGTACCACTCGGCCACGTCGCGGATCCCGCGCGGGTCCTTCCTGCCGGGCGCGGGCACCAGTGCAATATCTCCGAAGGCCGTACCGCCGAGTCCCGCCACCACCGCGCGGCCGCTGGCGCGGGCGGCACGAGCATCCTGGGCGATCACCGCAACCTCGTCGTCGGTCAATTCGGCGAATTCCTCGAGATTGTCTTCCGGATTCAGTTTGCTTTCGTCGAAATGATCCTGGCGCACGATGGAGTCGAAGAAGAAGCCGCCCTTCGGCAGACGACCGCTGGGCTTGGCCGTCAGGTCGCCTTCCGGATAGATCAGCGTATCGCCGTTGGCGTCGATGGTGGTGTTGAATTCGCCCGCCACCAGAACCTCAAGTCCGTTGAAGTTCCAGGGCTTCCAATTCTCGTTGGGGAAGCCGAACATCGTATTGCGCCGGTACAGGCCCTCGGTGTCGATGCCCATGGCCTGCTTGAGGTCGTCCTCGACCAAGCCGAGCATCTGGTACGGCTCATGGACCTTGACCGGGTGTTTGTCCAGGCCATAGTAATCGCGTAGCGCGGCCACGCAATTGACGTGGATTCCGGTCACCGCGGTGGCTCCAAAATCGACCGGGAGCCGGGATGGCTGGCGGTGCGAGAGCGCATCGAGAACGGCCTGGCGGGATAGCGTAGGTGTCGTCAGGGTTGCCACTAAGGACACTCCTTCCAATAGATTTCTGCGTTAATCGTACCGGAATCTCCGGTATGGGGCAACGGGGCGGCAAATGTCCCGCTCCATCTTATCCCGGAGCGAGGAAGAAATGTGGCACGCGGGGAGCGGCGTGGACGGGTTCGCCGTGAACGCTCAAGGTCCGGATGGGACCACTCCCCAAAGTTCGCGTCGTTCGCCCGGGCTAGCCCTCGTCGGACAGGCGGATCAGCGCTTCGAGCATCTCCTGCGGGTCCGCGACGGTGTGCCGCGGAGAACGCGCATCGGAAAGCACCCAATCCAATCCGTTCTCTGCCACGTGCACGGTTACTCCTTCGCTGGTCACACAGAAACGCCCGCTCGCAATCGACCGGCTCAAGCTCGTCATCGGTCCGACCCGCGTGTATTCGAGCACGAAGCTCTCCTCAACCACCGCACCGGCTTCGACCACAGCGCCAGGCCCGATGTAACACGGTCCCAGCAGCGTCGCGCCGTCCTCGATGCTGGCGCTCGCGCCGATGCTTACCGGGCCGCGGATGGTGCACGCGTCCGGATGGATGCGCACGTTGGGGCCGACCCGTAACCCGGGCCGGATCTCACTACCGGGGGGCGTGACTCCAGGTACGCGGCCCGCCATCGCCAGCCGCAGGACCTCGTAGTAGTCGGTCAGCTTCCCGATGTCGAGCCACTGGAACGGCAGGTTCAGCGCGTAGAAAGGAGCGCCGCGCCGGACTAGGTCGGGGAACAACTGGCCTCCGATGTCATACGCTACGCCGCTGGGGATCAGGTCGACAACCGGCGGCTCGAACAGGTAGATTCCGGTATTCACCGTCGTGCTGCGGGCCTCTTCCGGCGCGGGCTTTTCCTGGAACCCTTCAATCCGGCCGTCCGGTCCGGCCACGACCACGCCGTAGCTGCCCACCGTCTCGCGCGGCACGTCCAGCATGGCTAGCGAGGCCACCGCGCCCCGGGAACGGTGGAATTCCGCGAACCGGGTCAAGTCCAGGTCGATGATGGCGTCGCCGCAAAGGACGAAGAACGGCTCGTCGAAGAAGCCGGAGTGGTCCTGAATCTTGCGGATCGCGCCCGCCGAGCCCACGGGGGCGTCCACCAGCCGTCCCTGCTCCATGCGGCCCTCGAACGAGTAGCCGATTTCCACGCCGAAGCGGGCTCCGTCGCGGAAGTAGTTCTCGATTTCGCCGGCGAGGTAACTCGTGTTAACCAGGATCTGCCGAACGCCGTGCAGCCGCAGATGCTCCACCAACAGTTCCATGATGGGCCGGTTCAACACCGGCATCATGGGCTTGGGGAGCGTGTAGGTGATGGGCTGAACGCGCGTACCCCGTCCAGCGCCCAGAATCAGGGCTTTCATTGTCTCTCCTCCCGCTCAAGGCCGCTTTAGACTTCTGCGCCATACGAGCGCAGGGCTTCCTCGCGCGAACTGTAGATTTCGAAAATGCGGTGCATGCGGACCAGTTCAAAGAGCGCCCGCACGGTCTTTGCCATTTCGCACAGCTTGAGATCGCCTCCGGAGCTGTGCACTTGCCGCAGGCAGCTCAACAAGGCGCCCAGGCCTGAGCTGTCCACGAATCGCAGGGCTTTCATGTCGAAAACCAGCTTGGCGCCCGGAGCCAATACCGGGACAAGATCGGTTTTCAGTGCTTTCGCGTTGCTCGCATCGAGCGTTTCGCCCAGTAGCGTCACAATCGTGACGCCGCTTACGGTCTCGGTGGTGAATTCCATCCAGCGCTCCTCCCTACAATTTGCGTGATTTCGATAGCTGGAGGACGTTACTGCCATCCTCCGAGCGAGTTAACACAACGTCTTCGAAGATTGAACGGACGATGAACACGCCGAAGCCTCCCTCGAGGTCGCCTTCAAAACTGGGCTGCGGAATGGTGGCCATGTCCCACTCTCCCGCCCAGTCTTCCACATAAAAGACCAGACTCCGCGCATGGTGCCCGGCGCGAATGCGAATCGGGTGTCCCGGCTCCTCGCGATACCCGTGGCGGATGATGTTGACCACAGCCTCAGTCAGAGCGAGCCTGATTTCGTCGCACAATTCGCTGGGCGCTTCGCTCCCCAGAGTAGCTGCGGCCCATGTTCGCATCTGCTCGAGGTCGGTATAGGAGCTCAAAATAGTGATCTCACTGGCGGGCTCGGCGCCGTCTGCGCGGATCTTTAGGGCCAGGCACGTGAAATCGTCGCCCAGTTTCTCGTCGCCGCAGAAGGCCAGCACGCGGGTTCGAATTCTGTCGAGCAGACCCGCGGCTCCCAGACCGGAGCACATGCGGAGTGTCGCGGTGAGCCGCTCTTCTCCGTAAAGCTCCCGCTGCGCGTTGTGAGCCTCGGTGACGCCGTCGGAGTAAAGCAGCAGCAAGTCCCCGGGTTCGAGCTCCGCTTCAATCTGCCGGTAGCGCTCACTCAGCAGCACGCCTAGCGGCAGGCCATCGCCGCGCAGGGGTAGGACTTCGCCTGTCCGCGCGCGGTACTGCAAGGCGCTCGGATGACCGCAATCGACCAGCGTCACCCGGCGCGCAGCCGGATCGATGCGGGCGTAGCACAGCGTCACGAAGCGTTCCAGCGTTACCAGGTCCGGCCCGATGGCGGCGGAAGCGCAATTGATGATGTCCTCCGGACTGGGGGTCTCGCCGCTGGGCATTTCCAGCGCCTTCTCTGCCAGCGCCCGCAGGATGTGGGTTTTTGTGGCGGCGCCCAGCAGCGCGGCCGGGATGCCCTTGCCCATCACGTCTCCGATCAGCACGTCCAGCGTGCCGTCGGGATGCGCGAACAGATCGACAAAGTCGCCATCTACGGTTTGCGACGGCAGCGCCAGCGTGGCGACCTCCAGGCGGGCCGACTCCTTAGGCGGGGCACCGACCAGCAGCAGTTGCTGGATCAAGCTCCCAATGAAGATCTCCTGCCTGAGCCGTTCGCTCTCAAGCAGGGTTCGGTTCAGCCGGTCGCTTTCCACGATCAGTGCGGCTTGTTGGCCCAGCGCCTCCAAAAGCCGGACGAAGTACGAATCGAAACCAAGTGCTTGATCGTAGCGCCAGACCGCGAGCAAACCGAACAGGCCGCGCGCGGCCGTCGTGATGGGCACAAGCGCCAGACTGGTGGCGCCGTTCCACGGTTCCCTGCTGGTTGGTTCGCTGTTCGTGCCGGCGGCCGCGATTTGATGCTGCCCCTGCAGCACCAGCGAGCGCTGCTCCGAGACGCATCGCCCGACCAGCCCGCCTGCCGGGTTCAAGTTCTCGCATACGTCCAGATTCTGCATCGCACGCGCGCTGAGCACGCCGTTGTGCTGTACCAGCAGCACCGCGCGCAGGGATGGATCATTCGATATGGCGCGGCCCAGAATCCGCTTGAGCATCTCCTCGGGCTTTAAGGCACTTTGGAGGTCCGCGCTTAAGTCATAGAGCGCCTGCAGGCTTTCCCAATCCACCGCCAGTTCTTCCATCAGCAGGACCTCGCGCCCGCTGGCGGAGTACACCTCGCCCCAGCCGCGGGCCAGAGCCTGCAGGGCTCCAGCCGCCCAACTGTCAGACGTCAGCGCGGATAGGCATACCCAGGCCTGGTGCCCCGCGGCGAGATCCACCGGGACAGCCCCTGCAGGCAGGCTGCTTCCCGGTACCAATACTCCGGCGGTTACCCGCAGGCTGCTGCCGAATGGTTCCCCGGCCAGGCGCTGGTGGAAAAACTCGATCAATTCCAGGAGCGCCGGCGGGAACACTTGGGGCTCGGTTTGGTGATTTGTGGTGCGACTCTCCGCAGGCTCCAATTCAGCCTCCCTTCCTCACGCCCTACCCCCGGTAAACCTCAAACGCCGAGTCCGAACTCCTTCAACTTTTCGAGCAGGCGGGAAGGCGCAATCGGCTTCGGGCATTGGACCGTGCGGCCACCGGGATCCACCGTATCGGCTCCATGCTCGAAGGTGTGGGCGCTCAGCACCACGACAGCTGCACTTCCGCACACGTCACTACGCCGGATCGCCCGCAGCACCTCCGTGCCCGAAATGTCCGGCAGGACCAGATCGAGGACAACGCCATCGGGCCGGAAGGTATCGATGTTATCGACCGCGGTCTTCCCGTCAAGCGCGACCAATACATGGAAACCCGCCTTTTCCAGAACATACTGGAGGAAACGCGCAATATGGCGTTCGTCCTCAACCACTAGAATCCGCAGTTTCCCGGGCTCGCTCACAAGGCCTCCGGCGCACTGGACTTCAAGCAATGAAGATCCACCAAAACCAATCGCTTGGAACGCCTTCATCAATACTATAGAGAAGCAGATCGGTTTGTGGCCCCCCCTGGCTGGCGAAATTGGGATCACGGGGTCGAGCCTTCAACGGAGACTCCTCGGCTGCGTCGAGCTGCCGCAATCCAGCCCGGCCGGATGTGTGTCGGGACACTTGACGAGGTCCCGGAAAAAGCGATTCATCCCTCGGGATGTTCGTGCATAAGTCTGATACTATGTCTCTCAAACGGAGGATGGGGAGTTTCCTGCCGCTTGGGCTGAGCGTGCTGAGGCGGCGGGGTTGGTTTCCTCTACCGGCTTGTTGAGCGGATCCCTCCTGATTTGTTATCCGGGCAACCCAGTCTGGCCGTAGATTTGGCAAGCAGGAACGTAACCATTGGCAGACCGAACCCAGCCTGCGTTCAAGACCGCCCCGGAGCGTTCCACCGAACTCCCCAGGCGCGGGATGCCTGGCATCGCATCGGAAAGTGCGCTGCTCGCAATAGTAAAGGCGGCCGCGGGGCTTTTTGGATCCGCGTCCGCGGAAGTGACGATCCTCGCCGGAGGCAGGGAATGCCGGAGGGTGCGGTTTGGCGCTGAATCGGGCAGGATGGATGCTGGTTCGGCATTCTCCGCTACGGTGATCGAGCGCAACGCTCCGCTATTCGTCGCCGACGCCAGCTCCGATTCGCCAGCTGCCATCCGCTTCTTCGCGGGCGTACCGCTGCGGACGGAGGCAGGCCTCACGGTCGGCGCACTCTGTGTTTTCGACCGGCTCCCTCGCGCGCATTCCGCCGCCGCTTCGATGGCGGTTCTCGAAGATCTTGGCACAGCCGCGTCGGCCATCGTGGAGGGGGGGGGCCCCGCCGTCGCCGGATCAGGACCGGCTTGACGCGTTCAGGTTGCGGGACAGGGCGCTGGCGGCGTGTTCCAGCGGAATCATTATCGCCGACGCCCGCCTGGAGGACACGCCGATCACTTACTGCAATCCGGCCTTCGAGCGGATCACCGGATACCGGCGCGACGAAGTGATGGGCTTGAATTGCCGCTTCCTGCAGGGCCCGGACACCGATCCTGCCGTGGTAGGCCAATTGCACGACGCGATCGCCGCCGGCAAAGGCGTGCACGTCCAGTTGCGCAACTACCGCAAGAACGGGGCTCCGTTCTGGAACGACCTCACGATCTCTCCGGTGCACGATTCCGAAGGACGGCTGACCCATTTCATCGGCATCCAAAACGACATTTCGGATCGCATCGAATACGAGCGTGAGGTGCGCCGGCTTTCCGGAATGCAGCGCGCCATCCTCGACGCCACCAACTTCCCATTGGTAGCCACGTCCACCGCCGGAATCATCGTGACGCTGAACGACTCGGCGCGGGAATTGCTTCGATTGCCCCCGGGTGACCCGCCTCCGGCCGAGGTCACTTCGCTTTTCGATCCCGCTGAGTTGGCCGCGCGCGCGGCCGAATTGCCATCCGGTGCAGGCGACGCCGGCGCCGCCGCAGTCTTGTTCACGCCAGCCCTGAATGGGGAAACCACGGAACGCGAGTGGACCTGGATCGCGTCGGACGGCAGCCGGATCCCGATGCTCTTATCGTGCTCTCCAATCCGGGACGCTTCCAATGAGACGACCGGGTTTCTCCTCTCCGGCATCGACTTGAGCGAACGCAGGACGATTCTCGACGAGTTGCATAAGCTGGCGGCGGTGGTCGAAAGTTCGTCTGACTTCGTAGGCATTTCGACGCTTGAGGGAGAGGTGCTGTACGTGAATCGCGCCGGCCGCCGGATGCTCGGCGTGCCCGAAAACGGGGCGCTGCCCTCCCGGCGGATGTTCCGCTACGTCACTCCAGAAACGCTGCAACTCATTCGGCGGACGATCAACCCACTGGTCCGGCGCGGCGAGCGCTGGGAGGGGTCGTGCACCATCAGGCACTTCGTAACGAATGAAATCGTCGAGTCGGAGGGCTCCTGCTTCCCGGTGCCGGGCCGCTCCGCCGGCGAACACATTTGTCTGGCGGCAGTGCTCCGGAACGTGACGCGCGAGCGTAATGCGCTTCGCGCTCTCACGCACAGCGAACACAGGTTCAGCGATGTCGTGGCCGCATCGGGGGAGCTCGTCTGGGAAGTCAATCCGGATTTTGCAATCACCTACGTGAGCGATCGGGCGTTCGATCTGTTTGGCTACGAGCCAGCCGAATTGACCGGCACTGACTTTCTGAAACTGGTCCACCCAGACGACGTTGCAACCGTGGCCGAATGGTCCAGACAGGACATCGCCGAACGCCGCAGGTTCCGGGGACGGGACTTCCGGGTGCTGCACAGAAACGGTTCGGTGATTTGGTTGCGCACTGCCGGGGTGCCTGTATTCCATGTGGATGGCACGCTGGCGTGCTTTCGCGGGGTCTGCCTGGACGTGACCGGCAATCGCCGGACCCGCCTGGAATTGGAAGCCGCCAAGGAAGCGGCGGAGGAAGCCGCTCGCGCCAAGTCCTTGTTCCTCGCCAACATGAGCCACGAGATCCGCACCCCGCTCAGCGGCATCATCGGCATGACCAGCATCCTGTTCGACTCAGGCTTGACGGCCAGTCAGCGCGAGTGGGTGGGAACCGTGCGCAGTTCCGGTGAAGCCCTGCTGGGGATTCTGAACGATATCCTCGACATCTCCAAAATCGAGTCCGGGCGCATGGAGATCCTGGCGCAGAGCTTCGACCTGCACCACTGCATTACCGACTCGTTCAAGCTGTTCCAGTCCGGCGTCGCAGGAAAGGGCATGTCGCTGCACCTGGAAATCGGCGCGGAGGTTCCGGTCACGGTGGTTGGGGATTCCTTGCGCCTGCGCCAGATCCTGAACAACCTGATCGGCAACGCCTTGAAGTTCGCCGGGCCCTGTTCCGTGCGCATCAAGGTGTCGGCCCAGCGGGACGAACCGCGCGGGTGGCTCCTGCGCTTCGACGTCGCCGACACCGGAGTCGGCATTCCGGACGACCGCATGGAACGGCTGTTCAAGGCTTTCAGCCAGGTGGATTCGTCATCCGTGCGGCAACATGGCGGCGCGGGTCTGGGCCTCGCCATCTGCAAACGTCTGGCGGAGTTGATGGGGGGCAGTATGTGGGCGCTCAGCAAACCGGGCGCCGGCAGTACGTTTTCTTTCACGCTGCGTGTCGCGGAGGAGGAATCGCGAGGTTCGGCGGCTCCCCCCGCCTCCGTCCAATTCGCTTTCGACGCTTCCCTGGCGCTGCGCTATCCCCTGCGCATCCTGGTGGCGGAGGACAACCCCGTCAACCAGAAAATCGCCCTGTTCCTGCTGCGGAAGTTCGGCTACAACGCCGATATCGCGGCGAATGGGCTGGAGGTGCTGGAGCGCCTGCGGACCAGAGGCTACGACTTGATCCTGCTGGACATCCAGATGCCCGAAATGGACGGACTGCAGACGGCGCAGGCAGTCCGCGGGATTTTCGCTCATCCGAGCCAACCCTGGCTGGTCGCTTTGACCGCCAACGCCCGGGCTGATGACAGGCGGGAAGCCGAGGAGGCAGGCATGAATGGGTTCTTGAGCAAGCCCGTTCAGGGCTCCGAACTGCAGTCGGCTATCGAGAATGCCGCCAAAGCCCTGCAAGCCAGCCGCAACGCGACCGGTGAGTCCGCCTGGGAACTCCCGGAAGGGCTCCGCGAGGTGCTCGGCGACGATGCCAGGGGTGTCGTCAACGACATCCTCGCGCTGTACCTTGAGGATTCCAGGAAACTCGTGAACGAGATTGTCTCGGCCCAGGCCGGGAGGAATGCCGACGTCCTGGGCCGCTCGTTGCACAGCCTCAAAGGATCGTCTTCGCAGGTCGGCGCACAGCGGCTCTCGAACTTGTGTTCGCGCGCCGAATCGACCCTTCAGGCATCCGGGCTGGACGACTCGGCACTCCAGGATTGCATCGGGGTGTTGGAAGCCGCCTGGCAGCAGTCTGCCGCCGCCATTCGCCATTGGCTGGATTCCTCTTCCGATGCTTGACCCGGACTGTCCCGGGAGCATCACCGCTGCGCAGCGGCCTTGCTCCCGTCCGGAACACCTATTTCCCGGTGTAACTGACCCGCCACAGCGAGTTCGAGCCGTCGTCGGAGACAATCAGCGAACCGTCGGGCACGACGGCTACTCCCACCGGGCGGCCCCAAACCTGCCCCTCGGCAGTCACGAACCCGGTTAGAAAGTCTTCGAATTCACCCGTGGCATGACCATCTTTCAACGGCACGCGGATCACTTCGTAGCCAGCCCGGACGGCGCGATTCCATGAGCCGTGCTCCGACGCGAAGATGTCGCCTTTGTACTCAGCCGGAAATTGCTTGCCGTCATAGAACGTCATCTCCAACGACGCAAAGTGGGGCTGCAGCAGAACGTCCGGCACCAGCACCTTGCCGTTCAACTCCGGGTGCTTCCCGGCGTGCCGCGGATCCTGATGGCTGCCCATGTAATACCAGGGCCAACCGTAGAATCCGTCCTCCTGCACGTGCGTGATATAGTCCGGCACCAGGTTGTCGCCCAGCGCGTCGCGCTCGTTCACCGAGCACCACAACTCGCCGGTCTGCGGATGCACCGCGATGCCCACCGGATTGCGGATGCCCGCCCCGTAGACTTTCACGAACTTGCCTTCGGGCGTGTATTCCAGAATGTTCGCGCGGTGGAACTCGCCTGGATGCGTATCGGCGTCGTCCACGTTCGAGCGGGAACCCACGGAAACGAACATGCGCCTGCCGTCCAATGAGAAGGCCACGTCGCGGGTCGAGTGGCCTCCGCCGGCGGAGGCGATCACCGGGATGATTGTTTCGGCCGGTCCCGACGCCTTCAGTTCGCCGCCCTTGTACGGAAACCGGACCACCGAATTCGTGTTCGCGATGTAAACCCACTGAGGGTTGGAGCCGAGGGGATAGAAAGCGATGCCGAAGGGCTGACGCAGCCCGGTGGCATAGACGGAAGTCTCGACCGGCGTGCCGTCCTTGGTAACGCCGCGATAGACCTTGATCTCCCCGGCATGAGTTTCGGCTACGAACAGATCCCCGTTCGGAGCCGTCCGGATCAAGCGTGGGTTGTCGAGCCCGGACGCGTACAGGTCGACATGAAAGCCGGCCGGCGCCACCGGCCAGGCATCCTTGGGACGCGGGACCAGGGTGGGACCGTTGCCGGCCGACTCGGTGGCGAACGGTTTAGGCAGATCGCCGACTGTAATCTTGCGCCGGATTCCCGGCTTCTCTGAGCGGTAGTCAGTGAAAGCCGCCTGGCCGGTCAGGACGGGTTTCTGGCCGTCTTCCCGGGCTTCTGCTTGATCCGGGCTCGCGGCTGGCGCAAGACTGGCCGCGGCCAGCAGTCCGAGCCCTCCCAGCGCGATGGAACGAAAATGATGCATCCGTAACCCTCTCGAATGTCAGATGCACAAGGCGCGGCTTGGTCGCAGAAGGCTCGCGAGTTGCCCTGGAAAATGATTCGAACGGGCCATGAGTTGGGCGGGTTTCGATAACGGAGACTTCAAGCTCAATTGGATTGCTTCAGGAACACCGACGATCCTAGTGCGACAGATCACGGACGTGTTGATTCTGGGTGCGCGGTTTGAGAAATGGCGGGATGCCATTACTGCTATAATTTCCTCGTGAAGGCGCAGATAGCTACCAAATTCGAACTGATGTCGCCTGAATCCGTCGAGCGGTTTAGGAAGGCGGCGAAGGCCTTCACTATACGCTCGACCAAGTCTCAAGCCGTGGCCCGGAAAGTGTTGGTCGAAGAAGGTATCTACACGAAGTCCGGGAAGCTCACGAAGCAGTATCGCTAGTCTCTTTGCACCGCCTCACGTCTGCTTTCATCCTCGGTTATCACGGCTGCGATCAAGACGTCGGAGAGCGTTTGCTGTCGGGCGCAGCCTTCAAGCCTAGCAACAACGATTATGATTGGCTTGGGCCTGGTATCTACTTCTGGGAAGCCAATCCAATGCGCGGGCTCGAATTTGCACGGGAAGCATTAAAGCGCAAGACGTCGAGTATCTCGAAACCGTTCGTCATTGGTGCGGTGATTGAGCTGGGCCTGTGCCTTGACCTGACAACCTCCAGCGGTCTGGAGTGGGTGAAGATTGCCTACGAAAGCCTCGTTGACGTGACTCGGGCCGCTGATTTGGCGCTGCCGTCGAACAGCAAGGATCAACTCCGACGCAACCTTGACTGCGCCGTCGTTCGGCGATTGCACACGATTCTCGAGGCGCAGAAGGCCCCGGCGATCGACACAGTCAAGGGCATCTTTGCAGAGGGTGAGCCCGCCTACCCCGGTTCGGGATTCCGGGAGAAGACTCATATTCAGATCGCGGCTCGGAGCTCTCGATGTATCAAAGGCGTCTTTCGTGTGCCTCAAAACCAGCTCCGCGGATGATATGGCACTCAACCCACATGAGCCTGCGCGTCTGCAGCCGCTTACGGCTCAATAGCTAATGGCTTTCGGGCGTCCAGATTGGGGAACTGGACCCGTCCCATCTGCAATTTGGCTCAGTTATTCCAAAGCAAGGTGAAAATGATCTGCGCTCTTCCGCGGCACGAACGCTGGTGCGTCAGCTCTGGCTTGGCATCATTGGCGACCCGCGGCTTCCTCTCCATTCGGTGTTCGCGCCGCCACTGACTTCTAGTCGAAATTCGGGCAGGGACGGGTCGCATTGTCCCGCCTGCAAGTCCAATCAGGTCCAGTACGATGGATCTCCGGGCGCGCCCAATCCTGAACACTCGAACAACTCGGACCAAAAAGGCAAGATATCGAACAGCCGCCACCGGTTTCTGCAACTCGTGCACTCGTACCAATAATCATCATCGAGAACTCGCACCACGATAACTCCCGCGGCATGACAGTCGTGGCAATCGAGATCCGGGACATCCAGCGGGCCAACATGAGCCGATCGCTTTCCGCACTGAAGGCAATCCTGGGAGACGAACCCGCCTTGTCTGCTCCCGACCAGTAGTGAGGATGCTCCGCAACACCTCGACCTACTTAGCGACACAATGATGACTTTGGAATGAAGTTTCCGTCGTAGGGACTTTGCATTTTGGCCTTTCTGGACGGCATTAAGAACCTGTTCTCTCGTCACTGGAATACCTAGTTCGGGAGTCTATCACTGCGCGAGGTCCGCGTGATCGGCGACATTAGACGCCAAGCGCCCTTAAACAGATAAGTGGCCGTGGCGCTATCGCAACTCGGGCGGCTCACATTGCAGCCATTCAGCGTTGTGCATGGTGTCGGACTTCCCCCTACTGCAGGATCGGGAGGGTCAGGTAATCTGCAGGCACGAACAGGCTACCGCCGGTCGTCCCACCGGGAGCGATGCGTTTGAGCTCAAGCCCCAACTGCTGCGCCGTCCAGAGTCCCGTCAGCGCCCGCTCAAAGGCTCGCGTAATCCGCCGTACATCCTCGCCTGATTCGTGGACGAATTCCAGCCGGAGGTGCCGGATCCCCGTGCTGCGCCACAACTCCAGGTGGGCGCTGGCCTCCTGGGCCTCCGCGCCGAAAACCGTATTGCGGCAGCCGACGTCGGCCATCACGGCGTGCGCCCGGCCGCGCTCGTCTTTGAGGGCCACACGGTGCTTCTCGCAGGGACGTCCGCAGTCCTTGTAGCTGGTTCCGGTGGAGAGGAACCGGCAGAAAACGCAGTGCTCGGTGTGGAACACCGGCAGATGCTGGTACGCGATCGCCTCAATGAACTCGCCCCCAGCGTCGCGCGCCAGATCGGCCACCTGCGCGGCATTCAGGTCGTGCGTGGGAGTCAATCGGCCGATCTCCAACTCTCGAAGCACCCTGACCGTGAGCGAATTCGCGGCGTTCAAGCTGAAGTCGCCGATCAACGCCGCGTGTGGCCGGCCCCGCAGGGCTTGCAGCAATCCGCTGGATCTGACGACGATCGGGCACTCCAAACTCAGCAGGAAATCGACGATCCGCGCCTCGCCCGGCTTGAGCACCCGCGGACTGGCCACTCGCGCTACGATGCCGCTGGCTTTCACCCGTTCGATCGACGGGCGCAAGCCGTACAGGTCGAGGTAGTCGAGGGTGATGCTGGCGGGGTGCAACTCAAGCGCGGCATCCAACTGCTCCACCGTGCGAACCAGCAAGTGCAGTTCCGCGGGACCCGGCGCGGCCTGCGGCCCGGGCAGACCGCGCGCCGCCCGCACCGCGTCCAGCGGATTGGCAATCGTCACGCTCCGCGGTTCTGCCTGCAGCGCCTGCAATCGCTCGACGGCCTCGCGGCGCACGTGGTTCAACAGCGAAGCCGGCGCGAACAGCGACCCGCTCGACTCCAGCTCCAAAGCCGCCAGTTCGTAGGGCGTATTGCCGAGCCTGCCGAACTGCTCGCACAGCGACTCCGCGCTGAGCCCGCGATTCTGCGCAGCGTTCAATTCCGCGTCCGAGATCACCGTCACCCGCAATTCGGGGTGCCTCGCCAGCGACCACTCGGCCACCAGCGGCGCGCCTTCACCCGCTGAGACGCGTACGTTCACCGGCTGCCTGGCCAGCGGCGCGGAGGGCTCCAGCAGCGGCTTCACCGCGCGGTCGAGCGCGGGATCGTGGGTCCGCCACACCAGATCGCCAGGCCGTATGCGGGCGGTCTGAATCGCACCGTTGCCAAATCGCAATTCCAGATTGCCGTCAAGCCCGGCGAACACCTGGTAGACATTCCCGCCCTCTTCCGGCTCCTGCGGGCTGCGCCAATCCGCAGCGTCGAACACGACCCCGTCTCCGGCCTTGAGGGGTGCAATCGTGTGCGCCTCGCCCGGCTCGATCACGACACCGGAGCGCTCCAGGCGAGCCACCCGCCCCACGCACACGCCCCGGTGGCGCGGCGTGCGGCCCTGCACGACCTGCTGGTGGTTCGTCCCGGTCAGGAAGTAAGGGCCGAGCCCGCGCGAAAACACTTGCTCCAGTTGCAGTTCGGCTGCCTGTCCGATGTCAGTCTTCCGGCCGTTCCATGCGTCGTCAACCGCCTGCCGGTAGGCGCGCGTGGTCAAGGCCACGTAATCGGCATCCTTGTAGCGGCCCTCGATCTTGAGCGCGGTGACGCCGATTTCCACGATTTCCGGAATCTGGCGCAGAGCGAAAAGATCGCCCGGGGAGAGCAGATAGCGGGCGTCCGCCAGCGGCTCGATCCGGCCGTCCACCTGCAGTTCGTAGGGCAGCCGGCAGGCCTGCGCGCACTGGCCGCGGTTGGCGCTGCGCCCGCCCCAGGCTTCCGACGAAAAGCACTGGCCCGAGTAGGCGACGCAGAGCGCGCCGTGGACGAAGATCTCCAATTCGCAATCGGTTGCGGCGGCAATCGAACGGATCTCTTCCAGCGACAACTCGCGCGCCAGCGTCACGCGCTTCAGCCCGAAGCTCCTTGCCAGTTGAACGCCCTGAGCGCTGGTGATGCTCATCTGCGTGCTGGCGTGCAATTCCATCTCTGGCACGATCTGGCGCGCGAGTTGGACGATGCCGAAGTCCTGCACGATCAGCGCGTCCGCACCCGCCCCGGCAATCTGCGCCAAAGCCGTGGCTGCCGCTTCGAGTTCGTGCTCGAAGACCAGCGTGTTGAACGTGACGTAGCCGCGCACGCCGCGCTGGTGCAGCGTCCGCATCACCTCGGGCAACTCGTCCGCGTGGAAGCCGACCTTGGCCCGCGCGGTGAAGTGCTTAAGGCCAAAGTACACGGCGTCCGCGCCCGCTTCCACGGCGGCCCGCAGTTGCGGCCAGTACCCGGCGGGGCTCATGATCTCGGGTTTTTGCCTTACGCGCGTTTCGCTCATCACTTCTCACTTGGGGCCGCGAACGAAAGCGACCGGTCAAGTCCGCTAACAGCCACCACTCCCTCACGGTCGCGGCTCCGATCCGGTGGCTGCTCCCCTTCCGCTGCATGCCTTTCAGAGGCCAAACCGCTGATTTGTGCGGTTTTTCTCTTCAAGTGCTTGATTCTAAAAGGGTATAATTCGCAGACCGCTAATTCTAGCGGTTTCCGATTCCTAGCGCCTGCCGCCTAACCGGCCAGACACCACGCCACAATCGTCATCCCGCGTATACCCGCCTCTGCCTCCAGTGTCTCAGCCAGCACGCTCTCCGTGTCATCCGGGTCCATTTCCACCGCGCAGGCCGCAATCTGCTCGTCGCTCGCACCGTGGTAACACAACTCGCAGGCGCCCACCGAGCCGTCCGCGCCAAGCACCGCCGGCCCGAACGCGCGGCAGGTCATCGGGCGCGCTGCGTACAGGTCGCAGGTTTGCGTTTCGGGATCGAGCGCGGGACATGGCTCGTCGTTCGCGAAGTCCTCAAAACGCGCCTCGTCCGCCACGCCTTCGCCCAGCAGGCCCGTCGCCGCGTCCCCCGGGAATTCGCCGCGCAGCCGTTCGACGGCTTCCTCAGCGCGAGCGGCAACGCGCATGGCGCGCGCGGGATCGCTCAGTTTCAACTCCTCCAGCCCACCCCTGAGGCGCACGACGTCGAGCCGGCTGATCGGGAAGACGCCGATGCAGCATGACGAGCAGCCCGGGCGGCAGGCCAGCCAATCGCCGCTCTTGCGCGCGGCTTCCGCATGGGCCGAGTCGATGATTTGGAGCAGCGCCTGGTCGGCGATCTTCCAGGCTGCGGGCTGAGGCGTACTCACGACCGTCAGCTTAGCGGATTGGCGTGTCGTCGTCGAACGCAGTATCCAAGGCAGCCTCAGCCTTCAGGCTGGGCTGCATCAACGCAGCGGGCGGGGTCAACGACTCCGTCCGCTGCGGAGCGTAGGGTGGCTTAAAACTTGAGCCCGTAACCCAGCGGGAACAGCACGTCGGTCTTGGTGTCGCCGGTTCTGACCGGGACCTGATCCATCGACTTCGGCCAGGCGAAAGACAGCTTGCCCACCGGCTTGAAATCGCCGAACAGCACGTCGGTCACGCCTTGACCCTCTGTGCCGGGCAGCCACGCGGTCACGAACGCGGCGGCCTGATTCAGCGCGTCGCCCAGGATCAGAGGTCGTCCCGAAAGA
>Ga0118677_10001306_pt1 | contig 53308 bp, 47 predicted proteins | sample AliMusrvi5mmetaG_FD_86154 | JGI IMG/M metagenome (GOLD analysis project Ga0118677, IMG submission 86154) | reverse complement strand
CTGGCTTATGCAAGGGCTACCCTATGCAGTTATCAACATTCCAACAAGACAAAAACAAACAACGTTTTGCTTGTTTTTCAACATAGAAGGTCAATTAGATCAATTGGAAATTCCTCCCCGTTTTTACTTTGCTTGTACGTGCTTTGTACTTGCCCGCTACTTGCGCAAATGTTTTTTTTCCTTTTGTTTAAGTAGCGAGCAGGTAGGAACCAAGTAGGATGCAAGTAGAAAACAGGAGGGGGAGAGTGCCGCATTAATAAAAAAAGTTTGTGGATTATATTTAAGAGAATAGTGCTAACTTTCTGCCTCATTTTCAAGACAAACACTAAATGATTTCACTTAATGGCCGTTGATTGTCATCCTGCCTTCCTAAACCTATCATACCTCCATTCCAACCTCTCCTTATCCGGATAATCCTTCCTTTTCGAGGGTAAGATTATTGGATGGTTGTTCAATTCCTGAATACCATGTTTGAGCATTGGACCATCAATTTCTTCAAGGATATCAGTTCGTACCTTGATATTATAATCCGGGGTGATGCCAATGATGTTATTGTCAAAAGCTGCATGATGAATCTTGCACAGAGTTAGACCATTAGGTATGATTGGATGGCCATATTCTTCATTGTCAGGAACAATATGAGCTGCATCAAGTAATTCATAGTGGTTGATTTTGCAAAGGCAGCATTTGGTGTTATATGCAGCAATTACGCGTTCACGGAAAGACTGTTGATGCAGCCGAACCTGGACAGTGCTGGTAATGTATTTGCGGCGATAGTACTCGGATTGATCCACAATGTCATTAACTACATTCTCGGAGTGTAATAAATAATTCTGCTCATCCAGAGCGACAGTAAATTCAAGCCTGCCTGGATTATTTTGCGTAATAAATGCAGGGAAGTTTGCAATGTATTTCCCGGGAGAAATGTTTGCGAAGTAGATCAATGGGGTTTTAGTCTCCATTGCAAATCTTAACCCCACATTATCTCTGTGATTTGGATCCGTTCCACGGTATTTGTAGGTCACAAATCCATCATCTGTCATCTTATCTTCATACGGTCCACCAAGGATTGTTGTAATTGACAGCGGAATAATTTGGAATTGCCTTGGCTTCCAAATCCCGGATGGTCCAAGGAGTGTGATTCGTTCCTGCTTGAAAACAAAACCATCAGCAAGAACACTTCTTGGTATGACATCTCCATGTAGTTCGCAGTAGTTTTTAAGCCATTGAAAAGCAGCCAGTCGTATTTGTTCTTCCATAAAGGAGCTCTTTTACCTAACGCATCTCAAAAATACACTTTTACTATTAGGAAAACCTCAATAACGATCATTTTATTAATACCATTAACCAACAAGAAAAAACTTCAAACAGTATCGATTACGCCCTTACAGGGCATATTATCCTTCCGGCGGTCCGTTGACCCAGGGCGCTGCCCTGCGTTATTGATCTGGCCCTTACAGGGCATCCATTTGTAACCGGCAAAATGAGCTGACAATCCCCACCTGTAATAATTTGCGTAAAGAAAATCGAGGGATTGTCTCATCCCTCAGCCTCCTATTTTCATAAATGCTCATTCCTCATTCTTCATTGCTCATTGCTCTTGACGGTTGCAAAAGAAAAGTATCCTAAGTCAGATTCTACCCCCAACTTGGTCTTCCCCCCACAAAAATTTCTTATTATTGCCATATTATCTTCAGTAATTCCCCGTTATAGAATAAAAAACCACCTGCATGAAAAAAGCGCAACTTGTTCTGATACCTCTGTTTTGTTTCATCGTTCTTTTTGCTCAGTCTCAACGTAGGCCCGATTACTCCGCTATTGGTCAGAAGAGTGCCGTAAATACAACTGAAACTATTTATTATTATGGGGTTGATTTTTCGCACGTCAGAGTTTCCGATGGTGCGAAGCAATTCAAAGGACCGGAATACAGCAATATCTATCCCTCTGCCTGGATTGCCTACGTGGAAAAGGAGATGCCACCGGTAACGGTCCAGAAGAGAATCCGGTCCCGTAGTTTCCTTTACAAACAAGATGAAATCGCCGGCATATCGATTAAGGTGGTTCCGGATTTTATTATCGGAACGGATTATGCCTTTGGGGTCGACACCCTTAAAGCAGCCATAAAAAAATACACCGTGAGCCAATCTTCCGGCACCGGACTCGTCCTGATCCCGGAGAATTTTAACAAATCACAGGAAAAAGCCATGACCTGGGTGGTGTTTTTCGATATCAAGACCAGGGAAATCCTCTGGGCAACCAAAGCTTATGGGAAATGTGAACACATGGGTTATACCGCCCACTGGGCCTCCGGTGTTGTTGATGGTTTTAACTATTTCTACCATCATAATTACTAATCTGCCCGATAATGCTTCCGGATCCTAAAAATCTGTATTCCATCATTGCACATTGTTCCTTCACTTCCCCGTCCCTTGCTTACGTTTTGCAAACATCCCGGATAAAATGTCTGTATTGGCAATGTATTTATCATCTATCTTCTTTACCAACTCCAGTTCTATCAGCTTTTCCAAGTCGCGTTGAAGTGTTTTTTCGCTGACGGTTGCATAAGCCCGGGCAAGAATTACAGTAAGCATGGAGACTTCAGAAAGGTACGGAGCTTTATCACTGGGAAACTCCAATGCCAGTGTTCTTTGCCTTTTGAATACATCCTCACTGATTGACGACCGAATGTCGTCGAATTTATCATAAATCAGCTTTTGCCAAGTGTTTTCAAGTTGGCTTTTTTGAATGATTTGCAGCGTTTGCTCCAGCCCATCTCGAAACCCGAGTAATGCATAATCAAAAAAAGTAGAAAGGTCTCTGGTTTTTGTGGCTTTGTCAAGCTGGCTATAATACTCTGGCCGGGTCTGATTATAAAAGTTGGAAAGTATGTGGGATGCGATATCCGGATTACCACCCCTTAATAAAATGTAAAATTCAAGGAGTCTGCCAGTACGTCCGTTCCCGTCACTGAACGGATGGATCCATTCGATGTATACATGCGAAACAATGGCCTGAATCAGAATTTCCCCAAACGACTGTTTTCTTTGTCCAAAGTGAAACTCTTTCGGAAGCCAGGTGCAGAAGGTTTCAAGCAGTGCAGGCACATCCCTATGGTCAGGGCAGCGGTACCTGCCGACTACTACTTCATTATTCCTTAATTCTCCGGGAATTGCCTCAAAAGGGTCTCCAAGGTCTTTTCCTACCATCTTATGAAACCGTCTAATGAGTTCGGGCGTGATCAGGTGACCTACATTTTTATCAACCACCTCATTCAATAATTCATTAAAGGCATCCAGGATGTTCCTTACTTCAGTTTCCTGGTAGTGTTTACTCGGAGGAAGTTTCTGCCCCTCCATCATTTTTTTTATTTCTTCGTCTGAAAGGGTATTTCCTTCAATTGCTGTGGTTGACTGCGCACCTTTCAATAAGGCTACATTCATGAGTGTATCATAATGGTGAGGCAGGATAGGGGTGTTGTTTATTGCATTTACATAAGCCTCGCACTGACCCAATAAGATTAAAGAACAGTCGGAAATTGTCCATTGTTTTTGGAACATCAGATGCGGATATTCACGATGCAGTTTCTTTTCCATGGGATAATGTTTAGGTGAGACAATTAAACGGACATAAAGCAAGACAATATAACGGACAAAAATACAGACAATAAGTTAGACAAATATACAAATAAGTTAAAAAAAAGCAAGAAAAAATCAGTCAAATGAGAAAATGGAGGGTAATCTCACCGATTAAATCGACGTTAATAAATGTTAATAAGTGGCATATGAAGAAATATCGGTTAAGATAGTCCGTTTTGTTCCAACAAATATTTCTGAAACAGATGGTAAAAAGAAATGAGATCTCCCTTGTTTTAACTAGTGCCGTTGTGATCACAGCCTTGTTCTATAAGCAATCATTTGGTTTGAACCTTTTGATTTTTGAATTGCTCTTCTTTATCCTGCTCATGTTCTCCGGGCAAATTCAATTCAGAACGAAAAATCAGATCACAACCATAACCGGGTTTCTTATTACAGCAATTTTTACGGTAATTACCAACTCACTTTTTGTTTATTATATTCATTTTCTTTCACTGATCGTCTTTGTAGGGATGCTTGTTTATCCGGAGGCCCGGTCGTTTATTAGTACAGTGGGTTTATCCATCGGAACACTTTTCAACTCCCAACTTGCTTTTCTGACAAAGGCCACCGGAGCAGGCCGGAACGGAAGGAAGCCGGGCCTTTTTCTCAGGAAGGGCCTTGTTTTCGTCATACCGGTTATCATCATTTTCGTCTTTTTCATGATCTACTGCTCTTCCAACCCGGTGTTTGATCAGCTTGCAATAAAGGCCGGAAATAAAATTAGTGACATCTGGACTTTGCTTTTTAAGGATCTGGATGTGATGATCCTCGTAACTTTTATGGTTGGTCTCGTTCTGAGCAATTACATCTTTCTCCGTACATCAAATACGCGCATTATTTCTTACGATCAGCAATCAGCCGAGGGGATGACCAGGATTAAGCACAGAACCATCTCGGGGAAACTAAGGCCGAAAGGGATACTGAATGAATACCGTTCGGGCGTTTTCCTCCTGTTGGTGCTCAATGTGATCATCCTTGTTTTGAATGTGATTGATATCTATTGGGTCTGGTTTAATTTTGAATGGAACGGACAATATCTGAAACAGTTTGTTCATGAAGGAACATACCTGCTGCTGCTCTCCATCTTGATTTCTGTGGCTCTTGTTCTCTATTATTTCCGTGGAAACCTGAACTTTTTTTCCGGAAACAGGCTGCTGAAGTACCTAAGTTTTGCCTGGATTGCACAGAACGCCATCCTTGCCCTGTCGGTAGCGATCCGGAATTTCTGGTATATCCATTATTTCTCACTTGCCTATAAACGGATCGGTGTTTTTATTTTCCTGGTACTGACCTTGTATGGACTATTTACTGTATTTCTTAAGGTCAGGAACCGAAAGTCTCCTTTTTACCTTTTAAGAAATAATGTATACATGGCTTATGTGGTACTGGTGATTTGTTCACTGATAAATTGGGATGGGGTTATTGCTTCTTATAACTTCAATCATGCAGACCGTTCTTTCCTGCACCTTGATTACATGTCGACGCTTTCGGATAAAACCTTACCAATACTGGATAAACCACTTGCCGAACTCTCCAGAATCGATAAGTTTCAAAAAGAGAAGTTTCCTTTCGAGGTAAAATACATGACACCTGAAGAATACAAAAGGATCATCGATGCAAGAAAAAAGGATTTTATTGAAAATTGGGAGAAAAAAGGATTTCTTTCATGGAATTTACCAGAGTACCTCGCATATCGTGACCTCCTCAAAAAATATCATTTATAATTCCTGCATTGATGCATTCCTGAATTAGTGAATTCACTTTCCCTTCTCCCGGCAAAGAAAACTTCCGGGAGAGAAAATTTCTCCTTTTATTGTTTGCCGGGAATGGTTCCCTCATGCCTGCTCCTGTGGTTAAAGCAATGTTGAAATAAGGATCAGCATTTTTGCTTCCCGAATATTGTCGGATTGTATTATATTTAATAACTTTACGGACACAATCCATAAATATCTTCCTTATGAAACTGACTCCCTTGAAAAGCGGAATCATTTGCGGTGTAGGATTTTGTCTTTTTTTTGGCATCTACCAGGCATTGTCCTGTGATTTGAAACATGCCCTGATTTTAAGCCCTATGGCGGGGACAGCGTTCGGAATTATGATGTACTTCTCCGCACGGGCAGGGAAGGCAAATCGTTAGGCGTGCTTGTCTGATGAAAAGGAACCTGATTTGTTCTGTTCGGGTGAGGCAAATCTTTATAAGTCGTTATATTGTGAATGATCATAGAATGTCTTAGCGTTCTTTGCGCTATCTTTGTAATAAAACTAAATAACTATGACAACAACAAAATCTTACGCAGCACAGGACCCCAAAACGCCTCTGGCACCCTGGAACTTCGAACGCCGGGACCCGGGTCCGCACGATGTGCAGATCGATATACTCTATTGCGGTGTATGCCACTCCGACATCCACCAGGTCCGCGACGAATGGGGCCGGGGCATCTTCCCCATGGTTCCGGGTCATGAGATCATCGGACGGGTGAGCCACATCGGTGGCCATGTTAAAAAGTTCAAGGCCGGCGACCTCGTAGGCATCGGCTGCCTGGTGGATTCCTGCCGGGAATGCGAGAACTGTAAGGAGGGGCTGGAACAGTACTGCCTTGAGGGCGGAACTTACACCTACAACAGCCTCGAACGGGACAAAAAGACCCCCACCTATGGCGGCTATTCGAAGATGATCGTGGCACACGAAGATTTCGTGCTGCATGTCTCCGATAAGCTTCCCATCGAAAAGGTTGCGCCCCTGCTTTGCGCCGGCATCACGACCTACTCTCCGCTGCGCCACTGGAAAGTGGGCAAAGGACATAAGGTTGGCATTCTCGGGCTGGGCGGACTCGGTCACATGGCCGTGAAATTTGCCGCCTCCTTCGGAGCAGAGGTCACAATGCTGAGCACCTCACCCTCAAAGGAAGCCGATGCAAAAAGGCTCGGAGCGCATAAGTTCGTGCTGACTTCCGATCCGGAAAGCGTGAAGAAGGTAAAAGGCTACTTCGACTTTATCATCGATACCGTCTCTGCCCCACACGACTACAACCTCTACCTTTCGTTATTAAGGACCAATGGCGTGCAGATCTGCGTGGGTGTGCCTCCCACACCTACACAGCTCTATGGCTTCAGCCTCATCGGCGGACGCAAGAGCCTGGCCGGCTCCGGCATAGGTGGTATCCCCGAAACCCAGGAGATGCTTGATTACTGCGCGGAACATGGTATTACTTCAGACGTGGAAGTGATCGCGATAAAGGACATCAACCAGGCGTACGACCGAATGCTCAAGGCAGATGTCCGCTACCGTTTTGTTATAGATATGTCGACCTTATAAACTGCGTCAAATTAACCACGAAGGACACAAAGGTCAACACGAAGGTCACGAAGAAAAAATCATATTCCTTTGTGCCCTTAGTGAAATCCCTTCGTGTCCTTTGTGGTAAGAAATGCAGGCAAGGCTCTATTTAGAAAAATTATAAATAAAATCCCGGGGGAACAAAATATCTCCCGGGATTTTTACGTTAATTTCTCAGAAATAACCTAAAAACATAAACATATGAATCCTGTAGTTCACTTTGAAATGCCCGCAGAAAACAGAGACCGCATGGCCGGTTTTTACACAACAGCATTTGGCTGGAAGATGCAGATGATGGGAGAAGAGATGGGCAACTATGTTGTTGCCCACACCAGCGAAACCGATGAAAACGGTATGGTCAAAACTCCCGGAACAATTAATGGCGGGTTTTACCCCAAACCGGATGACGGAACAATGGCAGCACCATCACTTGTCATTGCCGTTGATGATATCCACGCCTCCATGAAGAAGATCACCGATGCCGGCGGGAAACTGCTCGGCGAACCGGTCATGATCCCGATGGTCGGGGAGTTCGTCTCTTTTACTGATACTGAAGGGAATCGCGTTAGCATCCTTCAGCCTGCAATGCCAGCGTAATTAAAAATTAAAGATTAAAAATTACGGAGAATTCCCCGGTGTCTTTACGATATGGCAGAGCGTTCTTCAGTGTATTGCACCGAACGTCTTTCATGGGTTAAATGATTATCATCGGGGAATTCTCCATGATACCCCGGCATCAATAATAAAATAGGAACGAAGGTTGTTGAAATCAGTTCCGGCGGAGATGTCGAGTTGCAGGTTATTTCTTAAAAGATAAGCACATCCGCAATCTGCCATGAATTGCGGAGTCTGATACCTGGCAAAGTAATCGTAGCTCTCAATAAACCCACTGAATCTCTGATTTACAGAAGCAGTTAAGCATACTGCAACGAATTCCGCCGAAATAGCACTCTCCCCGTCCCATTCCATTCCGAAATTGTAGCATAGATTAAAATGTTCAGACAGGTCATTTCCCATAAGCAGATACAGGGAGGGCGCAAAATTTGAGGGTTTCAGATGTTTTTCCCCGAACCAGGGGAGAGTCAGATTGACCAGTAAGGATACGTCTGGTAAAATACCTTTGCTTCCGGAAATTAGAATTTTCGACCCGACAGTAACCGGGTTAAATCCCGCATATTGCAGGCTGTCCGTCTTAATACCAACAAGGTCTGTTTGCAGCCGGATTTCTGAAAAGGAATTTATACCAAAGCGGAACAAGGATGAGTTATACATACCCTGTTCGTGGAAAGAAGCTGCATTCCTGAAATGTTCAAAACCAGACCCGGTTTCAATCTGGAATTTATAAGGTAATACAATGCCGGGACTTGTTGCCATCCCGGGTCTGTCCGCTGAAATAGCGGGCAATACAGTATCCTGTGATCTGCCCCGCACTGCAACAAACAAAAGGCAGACGAGCAGGAATATCCTGGCATTAAAAAGATCTGTTATGTGATAAGGCTTGATTTTACCTGTCATCTGCAGGTCGTCTTAAAGCGTTGATCCCGTCATTACCGGTGGTGGCTGGCTACTCCGTCAGATTGTGATGTAGTTATTCCGGTCCCTGTATCGCCTGACCTCTCCGTTCTTCATCGTTATTTTCAGTTCACCGTCAACCCAAAGGGTTGCAGCTATTTCATCCACCAGTCCAATGGTGATATAATCATCCCGGTCGCTGTACACCCTGACATTTTTCCTGTCGATCTGCATAACTCCATAAACTGAATATTTGGGATCCCAGGGCATAACTGTGGTTTTAATTAGTTTTTCTGCAAGTTATGAAAATAAAACAAAAGGCTCACGAATGAATCGTGACACAGAATGACGGACTGCTTTGCGGACACAAAAATGAGTAATGAGTAATTACCGGATTGATTAATTCTGCAATTACTCATTCTTTTTTTTCTTCTTCTTGATTTTTTGTTCAGGTAGTTCTTCATAGGTGATCCGGATCAGTTGGCTGATCCACTCGCGGTCCTCCATCCTGTCATCAATCAGGAAGCTTGGTTTTGCTCCGGGATAGGCCGGAGCCTCAGTCACATTACCGATAAAGGCTTTCCCGCCTTCCGTTGGCTTTATAAAGAGCTGATTATCGCTTACCAATGCGACGACCTTTCCTTCACAGTAGAGAGCGTACTCTCCGAACATTTTCCTGCAGGTGATCTGACCAGCGTTTTCAATCTGGTCGACAATGAATTCAATAAAGTTCTTATCTGTTGCCATTTTACCTTAAGTGTATGTTTCCCTGAAAAATCCTACGGGTTAAAAATAATCATAAATGTCTGATGCTATCCTGGTATCATGAAACAATCAGGCTTTATCGTCAGGAAAATTCCTTTGTGTCCTTAGTGAAAACCCTTTGTGTCCTTACCATTGTAATAAGATAGCTGACAATTTTATTTACCACGAAGGACACGAAGGTCATCACAAAGGAACACCAAGGAAAAGAACTGCCTTTGTGTCCTTGGTGAAAACCCCTTGTGGCCTTATCATTGTAAAACGATATCTGACCTTTTATTTAACACGAAGGACTCGAAGGTTATCACAAAGGAACACCAAAGAAAAGAAATGCCTTTGTGCCCTTACCATTGTAAAACGATATCGGACCTTTTTATTTAACACGAAGGACTCGAAGGTTATCACAAAGGAACACCAAGGAAAAAAATGCCTTTGTGCCCTTGGTGAAAACCCTTTGTGTCCTTACCATTGTAAAACGATATCGGACCTTTTTATTTAACACGAAGGACTCGAAGGTTATCACAAAGGAACACCAAAGAAAAGAAATGCCTTTGTGCCCTTGGTGAAAACCCTTTGTGTCCTTTGTGTTTAAAAAGAAAACCGGTGACATTTGCTCCGAACCAAAAAACTTTCTACATTTGCAAAAGTTTAATCGGGGTGTGGCGCAGTTGGCTAGCGTACTTGCATGGGGTGCAAGGGGTCGGAAGTTCGAGTCTTCTCACCCCGACAAAACAAAGACAAGGGTTTCAGGGTTTCTGGGACCCTTTCTTTTTTTTAGCAGCATGATTTTTTACCTAGAGATCACAATGGAGATCCCACGAAACCAATTTTCATGATTCAAATACCACTGATCCGGTAAGGCAATGTGCTTTTGCCGGTTGTTTGGAATATGCCCTATCTTTGTTTTTGAAATGAGCGTCGGAAAGAAAAAAATCACACCCGATCCCGGATCCGTTAGCAAGAAGGCATCTCCTGCAATCCGGCTTCTTCTTGCTTTTTTCATACCGGTGATCCTCTACGCCCAAACCATAAGTTTTGGCTTGAGCGGACTGGATGATACCATTATCATCGACCGGAACATTTCCTTCCTTGAACACCTTGATAACATTCCTGCCGCATTCATGAAAGACGCGTTTGGAGGGAATACGGATGTTCTCTACCGGCCAATCCAAACCATTTCGTATATGGTGGATGTTTTTATATCCGGGGGCAACCATCCCTGGATGTACCATCTGACCAATGTCCTGCTGTTCGGGTTGTGTTCGGTCCTGATCCTTATCCTGATGGATCGGCTCGGGCTTGAAAGGAGAACAGCCTTTTTCTTTTCCATGCTTTATGCGGTCCACCCTTTGTTTGCAGCAACCGTCTCCTGGCTGCCTTCCCGGGGCGACCTTTTCCTGACCATTTTCACCCTGATCTTCATGATCGGGTTCATCCGTTTCCTGAGAAAGCGTGACCCGGCATCACTTGGAATTCATTGGGTTGCTTTTACGATGGCTCTTTTCAGCAAGGAAACAGCCGTGATGCTGCCTGTGCTTGCCTTGCTGTATTTTATCCTGTATGTTCGTGACAAGCGCTTTGATTACAGGTTCATCCTGCTGGCCGTTCTTTATGGAGCATCTTTGCTGCTCTGGCACAGTATGCGAATCAGGGCGATTGCCTCAGTCGACCCTTCAGGCGGTAAATCAGGACTTAATGCCTTCTTTTTCAATCTGCCTGCCATTCCGGCCTCCTTATCCTCATTTTTCGTTCCGGTTAACTTCTCCACTATTCCGGCTTATACCTGGCTGAAGACAATTACAGGGATCGCTGTCGTCTGTATCCTGGTGTTTGTGATCCTGAAAAAGAAGATGAAGATTTCAAAACCGATGGTCTTCGGACTCGTATGGTTTCTGCTGCTGATGTTTCCTCCCATGTTGTTCAGGCTTCCTTACCTGGATTATTTCGAACACCGGTTTTACCTGCCGCTCATCGGGATACTGATCTTCCTGGCAGCTCTTATTCCTCAGAAAACGATGGAAACCCTCCTCAGGAACAAATCACTTTTTATTCTGGTGCTGGGACTTCCGGCATTCCTGACTGTTGTTAAAACCAGGGGGTTTGCGAATCCGGGAATATTTTTTGATAAGGCTATCGGGGAAGGAACAAGTCTGGCACTGCCCTGGTATAACCGTGGGAGTATGGAACTGGCTGAACGGAAATTTCAGTCTGCAGAGGCCGACCTTACCCGGGCTGTCGAATGTTTCCCGGGGTACAGCCTGGCCTATTGTAACCGCGGAATAGCAAGAGGCAACCTGGGTGACCTCCCCGGGGCGCTCGGCGATTTCAATGAGGCAATAAGGATCAAGCCGGATTATGCAGATGCATATTACAACAGGGGGTTTGCTTATTTCACCATGGGCAGGAATGAGGATGCAATCCGTGACTTTACCCAGTCTGCTCATTTCAGTCCCCGGGACATAAAATCGTATGTCGGGCTGGGAGCCACCCTCATCGTAACCGGGAATAACGAAAAAGCGGTTGAAATTCTTGACAAGGCCATCAGCCTGGATCCCGCCTCTGTTGATGCTTATAACAACAGGGCCCGTGCCCGCTTTAACCTGAAGGACTATACCGGCGCTGTCGCCGATTGCAGAAAAGTGCTGGAACTCGACCCGGGAAATCCCAAAGCTATTAGCTGCAAAACCGATGCAGAAAATGGTAGTCGGTGAAACTCCGTCTTTTTCTTAACCACAAAGGACACGAAGGTTAACACAAAGGAATATTAAAGGCTTTGTGCCCTTGGTGAAAACCCTTTGAGTCCTTTGTGGTTAATTGAAAACCTCCGGAAACAATTCTGTCCCAACAAAAAGGACAACAGATGGTCTTATCCGGCATCTGGCATCCAGTATCCGGCATCTTTTCTTACCTTTGCAGAACACAAAACTTTCCTACAATGACGAACAGTACTGAAAACGTCCGCTGCCTGATCATTGGCTCCGGACCGGCAGGATATACCGCTGCCATATACGCTGCACGCGCAGACCTTAAACCTGTTATGTACCAGGGTATGCAGCCCGGCGGACAGCTGACCATCACCACGGAGGTCGACAATTTTCCAGGTTACCCGGAAGGAGTGCAGGGTCCGGCAATGATGGAAGACCTGAAGAAACAGGCGGAACGCTTCGGCACACAGGTACGCTTTGGTGTAGCAACCAGCGTTGATTTCTCCGTCCGGCCCTTCACCGTTGAAACGGATGACGGGAAAACAATTATTGCAGAATCGGTAATCATCGCCACAGGCGCTTCCGCGAAATGGCTCGGACTGGAATCGGAAAAGAAATTCATGGGCAGCGGCGTCTCCGGATGCGCTACCTGCGACGGATTCTTTTACCGTCAGCAGGATGTGGCCATCGTGGGCGGCGGCGACACCGCAGCTGAAGAGGCTACCTACCTGGCCAAGCTCTGCAAAAAGGTTTACATGATCCACCGCAGGGGTGAACTTCGCGCATCCAAGGCCATGCAGCACAAGGTGCTCAATACCCCCAACATCGAAATGATCTGGGACAGCGTTCCCGAAGAGGTGCTGGGCGACGACTCCGGCGTTACCGGACTGGCCGTCAGAAACGTTAAGACAGGCGAACAGCGGAACCTTGAAGTGACAGGATTCTTCGTAGCCATCGGACATACACCCACTACGGAGATCTTTAAAGGACAGGTTGAACTGGATGAGATCGGGTACATCAAAACTGTTCCCGGCTCCACTCGCACCAGCGTGGAGGGCGTCTTCGCCGCCGGCGACGTGCAGGATCACTACTACCGCCAGGCGATCACCGCTGCCGGAACAGGATGTATGGCGGCGATTGAGGCCGAAAGGTTCCTCGGGAAATGACAGTTGAGGCGTTACGCGTAACACGTAACACGTAACGGGTAGGGACAGGTCTTGACCTGTTCAGATATTGAGATATTGGGATTTTAGGTCAATTAGATCAATTAGAAATTAATTTCCTTTGTGCCCTTTGTGAAACCCTTTGTGTCCTTAGTGGTAAAAAAAAACCGGATGATACAATTCTTTAAAATAAACGACCTGATCTACGCCGTTGAAACATCCGGCACCCCTGATGCTTCCAGCCTCAGGAAGTTGGAATGGCTCTTCGGGAACGCAGAATCGTTATCAGAAACAACTCTTTCCGGCACCTTCATCGGCCCCCGCAGAGAGATGATCACCCCCTGGAGCACCAACGCCGTTGAGATCACCCAAAACATGGGTATCAGCGGCATCACCAGGATTGAGGAATTTGCTGCTTACAAATCGCAAATCACAAATCACAAATCACAAATTGCCTTTGATCCAATGCTCCAGCACCTTTATGACATGCTGGATCAGGATATCTTCACAATTCATAAACTCCCCGAGCCGGTGATCTTCATCGACGACCTTGCTTCCTATAACAAGCAGGAGGGACTGGCTCTCAGTGCGGAAGAGATCACATACCTTGAGGGATTAAGTCACAAGATCGGGAGGAAGCTGACGGACAGCGAAGTTTTTGGCTTCTCGCAGGTCAATTCCGAGCATTGCCGTCACAAGATCTTCAACGGTGAGTTCATCATCGACGGTGTTTCCCTGCCGGATTCCCTCTTTTCCCTGATAAAAAAGACCTCAAAGGCAAATCCAAACTTCCTGGTATCGGCTTACAAAGACAACGTCGCCTTCATTGAAGGCCCGGAGATGGAGCAGTTCGCCCCGGAGCGCCAGGATATTGCCGGCTGGTTTAAAAAGAAGGCCATTCAGGCTGTTATCTCGCTGAAAGCGGAAACACACAACTTCCCAACAACTGTAGAGCCTTTTAATGGGGCTGCAACAGGGTCAGGGGGCGAGATCCGCGACCGGATGGCCGGAGGCAGGGGTAGTATCCCCATGGCCGGCACAGCCGTTTATATGACCTCCTACCCGCGACTGGAAAAAGGGCGTTCATGGGAAGAGAACATCCCGGCCCGTCCATGGCTTTACAAAACACCCGAAGATATCCTGATAAAAGCCTCAAACGGCGCCAGTGACTTCGGCAATAAATTCGGTCAGCCCCTCATCTGCGGCTCCCTGCTTACTTTTGAATATGCAGAAGGGGATAAGTTCTTCGGCTACGACAAGGTGATCATGCAGGCCGGCGGGATCGGCTACGGCCGGAAAGAAGACAGTATCAAGGAAGAGCCGGAAGGCGGACAGAAGATCGTGGTGATGGGTGGCGACAACTACCGCATCGGCATGGGCGGAGGCGCAGTATCCTCAGTGGCTACCGGCGAGTACGGAAACTCCATCGAACTGAACGCCGTGCAGCGCTCGAACCCCGAGATGCAGAAACGGGTATTCAATGCAATCCGTGCCCTCACCGAGATGGACCACAACCCCATTGTCTCCATACACGACCACGGGGCCGGGGGCCACCTGAACTCGATCTCTGAACTGGTGGAGAACACCGGCGGCACCATCGATATCACCAAACTCCCCGTTGGCGACCCCACACTCTCCGCCCGGGAGATCATCAGCAACGAATCCCAGGAACGCATGGGCCTCGTCATCCGCGAAAACGACCTTCACCTGCTCGAAACCATCTCGGAGCGTGAGCACGCTCCAATCTATGTTGCCGGCGAAACCACCGGCGACCACATGCTGATCTTCAAAGACAAAATCAGCGAACCCATCGACCTGAAGATTGAGGATTTCTTCGGAAAACCCCCAAAAACGGTAATGGTTGACTCCCTCCCTGACAAAAATAACTTGCAACTTGCAACTTACAACTTGCAACTTGTTTATGACGAAACCGATCTGCCCGAATACCTGGCAAAGGTGCTCCAGCTCGAGGCTGTTGCCTGCAAAGACTGGCTGACGAATAAAGTTGACCGTTCGGTTTCAGGCAAGATCGCCAAACAGCAGACCTGCGGCGAGATCCAGCTTCCGCTCAACAACGTGGGCGTTACAGCCCTGGATTATACGGGAACAGTCGGTATCGCCACTTCACTGGGGCATGCGCCGGCTGCAGCGCTGATCGACCCGGAAGAGGGGTCACGGCTTGCAATTACCAAGGCGCTTACCAACCTTATCTGGGCACCCCTGACACACGGACTGAAGGGTGTCTCCCTCAGTGCAAACTGGATGTGGCCCTGCAAAAATGCAGGGGAGGATGCACGGCTTTACCAGGCAGTTCAGGCTGTCAGCGACTTTGCCATTGAACTGGGCATCAACATCCCCACGGGCAAGGATTCACTCTCCATGACACAGAAATATCCTGATGGCAGCCTGGTCTTTTCGCCGGGTACCGTCATCATCTCAGCAGTGGCGGAGGTAAGCGACGTGAAAAAGGTGGTCAGTCCGGTACTGGCCGGCAAACCGGGTTCGCGCCTCATCTGCATCCCTTTCAGTGAACCCTACTATGAACTTGGCGGCAGCAGCTTTGCCCAGGTGATGAATGGCCTCGGCGACAGGACCCCGATCGTAAAGGAGGCACCCTATTTTATAAAAGCATTTAAACTGATCCAGGAACTGATCTCTGACGGAACAGTCCTGGCAGGCCATGATATTTCAGCAGGCGGTATGATCACAACCCTGCTGGAAATGACATTTGCAAACCCCCGTTTGGGCATTGAAGCCGACCTCACCAATTTCGGGGAAACGGATAACATCAAACTGCTCTTCAGTGAGAAGCCGGGGATCATTATCCAGGTGGAAGATGACGGGGCCGTCAAGAAAAAGCTTTTCGATGCCGCTATCAGCTATTGGGCATTCGCCGAAGTCATTGACAGGCGTGAGCTTGTCATCCATAACAGGGATCGGAAGTTTGTCTTTGATATCGACAACCTCCGCGATACCTGGTACTGGACATCCTATCTGCTCGACCGCAAACAATGCGGGGAGAAGCTTGCGCTTGACCGTTATACCAATTATAAGAACCAGCCGGCACTGTTTAAATTCAATCCCGGTTTCACAGGGAAATATACACAGTACGGGATCGATCCCAATCGCAAAACAATGACCGGTATCAAGGCCGCGATCATCCGTGAAAAGGGCGTCAACCGCGACCGTGACATGGCCAATGCGCTGTATCTTGCAGGCTTTGACGTGAAGGACATCCACATGACCGACCTGGTAAGCGGAAGGGAAGACCTCTCCGATGTGAACCTGATCGCCTTTGTCGGGGGATTCTCGAATTCCGACGTGCTGGGCTCTGCCAAAGGCTGGGCCGGCGCCTTCCTCTATAATGAAAAAGCAAGGCTTGCCCTGGATAACTTCTACAAACGCGGGGATACACTCAGCCTGGGAGTCTGCAACGGCTGCCAGCTGATGGTTGAACTCGGCCTCCTTTACCCTGATCATGCGAAACATCCTTTCATGTCGTGGAACGATTCTCATAAGTATGAATCGGCTTTCCTTACACTGGATGTAATGGAAAACAATTCGGTTATGCTGAAAAGCCTGGCCGGATCAAAACTAGGCATCTGGGTCGCCCACGGTGAAGGGAAGTTCAATTTCCCTGGGAAGGAAGTAGAGTACCAAATACCGGCAAAATTTACCTATTCCGCCTACCCCGGTAACCCGAACGGCTCCATGTACGATGCTGCCTGCATTGCCTCTGCCGACGGCCGCCACCTCGCCATCATGCCCCACCTGGAAGATTCAATCCTTCCCTGGCAATGGGCGTATTACGACGAAAACCGCAAAGATGAGGTTACGCCCTGGATTGAGGCGTTTGTCAATGCACGAAATTGGGTGAGGGAAATGGCGAAATAGCGAAATAGCGAAAATCCAGTATCCAGTATCCAGCATCCAGCATCTGTTTATAAAAGCACGAAAGAATAAAAACGAATAACATGAAAAAAACGATACTAGTAACCGGCGCAACCAGCGGATTTGGGAAGGCGATCGCCACCCGTTTCGCCCAGGATGGCGATGACCTCATCATTACCGGCAGGAGGGAAGACCTTTTAATGGAACTCAGTGCCGAACTGAGAACGGAGTACAAGGTGGAAGTCCTTTCACTCTCTTTTGACGTGCGGGTGAAAGAAGAGGTCGAGCTGGCCATCAACTCCATTCCGGAAGAATGGAAAGCCATCGACGTGCTCGTCAATAATGCCGGTCTTGCGGTGGGGCTGAACCCCATACAGGATGGTGTTATCGACGACTGGGAGCGGATGATCGATACCAATGTGAAGGGATTGCTTTACATGACCCGCTTCGTGGCGCCCCTGATGGTTGCCCGGAAGCAGGGCCACATCATCAACATCGGCTCTATTGCAGGGAAAGAGGTCTACCCGATGGGGAATGTTTACTGCGGTTCAAAATTCGCTGTGGATGCCATCAGCAAAGGCAGCCGCATCGACCTGGTATCACACAACATCAAAGTCACCCATGTGGCTCCGGGCGCTGCCGACACCGAGTTCTCGCTGGTCCGCTTTAAAGGAGATAAGGAAAGGGCGGATGGCGTTTATAAAGGGTTTATCCCCATGAGGGCGGAGGATGTTGCAGGGGTTGTATTCTATGTTTCATCCCTGCCGCCGCATGTCAATATCAACGATATTGTTGTGATGCCGACGGCGCAGGCAAGTGCTGTGAACTTCTACAAGGTTTGAATTTCACTTTAATAGGCACAATAGGCCACAAAGTTTTAATAATTACTGTTGTTCTATTGTGGTGAAATTGTGTTTCTGAAAGTACTTCTGGAAAAGAGATACACTATTTATTTTATAATGACAACCTTTCCTGAAGAGGAAAATTCCTTTCCCTGGATGGTTACAAAATAAATCCCGGTCAGCAGGCTTCTTACATCCAACCTGATCAGTTTTCCTGACGGATTAATAACCCCGGAATAAACTTCTGTCCCGGTTGTATTCACGATCCGGATACCAAGGTTTTCACTGACTGTCTTTTCAAACTGAATATTGATCTTGTCACTTGCCGGATTAGGGTAAATCTTCAGACTTATTGAACTGTTTTGTTGCTGTTCGTTGATCCCGAAGAAGGAATTCCCGCCGGGCAGTGTTCCGGAATTGTAGCTGTTCCTGATGATATCGACCATCTCGCGGAGTTTGCCGACGGAGGGTTCCAGCGTATCCGGGCCGGTGTAATCCCGGGCAAAGACAAAGGCAATATCCATCTGCTGAATGTCTCCGGGTCTGAAGGTAAACGGGCCTGAAGATCCACAGCCCCGGATATCTCCCGGCGTAAATCCCGAACCTCTCATCGTCCAGTTGAGAGGGCCGTCGGGAAGTCTGCAGCCTGTTCCCCAGTTTACGGAATCGGATTCCCAGGGATAGGCAAACCGGCAATCCGGACCGTATCCGTTGTATGCGGGATGCCCCTGTCCTCCGTAATAGAGATGAACGCTGTCATGCCACACTGAATTCATGCTGCGGTAGTAATCCGGGGCAAGGGTAGGATCAGAAAAAAAGCCTTGTCCCATATTCACAGAGGGCAGAAAACCGGTCAGTCCATAGCGTTCATTATCTGCGATGCTGTCGCCGAAACCGGTGCCATTCACACTCTCATTGCAAAGCTGGTGGCCGGTATTATCGAGCCGTGGGCGGTCATGCCCTGCCGGGTCCATAAACGGGCCACCCAGCAGTGTAACCGCTTCGGCAGGTGGATGGGCCCCATAAGCATAGGATTGATTCGGTCCGTCGATGGTCTTACCATTAAACCCAACGATACTGCTCCGTTCAACATCACAACCTATGTAGTCATCCTGTCCGACACCAATATCAAGGTCGGTGAAAAATCCAAGAAAAGTGTTGTAGTAGGTCCGGGATGAGCGGTTAACAATATCGTAGTGCAGGAAGATGGTATTCTTGAATGCAGAATCACCGGGCAGGTCAAAAGCATAGGCCATCATCCGGAACTCCGCCTTCAGCTTTTTTCCTGTGGTTTCTTTGTGTATACTCCTGTCATCGTTGAAAACAGCAAAGATGGCTTCATCTCCGCGGATCAGGGGGTAATCGCCATCGGATGCCCGATACTTGCCGTCACCGTTGCGGTCGTGAAATGGTGCCAGTTGTTCTGTCTGTCCGTAAGCAGTATTACCGTTGCCGGGCCAGGTCAGAATATTTTCCGGTGCTTTATATCCTGCATCGTTCCAGTGTGCAATATGATATTCGATCTCTGATTTCTTCACTTTCCAGACATGGTTCCACACGGTGTCCTGGTAGACAGAATAATTTACGGAATCCATCACCGGACCGGCATAATAGTCCGGGCAAAAACCGGGTGTTCCGCCCGTGGGACCCTGGATGAACCTTTCCGCTGCAAGATACAGAGTGCTGTCGCTTCCCTTACCCCCTATCCAGGGAACAAAGTTGAAGACCGTTCCGGCGCCACCCTGTTTGGGAACCCGGAACAGATTGCCCTCATAGGTGCCGATGGACCCTGCCGCAGGTAAAAAGAACTCATTCCCGAAAGCGGTGATCGCTGCCCTCACGTTGTTTATCTCAAGGGTGTCGTAACTCCGGTCATGGATCCGGAACAGGATGCTTGCGGTGGAGGTTCTTCCAAGGGTGACATCCAGGATCACATAGTTGGCAGTCACCGGTCCGTTGAAGCCCCAGATCGGCCTCACAAGGAACGTGAAAAAACCCCGGTAGGACCCTGTGACCAGGATCAGGGAACTTCCTGTGGGTGTGCCGCCCAGAATCCGGATGGAGTCACTCACAGGCACCGTGTCATTTCCCAGTAGGTTATAAGTTCTGGCGATTCCGGGGTAAAGGTCGATGGTATCGTTGACGGCCTTCAGCGTTTGTGAACTGAGTCTGAATGGAGTTGCCAGCATGAAGAAAACTGACAGGATCAATAAGTGTTTCGTGAGTGATCGCATAGGTAGCTGTTATCGTTGTTGTTTTTATAATTCATCGTTGGATCAGAACTTTTCGGTTTAATGACCAGTTTTCTCCAACCAGTCGGATAAGGTATATGCCGGGATTTTCTGCCGAGAGATCGATTCCTCTGCCCGGAGCAGGCTTCAAGATCTTTCTTACTGCCTTTCCGGATTCATTGTAAACAGTAATTTCTTTAATTGTCCGGTCAGATTCGATGCTGATGATTCCTTCGGAAGGGATCGGGAATATCCTGATTTGCTGATGTTCTGACGCCGGGATTCCGGCTGATTTCTCGTTCTGGACGATAGTAATTGTCAGAGAGCCCGCATACTCAGCATAAAGCGTGAGTGCTGCATACTTGCGGAATGCGCTCAGGTTGGGTTGAACCGAGCGGAACACCAGGGCTGCTTCTCCGCTTCCGTTCATGCTTGTGCAGGCGAGCCAATCGGGCAGCGTGCCCAGGATAGTCCAGCTGGCACTGGTGTGAATGAAAAGCGTATCCGTATCCCCGGCAAACTGGTTTAAGAAAAGGGTGTCCGGTTCACTGCTCAGTGTGAGGAATTCCTGGAGGGGCCGTCTCCATGCTCCCTGCCGGGCGGTTCCGGCGTAGGCAAATGCCTTGCTGATACAAATTGCATTGACGGAGCTGTCGGCCAGTCCTGAATTCAGCGGGGCCCAGGCATTTTCCCGGGATTGGTGGAAAGAGATGCCATGAAGGCTGCTGCCTGCAAATACACAGCTGTTATAGGGGGTGATGAAGTTAATCGGACTCCCGGAAAGTGAATTGCTGAGGGGGTGCCAGTTGAGGCCTTCGTCAACGGAGCTGAAAATACCGGTTGTTGTTCCTGCCAGGAAAAGATTTCCGGACTTTCTGACCGAGAGCACCACCTGATTCGTCAGTTCTGAATTTCGCTGCGTCCAGCTGGCCCCGGCATCGGATGAATAAAATACGCCCTCGCCCGGAGTCCCGGCAAGCAGTTGTGTGCCATCAGCATCAAGGGAGCTGATCTGGTTTTGCGCCGGACCGGGGGAGAGGCGCGTCCATGAGTCCCCCAGGTCGGCAGATCGGTAAATGCCATCCATGCTGCCTGCATAGAGGATGGTATCGGAAACAGCCAATGCAGTTATGTAAGGGTTCAGAATGCCATTGTCCGCCCGGATCCAGCTGCCGCCGTTATCAGCAGACCTGCAGATACCCTTTCCTGAAGTGCCGGCAAACAGCATGCTCCCAACGAGATCAAGGGAGGTGACGAAGGGGTCGGAAAGGCCATTATCAGACTGGACCCAGGTCACACCGTAATCATCCGAAGAAAAAACACCACCACCCCATGAACCGGCAAATACCTGTGTTCCGTTCTCTGCAAAGGAGGTAATCTTTGTGTTTCTCATACCGTTACTGACCGGCACCCAGTCAGAATTATCGGGACCGGAGGCCCAGATGCCTCCGCCCGCTGTACCTGTGAATATCTCAGTTGGTGTGCTGAAGATGGAAAGTATCCGGTAATTGATAAGCCCGGTATTGAAAGGGGTCCATGACAGCCCCTGATCAACGCTTGAAAAAACGCCATCCCTGGCGCTTCCGGCAAACAGGAGTGTGCCTGAAGCAGCCAGGGCATTGACCGTAAGGTTTTCGGGCAGACCGGCCCCTGCAGGAACCCATAGGTTGCCGGTAAAGCTGCAGGAATAAATGCCACCTGTTTCGGTAGCGGCGAACACTTTGTCAGTTCCGGCTGCCAGCGAGAGAATATTGAGATCGCCGGCTCCTTCATTAATGGCCGTCCAGCTGACGCCATGGTCGGCGGAACGGAAAACGCCTGCTCCCCTTGTGCCGGCATACAGGGTATTTCCCGTTATGAGCAATGCCGTTACCGCTGAAGCAGGAATGCCGTTGCCACTGGCAGTCCAGCTATCCCCGTTGTCCGAGCTGCGGTAAAGGCCGGAATCGGTTCCCGCATACAGGGTGGTTCCGTCAGAAAGGAGTGAAAGGATACTCATACCGGTGAGGCCGGCTCCTGAACTGATCCAGGTGCTGCCATTGTCTGCTGAACGGTAAAGGCCGCTGGCATAGTAACCGGCAAAAACGACAGACCCGTTTACAATTACGGAACGAACTGCTTCCACTGGGGCGCCGTTGACCTGAAGAGTCCAGTTTGAGCCGTGGTCCTGTGAAATATAGATCCCCGCTTCGGTTCCTGCTACAAATAAATTCCCGTATGAAGCCATGCAATATACTGTACCGCCCCAGGGACCGTTGGTTTGTGTCCATTGCGGGAAGGATGCCTGGATAAATACCCAGGAAAACAGGAATGCAATAAAAGGCTTCATTTCGCCGGATGAGGTTATTCAAAGATATATAGAATCCCCGAGATTTTTACGTACATTTGTTATTATTACTGCTATTTATACTGGTTTGACTGCCTTCTCACAGAATGAACTCCATCCGCATACCGGCCATGCTTTTTCTGATCCTTGTCTTCACATGGCTAAGCGTCTCGTTTGGACAAAAGGTTACAGGACCTGTACTGGTGCGGCCTGTTTATTTTGACCTGTCGCCGCCTTTAAGATCCCTGAAGGCAGTTCCGGAAGTCAACAAGAGGACACGGAAAGCCGAACGGGCAGAGGAGGCGATTGAAACATTTTTCATTAAAGCGGCAAAGAAATCATCTTCAAAGCAGCCCTTCCATGACGCTGTTCAGCAGGTTACTTTCGGGACAGTAAAGGCGGATACACAGCTGGTGAATTTTGAAGGGACCGGCAATGTCAACGCGGGTTTCCCCCCGGATACATACGGCGATGTTGGAAAGGACTACTATTTTCACCTGGTGAATTACTCCTTTTCGATCTTTGATAAAGCAGGAACCCTGCTGTATGGACCCATGAACTCAGAAGCGATCTGGTCAGGCCTGCCTGATATTCACAATAGCGGCGACGGGATTGTACTGTATGATGAACAGGCCGACCGCTGGTTCATGAGCGCCCTGTGCATGCCTAATTTCCCCTCACCCCCATATTATGAAATGATCGCGGTTTCTCAGACTTCCGATCCCACCGGATCATGGTACCGCTGGAAATATCCGTTCGACGAGATCCCTGATTACCCGAAATTCGGGGTATGGCAGGATGCTTACTTCATGTCGTGCAACCGTTTTTCCCAGCAGGGCTATTTTAAGGGGATCGGAGCCGTAGCGTTTGACCGGAACGCGATGCTTGCCGGCGATGCTGCCCCCCTTATGGAGCTGTTCAAACTGGAGCAGTCAACGGTTTCCTATATTCTGCCCGCCGACTGCGACGGACCATTTCCTGCTTCAGGTACACCCGGTTACTTCATGTATATGGGCAACAACCTCCTCGGCATTTATGAATTTCAGACCAACTGGGTCGATCCTGCGGCAGCGGCCTTCGGAAACCTCTCAAAGCTCCCGGTGAGCCATTTCAATACCAGTATCCTGGGAATTCCGCAAAAAGGTTCCGCCAAAAGGCTTGATCCGCATTCGGAAAGGCTGATGTGCCGACTGCAGTTCAGGAAATTTGAGGATCATCTTTCCATGGTGGTCAACCATACTGTAAAAACGGGGACAAGGGCGGGGATCCGCTGGTATGAACTGAGGAAGTCCAACAGTCCCTGGTCGGTATACCAGCAGTCGACCTATGCCCCCGACAGCACCTGCCGCTGGATGGGCAGCATGGCCATGGATGCCTCCGGCAACATCGCTCTCGGTTATTCGGCCTCATCTGAGGATCTTTACCCCTCGGTTCGTTACACCGGCCGGATGAAGAATGATCCGCCCGGGCTCATGACACTGGCTGAACGTTCGGTAGTGGAGGGCGGAGGGGCCCAGACGCATACTTCCGGATACTATGCCGGCTGGGGTGATTACAGCTCGATGACGGTAGATCCTTCCATGCCGGCAAAATTCTGGTACACCCAGCAGTATTACCCGGTTACGGCTGATTATGACTGGCATACGCGGGTGGCCGCCATTTCATTTGCCGGCATCCTCGATGTCAACAGTGTTGCGCAGACACCCGATATCTGCATGGGACAAAGCGATCAGCTCGATGCGGAGGTGACCGGAGGTGATGGAACCTACCTGTTCTCCTGGTCCTCCTTCCCTGAGGGATTTACATCTTTCCTCAGGAATCCGGTGGTTTCACCGGATGTGCCAACCTCCTATATCGTTACAGTTACTTCCGGAAGCCAGCAGAAAACCGATACCGTCCGTGTCGGCATTCTGCCGCCTGTCTCCGGCTCGGCCGGAGAGGATACCATTGTTTGCCGCTATGTTCAGCAGTTGAGCCTGTCCGGCAGCGCCCTGAACTATTCCTCTGTGAAGTGGGTTACCGGCGGCGACGGCACGTTCTCCGATGCTGGTTCCCTTTATACCACCTATTTACCCGGGCCTTCAGACCGGAACCAGCCCGTTATTGATCTTGAACTGATCGTCTATCCCCAGCCTCCCTGCCCGGTCGTTTCAGACCATAAACTGATCCGCATTGATACCTGTGCAGGGATTCCGGCCACCCTTCCCGGCTGCGGTTTGCTGATGATCGTCCCCAATCCCGGGAAGGATAAATTTTCCATAACCATTCCGACAGAAGCCCTCAGGATTGAAATATCGGATCTGAACGGGCGGATAATTCTTTTCGATGATCTGACAGCAATGCACAGAAAGGAATACCTGCCGGACCTTTCGGGGCAGCCGGCCGGCATTTACCCTGTAAGGGTCATCCTTAAAGACCGGATACTCTTCGGTAAAATTTTGATGGAATAGGCTGGCTCCGGAATGAATCCTTTCATATTTCCCATCCTCATAATTCATAATTAGTTACTTTTACTTCCATTATAATTTTATTGATATGGAAGTAACACGGATCTTTGATCTCTTGCCGCACTATGCAGAGAAATTCAAGCCGAAAGACGATGTCCTGGCTGCTAAAGAGAATGGCGCCTGGGTTAAGTACGACATCCGGGAATACATCGAGGTAGTCAACAATATCAGCTACGGCTTCCTTGCGGCAGGCATACAGAAAGGCGACCGTATCGCCCAGATCAGCCCAAACCGTGCAGAGTGGAACTTCATCGATATGGCCGTGCTGCAGGTCGGCGCCATCCATGTCCCGATCTATCCGACCATCAGCGAAAGCGATTATAAGTTCATCCTGAACCATGCGGAGGTAAAATATGTGTTTGTCTCGGGAAGCGAACTGCTGCGGAAGATCAAGCATATCCTGCCGGAGATCCCGTCGATCCAGGAAGTGTATACCTACAAGGATGACGATGAACTGAAGCACCTCAGCGAACTGATCGAGCTGGGTAAACAGAACCCTGACAAGGAAAGACTGGAGAAGGTAAAGGCAAGCGTAACGGGGGATGATGTGGCGACGCTCATTTATACTTCAGGGACCACCGGAAATCCCAAGGGCGTTATGCTCACACATAACAATATAATATCGAATTTCAAGGCGGTATCCCATATCCCGCCCTTCGGGGAAGAGGCGAAAGCCATCAGCTACCTGCCGCTCTGCCATGTGTATGAGCGCATGCTGAATTACATCTACCAGTACCTCGGAATTTCTGTCTATTATGCCGAGAACCTCGGTACTATCACTGAAAATATGAAGGAGGTCGGCCCTACCATGCTGACCACCGTTCCAAGACTCCTGGAGAAGATCTACGATAAGCTCTTTTCAACCGGTCACAAGCTCAAGGGAACAAAACGGATGATCTACTTCTGGGCACTTCACCTGGCCCTGCGGTATGAACTGAACGGTGCCAACGGATGGTTCTATGAGCTAAAGCGCAGCATATACGACAAGCTTGTGTATGTCAAATGGCGTGAGGCCCTTGGCGGGAATGTCCAGATCATGGTTTCCGGTGGCGCCGCGCTTCAGCCCCGTCTTGCACGCCTCTTCTGGGCTGCAAAGATACAGGTGCTGGAAGGGTACGGTCTTACGGAGACCTCTCCCGTTGTTGCGGTCAGCGATTTCAGCAAAAACGGTGTGAAATTCGGAACCGTTGGTCCCGTACTGAGCAATGTTCAGGTTAGAATCGCCGAAGACGGCGAGATCTGTGTTAAAGGTCCGAGTGTCATGAAAGGCTATTACAAAGATCCCGAACTGACAAAGCAGGCTATCGATGACGATGGCTGGTTTCATACAGGCGACCTGGGTGTGGTACTCCCGGAGGGCCAGCTGAAGATCACGGGGAGAAAAAAGGAGCTTTTCAAGACCTCCTTCGGGAAATATGTGAGTCCGCAGCTGATCGAGGATAAATTCAAGGAATCTCTCTTCATCGATCAGCTGATCGTGGTAGGAGAGAACCAGAAGTTCGCGGCAGCACTGATCGTTCCGGATTTCGGCTTCCTGAAAGCCTGGTGCGGTGTCAAGGGAGTTCCCTACACTACCAACGCGGAGATGATCAAACTCCCACGTATCCTGAAGCGCTTTAAAACCGAGGTTGACAAGTACAACGCCAGCTTCGGGGAGACTGAAAAGATCAAGCGCTACGAAATACTTGATACCGAATGGACGTTTGATACCGGCGAGATCACCCCTACCCTGAAACTGAAAAGAAAATTTATAATTAACAAATACGAAGAGAATATCCAGCGTTTGTTCAGCTGATCATGATCTTCCCCCGGCGCTATGAAAAAGGTAACGCGGCTGTTTGACCTTCTCGATGTATACAGGGAGAACTATCTTTCCCTGGAAAATGCCTTCAATTACCTGGAGAACGGGGTCTGGAAGAGTTATTCCTCTTCCGATTACATCTCGATCAGCAACGAACTCAGCATGGGCTTGCTGGCCATGGGCGTGAGCCGTGGCACAAAGATCGCCACCGTGATGGTGAACAGTCCAGAGTTTAATTTTTTCGATATGGGACTGCTGCAGGTGGGAGCGGTGCAGGTTCCAATCTATCCCACAATCAGCGAAGACAACTACAAATATATCTTCAATGACGCGGCGGTGGAGTACCTGGTTGTTTCCAACAATGATATTTACCAGCGTATCCATGGCATCCTGCCGGGCATCCCGTCCCTGAAAGCGGTTTTCTCCATAGAGGATATCCCGGGAGTGCGGAGCTGGAGGGAGATCCTGGAACTCGGGAGATCACACCCTGAGCAGGAGAAACTGGATCAGATAAAAGATTCGATCGGTCCTGACGACCTGGCCACCATCATCTATACCTCCGGTACTACAGGCCGGCCGAAGGGGGTAATGCTTTCCCATCATAATTTCGTGACGAACCACCAGGCCCTGGCGGAGATCCCTCCCCTGAACCCGGGCGACCGGGCACTCAGCTTTCTTCCGCTCTGCCATGTCTATGAACGTACTGCCGGCTATACCTATCAGTCATTCGGCTGCGCGATCTATTATGTTACTGTTCTGGATGACCTGGGTGAATACATCCGCGATGTGAAGCCCCATGCATTCGCTGCCGTTCCCAGGGTGCTGGAGAAGATCTACGGAAAGATCGTGATGAAGGGCCGCGGATTGAAGGAACCCATGAAAACCTTGTTTTTCTGGTCCTTGCGGCAGGGTCATAAATATGAACTTGACCATAAAAATGGATGGTTTTATGAACTGAAACTCTTTATAGCCAACATCCTTGTTTTCCGCAAATGGAGAAGTGCTATGGGGGGACATATGAAATTCATCGTGAGCGGCAGCGCATCCCTGCATCCGCGGCTGACCCGGATCTTTTATGCGGCGCGCATCCCGATCCTGGAGGCCTACGGTCTAACGGAGACCTCCCCGGGCATCACCTGTTTCCGCTGGGGAAAGGGAGGCGTGAAGTTCGGTACAGTGGGGCCTGTCCTGCGTGATGTGACACTGAAGATCGCAGAGGATGGCGAGATACTGGTTAAAAGCCCGGGCGTGATGCTGGGATACCTTAACCGTCCTGACAAAAACAGTGAAGTGTTCGACGAGGAGGGTTGGTTTCATACCGGCGATATCGGCGAACTCGACGAAGATCATTGCCTGCGGATCACCGACAGGAAGAAGGAGATCTTCAAGACTTCGGGCGGCAAATACATCGCTCCCCAGCCCATCGAACAGAAGGTCAAGGAATCACCCTTTATCGAACAGGTGATGGTGATCGGGGAGAACCGCAAGTATGCTGCGGCCCTTATCCTGCCCAACTTTGAACACGTGCGGAACTGGTGTGCCGTCAAGCACATTGCCTTTGAAAGCCGCGAGATAGCAGCACGAAACCAGAACATCATCCGCCGTATCCAGCGCGAGATCGACCAGTACAACCTCGACCTCGGACAAACTGAAAGGATCAAAAAATTCAGGCTCATCTCCGATGAATGGAGCGTCGCCACCGGAGAACTCTCCCCCACACTCAAGCTCCGCAGAAAGATCATCCTCGATAAATACGCGAAACTCATCGATGAGATGTATCGCTCATCGGAATTTAATTATAAGCGGTGACAATCTGATAGCGCGCGTCTCTGACGCGTGCTGCAACTTAATCAACCCCAATAGCGCGCGTCTCTGACGCGTGCTGCAACTTAATCAACACGTGCTGCAACCCCAATAGCGCGCGTCTCTGACGCGTGCTGCAACTTAATCAACATACAGGCACGCGTCGGAGACGCGCGCCATTAGGGTAACACGCGTCACGAAAAAAAACTTCCTTTTTTTACGTCTTTTCCCCCTCTTATTTCGTCTTATCACTGATTTTAACCCGTAAAACAGTTTCCAATGACTGAAAATCCCGATAAATTTCCTCAGACTCCGGCCGACCTGGCAGGATTTGTAAGGAAGAACCAGGACAGGCTCGTGCGGCATGCATTTTTCAGACTGGGAAACCAGGAGGAGGCAGAAGATGTGGTACAGGAGATCATGATCAGGGTTTACCAGGAGCAGGGGAGCCGGCAGCATATTGACAAGGCCTCCTCCTATGTATTCCGGATGGTTTACAACGCCTGTCTTGACCAGTTACGGAAGAAATCAAAGAGCAGTTTCGAACAGCTGAACGGTCATAACGGATCAGCCGTCATCACAGACTCAAATCATGAGAAAGAGATGATCGCCCGGGAGGAGTTTACCCGGATCGACGCCATGCTCCGGTCAATACCGGAGGAACAGGCAGAGGTGATCCGTCTCAGGGTGGTCGACGAGATGAGCTTTGTTGAAATTGCTGAGATCATGAAGGTACCGGTTACAACCATAAAATCGCGATTTTCTTATGGTATCATTAAGCTAAGAACCAAAGTAAAAAAGCAAGAGGAGGTAAATTATGAATTGCGTTGAAGTCAGTGAAAAAATGGCCGATCTGTTTGATGACAGCATCAGCCCGGAGGTAAAAAACGAACTGTTTTCCCATTTCAGGGAATGTGAAGAGTGCCGGACGCTCTATGAAGAAATGTCCGCGGTTGTTTCAGAACTGAAACCGAAGGTGGGCATTCATGCCGGAAGAAATCTTCAGCAGGAGATCGCCGGCAGAACACTTTCTTCGGGAAGCCCGTTTCAGTCACGCAGGGGGCGGATACTGCCGGGGATGTCTCCCGTATGGAAAAGAGTGACTGCTGTTGCCGCTGTGATGGCACTGATCTTCGTTCTTTTCCCGATATTCCACAACCGCAGCGGGGCAGGTTCTGATGCAAAGGCTGCCAGCACCCTGCTGGGGAGTTCGATCAGGGCACTGTGGGATGTGACGTCTGTATACATGGAGTACGATGTAAGGACGCAGGAAGGCGATAACTTCGAGTACATTAATATGAGCGGGGATTTTGTCAGCCATAAACTCTGGAGTGCTTTCGGAGATCCGAATCATGCAGAACCAGGAAGGTGGAGGATCGAGAAAAAAGGAAGAACGGTGGTGATGGACGGTGTGAACCAGTACATGTACTGCGACCAGATCGGGGTAGCGCTGAAGTCGGGGCCTGGTGCGGGCTATGTCAGCTGGATGAAGATACTTCTGGACCCGATGGAGATCCTTCGGAAAGAGAAACGTGCTGCAAAAGGAAGCGATTCAAAATACAGGATAGAGGAGCAGGGAAACGAGATCATCCTCACTGTAAATGCAAAGGCGACCGGAGATTTCAGGAATACCTATGCGCTGAATTCCAGCATCCCTGAATCCAACAACACCAGGATCTACACCTTTGATAAAACAAGCAAGCTGCTCAAGTCATTCAATGTGTATATTGATTCAGCAGGCAAGGAGATCCAGGTCATCCGGATGACAAACATAAAATACAACGAACCGGCGAAGAATGAACTCTTTGTCATCACGCTCCCCCCCGAAGTGAATTGGGTTGCCATGAAGGACATCATGAGCGATAAAAACCTGGGCGTGGGAGGGATAACCAGCGATGAAGCAGCCAGGATGTTTTTCACAGCATGCCAGAAAGAAGACTGGGATATGGTAAGAAAGTTTATCCCGGGCCTGATAAATTTCGTTCAGATGGAACTGGCAGTGAAGGGGCAATACGGTGGATTGACGATTATTTCTATCGGGAAACCGTTTAAATCGGGCCATGGTCCCGGAGAATTTGTACCCTATTCCATCCGCTGCAAAAACGGGTATGTAAAGACATTTAACCTTGCTCTCAGAAAAGATAACCCGGAGAAGAAATGGATTGTTGACGGAGGATTTTAATCAGTCTTCAGTCGGCAGTCATTGAAAAGTCGGATGTTTGTGATCTTTACAGGACCGCAAACATCCGATTTCTGTTTTCCGCCTTCAACCGCCGACTGCCGACTGCCGACTGCTGACTTCAATGCAGGATTTTAAATACGAGCTCTTTCATGAGTTCACCATCAGGAGTCGACGTACTGTCGACTCCTTTTGCTTTTAAATCGTATTCCCGCAGGACGGAAATGATGTAAACCAGTTTGGAGGGTCTGTAGTTGGCTGCTGCCTGCTGGAAGTCGCTTACAAAAAAGGGATTGACGCCCAGGACGGATGCAACGTTGTTCTTTGATTTGTCTTCGAGGTGATGCAGAACCAGCAGTTTTGAAAAGAAGCTGTAAAGCATCGGGATCACTTTCACCAGTGGGTTCTCCCGGAGATTGGCCGCAAAATAGGTGATGATCTGATTGGAGCGCAGAATGTCTTTTCTGCCCAGTGCCTTCTGCAGTTCAAATACATTGAAATCCTTGCTGATCCCGATGTTCTTCTCCACATACTCTTCCGTGATCGCCTGTCCTTTCGGGATGTTGATGATGAGTTTGCTGATCTCGTTGACCACCTTGGAGAGGTCGTTTCCGAGAAATTCTGTCAGCAGAACACAGGCTTTGGGGGTGATCGAATAGTTGAGGGTGCTTACATAGTTTGCAATCCAGTCGGGGATCTTGTTGTCATAGAGACGGGGCGACTCAAACAAAATCCCGGTCTTCTCCACCAGCTTAAAGAAACTCTTCCGCCGGTCGGCTTTTTCGTACTTGTAACAGATCACCAGCAGGGTGGAGGCAAGGGGGTTTTCAACATAAGCTTCGAGCTCTTCGATCTTGTCGATGTCCTGGGCTTCCTTCACGATGATCACCTGGTAGTTGGCCATCATCGGGAAACGCTTGGCATAGCTGATGATGGTCGGGATGTCCGCATCCTTACCGTAGATCACGGTCTGGTTAAACTCCTTTTCAAGATCGTTCAGCACATTCTGTTCGATGTAATTGGAGATCTCGTCAATGAAAAACGGCTCCTCCCCGTACAGAAAATAGATTGGATAGAAGATCTTGTTCTTCAGATCCTGGAGGATGTTCTCGAAGCTTACTTCATTCTTCCGTGGGGCCATGACGGATCTAATCGAAACGCAGGTGCTTGACGGTCATGCCGGCAGCATCAAGTTGTTTCAGTGTCTCAATGCCTATCTTGACGTGCTCTTCAGCATATTTCTCTGTAACGATCTTGTCGCTGGCTGTTGTCTTGATCCCGGATGCAACCATGGGCTGATCGGACACAAGGAGGACGGCTCCGGTTGGTATGCTGTTGGCGAAACCTACTGAGAAGATGGTGGCCGATTCCATATCGATGGCCATGGCACGGGTCTTCCTGAGGTAGACCTTAAAGTCCTCATCATATTCCCAAACACGCCTGTTGGTGGTATATACGGTACCGGTCCAGTATTCCAGGTTCTTTTCGTGGATAACGGTAGAAACAACTTTAAGCAGGTTAAAGGCAGGAAGTGCGGGCACACGTTCGGGGAAATAGTCGTCAGAAGTTCCTTCTCCGCGTATGGCAGCAATGGGAAGGATGAAATCCCCGAGTTTGTTCTTCTTCTTGAGTCCCCCGCATTTTCCAAGGAACAGGCAGGCTTTCGGCTTGATGGCGCTGAGGAGGTCCATGATGGTGGCGGCGTTGGGGCTGCCCATGCCGAAATTGATCATGGTAATGTTGTTGGCCGTAGCGCTGGGCATGGAACGGTCCTTGCCGATGATCGGAACCTTGTTCCACTTGGCGAACATCTCAAGATATTTGCTGAAGTTGGTCAGCAGGATAAAGCTTCCGAATTCATTCAGCGGCGTTCCGGTGTATCGGACCAGCCAGTCATCAACGATCTCTTTTTTTGTCTTCATGTAAGGTTGATTTAATGAACTTCTACTTGCCTGTGGCGGCAAAGTTACGGATTTTGTCTTATTTTATGTAAGTTTGTCGATCATTGAAAAGGATGCAAGCGTTAAACCTGCCGGTGATCGAAGCAAAAACGAGGGCCCAGAATGGTCGTACGGAGATCTTTGACCCGATCCGTAAAAAATATGTGACCCTGACCCCGGAGGAGTGGGTGCGGCAGCATTTCATCCAATACCTCATCCATGAAAAGGAAGTGCCTGCCTCCCTCATTCACGTGGAGGCTTCCCTGAAATACAACCGCCTGGCCAAGCGCAGCGACCTGGTCATCTATACAAAAACCGGCACTCCCTGCCTTGTGGTGGAATGTAAAGCCCCGGAGGTTAAGATCACCCAGGAGGTTTTCGACCAGGTGGCCATATACAACATGACCCTGAAGGTTGATTACCTGGTCGTGACCAACGGACTGAACCATTATGCCTGTTTCATCGACCACGCAAAGGGAACGTATATTTTTTTAACGGAAATCCCGGCCTATCCCGATTTCGCCGGTTGATAATCGTTTGTTATCTTTGCCATCATGCCAGAACCCTTCAGCAAACATTTCATCAAGACCGACGAGTCGTTCCTGCCTTCGGCTGCGGAACGCTATGATCTTTTGCTGCAGGTTTCGGAGAAGGAGGTAAGCTACAGCATACTGGAACGGGAGCGCAACCGTTTCGTTGCAACAGGAACGTTGCGTCTCCCGATTGAAAGTATTTTTGAAGAGGTTCCATGGCTTAAGGGAAATTTTAACTCCACCCGGATCATTGCCGAGAATAACCGGTCGACGCTGATCCCTTCAGTTTTTTTCGATCCGGCGGAGAAGGAACGCTACCTTTCCTTTACTGTTGAGCACGAACCCACCGACCTGGTCTCTTTTGATCATATTGCCTCTCTGGATCTTTACAGCGTTTATTCAGTTCCGTCATCACTGCTGGCAAAACTGGGAAGGCTTTTTCCAGGCGGCAGGATCAGCCATATCTCTTCTGCCTTGATCCGGAGCATTCACGGGAACTACAAAAACCTGGTGCAGGATAACAAGGTCTTTATCAATGTAAGGGATCATAATTTCGATCTGCTCGTATTTGACGGGAAACAGCTCTCTTACTTTAATGCATTTCCTTTTCAGGTTCCCGAAGACCTTGCCTATTATGTGATCTTCGTGTATGAGCAGCTGGGGCTGAACCCTGAAGAAACCGGGGTGGTCCTGTCGGGGAGAGCAGAAAAGAACTCACCGGTGGCGGAACTGCTTTACAAGTATATCCGCAGTGTTGAAATGGCTGCCCGGAGCGAGACCTTCACCTACAGTTATGTATTCCGGGATATTCCGGCTCATGCGTATTACACGCTTCTAAATCCGGGATCATGAGAATCATCAGCGGAAAATTCAGAGGCAGGCAGATCCATCCGCCTGCAAACCTGCCTGTTCGTCCGACAACAGACTATGCGAAGGAGAGCTTGTTCAACATCCTGAACAACACAATCGACATTGAAGATCTGGACGTGCTGGACCTCTTTGCCGGAACAGGAAGCATCTCATTTGAGTTCTTCTCCAGGGGATGCAGGTCGGTGAAGTCTATTGACGTTGACCATAAGTGCATCCATTTTATTAAAAGGACGGCTGAACTGATGAAGGCTGACAACCTGGAGGCGGTAAGGATGAACTGTTTTCAGTTCCTGAAGTTTCCCGGCAAATCATACGACCTTATTTTTGCCGATCCGCCCTACGATCTTGAAGGGATCGACCGTCTGCCCGACATGATCGGCAGCAGCGGCTTATTAAAGAAAGATGGGCTTTTTATCCTGGAGCACTCCAAGGACTATTCATTTGCTGAGCATCCTTATTTCAGTCAGCACCGTGATTATGGCAGTGTCAATTTCACTTTTTTCAGATATGTGAATCCTGAAGTGGGTTAAAGTCATAATCAGAATAAAAAAAAGCTGTATTGATTTTCAATACAGCTTTTTTTTGTGAAGAATTCAGATTATTTCTTCGGAGCGTCTTTTTTAGGCTCAGCAGTTTTTGCTTCCTTTTTTGCTTCTTTTTTAGGAGCAGTGGCTTCTTTCTTGGTTTCCTTTGCAGGAGTAACAGTCTTTTCAGCAGGTTTTGCCTGTTCTGTTTTTGTTTCTTTCTTGGTCTGTGTTTTAGCTGCGTCCTGTGTCTGTCCAAAGCTAACTGCCACGAAGAAGATCATGGCCATTACTAATGCTAATTTTTTCATTTTTTTCTGATTTTTATAATGAGTTTATGAATATGATGAGGCAAAACTAAAGGTGAATTTTGTATTAATCCTGAAGTTTTCAGGGAAAAGAAAATTAATGGAATATTTTCGTGAGGGCATAAAAAAAGACCGCATTTCATTGCGGCCTTCATGCGTTCGGGCTCCAACAGGATCAATATTCATCTTCATGAAAGAAGAAGTCGTCTTTCGTGGGATAGTCCGGCCAGATATCTTCTATGCGTTCATATGACTCCCCTTCGTCTTCGATCTCTTTCAGGTTCTCAATGACTTCTTGCGGTGCACCTGACCTGATAGCCCAATCGACAAGCTCCTCCTTGGTTGCGGGCCAGGGTGCGTCTTCGAGCTTTGAGGCTAATTCTAATGTCCAGTACATTTTTTAAGTTTTTATAATTTTTGCAAAAGTATAAAAATTATTTTCAGAAAATCAAGAGAAAAAATTACTCTTTTGTAATCCACGGAGTTTCAGGGGCTCCAAGGTCTTTTGCGACCTTTCGTGCCAGAACGAACAAATAGTCTGACAAACGGTTAAGGTATTTGATGATCATCTCGTCATTATTGCCTTTCCCGGCGATCCGGATCACGCAACGCTCAGCGCGCCTGCATATGGTTCGTGCCACATGACAGACTGATACCGCCTGGTGACCACCCGGAAGAATGAAGTTCCTTAATTCAGGGAGTTCCATGTTCATCTGATCAATAGCTTCCTCAAGAACTTTTATCCGGTTTTCGCCAATAACAGGCAGTCCCGGTGCATCGAGGTCAGGATCAGCGGCAACCCAGGCTTCTGCAACAAAGAGATCTTCCTGTACGGAGATCAGCAGGTTCCGGTAACGGTCATCGATTGCATGGTCGCGAAGCAGACCGATGTAAGAGTTGAGCTCATCGATGGTGCCATAAGCCTCCACCCGTTCATGACTCTTCGAAACACGGGTGCCCCCGAGCAGTGATGTCTGCCCGAGGTCGCCGGTTTTCGTATAGATCTTGCGTTCGTTGTCCATTGCTGAGTCAATAAGCTGTCAGGGCTTTAGTAATTGACAGCGTTTTATTTAGGCCAGGCGTGATTTCAGTTTCTCAAACTGATTGGTCATCTCAGCCGGTAAGCGGTCACCAAACTGGGCCTGATGCTCGGCAATGAGTTCGCATTCACTGTTCCATTCCAGGGGATCTACCTTCAGCAGTTCATCCATTTTGTCTGCAACCCCTTTCAGGCCTTCAACATCAATAGCGTCCTTAGCGGGTACGTATCCGATGGGTGTTTCAACAGCTTCAGCTGTGCCGTCAACCCTTCCGAAGATCCATTTCAGCACGCGGATATTGTCGCCATAACCCGGCCACAGGAATTTTCCATCGGCGCCTTTACGGAACCAGTTCACGTTAAAGATCTTCGGCAGTTTTGTCTTATCCGGGGCATTTTCACCGATGGTCACCCAATGGCCGAAATAGTCGCCCATGTGGTAACCGCAGAATGGCAGCATGGCAAAGGGATCGCGGCGTACACCGGCTTTCAGTCCGATGGCAGCGGCGGTGACTTCAGAGCCAACAATGGATCCCATGAATACGCCGTGATTCCAGTCGAATGACTCGTAAACCAGGGGCACGGTGCCGGGACGGCGGCCTCCGAAGAGGAATGCAGAGATAGGAACACCTTTTGGATTTTCCCAGTCGGCATCTATGGCCGGGCATTGTTTTGCCGGCGCAGTAAAACGTGCATTGGGGTGAGCCGCCACCTTGCATTTCACATTATCAAAAACCTCGTTGGTCCATGTAATGGACCCGGCAGGGATTTCAGTTCCTATGCCTTCCCACCAGATATCTCCGTCGGGGGTAAGTGCTGTGTTGGTGAAAATGGAATTGGAACGGCAGGAGAGCATGGCATTCGGGTTGGTCTCCATGGAAGTAAAAGGAGCCACGCCAAAAAATCCGGCTTCCGGGTTGATCGCGTATAAACGGCCGTCTTCGCCGAATTTCATCCAGGCGATATCGTCGCCGACGGTCTCCACTTTCCATCCGGGGATGGTTGGGATCAGCATGGCGAGGTTTGTCTTGCCACAGGCGCTTGGGAAAGCCGCTGCAACATATTTCTTTTCACCCTGGGGATTGGTGATGCCCATGATGAGCATATGCTCAGCCAGCCAGCCTTCGCGGCGTGCCATGACAGAGGCAATGCGGAGCGCAAAGCATTTCTTGCCAAGGAGTGCATTTCCGCCATATCCGCTTCCGAACGACCAGATCTCATTGGTTTCGGGGAAATGGGCAATATATTTCTTTTCGATGGGGGCACAGGGCCACTTGGAATCCTTCTGTCCGGGCTGCAGGGGTGCGCCAACGGAATGGAGGCAGGGAACAAAATTACCGTCACCAAGGATGTCAAGTACGGCCTTGCCCATGCGGGTCATGGTACGCATGTTCACAACGACATAGGGGGAATCGGTGATCTGGATGCCGATGTGGGCGATCTTTGATCCCAGCGGTCCCATGCTGAAGGGGATCACATACATGGTGCGTCCCTTCATCGATCCGCGGAATTCTTCGGTCAGGATCTTCTTGATCTCGGCAGGTGCCATCCAGTTATTCGTGGGACCGGCATCTTCTTTCTTCTCAGAGCAGATAAAGGTTCTGTTCTCAACACGGGCCACGTCGCTGGGATCACTCTGGAAGTAATAGCTTCCAGGGCGTTTCTCTTCATTGAGTTTAACGGCCATCCCGGTTTTTACCATCAGGTCGAGCAGCTGCTGGTTCTCCTGTTCGCTGCCATCGCACCAATGCACGGAATCCGGCTGGCAAATGGCAACCCATTCATCAACCCACTTTTGTAGTTTCAGATTTGTAGTCATAGAGTATATGTTTTTAGATTTTGGATTTTCGCTTCCACAGCCTCACCCCTGGCCCCTCTCCTGCAAGAGAGGGGAGGAGGAGGTTAATTTAACTTGTACAATGCTTCTTTGATTCTTTTCACAGCCTCGGTGAGGTTTTCCTTGGAGGTGGCATAGGAGAAACGCAGGCAATTCGGGTCGCCGAATGCATCGCCGGGAACCAGTGCAACAAATACCGTGTTGAGCAGGTACATGCAGAGGTCGTTGGCGTTGTTTATTTTGTTTGTGCCGTCGGATTTCCCAAAGTACCAGGAGATATCCGGGAAAATATAGAATGCGCCATCCGGGTGGTTGAGCTTTATTCCGGGGATATCCGCCAGTAAATTCAACATCAGGTCGCGGCGTTCACGGAAGGCGGCTTTCATGGTGCGGAGTTCCTGGGTGTCGGGATCTCCGGCAATAGCCTCCAGTGCGGCACGCTGGGCGATGCTGCAGGTGCCGGAGGTGAACTGTCCCTGGAGCTTGTCGCAGGCCTTTGCAATTTCGATTGGTGCGGCGATGTAGCCGATCCGCCAGCCGGTCATGGCAAAACCCTTGGAGACGCCATTCACGACGATCACGTGGTCTTTGATAAAATCAAACTGGGCCATGCTTTCATGCTTGCCAACGAAGTTGATGTGCTCATAGATCTCATCGGCAATGATGTATACCTGGGGATATTTCACCAGCACCTCTGCGATGGCTTTCAGTTCTTCTTTCGTATAAACCGAACCGGTAGGGTTGCAGGGCGAGCTGAAAATCAGCAGTTTTGATTTCGGGGTGATGGCCGCTTCAATCTGCTGCGGGGTTACCTTGAATTCCTGTTCGATCGGGGTGTTGATATACACCGCTTTGCCTTCAGCAACTTTAACGATCTCTTTGTAGGAAACCCAGTAGGGGGCGGGAAGGATCACTTCGTCGCCGGGGTTTACAAGGCTCAGCACCACATTGGCAATGGATTGCTTGGCGCCGGTCGAGACCACCACCTGGTTGCATTCATAATCAAGATTGTTGTCCCGCTTCAGTTTCAGGCAGATCGCCTCGCGCAGATCCTGGTAACCGGCTACCGGGGTGTAGAAAGAGTAATTGTTGTCAATGGCCTTCTTTGCAGCAGCTTTGACATAATCCGGCGTGTTGAAATCAGGTTCGCCCAGGCTTAAGTTGATCACATTGTGTCCAAGGGCTTTAAGTTCACGGCTTTTCCTTGACATTGCCAGGGTTTCTGACTCTGACAGATACTTGATTCGGTTCGAGAGCATAGTTGTAAAGTTGTGAGAATGAGGTTTTTTAAAGAAAGGCCAAATTTAGTTAAAATTATAACAGGAAAAGATGCAGTTTCCGGAAAAGTTTATGGTCGGCGGTTGGCAGTAAAAATTTCGTACATCGCATATCGCACATCGGACATGGCATTAAATTCAGAAAATACCGTTAATATTGCGAATAGAATCGCAAAAAATAGCTTATATTTGCGAATGAATACGCAATAATTGATAAAATGGTAGAAAGACTACTTGAACACAACATCCTGAAACATTGGGATGATCCGAAGGCAATAATTATCCTGGGCCCAAGGCAAAGCGGGAAAACAACGCTTGTCAATTCAATTGCCAAAAGGAAAGAATTGCCGATGCAATTCTGGAGTGGTGATGATTTTTCGATCCGGTCAATGCTGGGAACTATAGCAATCGCCACTTTGAAAACGATGATCGGAGGATCAAAAATCATTATTATCGATGAAGCCCAGCGGATTGAAAATATCGGGCTGTGTATAAAAATGATTATAGATCACTTCCCCGGAGTGAAAGTCCTGGCAACCGGATCGTCCTCATTTGAACTGTCAAACAGGGTAAATGAACCGATGACCGGACGAAAATGGGAATATCTTCTTCTTCCTTTTTCCTTCAAGGAAATGGTTGGGGACCATGGACTGGCTAAAGAAAAAACGCTGCTGGAGCAACGGATGATTTATGGTTATTATCCTGATGTTGTTAATAATCCCGGGCAGGAAAAAGAGATACTGAAACAGTTGGCCGATAGTTATCTATATAAAGATATACTCCTTATGGAGAGAATCAATAAAACTGACAGGCTTGAAAAACTTGTTCAGGCGCTTGCCTTCCAGGTGGGGAACGAGGTTTCTTATAATGAATTGGGTCAAATTACAGGGCTGGATAACCAAACTGTTGAAAGATATATTGATCTTCTGGAGAAAGCATTCGTGATATTCAGGATAGGGTCCTTAAGCAGGAACCTGAGGAATGAACTGAAAAAGAGCAGAAAAATTTACTTCTATGATAATGGTTTGCGAAATGCAATCATTAATGCTTTTAACCCTTTGTCCCTCAGGACAGATATTGGCCAGCTTTGGGAAAACTTCATGATGAGTGAGCGGTTGAAATACCTGAAAACACATGATGTATGGTGTTCGCGATTTTTCTGGCGTACAACCGCTCAGCAGGAGATTGATTATGTTGAGGAGTCGGAAGGGAAAACCTTTGGGTATGAATTTAAATGGAATCCGAATTTAAAAAAGTCATTTCCCAAAGCATTTATAAATGCTTACCCCGGATCTGAAACATCGTACATAACCCCTGATAGCTTTTTTCCATTTTTAGGGATTGACAAGTAGGGTTGGCAGTCGGCAGTCGGCAGTCAAAATTTCGCACATCGCATATCGCACATCGTACATGGCATTCATGGCATTTGATTTTGCCTTAGCTTTGTAATCCTAAAAACAACCCCATGGCCCCCCTGATCATATTTCGTTTTTTAGCCGTCACCCTGACGATCGCATTGTTGCTTTTATCAACCCTTATCGTAATCCGGTACTATTTTTCATTGAAAAAGTACCCGCAAGGGAGTTCGGTTGAGGTGGAAACCCAAAAGATCATTTTTCCTCTCCGCCTCCAGGCCTATGAGCGGATCATCCTTTTCCTGGAACGGATAACCCCCACGAACCTGATCATGCGGATGAACCTCTCCGAGATGAATGTGCTTCAATTGCAGTCGGCCCTGATCCGGACGATCAAGGAGGAGTTTGAATACAACCTCTCCCAGCAGCTCTATATTTCATTCAGTGCCTGGGAACTGGTGAAGAATGCAAAGGAAGAGACGATCAAGCTGATCCACTTATCGGCCGGAAAACTGGAGGCAACTGCGCCTTCGGCGGAGCTGGTGAGGATGATTCTTGAAACGACTGTTCAACAGGATAGTCTGCCGGTGAATGAGGCGCTGACTGAAGTCAAGAAGGAAGTCCAGAAACTTTTCTAAGATTAAACCACAAAGGACACAAAGGATTTCACAAAGGACTCAAAGACTTTGTGCCCTTCGTGTGGCACTTTGTGTCCTTCGTGTTTAAACACAAACCACGAAAAGCTTAACGCTTTGTTTTTCGGAAACGCTGCTTCCCCTCCGCATCCATTTTTTCCGTCGCATATTGAAAGATCAGTCTTGGCGCGGTATCTTTATATTTCAGAAGGAATTTCTCTGTGATCTCCGGCTGCTTTTTCCAGCATTCCCGAAGGAACCATCCCAGCCCCTGGTGGACTTCCCGCTCGGGGTCATGCATCATGGGCGCTATGAAAGTGAAGTAGGGTTGGAAATCGGTGTCCAGTTTCATGGGTTTGATAAGGGATACCACGGCTGCACGGCGCTGGAACTTATTCTCAGCTATGCGCCAGCTCTCCAGATCGTTCATGACGATGATCTTTTTCTTAAAAAAGAATGACATGATCTCGCCACAGAAATAGTCGGTATGGGCCCAGTTTGTGAAGCCAATGATAAACCAATTCTCCATTTCGCGGAGGGTAAATCTTGTCCACTCTTTCTTAAACCCCTGGGCCAGGAGAAAAACAAAAAAGGTCTCTTCGTATTTTCCGCTTTTGATCAGGCCGGGAGCTGCTTCAAACACTAGCTCCAGTGTGATGCCGGGTTGAGTAAGCATCTCTTTTGCCTTGGCGGTGGCAAGTCCGTTGGCCAGGCCCCAGGCGTCGTAGCCGTCCTTGAAGTAGCGTTTGTATTTATCGACCATTGCGGGATCCTGGTTCTGCCTGCAGAATGCCCGGATCTCATTGATGATTTCTACTGCTTTCATGCTTTTTCTTTAACCACAAAGGACACGAAGGATTTCACAAAGGACACCAAGTCCTTGTCGTAATTTTTAATTAATCGCCATTTCGCTATATCGCCATTTCGCTATATCGCCAATTGCCTGGCTTTCTCCAACACTGCAGGAATGCCCGCGGGGTTCTTCCCTCCGGCTGTGGCAATATGTGGCTGTCCGCCGCCGCCGCCCTGGATCTCTTTGGCCAGTTCGCGGATGATGTTGCCGGCATGAAGGCCTTTCTCTTTCACGAGGTTTTCAGAGACCATGACCGTGAGGTGGGCCTTGCCGTCAGCCTCGCCTGCAAAGACAAGGAAAAGGTTCTCTGTGACTTTGCTGAGTTCAAATGCCAGGGTTTTTGCAGATTCGGCATCCATCTCCACCTTTTCGGCGATGAAGTTGATCCCGTTCACCACTTTGATCTTTGCCAGGAAATCATCCTTCTGAGCAAGAATCTTCAACTTCTCATATTCGGCGGCTGATTTTTTCAGCGATTGATTCTCTTCAAGCAGATTTGAAATGCCTTTGATGACGTCCTTGGGATTCTTCAGGATCTCAAGGATCTCATCGAGGAGGTCGGTCTGGGATTTGTAAAATTCTTCTGCCTTGTCGGCGGTAATAGCTTCGATCCTCCGGATACCCGCTGCAATAGCGCCTTCCGACACAACTTTTACCATGCCGATCTGTCCTGTTGCCGGAACATGTGTTCCGCCGCAAAGTTCAACAGAGTAGTTTTTATCGAAACAGATCACCCGGACGGTATCTCCGTATTTCTCGCCAAAAAGGGCCATGGCTCCCATTTCTCTTGCTTTCTCAATGGGCACGGAGCGGTCTTCTTCAATCTGAATATTTTCCCGGATCTTCCGGTTCACCATCTGTTCAACTTTTTCGATCTCTTCCTTCGTAAGTTTTGCGAAATGGGTGAAGTCGAAACGCAGACGGTTCTCGTCCACGAGTGAACCCTTCTGTTCGACATGGGTTCCAAGCACCTGTCTCAGTGCTGCATGCAGGAGATGGGTCGCTGAGTGGTTGTTCTCAGTAAGGATACGTTTGCTTTTATCAACGGTTGCCGAAACAAGGCCGGCGGGATCAGCAAACACGGAGGCAGTTATGTGTATGATCAGGTCGTTCTCCTTAATGGTATTGATCACCGGAATAGACTCACCACCGGAGGTCAGCACACCACGGTCGCCTACCTGTCCGCCGGATTCAGCATAGAAGGGCGTCTTCTGCAGCACGATGTGCCAGGCATCTCCCTGCTTGGAGGTAACCTTGCGGTACTTCATGATCTTCGTTTCGGCGGATAGTTGGTCGTAGCCGATGAATACGGTCATCTCCGCCTGGCTGATCAGTTCAACCCAGTCGGTGGTTTCAACAACAGCCGCATTCCGCGAGCGTGCTTTCTGTGCCTCAAGTCCCCTGGAAAAACCTTCCATGTCGACACTCCAGCCGTTTTCCTTTGCCATCAGTTCAGTAAGATCCACGGGGACGCCGTAGGTGTCGAAGAGCTCGAAGGCGAAGTCGCCGGAAATTACTCCCTGTACTTTAACAGGTTGCTTCGTCACTTCGTTCCTCGCAATGACGTCACTGCTAATTGACTGCTGACTGCTGACTGCCGACTGCTGACTGATATAGGCATTAAACTTTTGAATACCAGTAGAAAGCGTGCGCAGAAACGCAACCTCTTCCTCCCGGATAACGTTCATCACGAGGCTTTTCTGTTTTTCAAGTTCGGGGAAGGCATCGCCCATCAACTGAACGAGGAGGGGCACGAATTCGAAGATAAAAGGATCTTTGAAATCCAGGAAAACATAACCATACCTAACAGCACGGCGAAGGATGCGGCGGATCACGTATCCGGCCTTGTTATTGGAGGGAACCTGTCCGTCTGCTATGGCAAAGCTGATGGCGCGCAGGTGGTCGGCGATCACGCGCATGGCGATGTCGGCCTTTGGGTCAGTCCCGTAGGCGATGCTGGCCTTTTGTGCAATGGCCAGGATAACCGGCTGAAAAATATCGGTATCGTAATTGGATTTCTTGCCCTGGAGGACCATGCAAAGGCGCTCGAATCCCATCCCGGTATCCACGTGTTTTGCCGGAAGCGGAACCAGCTGGCCATTCGCCATCCGGTTAAACTCCATGAACACGAGGTTCCATATTTCGATTACCAGAGGATCACCCGTATTGACAAGCTCCCTGCCGGCAAGTTTTTTCCGGTCCTCATCGTCGCGCAGATCCACATGGATCTCGGAGCAGGGTCCGCAGGGTCCGGTATCACCCATCTCCCAGAAATTATCCTTCTTCGATCCAAACAGGATGCGGTCTTCCGGAAGAATCTTTTTCCAGAGGTCAAAAGCTTCTGTGTCTTTGGCAAGTCCTTCCTGCTCATCTCCGCCGAAAACGGTGACATACATCCGTTCCGGATCGATCTTAAATACGTCGTGCAATAGTTCCCACCCCCATTCAATGGCTTCTTTTTTGAAATAATCACCAAAGGACCAGTTTCCGAGCATCTCAAACATCGTATGATGGTAGGTGTCGTGGCCAACCTCTTCCAGGTCATTGTGTTTCCCTGAAACGCGAAGGCATTTCTGTGTATCGGCGATGCGTGGATGCTTCGGTTCCATGTTTCCCAGGAAGATGTCTTTGAACTGGTTCATGCCGGCATTGGTAAACATCAGTGTCGGGTCATTTTTTATCACCATGGGTGCAGAGGCAACGATCTGGTGTCCTTTGGATTGGAAGAAATCCAGGAAGGTCTTTCGGGTGGTCTGAAAATTCATCTAACTATATTATTATTAAGCTTTTAACAATCTTTAACAGTTGCAGGACAATAAACGGGCACAAAGTTACTTTATTTATGTAATTTTGCAGCCGGTGTCCGGCTCATGCGAAATTTTATCATAGAAGCCAGATAATGAGCAAAATAAAGTACAAGTTCAATAAGAAATCCCTGACGTTCGACCGTGTCCAGACCACCATCCGGAAACGGTTGTTCTATTTCTTTACCCACCTCTCCACAGGGGTTGTATTTGCGGTTGCTGTCATGTTGATTACCTACAATTTCTTTGATACTCCAAGGGAAAAGGCGACCAAACGGGAGCTGGAACAGGTGAAGCTTCAGTACAGCATTCTCAACGACCAGCTGGGCCGGGCTGAAAAGATCATGAACGACCTCCAGGACAGGGACGATAATATCTACAGGGTGATCTTCGAATCTGAACCGATTCCCAAATCCATCAGGGAAGCAGGTATCGGAGGTGTTGACCGTTATGAGAAACTGAAGGGGTTCACCAACTCCGACCTCATTATCGAAACGGAGAAAAGGCTCGACAAGATCATGAGCCGGATTTACGTGCAATCGAAATCCTATGATGATGTGTTTGAAATGGCTAAAAACAAGGAGCGGATGCTCGCCAGTATTCCTGCGATTCAGCCTCTGAATGAGAAAGATCTCAAGCATATTGGTTCCTATTTTGGCTCTCGCGTGGACCCTTTTTATAAGGTTAAGAAATTTCATGAAGGGATCGATTTCTGCGCCAATATCGGCACAGAGGTATATGCTACCGGAAACGGAACAATTGAAATGGCTGGAAGGGATGAAGGCGGCGGATATGGAAATGAGATCATTATTGATCATGGATATACCTATAAAACCGTTTATGCCCATCTTTCAAGGATCTTTGTAAGGCCCGGTCAGAAGATCCTTAGGGGTCAGATCATCGGATACGTTGGTAATACCGGGAAAACCACTGCTCCTCACCTTCATTATGAGGTACGGAAAAACGGTACTGCCATCAACCCGATCTATTTCTTTTTCAATGACCTTTCACCTGATCAGTTCCAGACCATCCTCGACCTCTCTTCACGCCCTTCACAAACCATGGATTAATCCTTAATAAACAATGCTGAAGAAAAATATCCGGATCGAAAAAGTGTATTACACCATCGGTGAAGTGGCGGAGCTGTTTGAGGTGAATGCATCACTGATCCGTTTCTGGGAAAAGGAATTCGACATCCTGAAGCCCACGAAGAATAAAAAAGGGAACAGGCTGTTCACAAAAAAGGATCTTGACAACCTGAGGATCATCTACCATCTTGTTAAGGAAAGAGGTTACACGCTGCAGGGCGCCCGTGAGAAACTGAAGAATAACAAGGAAGATGTGGAACACAAGGTTGAGATCATTGATTCGCTGCAGCAGATCAAAAGCTACCTCCTGGAGATCCGCGAAGAGTTATAGTTTCGTTTGGAAAGATGGCGGGAAACGAAACATTTTTTGACAAAGTTTACGATGTTGTGCGCATGATCCCTTACGGGAAGGTAACTTCCTACGGGGCGATCGCTGAATTTCTCGGCAGCAGGGGATCGGCCAGGATGGTCGGATGGGCTATGAACGGCTCACATACAAAACTTGATACCATTCCGGCCCACCGCGTGGTAAACCGTGTGGGACTGCTTACGGGGAAACACCACTTTGGCGGACCTAACGTCATGAAACAATTGCTGGAAAGCGAAGGGATCAGGGTTAAGGACGACAAGGTGGTGGATTTTGACAGACATTTCTGGGACCCAAAGCAGATATTGGGATATTGAGATATTGAGAGATTGGACGATTTTAGAATGAGGGATTATTTGCGGATTTTGCGCAAAATTTTGCGGCATCTGCGTGAAACACCCCGTTGTAATTATCAATTAACAAAAATGAATTCGAATTTATGACTGAAGATAAAATTATAGATGCATTACGACATGTTGATGATCCGGACCTGAAGAAGGACCTGGTGACACTCAACATGATCAAGGATATCCAGGTGGATGGAAACAAAGTTTCCTTCAAACTGGTACTGACAACCCCGGCCTGCCCGCTGAAGAACCAGATCAGGCAGGCCTGTATAGACGCCATTCATGAGTTTGCAGATAAAAATGCAGAGGTGGAGGTGATCATGGATTCGAAAGTGACTTCGATGCGGAAGGATAATGAAGAACTGCTGAAGGGTGTTAAGAACATTATTGCGGTCGGTTCCGGAAAAGGCGGCGTGGGTAAATCCACTGTTGCTGTAAACCTGGCGGTTGCACTGTCAAGAGCCGGCGCCAAAGTCGGGATCATTGATGCCGATATCTACGGCCCCTCGATCCCGATGATGTTCGGACTCGTTGATAAACACCCTGAAGGCGTTGACAAGGACGGGAAGATGTATGTCATCCCCTTCGAGAAATACGGGATCAGGCTCTTATCCATCGGTTTCTTTGTGGATCAGTCGAAAGCTCTGATCTGGCGTGGTCCGATGGCCGCCATGGCGCTGAAACAGCTCTTTACCGATGCAATATGGGGTGAACTCGATTACCTGGTGATCGACCTTCCGCCAGGTACAGGCGATATTGCGCTCACACTGGTACAGGATTTCCCGCTGACCGGAGCCATCATTGTGAGTACCCCCCAGGAACTGGCGCTTGCTGACGTTAAGAAGGCAGCTGATATGTTCCGTAACGACAAGATCAACATCCCGATCCTCGGCCTTGTCGAGAATATGTCGTTCTTCATTCCGCCTGACATGCCGGATAAGAAATATTACATCTTCGGCCAGAGCGGCTGCCGCAAGTTTGCTGAGGAACTGAAGATACCTTTCCTTGGTGAGATCCCCATCGTTTCAGGAATTGCCGATTCAGGCGACAACGGTCATCCGGTGGCACTGGATGATAGTTCACCGGTTGCAGCAGCTTTTATGAAACTTGCAGAATCCGTTGCCCAGCAGGTTGCCGTTTCCAATGCGATCCGCGAAGTATTCAACTAAGCTGATTTCGTCATTCGGGAAAGAAATCCTAATTTTGTAATCTGAACATAGTAATAATACCATCCCCTCCCGGGGGAAAACAAATAAAGAAATATGGCTCCAAACGCTGAACTTGAAAGCAAAGTAAAAAATGTTCTTGAACAGATCCGTCCTTACCTCCAGGCCGACGGTGGCGATGTTGAATATGTTGACATGACGGAAGACAACGTTGTGAACATCCGCCTCCTGGGCATGTGCGGCAACTGTCCTCACAGTCAGATGACCCTGAAGAACGGGATCGAAGCAGCCGTAAAGCGTGTTCTGCCGGAGATCGTCTCCGTGGAATCCGTGATGTCGGATGTAGAGTAATAACTGCCCCTGGTATCCCGGTTATTTTCGGGTCGCTGTCTTTTCGGCCACCGATAAATACCGGGCTACGATGGGCAACCTCCGCCCTGTTCCGAAAGCCTTTGGCGAGACCCTCAATATCGGCGGGGTCTGGTAGCGTTTGTATTCGCTGGTGTTGACAAGCTTCAGTATTTTCCTGACCACCTCTTCTTCAAAACCTTCACTGATAAGGTCATTCGGGCCTTTCCGGTGCTCGATGTATTCATACAGTATTTTGTCCAGGACGGCATAATCCGGCAGCGAATCCGAATCTTTCTGGTCAGGACGCAGTTCGGCCGAAGGGGGTTTTGTGATGGAGCTTAGGGGGATGATCTCCTTCTTTTTATTGATGAGGGCGGCAAGCTCATAGACTTCTGTCTTGTACACATCACCCAGCACCGAAATACCGCCGCACATATCTCCGTAAAGCGTGCCGTAACCGACGGCCGCCTCACTTTTATTTGAGGTGTTCAGCAGGATGTATCCAAGTTTGTTGGAGATGGCCATGAGTATGACAGCGCGGGCCCTGGCCTGCATGTTTTCCTCCGCCAGTCCGAACGGAAGTCCGCTGAAAATGGGGGAGAGGGTTTGTTCAAAGGCTGAAAAGGCATCGTCAATGCTGATCTGATCGTAGCTGACATTCAGGTTCTCAGCAAGGTCGACTGCGTCAGTAATGCTGTGCTGGGAAGAGTACCTGGATGGAAGCAGGATCGCTTTCACATTCTGACTGCCCAGTGCGCGCGCAGCGAGTACCAGGGTAACTGCAGAATCAATCCCCCCTGAAAGTCCGAGGATCGCTTTCGAGAAACCCATCTTTGAGAAGTAATCCCGGATTCCCATTACCAGCGCATCATGAATACGCTCGATCTTACTTTGCGCAGTTGACGGTTTTTCCGTCTTACCGGTTTTGCTGATCTCATCGAGATCGTAATACCGGAGATCTTCCTCGAAATAATTAAGCTCTTCAATAACCTTGCCATCCGGTGAAACCACCATGGATCCGCCGTCAAATAAAAGTTCAGTCTGACCGCCCACATGGTTCACATACATCACAGGCAGGGAATAGGCAGTGGCATTCCTTACAAGTACCTCCTTGCGCATCTCCCGCTGCCCGTAATGGAAAGGGGAGGCGGCTATGTTGATGATAAGGTCCGGACTGAGCGCCGAGAGCTCATCCATCGGGTTCCTGACATAAAGGGGGTCATCCGAAATGTTCCAGAGATCCTCACAAATGGTGATAGCCAGCTTATGTCCCTTGTATTCCGTCACCGAATAGGGGAGACGGTTGGGCTCAAAATAGCGGTATTCATCAAAAACATCGTAATTGGGTAGCAGGGTTTTATGGGCCATGGAAACGACCTTCCCCTCTGCAAGAAAAAAAGCGGTATTGTACAAAGGTTTTCCCTTTTCAGCTGTATTTACCGAAGGGCCGCCGATGATGGCTGCAATATCCGAACAGTCCTTTGCAATCTCCAGGATGGCATCATTGCTCTTGCGGATGAAATCATCAAACTCCAGGAAGTCACGGGGCGGGTAACCGCACACGGCAAGTTCGGCAAAGATTACCAGGTCGGCTTTCTGTTCCCTTGCTTTTTGCAAAACAGAACGGATCCGGATGACGTTGTTCTCAAAATCACCGATATGGTAATTCAGCTGTGCAAGGGCGATCTTCATACGCAGTGTTAAAAAATGAAGCCGATCTTCAGTTCCACAAGGTTAAGCAGGGCTTTTTCATTGTCGCCACTGAGTTTGTTGAAGCCATCAAGCACGTTGTTCAATGCATTGCTGTATGTCAGCCCCACCAGGATCGCGCTGGATTCATCAAGGTGGTATTCGGTGCCGAAACCGATAACAACTGCTTCGCGGATCAGCGAGGTTTTTTCTTTGCCGTCACTCTTATCAGATGCAGTAGTGTTTGATTTGTCTGATACGAAGTTATCCTTAACTGTTGAAGAGAGCCGGAACCCGGTACTGAAGCCGATTTGTCCGTACAGCGAGAAGTTGCCGAACCGCTTGGTCTGCATCTTGATCATCGTGGGTATCTCAAGATAGATGCTGTTGTATTTCCTGGATGTTTGCCCGGTATCTTTAACTGTAACAGAATCATGTTTCACATTAATATAATCCGGGTATGTCAGTTTCCCGTTCATGAATGCGAAATTCAGCCCTGTGGAAAAAGCGTAACGTTCGGTGAAATAGAAATCGGAAAGCAACCCAATGGTGACACCTCCCGTGGCCCCGTCGGACTTGTAGCCGGAGGTTTTTGGCCCCATCCATGCGATGTTCGGGGAAACCTGAAGCCCGAGTTTAACAGGAAGATTCTGTGAAAAGCCTGCCTGGGCAGAAAGAATAAGTACCAGTAAAAGAAGCCGTGCTATTGTTTTTCTCATAAGTATCGTTTATACAACAAAAATAGCGATTTCATGCTAGAGGACACGGGTTTTTTCCTAATTTTATCCAAAAGAAATAAACCTGATTTTTTGCTCGTTATAACTGCCTTGAATCACAATTCACAAATCACAAATCAAAAATACTTTCCCCGCCTTCGCCACGTTTTTTCAAACAAAAACCTGAAAATGAAAAGAACGCTCATCCCCTTCCTGATACTGTCGCTTATTATTGTCACAGCCTGCAACTGGCATAAGGACCGCCTGAAGATCGATGTTTCCGGCATAAAAACACCCGGGATTAAGATCGGCAGGTACGATCAGGATCTTTTCAGGGTTTCACCGGATAACCTGGCATCAGACCTGAAGAAGCTGCAGGGCCGGTATGATTTTTTCCTGGGAACGAACCTGGACGACCCTTCAAAACTTGAGCAGATGAAGGTTTATCTTGAGAATCCACGGACGCAGGATTTTCACCGTGCTACCGCAGATAAGTTCAAAGAGCTGTCAGCCGTTGAAAATGACCTTACCGATGCCTTCCGGCACCTGGAGTATTATTATCCGGGAATAAAACAGCCCCGTTTTTATTCATACATCTCCGGCGGGGATTATGAGCATCCTGTACAATTGGCAGATTCGGTGGTTATCATCGCGCTGGATACATATCTTGGCAGGGACTTTAAGCCCTATTTTTCCGATGGTGTTCCCCAGTACCGTGCCGAGCGAATGAACCCGGATTACATTGTGCCGGATGTGATGAAGATCATGGCCGGCAGCCTGGCCCCTGAAAATCCAAATGCAATGACCCTCCTTGACCAGATCGTGGAGGCTGGCAAAACGCATTACTGGCTGGATGCCATGATGCCGGATGTTCCACCTCACCTGAAGTTTGGCTATACGAAGGCACAGGCGGACTGGATCACCAAAAACGAATCACATGTCTGGGCTGCCATCATCGAGAACAGCATGCTCTATTCCACGGACGGAAAATTCTCCAGAATGTTCCTTGCCGACGGACCCAATACTACCGAATTCGGCGCCTTTTCACCCCCGCGCATGGGAGAATGGATCGGCTGGCGGATCGTGCGGTCCTATATGGAGAATAATTCCGATGTGACCCTGCAGCAGCTTCTCCTCGAAAAAGACGGGCAGAAAATTCTGACGCTTTCGGGATATAAACCCGAAAAATAAATTGGGCTTGTCTATTCGGTTCTCTATCTGTTCTTTATAATGAGTAATTAATAATTATTTGATTGCATAATTGTGTAATTATTCATTACTCATTTCTTTTTTATAAAATATTTTTTGCAAAAACGTATCACCTTTTCGAGTAAACCGGATTAAGGGATGTAATTCCAATTCCGGTTTATGCTTGTTAAAACATTCGGGAGTGCGTTATATGGCATTCATGCCATGACGGTGACGGTAGAGGTATGTATCGATAACGGGATAAATTTCTTTATGGTGGGTTTGCCGGATAATGCGGTAAAAGAGAGTCACCAGCGGATTGATGCAGCCCTGAGGAACACCGGCTTTAAGATACCTGGCAAGAAGATAGTGATCAATATGGCGCCTGCCGACCTGCGCAAGGAGGGGTCATCCTATGATCTGACCATTGCAGCAGCAATTCTGGCGGCAGATAAAAAAATCAAGGAAGAGAAGCTGGAATCCTTCATGATCATGGGTGAGCTTTCCCTGGATGGAAGCCTGCAGCCGATGAAAGGGGCCTTGCCGATCGCCATCGAAGCCCAGAGGAAGGGATTCAAGGGGATTCTGCTGCCGAAGCAGAATGCGCAGGAGGCGGCGATCGTGAATAAGCTGGACGTATACGGGATTGAAAATATCCGGGAACTGATCGGGTTTCTGAATGACGAGATCACAATGGAACCCTTAAAGATCGATACCCGGGAGGAGTTTTTTTCAAGGATTAATGAGTTCGAATACGATTTTGCAGAGGTGAAGGGGCAGGAGAATATCAAAAGAGCGTTAGAGATAGCGGCAGCAGGGGGACATAACGCGATTTTGATTGGGCCGCCGGGTGCGGGGAAGACGATGTTGGCGAAGCGGCTGCCTTCGATCCTGCCTCCTTTGAATCTGCAGGAAGCACTTGAAACAACTAAAATTCACTCGGTGGCGGGCAAGATGGCCCACCATCACTCCCTGGTATCGGTAAGGCCGTTCCGGTCGCCCCATCACACCATCAGTGATGTGGCGCTGGTCGGGGGAGGGGGGATCCCGCAACCGGGAGAAATCTCGATGGCGCATAACGGGGTGTTGTTCCTGGATGAACTTCCAGAGTTCAAGCGGACAGTGCTGGAGGTGCTTCGTCAGCCGCTTGAGGACCGGGTGGTGACCATTTCAAGGGCCAGGTTCTCTGTGGAATACCCGGCCAGCTTCATGCTGATCGCTGCCATGAACCCCTGCCCATGCGGCTACTACAACCATCCGAAGATCGAATGCACCTGCGCTCCCGGGTTCGTGCAGAAATACCTGAACAAGATATCGGGACCGCTTTTCGACCGCATCGACATTCACATGGAGGTGATTCCGGTGCCGTTCCGCGACCTGAATGATGCACGCCTGTCCGAAAACAGCGAGGCGATCCGCAACAGGGTTATTGAAGCCAGGAAGATCCAGGAAAAAAGGTTTGAGGAAGTCAAGGGCGTTTACTGCAATGCGCAGATGTCGGCCCGTTTACTGCGCAAGGTCTGCCGGCTGGATGAAGCCTGTTCAGCCATACTGAAAACGGCCATGGAAAAGCTGGGCCTGTCGGCCCGCGCGTTCGACCGCATCCTGAAAGTTTCCAGGACCATCGCTGATCTCGATAAACAGCCCGAGATAAAAGCGGAGCATTTGGCGGAGGCGATACAGTACCGGAGTCTGGATCGGGATAACTGGGGGAAATGATACAGCCC
>Ga0118677_10001305_pt1 | contig 53317 bp, 34 predicted proteins | sample AliMusrvi5mmetaG_FD_86154 | JGI IMG/M metagenome (GOLD analysis project Ga0118677, IMG submission 86154) | reverse complement strand
AATCAGCCCCGCCTTGCCCAGCCATCGTCCAACTTGGTTTTCGTTCTAAAAGCTCCTTTTGATTCCCCATCTTTCCCTCAAACAAGCCAATGAAAGATCACCAGGCAATTCCAGAAGAACCAAAGATTATAGTGAGGCAGCCAAATGGTATCGTAAAGCTGCCGACCAAGGACATGCTGGAGCACAACTCTACCTGGGTATATTGCTTGCACAAGGCCAGGGTGTCGAGCAAGATGTTGTAGAGGCGTATAAATGGCTAGAGTTAGCTAAGCAGGGCAGCTTCATGGATAGACGAGCCGCAAAGGAGTGCCAAGGCAAATTACTCGCATTTATGGAGCCAGCACAAATCGTAGTTGGTGGGCAATACGCCAGAGCTTTCAGACCGACTAAGAAGCCACATACTACTCTTTAGACACGGATCCGCAATTGTTGTCATCTGTAAGGGATGCAAGCTATGTTTAACCGACTTTGAACATTACCTTCCACTTGTTGGGAGAGATAACCGGGATAAGGCGCACAGGTATTTTCTCAGAGACCAAGTAGGCTTAGAAGTCTCAGATTCCGCAATCCGCGCCTACGCTCAGAAGCATAATAAGCAACAGATATTGAGCCAAATACTTCCCGACCAAATGAGCATTGTGTTTTACTGTATTCGTCTTGCTAGAATTGTTGAAATAGGTGCTACCATAGATAATCTTGCCGTAAATGTGGTCACTGACGTTGCTATGGACCGTCTTACTGCGTTTCAAAACGAAATACGCGCTTTGCTAGGGTGAGTCGTTACCACCAGCTAATCGTTGCTTTTACTGAGGCGCCTCAACATCGGAGTGAGCATTTAAGCGCATTCTGCAAGCAAGTGAACGAGGAATTGAACATCTCTTCTTCTCTATCGAAGGAACCCCAAAGCACCGGTGCAGAGTGAGGCGAGTTGATTGAAGCAAGAGCAAGTGTCAGTCCTCACCATTGACACAAGTATGGACAGGAAGGCTCAGTTTGAGCCCCTATATGGGCCGGTTCCTGTGTCGAAAGTGAGGACCGACACTTGCTCTGAGCTCAGGGGTGCGCGAGCCAATTGCCGCTGCGGTTAGCCTCTCTTCAGAGCGGCAGGAACATGATCCTGTTTCGCCACTCCTCAGGTTCGCTCGCCTTTGCAATGATCTCCAGGTCGCGCACGTAGCGGCCAATGGAAGCGCCCTCTGCCGGCCCGAACGCCAGCCCAGCGAAGAATCGCCCCTCCCGCTGCCACTGCTGCGCCATCGCGCGAAAGCGGTGGTCGTGAGTGAACACAACGCGGCGCAGCACCGAGGCGGCCTCCAACAGTTGGTCGTCGGACAGGCGCTGAGTGCCCTCCTCTGTGGCGGCCAGGACATCCACCCCACGCAGGCGCAACTGCTCCGTAATGGCGTGCGGGACATGCACGTCCATGTAAAGGGCGACACCCCATCAGCCCGCGCGATTCCCCTGCGCCTTCAACGCGCGAAGCCGCTTCAGTAACGGCGACTCGGGCGTGCTTCGGCGCAACCGTTCGACCTCGGCCGCCTCGCTCTCGATTTCCTGGTCAATCTCGTCGCGGTGGTCGTGGTAATACGTCAACGCAGCATGTACCTCGGCCAGCGAGAGGTACGGATACTGCCGCACAATCTCTTCCGCCGACCAGCGGCGCCCCTGGTTGTCCACGACGATCATGGCCACCCGGATGCGCGGGTGCCGCTCCAACCGGGCTGGCTTGCCCGGTTCCTTCATGATGTGCGGATATGTCAGTGCTACAGGCACGGACCGAAAATCGCAGGTTCGACCGCAGGCGTCAATAGAGCGCCCGCCCGTTGCAGCAATTCTCATTATGGTATGCCGCGTGGGGCAGAACTTCTGGTCCGCATCAATCAGCCCAACCCCGAATGGATTGTATCACTCAGCCCGGGGTTGTGCGCGGCGCGCTACCCCGGGTGTGCGTGCCCGATAACCCCCCTACCCTGAAAGGGTTGCCTCTGCGCCCCGACCGGTCCATGCTCGCTATTGATGAAGCAGCACGAACTCGCATATGAGGAATGTTACGTGTGGGATTGACTGCCGTGAGGGGGCCAGCGATACAACCCTTTCAGGGTTGAGGCTCTAATCCATTGTCCACCCAGGGTAGCGCGCCGCGCGCAACCCTGGGCTCAGTGATCTCGTCCTTTCAGGATGGAACAACGCGGAAAACGTCCAATCTCCAGCGATAGGTCGTAAACCTGCCCTGCACCTTGCCAAAATGAGAACTGCTGAAGTGTCACCATTGACACAAGTAAGAACGCGAAGTATCAGTTTGAGCCCCCATATGGGCCAGTTCCTGTGTCGAAAGTGAGGACCTACACTTGCTCTTGCTTGACCTCGTTGCCACAGTACATTCACAGTTTTGCGATCCGGCGCAGCATAGCCGGGCGATTTGAGTACCGACGTCGAAATCCGGTAAGCTTCTGCTGGAAGTCGCCGACGTCACCGGCCTGTGTGTAGGCCTCGAGCAGTTCCTGCAGTTGGGCGGCCGCCTGGTCGTAGGCCGAAGCAATTTTCTGATCCATGAGCGGGTCGAGCCCCGACCAGAGGGTGTCTGCGCGCTGCATGACAGAGGCAAGATGCTGCTTACGGAGTTCTGCCTCGCGCTGTTGCGTTGCCGCTGCCGCTTTGGCCTCCCGCTGCTGCCGCACTTTCCGAGTTTCGATGATTTTGGCGGCGAAATCTATGCACCTCATCGCTTGGCTGGGTGAGGTTTGCACGCGTGGGTACGTCAGCCGGTTCAATTCGGTCATCACGCCCGACCCACCACCCTCGGCCACCCGCGCAAGCAATGCGCGCATTTCGGACACGGAAAGTTCCTCCAGAACTGCGGCTATGGGGTTGCGGTCCGGTGTGTCCGCTTGAGACAGTCCAGCGGCTAGCGCGAGCGCATCACGGTCCACAGGAAAGTGCTTGATAAGCGCCACCAGCGCCGGACTAAGACGATCGAGTCCTGCTGGAATCGGCGGCATGACGACCGCGCCATCCTCGGGGTCCCGCCACTCGTCCGCGTCGAAATCAGCCAACCATCCCAGAAATAAGGCCCGGTAATCGCCGCGCATCAGTTCCTCACGGACCCCGATGAGTTCGTCGATGAGGCCCTCGCCTTCTGTCTCCCACCAACCGCCTTCTTCATTGCGTTCCCACCAAATAATATCCCGGTTGCCGATTTCTTTAACCGTGAGGGTCTCTTCGTGGCGTTCACCTCCCCGAAGATAGGCCTGGATCGCTTCCGGGGCGATCGCGCCTTTGGGAAAAACCAAACCCAGGCGAACCGTGCCCCAGTTGGCAATGTAGAAGTGAGCGTCGTAATACTTGAGCAGGGTATCCACACTCCCGCCGAAATCGCCGAAGTGGTAGGTGTTCTGCCAGCGGACGCGGGACACGCTGGCGCGGCTGGAACAACCCCGGGCATACCGCAGGCCTTCATCGGAGATCGGCCCATCAATCGTCGCGAACTCGTAATATTGGTACTCGCTCATGGCTACGCTTTCGCTTTGCAGGAGAGTCCTCCTGCGCAGCACGATTACGATGCCTCAAATCCCTGGGGAGGGTCAAATCATAGAAAGGGAACGGGGTGTCTTGCATGGTATTCTCGAGCCATTCCGTTGGCCAAGTCTTCATGGGCTCTTGGCTCCCGGCAAACCGCCCAGCCTGTCATGCAACTAAGTGCACTCCAATCCTCAGTAATCCACCCCCTGCCAGAAGTTCGGCGTGTTCACGATCTCGTATTTGTTCGGGTTCGACTGCACCATCGCGTTGGCCACTGAGTTCCACTGCGTCGAGTGGCCCACCATTCCCGTCCCACCCACGTTGTTGTTCTGCACCACGCTCTGATCCAGCAGGTAGTTGCTGAATCCCGCCGACCGGCGCGCATTTGCGTCCTGCTGCGCCCAGTAGCCGGCATGTTGTGCGTCGTTGGCCGCCTCGGTTGCCTGCATCCGCGCGGTCGCCTGGGCGCCAATCTGGTGAATCCGGTTCACGGCCTCCTGACTCCTTTGCAGGATCGCCTGATCGTTCTGCTGCTTCTGCCGCAACAGCGCTGCGTTCTGCCGGTTGATCACCTCCATGTTCGGCAAGAAGCTGCTGATCACGGCCGTCAGCAGCGGCTTCTCCTTGTCGGCGATCGCCGTGGGCAACAGGGCGTGATGCAGCATGACCGAATAAGTGCCCCACTGGGGATCGGGGTCGCACACCGTCATCAGATCGCTGAAGAACTGCATGCCCTTTCCATCCGGATCAATGTGGCCGCTGGCCATCACGGTATGGCCACCGGGCACGTTGTTGGGCATCGGCTGTATCTTCTCTACCTCGATCTTGGCCGGGCCTGCGCCCCCCGCCTTTCTCCACGCCTGGAAGACATTCACAAACTCATTGGTCAGGTCGCCGCGGAAAGGGTACACCACACTGCCCGGCACGTACACCGAATAACGGGCCTGCGCCATCCGCGCCTGCCATGGATTCGTCGGGTCCAGGGCGGGCTTTACCATGTCCATTCCAAGATGCTCACCGTTGGGCCCATGCACCAGGAGAGTGCCGTGACCACTCTGTGGGTCGAGGGTCCAGCCATCAGGAACCGATATCGCGGCCGAGTCGTCCGCCGCAGTTACCCGGTGCAGGGGCACCGATGAGGCCGGCGCCGCAGCCTCGGCTCCCGCCGGCTGATTTGTTGAAGCCGCCGGTTTGTCTCCTTCTGATCCGACTGAGGAATTGGCCGTCCCGCCAGGGTTCCACGCGGCAAACAATTGCCGCAACATGCCATTCGCCGTCTGGCCAAACCGGTTGGCCGAATCGGCAACTACGGCCGCTTCCATCCGGTTGGACCCGCCCTGCGCCCCAATCACCAGGCCGGCCATCTGCCGGTCGCCTTGTGCGTGAGCCACCACCGTGAAGAAAACGCCGACTGAACTGGAACCCTTGACGCGGAACGCCTGGCCCACGACTGGCCTTTCTCCGCAGGCCTGGTGTATCTGCCGCAACACGCTGCCCATCGCTGCCGGCAGCGTGCTGGCCTCAGCTACCGCCCCGTACTCGATGATGCCGCCCGGGGCCGTCGGAATCGCGGTCAGTAGTTGCTGTGTGCCGGCACTGGCCTGGTTCGATGCCCCGTGGGAGACGAGGGCCAACACCGATGAAGCGAAGATTGTGATAAGGATTCGTGTGAAACACATAACGATGGTCTCTGTTGCACCGCGCAAGTTACGTTGGGCCTGCCCGATGGTTGGTAATGACAGGAAATCACTTCTGGGCGCCGCGCGTGCTCAGCGCTGCAGGTGAGGGAGAATTGGTTGTTCGGCTCACCAAACATGACGCCAGAGTACGAGTGGGCAGCGGGGCGTGTCAACGGGTGGTTTTTGTCCTGGTTCCTCGCCTCGCGCTGAAAGCAGTTTAGCCAAAGAAACCTAAGCCAGTCGGGCCTTCTCCGAGCAAGAGCAAGTGTCAGTCCTCACCATTGACACAAGTATGAACGCGAAGGATCAGTTTGAGCCCCCATATGGGCCAGTTCCTGTGTCGAAAGTGAGGGGTGACACTTGCTGGAGCCACCTCAATTCGGTAGAAACCCGAACTTCTTGGTTCGCTCTAAGCAGCCGTCATTCACGACCTAGGTGTCACCCGATCTGGGTTCCGCGCGCATTGACGCTGACATGCCGCTTCATTCATGCCTTAGCGCCTCAATCGGATCCAGCCTTGCCGCCTTGCGCGCCGGCACGTAGCCGAACACCACACCCACCGCCGCTGAGAACGCAAAGCCAACCATCACGATCGGCGCGTTGAACACAAACGGCACCTGCAGCACCCCCGCCAGCAAAGACGAGGACACCAGCGCCAGCACAATCCCGATCAGCCCGCCGAACGACGACAACACCACCGCCTCCACCAGGAACTGCAAGAGCACCTCGCGCTCCAGGGCCCCGATCGCAAGCCGCGTTCCGATCTCGCGCGTCCGCTCCGTCACCGATACCAGCATGATGTTCATGATGCCAATGCCGCCCACCACCAGGCTCACGGCCGCCACTGCTCCCAGCAGCATCGTCATCATTTGTGTCGTGCCCGAAAGCATCATGGCAATCTCCTTCATGTCCATCACATTGAAATTGTCGTCCTGGTTCGAGGAAAGATGCCGCCGGCTGCGCATCAGCCGCCCAATGTCCCTTTTAACCCGCTCAGTCGAGGCCCCTTCCTTGGCCGAAACCTGGATGATGCTCACGTCCTCACTCCCCGCGATCCGCCGCTGAAATGTCCGCAGCGGCACGACAATCACATCGTCCTGGTCCTGCCCCATCGTGTTCTGGCCCTTCGCCTCCAGCAGTCCAATCACTTCGCATGACAGCTTCTGCAGTCGGATCCGGCTGCCAATCGGGCTCTGCCCGCCGAACAACTTGCTTCGCACCGTCTCGCCGATGACACACACCGCCGAGCCCAGCCGCGTATCGCTCGCCGTGAATACCCGGCCTTCGTGAATCCGCCGGTTGCTCAGCGTAAAGTACTGCTCTGTTGTGCCGGTCACCGACGTGGCCCAGTTCTCGTTGGCGTAAATGGCCGTGGTGCCCCGGCTCGATATCGGAGCCACCGCCGCCAGCGACGGCACATCCCGCGCGATGGTCTCGGCATCCGCCAGCTTGAATGGCGCCGCCCCCGAGCTCTGGCCCGGGCCCATCCGCTTGCCGGGACTGACCATCAGCAGGTTGCTCCCCAAACTGGCGATCTGCTCCGTCACTCTCCGAGTGGCGCCGCTCCCTAAGGTCACCAGGATGATCACCGCCGCCACGCCGATGATAATGCCCAGCATCGTCAGAATCGAGCGCATGACATTCCGCCGCAGCTCCCGCAGCGCCAGCAACAGCGCGTTTCCCATCATCGCGAGCATATTTCCTCCTCGTGTTGTCTTTCGTCCTTCTCGATCAATCCATCTCGAAAATGCACAATCCGCTTTGCATAGGCGGCCATGTCCGGCTCGTGCGTCACCATGATGATTGTGATGCCCTCCTCGTTGTTCAGTGACCTCAGGAGCCGCATAATTTCCACACTGCGCGCCGAATCCAGGTTCCCCGTCGGCTCGTCCGCCAGCAGAACCACCGGCTGGCTGACAATCGCCCGCGCGATCGCCACCCGCTGCTGTTGTCCGCCCGAAAGCTCGCCCGGGGTATGCCCCTCCCAGCCCGCCAGCCCCACCTGTTTCAACGCCGACAGCGCCCGCGAATGCCGCTGCGCCCCCGCGTGCCGATAGATCAACGGCAGCTCCACATTCTCAACCGCCGAGGTGCGCTTGAGCAGGTTGTAACTCTGGAACACAAACCCCAGGTAGTGCCGCCGCAACAGCGCCCGCTGGTTGCGCGTCAACTTCCCGACCTCCACACCCTGGAACCAATACTCGCCGGCAGTCGGTGTATCCAGGCACCCGAGGATGTTCATGCACGTGCTCTTGCCCGACCCGCTGGCGCCCATCACCGCCACAAACTCACCCCGCTCAATCCGCAGGTCCACCCCGCGCAGCGCCTCCATGGCCGCGGTTCCGGTCCCATACACCTTTCTCACATCCCGCAGCTCAATTAGCGGCGCGCCGTTTCCACTCTGTTCGCCGCGCGCATTCATCGCTTTGCACTCGCGTCCTCCGTCACCAACTCCATCCCCGGCTCGACCTGGCCGCTGACCACCTCCGTTTGTTGCCCGTCGCTCAGACCTTTCGTGAAAGGAATCGCCGCCAACTGTCCCGCGCGCATCGTCCAAACCTGCTGTTCCTTCTTCTTGATGTCCGGCTCCTCGGTCTTGTTGTCGCTCATCCCAGGCGGGCGGGGCAGGAGCATGCTCACCAGGCCGCCGCTCCGCGAGCGGCCCGCCGATTCCTTCACCGTCGGCACGAACCTCATTGCCGCATTGGGCACGAGTACGACGTTGCCACGCTTGTTCACCGTGATCACCGCCGTCGCCGTCATCCCCGGCCGCAGCGCCAGGCTGCTGTTGTCCACCTTCAGCACCGTCTTGTAAGTCACCACGCCCTCCACCGTCTGCGAGCCATAGCGCACCTGCGTTATCCGCGCCGGAAAAGTCCGGTCCGGATATGCGTCCACGGTGAAGGTCGCTTCCTGCCCCTCGCGCACCTGGCCCACATCGGCTTCATCCACGTCCACCTGCAACTCCATCTGTGTCAGGTCCTCCGCCAGCGTGAACAATGTCGGAGACTGAAACGTGGCCGCCACTGTCTGCCCCGGTTCGACCGACCGCTTCAATACCACCCCGTTGATCGGCGAGGTGATCACCGCTTTCGTGAGGTCCGTCCGGTTCACGTTCAACGCCGCCTGGGCCTGGGCCACTGATGCCTTCGCGCTGGCCTCATCCGCCTTGTACCGCGCTAGGTTTGCCTTCGCCGCATCAAGGTCTGTCTGAGAAGGCATCTTCCCCCCGCTCAGTTCCTTAACCCGGTTGAGCCGCGCGAGCTGTGCTTGCGCCTCCTCCACACTCGCTTGCGCCTGCACCACCTTCGCCTGGGCCGCCTGCAAGGCTGCCTCGTTTTGCTGCGCCTGCGCCTCCAGCCGCGAAGTATCCAGCCGCGCCAGCACCTGGCCCACCTTCACCTGGTCGTTGTAATCCGCCTCAACCTTGCTGATCGTTCCCGACACCTCGATCCCCACGTCCACCTTTTTGACCGGCTCCAGTGTGCCCGTGGCGCTCACCATCACCATTAGGTTGCCCCGCCGCGCGGCCTGCGTCGTGTACTTCACCGGCTGCGGCTTGCGTCCCAGCGCCGAAAGCACCAGGAGCCCCACCAGCAAACACCCTGCGCCAATCCAGATCCACCGCCGCTTTCGCCCGCCGGTCGTGCTGTTCAGTCCAAGTGTCTTGGCGACGCTCTCATTCTGTTCTGTGTTCGGAGTAGTCATATCCTTTATCGAGCTGCTGCCTGCTTCACTGTTTTGTTGGGGGCTGCCATCGGCGTCCAACCGCCCCCCAGCGCCTTATAAAGACTGATTAGATTGGAAGTCACCTTCGCCTCGCTGATGGCGAGCTGGTCCTGTGCGGAAAGCAAACTCTGCTGCGTGTCCAACACCGTCTGAAACCCCACCAGCCCCGATGAATACTGGTAGCGCGCCAATTCAAATGCGTTCTGGCTCGACTGCACCGCCACCGCCAGCGAGTCGCGCCGACCCTGCTCGTTGGCGTAAGCCACCAGCCCATTCTCCACATCCTGCAAGGCCCCCAGCACCGTGCTTTCGTAAAAGCTCAACGCCTCCTCCTGCATCGCCGTCTGCAGCTTGATGTTCTGCCGGATTGAACCCCCGTCAAAAAGTGTCCACGCCGCCTTTGCTGCCCCCTGTGCCGCCCGGGCGCTCGCTGAGTAGAGGTTCGCAAATTCCAGCGATTCCACGCCGATGCTTCCCAGCAGCGAGAAGCTCGGATACCGCGCCGCCTCCGCCACGCCGATCTCGGCCGTCTGCCCCGCCAGCTTGCGTTCCGCGCTCCGCACGTCCGGACGCCGCCGCAGCGCCTCCGCCGGCACCCCAACCGCCACATCTGCCGGCGCCACCGGCACACGCTTCGCCTCCGCCAGCACCTCGTTTAGCGCTCCCGGCGGTTGCCCCAGCAATACCGCCAGCCGGTATTTCGCCTGCTCCAGGCTCGTTCGCAGCGTGGGAAGCTGCGCCCGCACCAGCTCCAGGCTCGCCTTGGCCTGCTCCTCATCCAATTGCGTCGTCAGCCCCGCCTCGTGCCGCCACCGCGCGATGTCGTAGGTTTCGCCCCGCGCCGTCAGGTTGGATTCCGTAATCGAGAGCAGCGCCTGGTCCGAGCGCACCTCCACGTAATTCAACGCCACCTCCGCCAGCAAGCTCACCATTACGTCATTCATGCTGTCAACCGACGCCTGCCAGCTCGCCGTCGCCGCCTCCAGCGATCGCCGCTTGCCGCCAAACAAGTCCAACTCCCAACTCGCGTCAAACCCGGCCGCATAAAGATCGCTCGTGGCCCCAGAGCCCGACTCCCTGCTCGACGTGATGCGGCTCGCCGACCCATTCGCCCCGACAGTTGGGAAAAGCGCCGCCTTGGCGATGCCTCGCTGGGCGCGCGCCTCCCGCACCCGTGTTTCCGCCTGCTTAAGGTCCAGGTTGCTGACGCGTGCCCGCTCGATCAGCTCCGATAACGTGGGGTCCTTGAACACCGTCCACCACCGCGCCAGCAGATTCGTGTCCGCAGCGGCCTTCGACAGGCCCCCGCTCATTGCGCTGGTCCAATTCGGCGGCCCCGCCATCTGCGGCGCCTTGTAGTTCGGCCCGACCTTGCATCCCGTTGGCCCAACCAGTGCGGCGGCCAGCGCCAGGCCGACACAGAATTCACTCCCAGCAATTCGTCTCATAGGCTCACACCTTCGGTAGTTGCGCGCGGAACACCGCCGCCGCAAAAGCCACAAACCGCCGTACATAATTCTCCGGGTCTAGCCGCAGCGGAGGCAGGCCCTCAGGCGGCTTCCGATCCATCATCAATAGCGATTGGTGCAGTCCTCCGACCAGCAGGTGCATCCGCCAGAACACGTCCTCCGGCGTTAGCTCCGGCATCACCCGCATCAGTGCCGCATCAAACCGCCGGATCACCGGCTCAACGTGCCCACGGATGTATTTCTCAAGGGATGGATTGGGGTCCATCATGCTCCGGGCCATCAGCTTCCCGAACATCACCCCCGCGCGCTCCCCGGTCATCGCCTCCATCACCGCCGGGCGAAACATGGCCTCCAGCACCCCCTCCAGCGGCAATGGGCCCTTCCCGGCCGCCTTCTCGATCGCGTCCAGCGATTCCAGCCTCTGCCGCATGAGCGGCGCCATCCGCCGGTCGAAAACCGCCACAATCAGCTTCCGCATCGTGCCGAAGTGGTACGTAATTGCCCCCAGGCTGGCCCCAGCCCCCTGCGTGATGTCCCGCACCGAAACCGCATCCAATCCACGTCGCGCAAAGAGCTGCTCCGCCACATCCAGCAGTCGCTCCCGCGTCGCGCTCGACCGCTCGGCCTGCCCGTTTCCAGCTTTAGTCTTACGTGCCATAAGTGTGATACACCTGTATTAATAATACACTCGTATCAAATCATGTCAACTCCCCATTTCGGATATTTCTTCAGGCCGCGCCACCCCTCTCCTCTCGGCGCAAATCCCCGGCCAGGCGCGGAATCTACCCCGCCACCATCCGGCCCTCGGATTTTGGACCTCGCAAGAGAAGAGGGGTCCGACCATAGCTTGGATCGTTTCCCCTAACGAGGGGGTAACTAAGCTGTGGTCGGACTCCTTTCTGAATCCCCGCGCCAACCGGATACCTTCGGCAATTTGCTCCGGCGTCATTTGCCGTGCGACCATAAGCACGGCGGATTTGGCATAATCGTATTCCTGAGCGGCGGCGAGGCGGAACCACTTACTACCAGGGCAGCAGGATAGAACACTGTGGAATTGCCGCGAAAAGGCGCAGAACACGCAAAAACGAGGAGAACTGTAGTGCAAGCCACTGACTCCGTAGTATACGACTCACGAAACTCCGCTCCACGCCCCTGCCTTTGCTGTAACACACGCCAGGATTGCATTGGGCTTCAGCATCTCCCTTTTCCGCTCTGGCGCGGACATATGCCAGCGGCTTCCTGTCTGTCTCCCTCTGCTGGCCGGATGGAGACGCGCCCGGTTCTTAGTGTCTTGCGCGGCTCGAACTCGCGAACTAGTCGCTGCGCCTCGCCAGTTTGCTCGGAGGCCGTCCAGTTTTGCCGCTGCTACCGTGCAGCCGCCATCAAATCCGAAATGCTGACGCTCGGAGCCGCTGGGCTTTCCGTGCGGCGGGCTGTGGCTTGCCCAACTCGCGCAGCCAGTGATTGCCCAAACCCGACCTCAGCTATTGAGTACGATCAGGCGCGAAGTTGGGCTGCCCAATCGAGAGCGACGGAGGTCCATCCACGAGCACTCGGTAGAATCGGCGACCGTGGGAGCGACAAGCAGTATCCACTACTTCGAGTTCTTCAGGTGGGTGGGTCTGGTCCATAAGGACCTGCCAGGTCAACAGGTCGCTACTGGTCTCTATCGTCCATCGCTCCCTCGCCTCGCCAGTGATCAGAAGACGCACACCATGGCGTGAAAGCGGGATTAATGGGTCAGGCGCCCATTCGATTTCTAAAGCCCCGTCACGGAGGCTACCCAAGCCGGCAGTGCCGGGTGCCCCCGGCGACGAACGCGGGCCAGCCAACGCGAGGTTGGTGTAAAGCCCACCCCCACTTGGCACCAATAAGGAGGGATCATTGAACGCCTGCAGCAGAACCTGACCGCCAATGAACGTGAATTCATCATCGAGAACCACCTGTAGTTTACCCCACAAATCGAAGGAATAGCTGTTGAGCCGGGCGTGAGGGAGCTGGAAGTCAGCGGGGTCGAGGCGAAGATCACCCAGGATCGAGAGACTCGAATCCGCAAACCCCTGCACTCGGAGCCCGGTTGTAGTGACCAGGTAGCCGTTATCGTCGAATCGGAAAACGCCGGCTCTCGTTACGCAGGTCTCACCATTCAGCGGATTCCGGAGCGCAAAGAACCCCCTGCCGGCAATCGCAAGGTGGCTAGGGATGCCGTCGGGGGTAATGGTGCCTTGTGAGAAGAATGACCTCTTTTCACGGAGCGCAAGCAGGTCAGGAGGTACGTTGATCATCTCCAAATACCCAGCGTTAATCCCATAGGATTTAAGTTCTGAGGGTTCGGCTTGGGTTACCCCTTGGTAAAGGCCACAGTTCGTGGCGTGGAGCAGGCCCGGGTGATGAAACGTGAACAGTCGGATCTGGGAGCGCACGATCGAGGTGCCATCGAGCCGGGTCACGTCCACAAGCCCATCCGAACGGATCCAAAATTGCCCTAAGTTCTCAGCTAATGGCAAGTTGGAGTCATCGCTGATCCGGACGTCCCCTGGAATTCTCCGCGCAGTATCCGAGTAACCTTGAACGCGGTTGCCGTCATAGGTAACCAGGTAGCCGTCACCATCAGGCAGGAACATCCCGGTCCTGGTGGCAAGCAGTTCAGAGGTGTTGGTATTCCGGACGAGAAAGAAGCCTGGCCCGCGAATGCCAAGATCGGTTTCCCTGCCTGTTCCGGTCAAGACTCCTTCCGTCAAGGCGCCGGTTCGGGAGGCTTCCGGCAGCAGGGTGAGGCGAGTTGGTTCAGGCGTCGTATCCAGGTAGCCTTTCAGCAACTCGCCTAGACCCGGGGTCCCTGGAGCGGACGGTTGCTTCAAAGGTCCGGCATCGGCACCAAACGCATACAGCAGGTAGGCAACGCGGCATAGTTTGCCCGGGTACTGAAAACTCTGGAGCAACAATTGCCCGGTCACCACCTGCGTTCCCTGACCTCCTATGATGACCAAGCGACCGTGGGGATCGAGCTCGAATATAACGACAAACTCGCCCTCAGGCAAATCAGCCGAGTCTACCCTGAGATCTCCTTGGGTTTTGAAGCCTGGGTCACTATAGCCCTGAACGCGAAAGCCACTCCACGTAACCAAGTAGCCATCAGAGTCGAGATAGAACGATCCTCGCTGGGTAACAAAAACCTGCTTGCTGTGTGGATCGCGGACAATGAACCAGCCTGGGCCATCAACGGCGAGGTCAGTCCACACGTCGGTGCGAACTAGCTGGGACCACGCAGAATCGGCACTCGCGAACCAGCAGCAACTCAGGATGCCGGGCACGACGCGGAACACATCTCGCCATTTCACTTCCTCGTTGAGGAGCAAACACCATGCCTGCCGCAACTGATAGGAAAATGGTCCTTGGCGTGCCCGCCTTTACTATGCGCTGCGCGGGTGCGAAGCGGGTAGAGATCACGGCCTGCGTTCAGGCGGTCGTGCAGGCACCGAACTGGTCGAGTGGAGTGGATGTGAGCTCAGTTTAAACTAACCCAGCCAAAGGCAGACAATGGCTGCTCGGGCCTGAGCACTTTTATGACCCCTGTATGGGCTTTCCTTGGGTAGGCCGGCTCGCTATAAGCAGACATGGCCAGTCAATTGTTTTCCGGAAAGCGGGATCGCTTCGTACTGGGCGAGGGTTGGGGACAGGTATTAGCGAACGGCGTTCTGATTGGCTTGGTGATTCTCATCGGAAGCGCAGGGACCACGGCGGGGTCGGGCGCGCGCCGGGTCGAAAACCCCGATTACCTCATCGAGCACTGGTCCGCCAGCGACGGATTGCTTGAAAACTCCGCCTTGGGCGTGGCGCAGACGGCGGATGGCTATTTATGGGTAGGTTCCAAGGATGGTCTGTTGCGTTTCAACGGTCGGGATTTCCGGCCCGCAGCCCAACTGTTCGAGCGCCCGGCTTTGGCTGCGGCGGTGGCTGCGGTACATGCGGATTCGAGCGGCCGACTCTGGGTGGGTACTGCCGCCGGAGTATGGTTGTGTGAGAAGGGCGCCTGGCGGAATGTGGGGCCAACGAATCTGGGACTGCGGACAGTCGCTGAAGACCAGGCCGGGCAGGTATTTGTCGGCTCGACCGAAGGGCAGGTGTTCGATTACGACGGCCAGGGTTTGCACCAGCTCGAATTGCCGCGCGAAACGACGCCCAGCGGCGTGTTTTGTTGCCGGGACCAGGTGGACGGTGGCATCTGGCTCGCCAACCGGGGTTTTGTTGGGCGACGAACCAAGCAGGGTTGGCAGCGGTTCGGCCCGGAAGGAAGTACGCCTCCATCCATCGTGGCCGGACCGGCTCGCGGCGGTGGGATCTGGGTATATGGCCCTTGGTCGCTCTGCCGGTATCGCGTCGGGGCGGCGCCGCAGTCATTCGTAGTGCCACCCGTTGATCAACCCCGGCAGTTGCTCGAGGACCGGCGCGGACGAATTTGGCTGGCGTCCAACGCGGGCGGTTTGTTTCGGCTCGGGCTGGATGGGGGCTCCCAGCACATCTGTGAAACCAACGGTTTGACGCACACGTCATCCTGGTGCCTGATGGAGGATAGCGAGGGGGACTTGTGGTTGGGGACCAGCTTCGGCGGGCTCTACCGGCTGAAAGATCGGTGCTTCAAAACGATCGACTTTGAGAACGGCTTGCCGAACAGGGTCACACGGGCGCTCACAATGGACGCTTCCGGTTGCATTCTTGTCGGGACGCATGGTGGTGGCACGGCGCGGATTGACAGCCAGCACGCTGTGCGACCCTTGCCGTCAACTCGCGGGCTGCACGTCACGTCCGTCTTGCGCGACCAGGCAGGCGGGATGTGGGTCGGTTCGCTCGAAGGGCTGTTCCTTGAAAAGGAGGGCCAGGACCAGAAGATCGCGCTGCCGCCACAGCTCGGGTCTGTTCTTGCTTTGCTGCAGGACACGGCCGGGAGGGTCTGGGTTGGTGCCCATGGAATTGGCCTGGTCGAAGGAGAGACCTGCCGGATCTGGCGGGATTCGACCGCTTTGGCCGGGTCCCAAGTCAGTTGTTTAGCAGAAGAGCCGAAGACAGAGGCGCTCTGGGTAGGGACCTATGCCCAGGGCCTCTTTCGTTTCGCCGGTACCAATGTCTCCCATGTGGGTCCAGGCGAAAGGTTGCCGGGGCAGCGCATTAGTTCGCTGACATTCGACGATGACGGTTGCCTCTGGGTCGGGATTTTCGGCCAGGGATTGGCCCAAATCCGAGGCGGCGGTGTTACAGGACTGGTGGCGGAGAAGAAGGGCTTGCCCGCCAGCACAGTGGGATCGATGCTGACAGATGGCGAGGGCTCATTCTGGCTTGGTTCCGATCGCGGCATCCTTCGGGTATCCTCGAAAAGTCTGCATCGGACAGCAGAACAGACCAACGCCCCGCCGGCAGCGTTCGACCTGTTCACGGAGGCTGACGGAATGCACAATCCCGAGTGTGCCGAGGGCTGCCAACCGACTGCGGTCCGCGACGCGGCTGGCCGCCTGTGGTTCGCGACCGCGAGTGGGGTGGTCACGGTCGATCCCCGGAAGGTGGAACTCCCAACCAACGCGCCACCATTAGTTATCGAACGGGTGGCCTATCATGACCGCAATGACCCCACCGGTAATCCTCTGGAGATACTCTCTCCCCGTGGGCGAATCGCCCTGCCCCCAGGCAACACCGAGGTCGAAGTTCAATGCGCCGCCTTGTCCTACTCGACTCCGGAGCGAGTTCGCTATGAGTTTCAGATCAAGGGTGTGGATCCGGATTGGGTGAAATTACGCAACCGCCGCGAGTTCTATTTCCAGAGGATATCCCATGGGAAGTATCCTTTGCGGGTGCGGGCATCCAGAAGTGAAAGTGCGCCGTTCGGATCGCCAGTCGACCTGATGCTGACCGTTTCACCGTTTTTGTGGCAGACCTTTTGGTTCCGTGGCGTGGTGTTGATGGGGACCATTGCTGGAGTCGGTGGCACGGTATGGAACGTACAACACAAGAAACTGCTTCGGCAGCAACGGCAACACGAGCAGGAGCGAGTCCTGGCTCAGGAGCAAGCCCGCCTGGCCTCCGTGCTCGAGGGCACTACCGATTTTGTTGGGTTTGCTTCACTCTCCGGGAGCCTGTTTTACGTCAACCCGGCCGGCCGGACCATGGCAGGCCTTGGAGATGAGGATATTACCCGCCTCAACATCCGGGAGTTATACCCGCCGGAAATCGCTGATTTCATCCAGCGCGAGGCGTTGCCGCAAGCGGCCAAGAAGCGAACCTGGAGCGGCGAGACGGTCCTGCGACGACGCGATGGCCGCACCGTGCCGGTATCGCAAGTGATTGTGGCGCACACCGATGCGTCCAACCACTTGGTGTTTCATTCCACCATCATGCGAGATATCTCCGAATCGCACCGGGCTCAAGAGGAGCGGCGCAAGCTCGAGGAACAATTGAGACAGTCACAGAAGATGGAGGCTATTGGCCAATTATGTGGCGGCGTCGCCCACGATTTCAACAATCTCCTGACGGTGGTGCAGGGTCATGTTTCTCTCCTGGCCGCCCACACGGACTTTTCGGCTGACGCTAAAGACTCGGTGTCGGAAATCGGGCTGGCGGGGGAGCGGGCGGTGCAGTTGACCCGCCAATTGTTGGCCTTTAGCCGGCGCCAGGTGCTACGGCCCCGGCTGTTGGACCTGAACGAGGTGGTCACCAGCATTGCCAAAATGCTGCAACGGCTCCTGGGGGAAGATATCCGGATGCAGCTTCACCTTCACGCCCAACCGCTGCCGACCCATGCCGATGCGGGCATGCTGGATCAGGTGCTCATGAACCTGGCCGTCAACGCCCGCGACGCCATGCCCAATGGCGGCCAGCTCATTCTGGGAACCAGCCAGTGCGTGCTCACCGATGCGGAAGCCCAAGCCCTGCCCGAAGCCACGCCCGGCCGGTACAACTGCTTAAGCATTACCGACACGGGCTGCGGCATGACCGACGAAGTCAAAGCGCACATTTTCGAACCCTTCTTTACTACCAAAGACGTCGGCAAAGGCACGGGTCTCGGGCTGGCAACCGTGTTCGGCATCGTGCGCCAACACCGCGGCACCGTGAGCGTTTCCAGCGAGGTGGGGCGCGGAACAACCTTCCGTATCCTGTTCCCCGCCTTGGAAGCGAGCGAATTGCCGACGACTAAGGCAACGCCCCCCACCCCCGCGCGGGGTCGGCAGGAGACCATTCTTTTAGTCGAAGACGATCCCGCAGTCCGCCGGCTGACGGGCCTAGTGTTAACGCAACACGGCTACCGGGTTCTGGAAGCGGCCAACGGCCCCGAAGCGCTTCGAATTGCAGGCCAGGATATCCAACGGATTCACCTTCTGCTAACCGACCTCGTGATGCCCGAAGGCATGAGCGGCCAACAATTGGCGGCCGAGCTGCAGAAGCGAAACCCGCGGCTACGAGTGATATTTATGAGCGGCTACAGCGCGGAGTTTGCCGGTCGCGAGCTAGCTCTGTGCGAAGGGCAGAACTTCGTGCAAAAACCGGCCTCAACACTTCTAATTCTGGAAACGGTTCGACAGTGCTTGGATCGTCAAGGGGCGAGTTAATGAGATTGTCATGCTTCCACGTCACAGTGGCCCGTGGGTGCCGCGCGTGGGCCGCTGCCTCGCTCCTATAACCCGTATCCAACGCCCTGAACTACCCCTTCACCTCCGTCCCTGCCGAGCTGGCCCAAGGACTCCGGCGTCCTTCGCTGGCCGGTATACCCGGCCGCACGCCAGCCCGAGGGCGCCGCAAAAGCGACCAACCCTCGTCCGGTGTGTCATGCGCTGGTTCAGGAACTCCGATGCTCCCTGGCGCTCCAGACCCAAAGGTCTCCGCTGGTGCCGGAGCGACGAGCAAGGGACCCGCAAGCCAGTCGCAAGCGCGTTGATTGGGAGGGGATAGGGTGTTGATACGGTATCTTAGCGCTAAGATACCGTATCAACACCCTATCCCCTGGCTATCACTTGGCTTGCAGGTGGCATCTGCGCTCCTATGGCATCGCGGGTTTTCGTGCGCGGTGGTACTGATCAGATGCACCCCACTCCGCTCAATAAGCGATCGAGGGCATCCACACCGGCGCTGGTTCTTCGTAAGGCCCTACGGTCATTAGCGTCATCACCTTGGAAAGCCGGCAACCGGCACGAAGCGAGGCACGGTAAAGCGACGTGTTGCGCAGCGGACAAAAGAACATGTCCAGGCCTGTGGGCGCATAGCGCCCCACCTGTCCGATCATGGCCAATGCATCGGCTTCGCTTTCCGCTACCCCGTGGCCTACCTTCCCCGGGGCCAGGTAACCGCGAACCCGCCCTTGCATCTCGCGCACCAGCACCGGCATGCCGCATCCAAGCCACGCGGCCAGCTCGTTTCGCCGGCTCACCTTGTACAATCGCACGCCCAACTCCCCCAGCACAGCCAGATCGTCCGGCCCTGCTCGGCGCACCGTGGTGTCCGGCGCGGCGGCGGGAGGCGCCGTCATCATCCCGATGGGCTCACGCACGTCGAAACCCAGCGACGCATAGAGCGAAAGCGATGTCGTGTTGAACGAATCCTGCAACAGGCGCACGCGTTCGTGGCCATGCTGTCGCGCATAATCCAGCGCCGCATCCATCAGTCGACGGCCGATGCCGCGTCCATGACACGCCGGATCAACTGTAATCGGGCCCAGCCCGGCCACTTCGTCGGTCAGCAGCAGAAAGTTCGAGCCCACGAGTCGGCCGCCGTTCCGCGCAGCCACGCCGAAACTGCCCGGCAACGCCAGAATGAGCGCGATGATTTTTGCCGCCGTTTCCGCGTCAGGAAAATCGCGCTCGTACCCATGGCTCTCCGAAACCTGCCGGAACGCTTCAAAACAAATGCGCCCCAGCTCCGGTACATCCTCAGTCGCCGGCCGGAGCAATTCCAATTCATGCATATTCCATTCCTTTCTATCAATACAGCGCTCCCACTCTACGCCAGGATTTATGGTCGGCAAGCCTTCGTCCTGAGGAGCCGCATCAATCCTTCCACGGAATGATTGTAGTTACCAGCATACCTAAAGCCGATCTTCCCGGTGTGGGCTGGCACGAATTGGCCGGCGGCACGACTGTCCTACTTTCGTTTGAGTTCCATCCGGACGGCATCAGGAGCGTCGAATGCCGACGGTACTGCGGTAATACCTGGCTCATGCCCGGTAATTGTGAGCGTGCCACTCTCCAACCGGTAAATCGCCATGCTCGTTTTGCCAACATACTGCGGAAATGGGCACTCGCTGATTACGGCAATATACTGCCGCGGGGTGGTGTCTTCCCGAAGGGTGAAAGTACCCTTATACCACACGTTGGTGTCAGTGTTGTCATGGAACTCGTAGCTTCTTCCTGAGACGGCGAGCGAACACTGGTGTTCCGGATCGCCTTGAATTACCCGCCCGTTCCATGTTCCTTGAAGGGCTGCTACATCTGATTTTTGGAGCTTTGAGCATCCCGCTATGAGCAAGGCCGCGCCGGACAAGACAACCGTCATTTTGTTTTTCATGATCATATTTGACTGAGCTGCGTCCCTTGCGTCACGGGTGCGAGTGCCGCCTGGTGCGTCCAGTTGTCAACCTCGCGTACCAGACAATCGACTCCGAGAGCCTCTTTCTGCCATGCTGAACGCGCAATGATATCTCGGCCCGGGGTCTTCACGCGGAGGCGAGTGCGACAATATGCGAAGATTTTTGTCCGCTTTCATCCTCTGGCGGGTCTTTACTATTGGATAATGACGGACAGCCAGAAACTATTGGCAGAATACGCCACGAGCGGCTCAGAAGCGGCCTTTCGTGAACTGGTGACTCGCTACCTCAACCTCGTGTATTCTACGGCCGTCCGACTGGTGGACGGCGACACCTGTTTGGCAGAAGACGTTACTCAAGGCGTGTTCATAGACTTGGCGCGCGCGGCGCCATCGCTTCCCAAAGCAACTATGGTGGGCGGGTGGTTGCATCGGCACACGTGTTACGTAGGCAGCAAGACCCTGCGTGGCGAGCGTCGTCGCCAACTTCGAGAAAGGCAGGCAGTGGAGATGAATTCCGTCCAGAACGACCACTCCGAAAGCAATCTGGCCCAAGTCGCACCGTTACTCGATGAGGCGATTGACGCGCTCGGGGCCGAAGACCGCACTGCGATTCTGCTCCGGTTTTTCGAGCAACTCAACTTCCGGGCGGTGGGTGACGCGCTCGGGACCAGCGAAGACGCTGCGCGCAAGCGGGTGACCCGCGCCCTGGATCAGTTACATTTGCTGCTCACGCGCCGGGGAATCGCGCTCTCAGCCGCCGCCCTGGGAACTGTCCTTGCCGCTGAGGCGGTCACCGCCGCTCCCGCAAGCCTCGCTGCCGCCACTATCGCCGCTTCACTTTCTGGAACCACCACGACCATAGTCCTCACCACCACTAAAGCCATTGCCATGGCCACATTGCAAAAAGCTGCTTTCGTCGCGACGCTCGCTATAGTCGCCGGAGCTGGAATTCACCAAGCGTATAAAGCATCCCAACTGCGCGACCAAGTCCAAAGGCTCCAGCAGCAACAAACGCCATTGGCCGGGCGAATCCAGGAGTCACAACGCGAACGAGACGACGCGACGCACCGGTTGGCCTCGCCGACAGATGAGAAAGGCCGCGATGCAGAATTGCTAAAACTGCGCGCCGAGGTAACCGCGCTTCGCCAAACCGCGCGGGAAAGGGCGGCGACCGAATCCACCGCCGGCGTCTGGGCAACCCGGATCGCTGTGCTCAAACAGAGGTTTGACCAAATGCCTGACAAGCGAATCCCAGAGATGGAGTTCCTTACGGACAAGGATTGGGCTGCGGCCACCCGGGACGCCGACCTAAGAACCGACGACGGCGTGCGCCAAACCATGCGCGCCTTGCGGAGCGCGGCCAAAGACAACTTTCTGAACGCAATGCGCGACGCCATCAGGAAATATGCCGCCGCGGCCAACGGCGGCGACTTGCCGGGCACCTCGGAGCAGTTGGCGCAGGCCATCAATGCCAATGCCGCTCTTCTGCCCTCTGATCTGGCGCAACTCAAGCCCTACTTTGACGTGCCCGTCGAGGATGCGACCTTACAGCGCTATCAGTTTCTGGTCCCAGGGAAAGTGCACAATAATCTATCTGATATTCTGGTGAGCGAGATAGCCCCGCCGGTGGACACCGAGTTCGACACCAATCACGAAATGGGCCTTCTCAGCTCAGGCGTGGGCAGCGTCAACCTGACCGCTGACGCGGTCGCCGCCGCCGCGAGGGACTATGCCCGAGCGAACAACGGTCAGATGCCCAGCGACCCTGCCCAAATCGCCAACTACCTCAAACAGCCGCTGGAGGCCGCACTCGTGCAAAAGTACCTGCGCCAGCTCCCTGCCGACGCCGCGGTCGCCGGCAAATGAGCTCACCGCTTAGACTCCTTCCGGGCGGCCCTCCTTGTTCTAACCAGGTTCCAGGCATCCTGCACAAGATAGACGGAGATAAGCGCGGTGATGACAGCTAACGGCCAATCCCGAAGCCAGATGCACAGACCCCACAGGCAGGGCACCACAACCAGCAAAATGGGGAACCAGTTTATCGAGTGTTTCGAGGCCGCGTTCTTTTTCATGTTCGCAATGTGACCGGCCATCTGCCGGGCGTTCAGGGTGGGGGACGGGAAGCAGCCGCCGCGGACGCACGATCCGTGGCTGCGCCAGACGGCTGCCTCCCGTCCGCTGCACTCTGCTGGGCACTACTCTCAGACTTGCACTGCTGCAAAAGCCATGGACCAAAAAGAGCGAGCCCGTTGACGGGCAACTGATAGAAAGCCAATGCAACAACGTTGCCGATACTTGTCAAATAGCCTTGTGTGAAATAGTGCAGCGGCACAAAAACCAGCGGTGCCCATAGGAATGATAATCCAAAACACGTCACTAACTCACTCGTGCTGACGATTTGCAGGTTCCTCAATCTGAGCACTCGGAGGGAGCATATCCAGGCCCAGAAGCAACCCACGGATAAAAGGACTGCGAGTGGCAGTTGAAGTGCCACTTGGTTGGCAACTCCCAGGATCTGGAACGCTGCCAGGGCCCCGCCCGCAATTCCTGCGATGTCCGCTACTACCAGGACCAAGCTGTGCAATCCCACTCGAATCGTCTTCACGTTGATGTTGTCAGTTTCGACTAAGAGCCTGTTTGAAAACTCGGTTTGGAGTTCCGCCTTTAGGCGGCGCGGCGCAGAAACCGCCTAAAGGCGGGACTCCAAACCTGCTGCGACGGGTCTCAATGGTCTTTTTCAACAGGCGCTAAGACACGCCCAGCATAACAACTGGGAGTCTCGGTTGGATATTCAAAACGCCTGTCATGTCGTTCTACCAAATGAAAACGCTCAGCTATCGCAGCTTGAGCGGCTGTTCGCCGGACCACATTTCTGGTGCGGATAGGGCAAGGGAGTGGTATCAGTGCGGGTATGAAGAATCCGTTTCCGGGCATGAATCCGTGGCTGGAGGCGTACTGGCGAGACGTGCATGCCAGCCTGCTGGTTTACGCTCGCGACCTGCTCAACGCCGAATTGCCACCCGGCCGGGTGTATCATCACGCCTGTGTGACCCGGCCACCCTGGCTCACCCGGCACGAATTCTACGTGCTGCCCTTGCGCCAGTGCCTCCCCGCCATCCGGGTGCCGCTGCGGCGGACGGACCCGGACGCCGCGCTGGATCTGCAAGTCCTGGTTGACCAGTGCTTCGAACGTGGCCGCTACGACTCGGCCGTAGATTACACCCAGCCCCCCCAGCCGCCGTTGCCCGAGGAGGAAGCGGCTTGGGCCGGGGAGACCCTGTCGGCCAATGGTGCCTGAACCGCTCCCAGATGCGCTGGAATCTGATGGCGATAATGGAACGTGAAGACTGCAAGGCAGGGTTTACCCGCCGTGAGTTTTTCCTTGGGGCCATCGTGGCCGCCTCGGCCGCACCGGTCATCCTGTTAGCCGCAGACGCACCTCCCTGCGGCCTCCTCGATTCGTTCACATGGGGCGACCGGCAAATACCCGTTTCGGATTCGCGCCTGCCTGCCAATCGCGCCATTGATGACGCCATTTTGGCCGCGATGCGGGAGTACGGGGTTGTTGGCTGCGGTGTTTCGATAGTGCGGGGCGACGCTCTCATCTACGCCAAAGGATTCGGCTTCGCGGAGCTCCCCCATACGTCGTTCCTGCCAACGGCCGCGACGCGCTGCGGGAGTCTGGCCAAGCCAGTCACCGCGCTCGCGGCGTTGCAGCTACGCGACCAGGGCAAACTGGATCTCGATGCCGAGGTCGTGCCGATTTTGCGGGAGGTTGGCATCGTGCCCCGCCCGATCCGGGGGCATAGGGTGGACGAGCGGATCGCGGCGATCAAGGTTCGTCACCTGATGGACCATACCTCCGGACTGCCGAACGAAACGACCTACACGGCTTGGAGGCCTGGCGTGAACGTGGCTGCCCGGCAAAGACTGGAGCACGTGGCCACCGGGGCGGATGTCGTGGCGGACGGGTTGGGTAACGCCCGACTGCATGCCGAGCCCGGGGCGAAGTTCGAATACGCTAACGCAAACTTCGTCATCCTCGCCCGGGTGATCGAGGCGCGCGCCAAAATGCCCTTCAATGCCTTTCTCACCGAGGTTGCGATGCCTCGGTTTGGAGTGGGGCCGCGCGAGATCTACGTCTCCCAAAACCAGCTCAGTCCCGACAGCAAGCAGCGGGGCCGGAATGAGCCGGCCTATTACCAGACCAGCGGTGATCGCTTCGTCTCGTTCGTCCCTACCGAGGAGGCACACGGAACGGTTTATGCCGAGGCGTATCGCGGCTATGCCACCCAGGCCTCGGATGGCGCCGGCGGCATCGCCTGTGCCGCGCCGGGGTTAGGCAAACTGCTCGCGAACCTTCACTCGGAGCGTCCAGCTTTGTCGAAAGACGCCATAGCTGAAATCCTCACACCGCCCGAACATTACACCCGCGAGCCGGGTTTCGACCGCGCCACCTCGACCTTTTACAGCAAGGGATTCAACGTCCGGTTTTCAGACGGCCGAGCGTGGTTCAGCCATTCCGGCATGACCCAACATTGTGGTGGCGTCATCGGCCATAACGCCGGCTGCCAGTACGTGGCGGTATCGAACTGGAACAACGCTCATAGCCCGTACGTGGACGTGATACTGGGACGAGTCCTCAAGGCCGCTGTGGCAAAGGCACCGCTCGATTAGTAACCACTAATCATTGGCAAGCTTGCTGCTCCGTGCCAAATATCGTTCTTACATGAGTTGCCAGCACCAGTTGAAGGCATGGCCTTCGCTCTGCTTGGTTGGCTTAAGCTTGGTAGCATCGCTTCACGGTGCTGACTGGCCACAGTTGCAGTGCGACGCGGCCAAGAGTGGTTTCCAGCCAACAGAGCGCATCGTGACTTCGAGGCATTCGAACTCCACCCCCACCGGCGGATTTGGTTTGGAAAACTGGGCTTGGACGAACGGTGCGCTCGCCGGGCAACCGGTCGTTGCAGAGGGGTTGGTGGTCATCGGCTCGGTGACGAATAGGGTCTTCGCATTGGATGAAATGACCGGGGTGGTCCACTGGTCGGCGGATGTTGGTGGGGCGGTGATCAACACCTGTGCGATCGCCAACGGCAAGGTGATTGTTGGCACGCAGGCGGGCAAAGTCCGGGCACTGGCTGTCTCGAACGGAGTCACCGTGTGGACTTACTCGGGCGCAACGAAGGGTTTTGCTGCCGCGCCAACGGTGGCGAATGGCCGCGTGTTCATCGGCTCGCAGGATGGACGGTTTTGCGCGCTCGATCTGGCAACCGGACAGGCGGCTTGGGTGTTTCAGGTTGGCGGGACGAATGACGCCGGCGTAATGCGGACGCCGATTCTGTGCAGCGCGGCGGTCATGAGCAACCGCGTCTGCTTTGGTGCTGAGAACCTGCAGGCCTACGCGCTCGACGCGCAGACCGGCGCGGTGCTTTGGCGGCGGCAATTACGAGGCCAATCGTTTCGCATGGCGGAAGGCGTGGCCTCGGCGGGAGAGAGCGGCGGAGTGAGTTTCGGGGCGGGTTGGGCGGTGGCGTCGCGGCAGGGCGGCGGCACGGTGATCTTTCGCACGCAACCCATTTACTCCTTCCACGCGGGGCTGAACGCGGACGAGTCGTTCATTGAGAGTTTCACAGGCACCAACTGGGTCGGCAACCCCCTTGGCGACACGAACGCCTGGATTATCGAGCAACGTGCCATCAGCCAGCGATTGCGCGACAATCCCTATCGCCGCTCGCTGTGGGAGCTCAACGTGTCCACGGGCATGGATCGGTTCACCGAACCGCTGCCGGTGCTCTACACCTCAGGCACGGGCAACACCCCGGCGCCGCCGGTGGTGGATGACGCGGGCAACCGTGCGTGGGCGACGTTGCGCTCGGTCTACGCGCGCTTCGATGGCATGGGCGTACGCGCGTATGGGGAGCTGGCGAAGCTAAACCTGGCATTCGATCCGGCGATCTATACGAATGCGGCACTGGGCGCTCTGGGCTTCTCCTACTTCCCGTGCGGCGGCACTTCGAACTGCAAGGTAGCCTACGAGGACTTTCACAAGATCGCTGACGAAGGCGAGGTGCTGACCGGTTGCCAGAACGCGATTCTCAGCTCGACCTGGGCGAGCGATGGCGGCGTAGACACCGAAACCGGCCTGACTTTCAACGTCCGGGTCTATGGCTCCGACGATTCAGGTAACTCGTTGCTCAACGGTGCAGGCGTGGGGGTCGTCGTCGCGAACGGACGGGTCATCATCCGCGACAGCAACGGAATCAGGAGCTATGTCATGCCCAGCCCTTGACAGGGAATTCCGACGTCAAGAGCCAAAGCTCGAATTCATGCGCGTGGTATGAACTGGACATTCCCCAAAGCAATGCTGGCGGTCGCGGTCCTCCTCCTCGGCTATTCTGTATCGGCTTCTGCCATCACCCTAACCGAGGCCGAGCGTTACACGCTGGAGCGGGTCTGGATTTACGACGCCATCAGTCCGGCTACCGCTGATCTCCGCGCCGAACTCGACGACGAGGTTACGCGCCTCCTGGACCTGTACGACGTTGGCGGACACGTCGAGCCGGCTTACTTCGAGATCGGCATCACGGGGAGCTGGATTCTCTTTGGCTACCCTGGCGAACAGGCTTATGCGTTGGCCGAAGCGCTGCCGCTTTTGCCCGCCGCCACGCGGACGCGCCTAAAAAGATACCTCGCCGCCGAGCTCCGCGCTTACGACCCGACGAAGATGGGCTTCGAGCATTGCACTGCCGGATGGGGCGCCTGCGAATTAACTGGCAATCGCCGCGAGTTCTTTGTTGTTCCGACGTCGCCGAATCCCGACCCACTGTCCCCGAATATCTGGCCGCCGCCGGCCGTGCCGCCCGAGGGCCTGTACATGGTCTGGCGCTGTTGCGAAAACACCGGCGACTGGGGCTTCCTGAGTACGAACATGCCGCCCGCCGGCGCAGTCTGGTCGCGCGCGGTGGCGATGTTCAACGGCATCACGAACTCGCCGACGCGCTATGGTGAAGTGGCCGGGGCCATCGGCTTCGCGCGAATGCTGGAACACTTCGGCATGACGAACGACGCGTTGTTCGTCAGCGCGCTTGCGAAGGTTCAAGCCGGCTTGACGGCGGGGACGAATTTCAGCGAGTTTGTGGACGCGAACTACGCGCGGTTCGTCGGACCGAATCACGACTGGGCTTGGACGCCGTTTCATTTCCTCCGGCAGCCCAACGCCGTGGGCCTTTGCTTCGCGCCTGAGATCGGTCGCTTTCTTCGCGAGCACGCGATCGAGGACGTGCGGCGCCGCACCACCCGCAATCCGGATGAGGGACTCACGAATCAAGTGGTGGCCATCGAGAGCCACTGGCCGGATTGGTACCTCATGCGCGGCGAATATCCGCCTATTGGGCTGTGGGTGGATGCCCACTACGGCGAGAACCACATGGCCACGCCGGACTCACCGTGGGCGCTCTTCATGACACACGCATGGGTTTACGAAGATAGCCCCGCGCAACTCCGCCAGTGGCTTGATGTGCCCTACTGTGTCGGCGACCTCTGCCACATCCAGCGCCTCACGGCGACCATCGTCGCGCATGGCTCAAAACTCTGGAGCGCGGGCAATGCGCCACCCCCCACGAACAACATAGCACCCCAAGCCGCCCTCCTCACGCCCACGAATAATGCCGCGTTCGGTGCGCCCGCGAATCTACTGCTCAGCGCCAGCGCCAGCGATGAAGACGGCTACGTCTCACAGGTGCAATTCTTCTCCGGTACAACGTTGCTGGGCACGGTTTTCACTCCCCCCTACACGCTCGCGTGGAACTCCGTCGGTGCGGGCAGTTACACGCTCACGCTCCGCGCCGTGGACAACTGGGGCGCGGCCGCAACTTCTGCCCCGGTGCTGGTTACCGTGACGAACATCCCTGACACAACGCCACCCGGCGTGCCGCAGAACTTCACCGCCACTGCGCTAACCACCTCGCAAGTCGCGCTCGCGTGGTCGGCCAGCACGGACAACGTCGCCATCGCAAACTATGAACTGGAGCGCGACGCGACAATGCTGCCTGCGACGCCAACGGGGACAAGCTACACCGATTCCGGGCTCGCTCCTGGCAGCGCGCACGGCTACCGCGTGCGAGCCGTAGATCTATCTGGCAATCGATCCGGCTGGAGTGCCAACGCCTCCGCCACCACGCCGCTGTCACTTATCACCAACCTGCTGGTGAACGGCGGCTTTGAGTCGGGCACGCTTAGTGGCTGGAGCGACCAGGGCGGTCTCGTGGTGCTAAGCACCGCGAAGTTCTCCGGGAAGTTCGGCGCGGCCATGGTGAGCAGCGGACGGATTGACCAGACCTTCAGCACCGTCGCCGGCCAGAAGTACTACGTCGCCACGCGCGTGCGTGTCGACGCGCAGACAACCGTCCCTGGTTGGTGGGGTGGCTTGCGCATCCAGATTACAGATTACGGCTGGACTGAACTGGGCGTCAGTCCGACACTCACTACCAACAACACGCCCGTCGGTGTCTGGCAGCGACTCACTTTCTCCTTTACGGCCATTTCCGGTACCACGCGGCTCATCTGGCAGAACTTCAACAGCGGCCTGCAAATCAACTGCGACGCCGACGACTTCGTCGTCAGCCCCTCACCCATCCCCGACGATACGCCACCCCCCCGGTTAACCAGCGTGGCGCTGCTTCCCGATGGTCGCCTACGGTTCACCGTAGAAGGGCTGGCCAACCAAGGCTACACCGTGCTGGCGTCGTCGAACCTGGCAATCTGGCTGCCGCTCTTGACAAATCCTGCCCGCTTCTTTGCCTTCACTAACGGTACCACGAGCCCCTCTGTGCAGTTCTTCCGTGCCCGGCAAAACCCGTGAATCCCATGAACACCGCGATGCTACTCAAGTCCGGCCGGACTCTGATTGCGGTGCTCGCTGGATTGCTCTGCACGTTGGGAGCTGCGCACGCTGAACTTACGAACCTTCTTTCCAACGGCACGTTTGAGCCCGGCACGCTGGCGGGTTGGAGCAATACCGGCGGAACGACCGTGACCAACAGAGAGGCGCATGGCGGGACATATTCGGCCCGGTTCACCAGCCGGAGCGTGGAGGCGGTCGTTGCCACCGTGCCGGGCGCGGCTTATAAAGTCACGGGCTGGGTGCGCATTCTGAGCAGTTCCGGCGATGACGCAGATTGGGGTGGCTTTCGCATCGAGGCGCAGGATCAGAACTGGCAAACGCTGGCCCACTCCGGCTGGCTGCTGCTCCACACGCACGGCTCAAATTGGTTCAAGGTCGGCCTCAGCTTTGTGGCAAACTCAGCACAGTCGCGCTTGCAGGTGGGCTACTTCGGTGGCGTCGGCCGGCAGATGGTGGTCTGTGCGGACGACCTGATGTTCTTTGCCAAGCCCGCCACCAACGCGCCGCCCACTCTCACTGCGACGCTGCGGCCGACGAACTTCACCACGTTGCCGCAGACGCTCGTTTACAGTCTCACCACCGATGATGCTGACGGCGCGGTGCGGCTCGTGCAATGGGATTTCGGCGACGGCGCGCGTTCGCAAGGCGCCAGCGGAGTGCGAAGCATAGGCGTGCCCGGGAGTTTCACGGCGGTCGTCCGCGTGGCCGATGATGAAGGCGCGGTCACGGAACAAGTCCTGCCATGGTCTGCGACCGCGCTCGGTGCACCCATGGTGTCCTTCGTTTCGCCATCCGAGGGCGCAGTTGTGTCGACAGCCACGCTGGCAATGGAAGGCATGGCGAGTGGCGATGGGCTGACGCTTTCTGCAACCTCGGATCGCGGCAACACCGCCAACCTGACCGGCACGGTCAATTGGACCGCCAGCATCAAGTTGCTGCCTGGCTGGAATCGACTGCTGGCCCAGGCCCGAAACGCGGCCGGGCGAATCGCAACTAGCGAACGGCGCGTTCAGTTCGTGCCGAGCGAGCCACTCAGCATTGCCGACTTGGTTGAGAACACGAACGTCCTTCAGCGTTGGGAAATCCTGGAGGCGAACTTCTCGATGACAGGCACGGCCGCTACGCATCCGCAGTTTCCGTTCGACACCAATCCGCCGCCAGGACTCGCCTGGGTGGACGGCGTAAGCGTAGACGGCTCCTTTACTCCCGATAATTGGCGAACGGTGTTTCGCCGGCCCGCGTTTCTCCAGCAGCGCTACCAGCGCGCCCTGAAGAACGACGAGGAATGGCTGCATCCTCTGACCAACGCGCCGGCGTGGACGTTGCGATTTGCTCCGCCTTCGCTGGGACCATGGAAGTACCGAGTGGAGGTTCGCGAGGCGAAGGGCGCGGCCGTTTCGGCGGAGCGCAGCTTCCAGGTCGTCATGCAAACCAACGCCCTGAATCATGGCCCGGTGCGCGTAGCCCGCCTGGACTCCCGCTACTTTGAACACGAGGATGGCACGCTATTCCTCGGCACCGGGCACGGCATTGGCGCGGGTGCCGAGAAGTATTCCTTCGACGTGGAGCAGAAGTTCGCGACCTATGGCGACGACAACCAGCAGTTCTTTCGGTTTTGGATCGCGGGCCATCTGTGGGGCGCAGCCTGGCAGCCTTGGAGTTCGCGCACCTTGGGTTATGCCGGCACGGTGCCGAACACCGGCCTGAGCTTCCTCAGCGCCTACGCCGAGGGCCTCGCTGCGCTCCAGCTCGACGCCGCTAACCCGCTTGCCTGGCAGGGCTTCATGAGTGGTCACGGGGCAGTCGTGCCCGGCCGAACGTATCGGCTGCGCGTGCGCTGGCGCACCGAGGGAGTGACCGGCCCGGTTACGGCGGGACGGGCGTTTGGCGGGTGCATGCGATGGGTCGGCTGGCCAGAGCCGGCTCAGACCTACACCACCCCGCTGGCTATTTCGCATATCGGCGGCGACACGCCGTGGCACGTGGCGGAAACGAATTTCGTTGCCGACGGTAAGTTGCTGCAGAGTGGGAACTACCTCGCCAATCCCGCCGTCGTGCTCGAGAACGCGACTGCGGGGCGGGTCTTCGTGGACGAAATTAGCGTGCGCGAGGTGTTGGCTGGCGGCGCACTGGGTGGGGAGGTACTCCGCTCGCCCAAGTTCAACTCGCATCTCACCTTCGACCAGCGGCGTGGGGCAGGTCTCGACGCGATTCTGGCCGCCGCCGCCCAGCACGGAAAATACTTCAAGCTCGTCATCAGCGAGAAACAGGAGGAATTGCTCAACTGGCTCAGCGCATCCGGCCCGCCTGACCCACTGGGTGGCCACTTCTTCAGCGCAGGCACGACACCGAGTCATCGGTTACACGAATACTACTGGCGGCATCTGATCGCGCGCTTCGGCGCGTTTCGGTCGGTGCATTCCTGGGAAACCGTCAACGAACAAGACCCAAACGACTCCTCCTCTTTCAGCCTCACTGCCGACCTGGCCCGCGCTGCGGCCGGTGACGGCAACCCGAAACTTGCGACGACCTCCACCTGGGCAACGCTCGCCACGAACACGTGGAATCGCACCGACCTCGCAGCTATTCCGTACGCTGACTTCCACGCCTACGTGCGCGGCACTGGCTGGATCGAGCCCAAGGACGAGCTGGCGAACGACTCGGCGCGTTTCTTCCACGAATACGACCTCGCGGCCCTTGCCGCCAATTACGCCAAGCCGGTTGTATGGGGCGAGCAGGGCATCGACGGCGCAAACGGCACCGACCATCAGGAGCCGCGCCTGACCAACGACGTGACCGGCGTGTGGCTGCACAAGCTGACTTGGGCGCGCACTGGACCGGGTGGCGTCTATCCGCTCTACTGGTACACGGACAACATTGAGCGCTTCAAGCTGTATGGCCATTTCGGCGCGTGGAATCGGTTCATGACCGCAATACCGTTGAACAATGGACGCTACGTGGACGCCGCCGCCACCTCCTCGCATCCCGGCCTCCGCGTCCTGGGGCAGAAGGACCTCCTTGCCGGTCGCGCGTATCTCTGGCTCGACAACCGCGCCCACACCTGGCGCGCGGTAGTGGACGGCAGTAACATCCCGCCGATTTCCGCGACGGTCACGCTCAACATGGGAGAGCCAGGCGCCGCCTTCCGGGCGCAGTGGCTCGACAGCGCTACTGGCCAACCCGTCTCCAACCAAACCCTTACCGCTTATGGCAGCGGTCTTGTTTCCTTGTTGGTCTCCAATTTGGCCACCGACACGGCCGTTCAGCTCAACTCCATGTCCCAGGCCATCATCCGCCCCAGATTCGCCTCGGTGCAGTTGATCCCTGGCGGCGTTCATCTTCTCTGGCTCGCAGAGGCGGGCTGCAACTACTCCGTGCAATTCAAAGACCATCTGGACGATGCGGACTGGCTTGACCTCCCTGGACTGGTCACGGGCGGCGGCCTTACTTGCGAGATAGTGGATGGAACCGCTCGAGTCACGGCGTCGCGATTCTACAGGCTACTGGCGACGCCATACTGATGTCCGTTTTACAGAGATCAAAGGTGACCCAGGGTGAGGCCGTGACCTGATTCGGAGCATTCATCCAACGAAACCCGATCAGTGTCCGCGTTGGATCTTGGCAAGTGGGCTCAGATAGCCGAATTGCTCCAGGCGCTTGGCGAGCTTTGTCAGATCACATTGACGGACAGCAATCCGCAGTCCCTCCACTTTAAGAACGATCTCCCGCAGGACCGGATCTGAAGCAAGCAGGCGACGGATCTCTTCATCCGGGCTGACTTTCAGGACGAGGTAATCCCGCTCCAAATTCAGCGGGGCGATGCGAGCCAGGGTTGTTTCGAAGAAGCCTTCCCAAATGGGGGGAGGGTTGGCCGATACCACTCGTCGGAACAGGCGAATGCGTTCCTCGATGTCTTCGCGGCTGCGGCACCCACCCAGCAGGGATTTAGGAGTCATTCGGTATCGTCCCGGGGCCAACTCTTCGAAGAACTGGCCGAGCGACAATTCGGTGAGCGGATCGGCATTCCGGCAGATGGCAAGAAGCCGCACCTGATCCAGGATGAGGGAAGACCGGGCCTGAACGGGGGTGGTCACTTCATAAGTGTCACGCCGGCGAAATACATATTCCCCCAGCGATGTCAGCCGCACGAAAGCGAGGCTGTCAAACGGCGTCAGGTACACCTCCTTGTTGCGGTGGTAGAGTGCGTGCTTGGGTGAGGTGTAAGCGATTTCCGTCAAACCGAAGGTGGCCATCAGGAAGGCGTAGCCTTTGAGCAGGGGCTCACTTACCAATTCGAACACATTGTGCTCACTGACCCTCACGGCCGGTGACCATTGATTTTTGTCCGTCGTGGCATGAGCCTCCAGACCCACCGTCCGCTCGCCGAACAGGGTGGGCAGATCCTCTCGCAGCGCGTGATAGCTGCGCATGTTGTCCCAGGAAATCCACTTCTCGACCGGCAGCTTGCCGAAGAACGAAGCGAGGTTCTTTATGGCGCGAGGGTTGTACTCGCACCAGCGGTTGCGACTCAAGGGTAAGTGGCTGAGGAGTTCCTCGTGCAGGAAGGAAGCGTTGGCCAGAACCTTCTCGATCAGCTCACGCATGGGCGCGGCGCTATCCCCCTGGGCCAGCAGTCTTTCTCGTTCTTTCTCGCTTGTAAACTCCATCCCACCGACGAGCAATCGGGTGCGCAGCATGCCCAGATCGGGATTATCGGAGTTCGGGAAGAACTCCGGGCCGCCCGTCATTTGGCGGAGAGCCTTGAGCGAGGGCATGGCCACACGCTCTGATTTGGTGTATTTGAGGTGTCCCTGCGCGATGTACTCGGCGACGAGCCGCATGTCCGCGAACACCTTTTCGGCACAACAATAGCGGAGCCGGTCCCCGGTGGGCAGGGTTTCCACGGGCACCAATTCGTAGCCCGCCGGTGGTGGCACCAACGCCTTAAACACCTTGCGTACGGCGTCCGGCAGAACAAGGCAGTAATCCTCCTTCTTTGGCTTTTCCCTGTCCGAGTAGTAGTTCCAGTAGTTTTCCCCGGTTCTCAGCACCATGACCAAACTGTTTTCCGGTGGAAGCAGGAACGGCTCGTAGTAGAGCCGCCGCGTATCGGGATTTACCCTGGCGATCTGCAGGCGTAGCCTCTTCTCGAGCGCCGCAAGGTTCACTTCGCCTTCCCAGGTGAGGGCCGCCAGAACCTCGCGAGTCGCCTGGGGCAGTGACTCGAAAAACCGGCGCCCCATCGTCTGATCTCTTAGAATCGCCAGCAACAGGGAAATCAAGTAAGCCTTTTTGGGTGCCTTCTCCGCCCCCGTGCGCGCTGGGAATTCCGGCTGCGGGAGGGCGCCGGGGTAAGCCTCCGCCAAAGCGCGCAGGCTCGCCTCGTAGAGCCACTTGAGCGTCGTTGCTGAATACAGTTTGAGCAGCACCTCCTCAATGGGCGCACTCCTCAACTTCTGGATCTCGTGGAACATCGCCATGGTGAATCCTATGCTAAAATGTCATCCACATCGGCTTCCGTGAGGGACTTCAGCCCTGCCCCATCGCTGGAGATGACCGCATCGAATAGCTGGCGTTTGCGCTCCTGCAGTTGGAGGATCTTCTCCTCGACCGAATCGCGCACGATGAGCCGGTAGGTGAAGACGGTACGATCCTGCCCAATGCGATGCGTGCGATCGACTGCCTGGGCTTCCGCGGCAACGTTCCACCACGGATCGAATATGAACACGGTGTCTGCCGCCGTAAGGTTCAGTCCCAGGCCGCCGGTTTTCAACGTCATAACGAATACCTTCACGTCCTCTCGGGTTTGGAACTGACGGACAAGCACCTCGCGGTTGGCCGTAGCGCCGGTCATGGTGAGGTGGCCGATGCCCCGCTGATCGAGGTCGGCGGCCAGCAACTCGACCGCCGCCAGGAAGTTAGTGAAGACCAGGACTTTGTGCCCGTTGAGCACGGCATCCTGCACACTCTCAATCAGCATTTCACGCTTGGGCGAGGCAATCGCGCCTTCGCTTTTCTCTTCCGGGATTGTGGCTATCTGGCGAAGTTCCAACAACGCCTCGAGGATGAAGAAACGGCTGGCGTGGATGCCTTCGTCGGCGATGCGCCGCTTGATGGTGTCGTAGTAAAACTTGCGGCGGGAGTCGTACAGCCGCCGTTGCTCGGCACTCATCTCCACATAGAGCGTTTGCTCGACCTTGTCGGGAAGTTCCTTGAGCACATCGCGCTTCAGCCGCCTCAAGATGAACGGATAGATCTTCCGCCGCAGTTCCCGCGCGGCCTCCTTATCATCATGCTGATGGATCGGGACGGCATAGTTGCGGTTAAACTCCGCCTCGGACCCGAACATGGCGGGATTGAGGAAGCGGAAGAGCGAGTAGAGTTCGCCCAGGTGATTTTCAATCGGGGTGCCGCTGAGAGCCAGGCGGCGGCGTGCCTGGAGCATCAGCACGGCCTTCGAGGTCTGAGTGTCGCTGTTCTTGATTGCCTGGGACTCGTCCAGGATCACGTAGTAGAACTGGCGCTTGATAAACTCTTCAATGCTGCCACGCAGTGTGCCATAGGTAGTCAACACTAGATGGCCCTTCATCGCCGCGTCCAGGTCGCGGCTCGCGCCATGGTAAATGCTGCACCGCAGGACTGGGCAAAACCGTTCTACCTCGCGCTGCCAATTGAAAAGCAGGCTCCGGGGCATGACGAGCAGCGACGGCGTCGTCTCTGCGGGGTACAGACGTGCCAGCAACGCGATGGTTTGCACGGTCTTGCCCAGTCCCATATCGTCCGCCAGACATCCGCCCAGGCCATGGGTGTGGAGATAGTCGAGCCACTTCAGTCCGTCCATTTGATAGGATCGCAGGCTCCCGGTAATCGGAGGCGTCGGCAGCGCCTTGCCCACCAGGGAGTTGAAGCCGAGAAAGAGCTGCCGCGCCTTCGAGAACTGCGCGTCGGCGGTGTTTCTCTCGATAAGTTCTTCGATTAGAGGAAGGTCAAAGAACGATACCCGCACGCCGGCCTCATGCTTTCGGAATAACCGGGTCAGTTTCGCCAGGTAATCGGCATTGATCACGGCCTGGGTGCCGTCGCTCAAGGTGACATAGGAATTCTTGCGGTGTTGCGCCAGCACATCCATCAAGGAAAACTCCTGACCATCGATCTCCAGATCGGCCGCGCCGTCCAGGAAATCGATCCCAAACCCGAGCCGCAGCTTCAGTTTGGGGGTCACCGGCTTGATCCGATAGGCCTGCAGTCGCTCCGCCCCCAGCAACAGATAGCGCCGAGCCAGCTCGCCCAATTCTCGCCCCAAGAAAAGTCCGGCTAATTCCTTCCCCAGGATGAATCCTTGTTCGTCGGAATAAAGCATTGTGTCCGCGCTTTCCCCGAGCTCTTTATGATAGCGACTCAATGTCCGCGCCAACTCCGCTCGTGCTTCCGCCAGGGAGGGATAAACGACTTCGCGGACGACAATCGTCTTTTCGGCTTCATTGGTGAGCGCCACCCGAGGGATGTCATACTTCCTCGCGAAATCCGGGGGAAAACCGGGCAAGGTGTGGATCAGGTCGAAGTGCAGATCGCCTGATTCGTCCACGTTTTGGAATAGCAGCGAGGGCCGGGCTTGCAACGGATCGCCAGTTGTCGTGGCATAACCTTCGTAACGCACCGCCACGCCCGTGAAGTGCGAAAAGAACAGGGACAGGCAGCGTTCCAGCATCCCCTCCGGGAAGGAACTGGCGAACAGAGGCAGGCGGCGGAAGTTCTCGCCCAACGGCGCCGTTTCATAGATCTGATGTCCGGCCAGGACGTGGGTTTCATTGATCAGCCGGAACTCGTCGGCCTGGGCCAGGACTTCTCCGTCGCGAACCAGCAACAACCGGCCGGCAAGCCACGGTGGATTCTTGGAGCGATCAGCGATGAGGTCGAGCACGATCCCTACCGTTTCGGTAGCGAAGGTGAGTGGTTGCAGGTCCTCACCAATGACCGTGGGGCAATTGCGCAGGGGCCAGAGCAGGTGCTCATGGTCGTGCAAGTAGAGCCGCTCTGAGTTGGTCTCCCATCCCACCAGGTCTTCTTGCCGGCGCCGGATCTGGGCTATTGCCTTGAGCAGATCGCGCAAAGCGCCCTGGGACGCACGGTGGCCAACGTCGCGAGGCCGGCCCTTGCTCTGCGTGACTTGCAGATAAGCGCCGTTCTCATCAAAGGACAATTGCACGGCCACATCGCCGTCAGCGGTTTCTCCAGCATGCGCCCGGTCGTCCGCACGCCGCAGCGCCACAAACAGAGGAGGCTCCTGTGCGGGTGGGATTTCAGGCGGCATGGCGAAGCCTTGGGAAGGGTCCGATCATAGGGCAAATAAAGCCTCGCGGCTCATCCTGTATCATTCGTCGAATATACCAGGACACCCTTGGCGCAGAAAGGCGAATAAAGGCCCCAATTCGGAGCGCAGCGCCACCTCCAGGCGCTTTGGGGAGCCAAGGGCGTGGGGAAAGGACCCCTGTTGGCTTTCTTAGGTCACAAATCGCTCTCAGGGCATTGTGGAGACGAGGCGGCCTGGGCGGCTGGGCGCCCAAGCGCTTGTCAGGCCGTAAAGAGGCGGTCCAACTCCACCGTAAAGCTGGGAACCACCGTACTGTTCAGCGAGCCGCCGGGGCCGTGGAGCGCGCGCTCAGCAAACCGCTCGCCCTGCGGCTGGCGGTGGACTTCGATCTGTTTCTCCGGTGCCAGCACCAGCCAGCATTCCTTCACCCCGGCGACGGCGTAGGCGCGGAGTTTCGAGCGGTCTTAGTCGTGGCTGCTCACACAGACTTCAATGACGAGTTCGGCGGTCGTCGGGTGAGCTTGGCGGTAATCTTCACGCCGTCCCCGCACTACTACCAAGTCTGGTTCAGGTTCCGAATCCCCGATGGTCAGTGGCTCCTCGCCGCGCACGTGACAGCCGGCGGGCACGGCCCCGCGCAGGATGTCTTCCAGGAATTCTGAGAGGAAGGAATGCAAAGGGGACTTGGACATCTTGTGAAAGATTTGGCCGTAGAGCAGTTCGGTCTTCTCGGGAATGAGGCCCAAGTCGCCCAGCGCATGATAGGCTTTGACGCCGAGCGGCCAGATTTGCGGACTATTGGCGACTGGTTTGGGTGCTTCAATGACCGTCATGGGAAAAAAGTAAGCCTTGGTGGCGTTGCCGCGCAAGTTGATTTGCCGGTGGTGAACTCGCCGTTTGTCCCGCAGGTCAATCGAGGCGGAACTGGCTGCTACTTCCACAATCAACGATCGAGCCGGGGAAGCGGAGCGGTCAGCCCAGTATTCGCGGCATGAGGATGACCGTCCAGGATGTCCTTCAGTATCAAGGTTCCTCGGGGTCGCCAAAGCCATCGTCGGTGGGCAGGACAGGTTCGCCATTCATGTTGTTCATGACGATTTTGAACTGATCGATCAGGAAGAGCGGCTTGGTGGCTTCCTTCGCCAACGCGTCGAGTCGCTGTTGCATCGCGACCACTTTGTCGGGATGGGCCGCGGCGAGGTTGTTCTGCTCGGACGGATCTTTCGCGAGGTCATAGAGATCAACGCTGGAGGGAAGCATGTTGCGCCAGATGATCTTCCAGTCGCCCTGTCGCAGTGCCGCGCGGAAGGGCTCGAGGTTGTAAACGAACTCGGAGCGCGGCGAGGGTTTGCCTTCGGCGATGGTGTCCCAGACGTTCATGCCGTCGAGCGGTTTGCATTTGGCGATAGACGCACCCGCCAGGGCGGCCAGGGTCGGATAAACGTCCACGGCGTGGATCAGTCCGTCCACGGTCTGAGCCTTGATGTGGCCGGGCCAGTTGGCGAGAGCGCAGACACGCGTCGCACCCTCGAAGAGCGTACCTTTGCCGTCGCGATACGAGCCGTTGTCGCAGGGAATCTTAATCTTCGACATGTCCGCCATGACGCCCGCAAACATCGCGTTCTTCGTGCCGCCGTTGTCGCTGTGGAAGAGGATGAGCGTGCTGTCGCGCATTCCCTTCTTGTCGAGCGCGGCAACCACGCGGCCGATTTCGTCGTCCAAGCAGGTAACCATGCCGGCATAGATTCGGCGGGTCGGGTCCTGGATGCGCTGGTAGCGGTCGATGTATGCTTGCGGCGCCTGGTAGGGCGTGTGCGGGGCGTTGAAGGCGAGGTAGAGATAAAGCGGCCTGGCAGTGTCCTGCTCCTCGATGAGTCGGACGGCGTCGTTGCCGAGGAGCCGGGTCGTATAGCCTTTCTCGCGAACCGGCTTGTTGTCGCGATACCAGTCGAGAACGTGATGCTCTTCGTGCGTGAAGTAATCCAACTCACCGATCATCGCGCCATACTGGTAGTCGAAGCCGCGCTGTCTGGGCCACCACTTCTTATCGGCGTGTCCGAGGTGCCACTTCCCGATGATCGCGGTTTGGTAGCCGGCCTCCTTGAGGCATTGGGGCATGAGCCATTCGGTGGTATCCAGGCCGTAGGCGGAGACGGAGGGGATGACGGCAGTTTGCAGACCGTAGCGGAACGGATAACGACCCGTCATCAAGGCCGCACGTGTTGGCGTGCACATGGGCTGCACGTAGAACTGGGTGAGCTGGGCGCCTTCCGCGGCGAGTTTGTCGAGGTGCGGCGTCTTGATGTCCGTGCATCCGTTAAAGCCGACATCCTTCCAACCGAGGTCGTCGGCGACGATGTGGATGATATTGGGTTTCTCTGCCCCTTGGGCGGCTGCGCAGGCCAGGGCGGCTCCGAATAGACATATGATCCAGATTTGTTTCATTCAGTTGTCTCCATTTAGTGAAGTGGAACGTAACTTCTTCCCGGTGGCACTTGGCACAAAGCCTGTTCTTCGCGGCTGACCATTGATCGATAGGGCAATATGACTTGATAACGCTATACTAGCGTGCTTGCAAGTCATAGGTTCTTGGGCCAATATCGGGGGAGCCAACTGATTCATTGTGCCCCTGCGTCGCACGTCGCGTGAGCCGACTATAAGCTCTTTACCAGCCGCCAATTACCAGCCGCCAATTTGAACTGAGGACGATTGAGCAGGCTGGCTATTTTGAACCAAGCGCGGAGTCGTGTTTCTAAGGCAGGTACAAGCAGAAAACCTTGATTAGGCGCTTTAAGGACGGTTTTGCTTCCTTCCGAAGAATCGTGGCATTGCAGATGCTGGGCACGCGCAATGCGTGCTTATGTACATATTTAGCTCATGTGGTGACACTCGCATGGCCCACACGGGTGAAGGAGTTTCTGAATGACCATCTCCGCTGCTTCTCAATCTCCGTTCTTGACCTATTTGCAGGATCTGCACCGAGAAATATCCGAAAATCGGGAGGGTGCAGTTGCGACGTACATCCCGGAGCTCGCCCGCGCCGATCCAAATTGGTTCGGTATTTGCGTGGTTACCACGGACGGGAGCGTTTACGAGGCCGGGGATTCCAGCCAACCCTTCACGATTCAGTCCATTTCGAAACCATTCGTGTACGGGATGGCGCTGGAGGACAACTCCCGCCAGGAAGTTCTCGCAAAGATCGGTGTCGAACCGACCGGAGACGCCTTCAACGCGATCAGTCTGGAGCAGGGAACCGGCCGTCCGCGAAATCCAATGATCAACGCGGGGGCGATTGCGGCCGCAGGCATGATCGCCGGGAAGAATCACGAGGTCCGTCTGCGCCGCGTGCTCGAATCGTTATCACTGTGCGCGGGTCGAGAACTTACGATTGATGAGCGCGTATACCGGTCGGAATCCGAGACGGGACACCGAAACCGGGCCATTGGTCATATGTTGCGCAATTTCAACATTCTCACGGAGCCGCCCGAACCGATCGTGGACCTCTATTTCAAGCAGTGTTCAGTTTCCGTAAATTGCCGTGATCTTGGGGTGATGGCGGCGACCCTTGCCAACCGAGGGGTCAACCCGATCACCGGCAGGCAGGCAATCCGGGGCGAATATGTGGAAAGCGTTATCAGTGTGATGGCCTCTTGCGGCATGTACGACTATGCCGGGGAGTGGCTCTACCGGATAGGCATGCCGGCCAAAAGCGGTGTGGCGGGCGGTGTGATTGCGTTGCTCCCAGGGCATCTGGGGATCGGGGTCTTCTCCCCCCTCCTGGACGCGCGCGGAAACAGCGTTCGCGGCATTCAGGTGTGCGATTCGCTTTCCAGGGCTTTGGATCTCCACGTGTTTAATCTCTCCACTAACGCCAGGTCCGTGATCCGGCTTCGATTCAACGGCTCCCAAGCGAATTCCAGCCGCTTGCGCTTTGCGGCGGAGGCTGGCCTGCTGCGCAATTCCGGTGAGGCAATCCAGTTGTTCCAGCTTCAAGGAAACCTGGTGTTCTCCACCTGCGAAGTGCTCCTGCGGCGCGTCTTGGATTCCCTCGAGGCTTTGCAGTACCTCATCCTGGACCTCAAGCACGTTTTGGCCATTGACGAAAGCACGTGCCGACTGTTGTTTCAATTGAGAAACCGATTGGCGGCGGAAAACCGCTCCATGGTATTCTCGCGCGCCGGACATCTGCCCTCGCTCCGCCGCTACCTGAAAGCAAAACTCGGAGCTCAGTTCGAGACCGCGTACCGAGCCTTTGACGACAACGACACGGCGCTCGAGTGGTGCGAGGACATGTGGTTGCAGCCTCAATCCGCCGGTTCAGCCTGCGCTGGGGCCGTACCAATCGAGTCTTATGAGCTGTTCCGAGATCTCAAACCGGAGGAAATCAAGGTGGTTGCGAGTTTGCTCGAACACCGGTCATATCGCCAAGGCGAGGTCATCGTGGAGATAGGTGCAGAGGCGAGGGAGATCTTCCTCATCCATCGAGGATCCGCGACAATCACCATTCCACTCGGCAACGGCGCCCAGCGCCGGCTGGGGGTATTTTCCGCCGGGATGGCTTTCGGCGAGGTCGCAATGTTGGACGGGGCTCCGCGCTCGGCCGTTGTCAAAGCCGACACGGATCTCGAATGTGACCTGCTCAAGCACGACGACTTTGAAGCGCTGGAAAGACACCACGCCCGTATCAAAGCCGCCCTTCTCCGGAACATGGCCCTCGGCCTCGCACGCCTCTTGCGAAAGGCCACCAGGGAAGTGGGCGTCTTCGACTACTGATCGAAGCCTCGCCGAGCGCTAAGATCTGGTTTACTTGACAATCATGCCTTAATGGTAGAAGAGTAGCCCTTATTGTTGAACACATTAACATGCCTTGTCTGCGTGGAATCGACCAAATGGGCCGATCACACTGCAAGGCGAGCCAAGACGACGAATAATCAGCAGCTAATGAACAAAAGAAACCACATCATGAACTTCACAAGTAAATTAGGTAATAAAGGCCTTGCGGCTGCAAGCATGGTCTTAGTGTGCTGGGCTCAATCGAGCCACGCCGGCTATAAGTCCGCGCTGTCGCCCGCCGGGGTCGGACAAGTGCAAGCGAGTCTTGCGTATACCAGTACCAACCAGGCGGTCACACCCAATAATTTCACACGCCCGTCTGCCGGCGTTACTCCGACAGGGACCTGGACTGCTAGGACGGACCAACCCCTGGGAACCCCGACCGTTTGCACTTCAACGGTCAGCACGGTTTACCTAACGGGAGGGTATAAGGCCGTCGCTCGGTCCTATGTCGTGACCGGCGTCACCGCAGATAACCCTGAACTAGGACAAAAACTTGCGGACGAAAGATTTGCTCTTGTCCCCAGTTACTGCGGCGCGTATTACGAAATTGCCAGCGGAGACGAGATCATCGATGGAAAGCGTTATCTGGTTGTCCTCGGAAACGCGACCGCGGGGACGGCGGCATGGTTCCGTGGTTATTACTACAACGGCACGCCCTCGAGCAGGGAGGACCTGATCGCCAACGGCACGAAACTCTACGAAACGCTGGTGAAGGGACCTTTCGATTTTGGTGACATCAATTCTCCCGACCGCTGCAAGGCTATGAAGGTGCCGATCGAGTACGACGGTCCAAGCCTCTACCTTGTCTCCGACGGTATCGCCGAGAGTCAGACGGATCTGCAGTTTGTGAATCCCCCCGCTTCAGTGACGTTTGGGTGCTCGGGGCCAGTGACGTACCCGCTTCTACAGACAACGGGGGGCTGCGGGAATGTAAACGTGACCTACAATCCGCCCGCGAACACGCTTCCGCCTGGTGCTTCGCTGGTGACCGCAACCGCAATCGATGCGTCTGGGAATGTGGCCACCTGGCAATTCACCGCGCTCCGCCCATACGTGCAATTCAGTGGTTTTTACTCACCGATCAACGGGAGCGGCGGGTCATGCACTGTACCTATCAGATGTATTAACGCCGGTAACAAGATTCCGATTAAGTTCGATACGAAGTTGTGTGGTCTTTGTTACCAGTCGCTCGTGCCGCCGACCGTGACGATCACGCGGCTCACCCTGACCAATCCTTCCAACCCATGTGAAGTGGTCCCGACGACGATCGACCATAGCTATTTCCAATGGGTCGCTAACCAGTGGCATTTCAATTGGAATACCCTCGCTACCGACAAGGGCAGGTATCGCATCGAGGTGGTACTGGGTGATGGCGGGGTCAACCCCTATGCCATCGTGGAACTCAGGTGATTCGCGCTCTCGTGGCCAAAATCCGCGAACTTGAGTTTAGGACCCAACAGCATGGGACCCGGCTCGAATTGAAGCGTTTGGCACTAAGTGGGCTATGGATCCTCTCGGCTTTCGTCACGACCCAAGCGCAAGTGGTCTTGGACGGGAGTTTCGGAACTTCCGGGGCCCTGACTGGTCCAAACTATAATATCGCCGCGGCTGCTGGATTGATGCGTGGGAACAACCTATTCCACAGTTTCTCGCAATTCGATCTGAGGGCGGGAGATGTGGCAACCTTCAGCGGACCGGCGAATATTCAGAACATTCTCGGCCGGGTAACCGGCGGAAATCCGTCTTCTATTGATGGCACGATTCGCTCCGGGATAGCCGGGGCGAATTTTTACTTCATCAACCCGAGTGGCGTGATCTTCGGGCCGAATGCATCGGTTGATGTCAGTGGGGCCTTTGCGGTGAGCACCGCCAACTACTTGAAATTAGCGGACGGCGCCCGGTTCATGGCGGCTTTGGGGGCCGACGACTCCACGCTGAGTTCGGCGCCGGTGTCCGCCTTTGGTTTCCTTGAGGGTGCAAACGGTGGTGTGGAGGTGCGCGGATCGCTGCGCTCGTCGCCGGGCACTCCCCTGACGGTCATTGGCACGACGGTGACGGTCCGGGACGGGGCAAGTCTGGAAGCGCTTGGAAGCCAAATCAACCTTACTGGTGTAAGCGCGGCGGGAGAAGTCGCGCCGTCCATTCCCGGTTCGATTAAAGGCGATCTGGCCCCTGCCGGAGCCGCTAGCCCCCCCGGATCGGTTGTGATTCGCGGTGGAAGACTAGTGATCGAAAACGCCCGGGTGGACGTAAGCAACACGGGGGGAGATCTCGTATTGGCGCTGAGCGACAGCGTGGAGGTGCTGAACGGCGGTCAACTCACAACCGGGGCCTCGGGAGCAACCAGAGGCGGCAACATCATCATCGAGGCACCCAAGATAGCCATTGACGGCCAAAATGGACCCTTGCCGACGCGCATCGCTGCCGAAACCGGAAGCGATGACGCTGCCGGGATGGGCGGCAACGTGATAATCCGGTCAGGATCTTTGGACTTGGAACACGGCGCCGAGATTTCGGTCTCCACATTCGGAGCCGCGGATGCGGGCCGGATCGACATTACCACCGGTGCGATGCGCGTGCTTGGATCGGATACCTTCAATTTCCTCACGCAGATAAGCGCGAATGCAGCCCCGGTGAGCGGCACTGCTTCCGGAGCCGGAGGCCAGATCGTAATCCGGGCTGATTCACTCGAGCTCGGGCAATACGCCACGGTTTCCGCCAGCTCATTGGGAGATGCGAATGCCGGTTCGATCGACCTCACGGCCCATTCAATTTCGATCAAGGACAGCTCGGTGACCACGTATTCCTCCGGCGCGGGCAACGGGGGAGACATTCGCGTGGCAAGCGACGAGTTGACCCTGGACGGGATGTTCGGGTCGATTACGGCCCTTGCGCTCGGAGTCAACAGCCAGTCGCCGGCCGGCCATGGCGGCAATATCGACATCAGAACAAGCTCGCTTCTGATGATAAACGACGCGGCCATTTCTGCCAGCACCTACGGGGACGGGAATGCCGGCAATATCCAGATACACGCTGCCTCGGTCGATCTGGAGACGGGGCACCCTCAGCCCGGGATCATTCCTGGAATTTCGTCCACGAGCAGCCTGTCTTTCGACGGCACTCCAAATGCCGGCAACGGCGGTAACATTTCCATAAATGCGGATTCGTTGTCGATTCTCAATGGCATGATGATTTCTGTGGAAACATCGACACTTGGACGCGGCGGCAACATCGACATACAAACGGGTTCGCTGCGTGTGATGACTGACTCAGCCATTTCTGCCAGCACTTACGGCAATGGGAATGCCGGCAATATTTTGATCAACGCTGATTCGGTCGTTCTCGACACCGGCCGCCCCCATGCCGGGATCATTCCTGGAATTTCCTCGTCCAGCAACGTCTCCTTGGATGGCAGTGCCAACACCGGCAAGGGCGGAGATGTTTTTCTCAATGCAGGCTCACTATCGATGCTCAATGGCATGATTATCTCTGCGGGGACAGCGACGCCTGGAGCCGGTGGCAGCATCTATATCACAGCAGATTCAGTCTCTATAAACAACGGGGCCTCTATTCGGTCCAGTTCGGAAGCCTCCGGACGGGCAGGCACCATTACGCTGGAATCCTCCGGTGGGGTGATGCTTTCGGGGGGTGCTTCGATCAGTACCGCCGCCCTCCAAAGCAGCGCCGGGGACATCAACGTGGTCTCAGATTTGGAAGTGCGAGTGGTGGACAGCGCGGTCATCGCGCGTGCGGGCCCCGGCGGAGGCGGCAACATCACGATCCAGGCGCCCCAACTGATCTATCTCTTGCGTGGATCGCTTGATACCCAGGCGGTGGGCGACGGCGGTAATCTCACCGTTCAAACATCGATGTTTGTCGTGAACGGCAGCGATCTGATTTCAAAATCGTCCAGCGCCAACGGCGGGAACATCTCAATCCTATCGGATTATTTCCTGCAATCCGGGACGATTATCGATGCGTCGGCGCCTTTCGGCCTGGCCGGAGCGGTCAAGGTCACCGCGCCGGATTTGGACCTCAGCGGCAGCCTGATCGCGTTGCCAGGCAGTCTGCTGGATGCAGAATCGCAAATGCGCCCGGACTGTGCCGTGCGAACGTCGGGCGATATCAGCAGCTTCGTGATTCTCGGCCGGGGCGGCCTGCCTCTCGAACCGGGTGGTTTCATACCCAGTCAGGCGCCTTCCTCCCGGGATGAAAAGGAATAGTCTCCAAGGCTGCTCAAGCCATTTCCTTGGCCTCTTCTTCCCGCTCCTGGCTCTGGCAGTGGTTCCGGGATGGCTGACAGCCCAGGTGCTCCCGCCGCCACCTCCAGCCTCCGGCCCGGCGAGCCAACTGGCTGGCGGAGCCCGGCTGTTCGTGAGCGGATTCCGTTTCGAAGGCAACCGGGCGTTTTCCAGCGACGAACTGGCCCGGTTGACTGAGCCGTTCACTCATCGCGAACTTGGAGCGGAAGAACTGGAACAAGTCCGGCGCTCAATCACCGTCCACTATGTTCGTGGAGGATTTGTGAACTCCGGAGCCATCCTTCCGGACCAGAATCCTACCAATGGCGTCGTACTTATTCGGATCATCGAAGGCAAGTTAACGAAGATTGACGTGCATGGTAACAAGTGGCTTACGGACGGATACATTCGTTCTCACCTGGAACGCTGGTCCGAGCCGCCCCTCAACCTGCCGGAACTGCAGGAGGGCATGCAACTTCTCAGGCAGAATCCTAACGTAAAGCAAATCAATGCCGAACTGAAACCAGGTTCCGGTCCCGGCCAAGGCCTGCTCGACGTCCGTGTGGAAGATCAGCAACCCTTCAGGCTGGGGATGCAGTTCGACAACCAGCGGCCGCCCAGTGTGGGGGCCTTAGAGATCTCTGTACTGGCGGCCGACCTAAACCTTACCGGCCACAGCGACCCTCTTCAGTTCCGTTACGGCATCGCTAATTCCGGCCCCGGCGGATTGGAGTTCTCTGGTATCGACAATTTGGAAGCTAGTTATGAGCTGCCGTTAACGCGGTATGGCACCACCCTCGGCGTGCACGGCAGCCGGCTTAACACGAGCATTATCGAGGATCCTCTGCTGTCTCTCGACATTACGAGTCTCACTGAGAGTGTCGGAGTCGGCCTTCGCCAGCCACTTTATCAGCGCCCCAGTCAGGAAATGGCGGTATCGATGAGCTTCGACCACAGAGAGAATCAGACCTGGCTGCTGGGCCAGCCTTTCGATATTTCTCCAGGCGCGGTGGATGGAGAGATGGCCGTCTCGGTCCTGCGATTGACTCAGGAATGGTTGCACCGCGGTCCCAGCCATGTGCTGGCTTTGCGGTCCACCTTTAATATCGGCTTGGACGTGTGGGGCGCTACGAATGACGGCATTGCGGGCGATCCGAATGCAACTTATGTCTCCTGGCTCGGACAGGCTCAGTATATCCGGCGACTTTTCAACACGCAGAATGAGTTGGTGCTGCGCTTGAGCGGCCAGTGGACCCCCGACCCTTTGCTGGCTCTCGAACAAATCAGCGTGGGCGGTTACGGAACAGTGCGGGGCTACCTCGAGAATCAACTGGTGCGGGATCAGGGGATCATTTCCTCAGTTGAGTTCCGGCTTCCGGTGCTGTTCGACAAATCAGGGGCTGGGATGCTTTACCTGGCGCCCTTTTTCGATTTCGGGGGGGCGTGGAACCACAATGGGTCACCAAGTCCGACCACTATTTCCAGCAGTGGATTGGGATTACAGTTCACACTGAGCCGGCGTCTCTCAGCGGAAATCTACTGGGGGTATCGCTTCCAGAATATCGATGTTCCCGACAAAGCCGGCCTCCAAGGGAATGGCATTGGCTTCAAGCTCAATATTGCGGCGTTCTGATCTGTCCCAGTCTTGAACACCCTGCATTACAACCTCGCGAGGTCGGCCGGGAATGGCTGCAAACGCTGTTTCGAGAGGTGCCTAATCCACAGCGGTTGGAGTTGGCCGCCCCAGCGTTCAATTCGCCGCAATCGGAGACGTGACAGCCCCTTTCAAGCCTCCCTGGCGGAGCAGGTCGGTCCGGGCTTCTTGCAGCGCTTTGTTACCGGGATCGGCATCAATGCGGTCTGTGAGGGCGGACAGGGCGTCATACCAGACGCCCGCTTCAGCGTAAACCCCGGCCAGAGAGTCCGGAGTCGCCGCGGTCGCCCTCTTCTTCAGATCATCGGAAGGCTCGATGCGTTTGATCATTCCGCTCGCCACCAGGTCGCTCGATCGGTTGTCGGGATCCGTGATCAAGGCTACCACCCATTGGTACTCCACACCGGGGGAAAGTTTCACGCCGTGGTCCGACAGCCGCAGCCGTTGAATGCCGGCGGTCACCGAGTGTTCAGCGGCAATCCGGAGCAACGGTTTGACCTTGTTTTCCTGCAGGAGCGTCAGTTCGAACTTCGCTTCGGAGGGTTTGGATTGGTACCAGAACAACGAGGGTTGCTCCTGGGTCGTCAGCCCGACGTCCTCCGGCGCGAGCACGTCCAGAGTAATCGTGCTGTCGCCGCTGCCGCGCGATCCTCCGGTGAGGCGGACGGTGGGGGCGCCCGTCGAAGGGCGAGTAAATTTCACCTTGGCCGGGGGATTGGTGGACGTTTGCGCCAGCGATCGATCCCCTGGTGCCAGGCAGGCCAGGACCGTCGCGATGCTCGCCAACACTTTACGAGGCAGCATGCGGCTGGCATTAAGGCTGGATCGAGAGTAGAGAATTACCATAGGGCTCATTAGGCCTACCATGCATTATTTCTCACTTATTTGCAACATTAAGGTGTCTTGCGATATGAATTGCGGCGACCCGAACGATAACCGGGTGATGAACCAGACAGCCTCCCCGGGGTTTGCCGCTCCGGCGGCTGCCTGGCTTTGCGTGCTGCTGGTCGTCGCAATGAGCGGGCTCTCCCGGGCGGCGCCACTGGACCCTGCGCTGCTCTTGAAGGAAGGGCGACGAGCGTTCGACCAGGGGAACTTCAGCCGGGCCGCCGAACAATGGGAAAAAGCGCTGCATTTGTCCCGCGATCGGGGCGATGCCTCGGCCGAGGTACAGGCTTCAGTCGCGCTTGCCGACGCGTACCAGTCCATCGGTCTCAGCCAGCGCTCGGTTCGGGTGCTGGAAGAGGCGCTGGCCCGCGCTCCTCTGACCAACGCTCAATCAAAGGTTGTCCTATTGAAAAGCAGGCTGGGGGCGGCGTTAACCACGAGCCGAGAATTGGAGCGGGCTGGGCTGCTCCTGAGTGAAGCCTTGGCTGGGGCAAAGGCAATTGGCGACGCCAAGCTCGAAGGACAAATCATGAACGATTTGGGAAATCTTCACTTGTGCCGGCAGGAATTCCCGGAGGCGTTGAGGTTGTACGAGGCCAGCGTTGCGGCGGCCCTCCAAACTGGCGACTCTTTGCTGGCGGCGCAGGCGCGGTGCAACGCGGCTTCCGCAGCCGCAGGGGCCGGGGAATACCCACGTGCCGACGAATTGAATACTCAAGCGCTCAAAGCCATAGCCCTCCTTGGCCTTTCCCACCCTAAGGCATTTCTGCTGCTCACCTCCGGGCAAATCGATCGTCAAATTAAAGTGACCTCGGACGGGGCCGCACGACGGCTGTTGCTGCGGTCCCATGATTCCTTTGAGCAAGCGCTGGAATTGGCCCATCAACTGCAGGATCTTTCCACCGAGACCCATGCGCTGAGTTACCTGGCCCAACTTTACGAGCAAGACGGCCAACTTGAAGCGGCCTTGGCTCTCACCCGGCGAGCTATCTTCTCGGCGCAACAGGCCCAGTTGGCGGCGGCCCTCTTCCGTTTGGAATGGCAGGAAGGGCGACTTCTTAAGGCGAAGGGTGAAAACAAGTCCGCTATCGAGGCCTATCGGCGAGCCGTTCAGACATTGCGGCCTATACGCAGTGACGTGTCGGTGGGGTATGGGAATGCCAGCCGTCCACAGAAGTTCCGCGAGGCCCAGGGACCGCTGTTTCTTGAATTGGCGGATTTGCTGTTACTCGAAGCCCAATCCGCCACTGTCCCCGAAACGGAGCAGTCGCTGCTGCGTGAGGCGCGCGACACGGTGGAGCAGCTCAAGAGCGTGGAATTAAACGATTACTTCTGCGATGATTGCGTAGATCTTCAGAGAGCCCAGACGAAGGATCTCGAGGCGGTCGACGGGCACACCGCGGTCATTTACCTGATCCCGCTGGCTGACCGCACCGAGATACTAGTGGGTTTGAAATCGAGCCTGAAGAGATTTGTCGCGGGGGTGGGAGCGCTGGAACTGAATACCACCGTCTCCCAGTTCCGGCGAAACCTGGAGACACGCACCACTTTTGCTTACCTGTCTCAGGCCCAGCAACTTTATGACTGGCTCGTCCGGCCTTTGCGGGTCTGGCTGGCCGAGCGTGGCATCGATACCCTGGTGATCGTCCCGGATGGGGCCTTGAGAACGATTCCTTTCGCGAGCTTGCACGATGGAAAGCGTTTTCTGATTCAGGACCTCGCCGTGGCGGTATCACCGGGGCTTTCATTGGTTGCGCCGCAACCGATGGGGCATAGAAAGCCGCGGGTGCTGCTGACTGGTCTCTCAGAGTCGGTCCAGGGCTTTCCGGCCCTGGAATTTGTTCCGGCCGAGATGCGGAGCCTGGAAGCGATGTATCCCGCCGATACCCTTCTTAATGGCAGCTTTACCCTCCATGGCCTGCAGCAGAAGCTCACCGAAGAACAGTACTCAATCGTCCACTTGGCGTCGCACGGCCAATTCGATCGGGACGTGAAGAAAACGTTCATATTAACCTATGACACGAAACTGACTTTGAACACGCTGGAAGCAATAATCCGGCCCAGCCAGTATCGTGGCCAGCCGGTGGAACTACTGGTGCTAAGTGCCTGTCAGACCGCAGCGGGTGATGATCGGGCTGCTCTTGGCTTGGCCGGAGTTGCCGTCAAAGCAGGCGCTCGTAGCGCCCTGGCTAGCCTCTGGTTCGTGAACGACCAATCCACCTCGGCGTTGATTTCCGAAGTCTATCAGGAACTCCGGCGATCCCCTTCGATTTCCAAGGCCCGCGCCCTGCAGACCGCGCAGGTCAAGTTACTCAGCGACCGCAGGTACCGCCATCCCTGCTACTGGTCGCCTTTCCTCATCATCGGCAACTGGCTCTAGGATGGGCGCGGCAATCGCAGCCTTCAAGCGCTTCGCGAAGTGGCAGTCTTCCCCGTGGGTGGCTGCCGCTCTCGTTGCGCTCGTGGCTTTTGCCTGCATTCTAACGCTGCGTTACCTCGGGTCGCTTCAATTCCTGGAGTTTCAATTCTACGATTTCTTCATTCGGCAGCAGTCCCGGGCTGCATCCAGCGAACCGCTCGTACTGGTCGAGATGGTGGAGTCGGACATCCAAAGCCCTTCGCTGGATTATCCCCTGCCTGACAGCAAGCTGGCGGAACTCCTGGACATTCTCGAGGCGGATAGGCCCGCCGTGATCGGCATGGACATCTGGCGGGATCTTCCAGTCCCCAAGAGTGGTATTGGGCTGCCTCAGTTGAACAAGACTCTTGAAACAAATGATAATATTATCGGGATTTTCACTTTTGACGGGATAAGTCCTCCCCCGGTGTTGAAATCCAATGCTCAGCGCGTTGCCTTTAATGACAACTTCCCCGTGGATGTCGAGGTCGCCTCGACCATCCCCAAAGTGCGCCGCAGCTTGCTCTTCGCAGACCGATTCCCAGGCGAATCCTACGACTCACTCCCTTTTCGCATCGCCCTTATGTACTTGGAGCGGAAAGAAATCGCTCCGGAAAACGATCCCCATGATCCGCGATCGTTTCGCCTGGGCAAAGCCCGGTTCCGCCGGTTTCAACCGAACGATGGAATGTACATCGGAGCGGATGCCAAGGGCTGGCAGATGTTGCTGGACTTCAAGTGCCCGCGGCAGTTTGTCCGGTTCTCGGTGCTCGACGCTTTGGAGGGACGAATCCCCCCGGGCGCTCTCCGTGACAAGATCGTGATTTTAGGCATCAATACACCGAGCGTTGAAGATGCGCGAGCAACTCCGATCGACCGCACGCACCGCGGCATTGAAGTGCAGGCGATGACGGTGAACCAGCTACTGCGGCATGCGCTGGAAGGCGATAGACCGCTCCGGATTTGGAATGATCGGATTGAAGACACCTGGATTCTGTTGTGGTGTCTGGCCGGGACGGCGATCGGCTACTACGTCCAAACGGCGTGGAGAATCGCTCTGGGCACTTCGGCGTGTCTCGCCGGCCTGCCGGGAATCGGTTGGATCGCGTTCGCGTTGGGGTGGTGGATTCCCGTTGTGGCGCCTGCCGTCGGCTTTGTGGGCGCCTCTGCCCTGGCTGTTTCGTATGCTTCCTCTCGCGAGCGGATGATGCGCTCCGTTCTAATGAATCTCTATTCCCGCCACGTCTCCAAGGAAATTGCGGAAGAGATCTGGGCCAACCGTGAGTCATTCCTTGAAGGCCAGAGGCCGCTTGCTCAGAAGCTCACTGTGACCGTTCTCTTCACGGACTTAAAAGGGTTTAGCACTTTATCCGAAAAAATGGAACCGGCACTCCTGTACAAGTGGCTCAACAGCTATCTTGGGGCAATGGCCCGAGTCATCCAGGCCCATGGAGGTGTGCTCAAACAATTCACCGGGGATGGGATCCTCGCCCTCTTCGGGGTGCCAGTGCCACATGTGACGCGCGAACAGCAGGCGGCCGATGCCAAGGCAGCGGTGACTTGTGCCCTGGAGATGGGCCGGCGGCTGCTTGGACTCGTGCGCGAATGGCAGCAGCAAGCGCTGCCGGCAGTCAGCATGCGTGCCGGAATCTACACCGGGGAGGTGGCGGCGGGAAGTGTGGGCAGCGACGAGAGATTCGAATACGCCGTTGTGGGCGACGTGGTCAATACCGCTGCACGGCTCGAAAGCTACGACAAATCCCTCGCGGATCCAGATCTGCAACCTCTGAGATGCCGAATTCTCGTCGGCGCGCCAACCCATGACCTCTTGGACTCGTCCTTCGAAACGAAGGAAATCGGGCTGCTGGAGGTTAAGGGCAAAGTCAACAAGGTCGCGGTATTCCACGTTCTGGGGGAACGCTGACCAAGGGGAGGTACGACGGGCCGAAGTTGCTCTCGGAGCTTCTACAGATTCGTTCCTATCTTCGCGTGTGAAAGCCACCCCGAGGCCACCTTCAAGCCATCCGGTAGCCAACCGGTAGGCACGCCGAGTGGAGGCGGGCAGTTACCTGCCCGCCCCCCTCTAAGAACCGTACTTGAAAGTTTCCCTTCATTCCGGCTCAAGCC
>Ga0118677_10000214_pt1 | contig 53336 bp, 34 predicted proteins | sample AliMusrvi5mmetaG_FD_86154 | JGI IMG/M metagenome (GOLD analysis project Ga0118677, IMG submission 86154) | reverse complement strand
CCATATTAAACCAGAACTGCTTGCCCTTTATACTGCTCCCTATATTGAGTTGCGAGAATGGGATTTTTATCTCCACACTCCAGTAATCGGCGCCTACATAAGCTACTGACTGCAATGTTTTATCAACGAAGTGGTTGGCAAAGCTGACCCAGATAGCGCCGCGGCTGTTGGTAACGAACTGCTTGAAAGATGCCTGCGACTTATCCTGGCAGAAAAAGAACTCAATGTGGTCATCTTCATACCAACCATTGAGGTAACTATTAGGATCAACGTTGATCTTGTCCGGCATCGGTTCATCACATTTGGCAACAATGTATAGATTATTAGCATACCAGCCCATCTTGAAAACAGTCTGACGCACCGGGGCAAAGCTGCCGCTTTGGAGACTCCTGAAACCAGTTGCAGCAGGTATATTTCCCCAGATGCTATTGTCCCATTTTCCATCCATCTCCGGAGCTTTTGCCAGAGGAAATACGGGATAACTGATTTCAGCAGCTTTCACCGCAGCTCCGGATAAGGCCAGTATCACCATTATGGATAATATCAGTTTCATTCGATTTGCTCCGTTTATTAACCCACAGCGGGCAGGCTGGAAGCCTGCATCACAATTCGATTCATTACTGTGAAAATACACTACGCGCCAGCTCAATGGTCTGGTTCATTTTGTACATAGTTTCCTCATAGGTTGCCAGGAGTTTTACTATAGCCTGGGTGTTGAGTGAGACTTTACGGTGTTTGGATACTTCAAGTATCTCTTCGAATTTTTGGCGTTGTTCATCCGGCGGGGAGCAGAGTGTGAAAGTGTTGATTACAGCCACTGCGAATGCGATATTCTTCGGGACGATCTCGTCCATTATCTGCATTATGTTCCACCAGCTCATGTCTACTGTGCTTATTTCAGGGAAGACTTCAAGCAAGTCTGCAAATATAGGATCAATGCGGCCGCAGGTGTGGAAGTGGGCAACTGGTCCCTCGTTGGCTACTATTTTACGGTAGGCTGGTATGATGAACTCCATGAATATGTCAGGTGAAATAAACGGAATGGCAACCCAGTCATCGGCAACACAGGGGCTTGCCGTCTGGTCCGTTGTGCCAAGGAAGGCTTCTCTTTCTTTGCGGTATCTGGACCTTTCATTCACGAAAAAGTCCAGAAACTCGTGCACTACTTCTGGCTGCTCTATGGTATCTGCCAGGAAGTTTTCATAACCTCTTAACTGCACATATATGTCTACCGGCCCTCTGTGAAACCCGGGGAAATCGACCGGGAAATAGTTGTCATATCTGGCTGCTGAAATCTCTTTTAGCTTCTTGTAACGCTCAATTAGAACCGGCATATCACCTGTCCGGTAGAAATCGAACGGCTTGATGATCGAAGGATCGGGATTCTGACTGATTGCATGAGGCTGGAACTCAGGAACTCCGATTTTGGTGTGATGTATTTCTGTCCCGAAGAGGGTTGTATCGAAATACATTCCGGTATCGGAGTATATTGTCCTGTCCAGATAGGAATCATCCAACGAATTGTCTGCCCAGAATATCCTCTCCCTGAGCTGCATTTCGAATGCAAGTTCGGGGTCAGCGAAGAAATCATTCATGTCGAACCCCATTAGTTCCGGCCAGCCTATGTTCTCCATGTAACTGGTAATCCATATCCTGTGCGAACCTAACTCAGCATCACGGGCATCGAGAATCTCCTGCTTACGCTGAACACGATTTTGAAACTCAACTCCCAGTTTGTCTATCGGTATAGTCAGAGCATCCCTATTCATTCATTACTCCTGGACTTCAAATACATTAGTAAAGTAATCTATTCCAATACACTACAGTTTATTTTGAAAAGTGTACGGTTTGCACCCGCCAATTCCCCCTTCTCCAAGGGGGAATTGCTGGTACCGTTTCCCAGCACTCGAAAATGTTATACACAATCATTGAGACAAACCTATCCCGTATGCCAGGGGCTGGTCTGGTAGAGGGTCTTCGCGCCAGTATTTGCCCTGGGTTGCTTTTAAGCCTGCCGGGAACTTGTTGGTTCCGCCCTGGTCCAGAAACATTCCCAGACTCAAAGCTCCCGGATTGCCTCCATCTGCATACCCGAAGGATGCACCACCTGACTTGTATTCATCATTGCCTGCCTGATCCCAGAAGATGCCTATACTGTTGATGCTGGTAGAGCCCAACGCCATACCAGGGCATTCATAATAGTCGTTGCCGGACAGATCATGCAGCCATCCGATGCTCTGATCGCGTCCGTGTCCCTGGCTCTGATTCATAGAGGCAACATACTTGTCGTTCCCACTCAAATCGCACAGAGCAGCTACAGCATAGTGCGCACTGGCTCCCTGGTTATACCAAACTCCCTGGTAGGAATCATTGCCGGACATATCAACCAGCATACCTAAAGAATACCAGTATGAAACACCCTGAGCAAACAGACCAGCTTTGTATGTATCATTGCCCTTGACATCGACTAAAATTCCCAATCCACCTGCAAGAGAATGCTGATCACCGGGATGTGCCCGTCTGCCGAACCCGCATCCCTGAGCCAGGCTGGTATTGTGATCTGCAGTCTGAGGAGATGGGTAATCGAGAGGTGTATCATAGGCCAGATAGTTATCATTACCTGCAAGATCTATTAGAGCTCCGCATCCCCTGGTCGAAGCATAACCCTGGGCTTTCTCAAAGCAGGTGTATTTGTCGTTACCTTTGAAGTCAGACAGCACACCGATCCCATACACCCCCAGCGCCTGCCCTGACTCGCGACATTCGTAGGTATCGTCCCCATTGCAGTCCATTAACATCGAGACTCCGAATATACCAGACGCCAGACCATCATTGACTATCTTGTAGGTATCGTTACCGCTACTATCTAATAAGTATGAATAACCCAGCACCGCGGCGCAGATTGCCCCCTGTTCGGTGCTCTGATACTTATCATTTCCTGCAAGATCGATTACAACAGATACAGGAACAGTATAATTCGCTGAAGCAGCGGTCATGTATGCATCATTCCCTCCGGTGTCTATAACAAGCAGATACTGTCCCGGGGTGTAAGTGTCGTTCTTCTTGCCGTTAAGCACAATCCTGCCTACCAGGGTTTCCCATGAGAACGAGAAATCTGTTTTCTCTACGTGTCTCAGTATCTTATGAGCAGAATCTACTGCCTGGGCAACAAGCAATCCACCATCCACAAGGCTTGTCAGGTCTACTTTATCCATAAGCCTGAGTGTATCATCGTCAAGGTCCATGTTCAGTCCCAAAGGCAGTGCTTTACTTTGAACAACAGCGAGTGTTTCGGGACCTCCGAAACCGATAAAGGCCTGATTTCTCTTCTTGATAGCTTCAGGCACGGACTGAACAATGACAGCTGCTGCTTCTGCAACGCTATCAGGCACAACTCTTACTTTGGCCTTGAGGTCTTGCAACTGAGAGTAGGAAAGTGTGCTGCCCAGAGACCTGTTCAGATCCATGATAGCTGTTACCAGGGATTCTTTAGTCAGTGTATCTGTCTTCGGCATTTTGGTAAATACAGGTTTGATATCGATGATATCTGCTGATACAAGACCCAGATTATAGAAACTGCGGGAGGCTTTTTCGAACCTTTTTGCAGTAGTTATGGTAGTGTTATCTATCAATCGCCAGTCATTCCAAAGTTTATCGAACATGGATATTGTGTACAGACCACCACCCCTCCATCTCCCTTCCGGTAGTTGAGCTTTTTCAGGTGTGAGACTGGCCTGCTGCAGCAGATCAGTCCAGGGTTCTTTTGCAGCACATGCAGGCATAGCAGCACAAGCAACCAGTATAAGCAGCATCAATATTATACGTCTAAGCATATTCATCGCCTTTCTGTACACGCCGGTTCAGAATGCTTGTGAAAACAACGGAATGTAGTTATAGAGTTATACCAGCAAGGGTTTTAGTCCTGCAGATGGCTCTATATTTACATTGTATTGATATTAAATAGATCAAGACAGGTCGCTGTTCGCGTAACAACTTCTTTTACTGGAAAACTCCGTTCACCCTGAGCTTAGTCGAAGGGTGTTTGAATCTACTTGTGCTTCGACTAGCTCAGCACGAACGGATAATATTCACCATTTCCTAAACTCAGGAGGAACGGCCACTGTTCTTGAAATTTACCACTTACAGCTTTTGCCTTTCACTTGACAGAACACTGCAAGCCATAATATACTTTTCCGCCGCTGCTACGGTGATGGTTAGGTTTTTGCCTGGATTTTAACTGATATGCCTCTTACAGTTATAGACAAAAGGAGAGTTTAATAGGAATCATGAGAAATATCTTACCTGCACTTCTAATCTTATTTGCATTATCAGTATGCTCATTTGCCGGTGTCACGAAAGCCGAGGTCAGAAATGATGCATCGGGGCCGGCGTTGTATATAAACGGCGTACGGACCGCACCTACTATGTTGTTCGTATCATCCTCTCGACTCCAGGCCGATCTCGATGCGAATATGCGCGGAGAAGCTGCGGATGCGGGCAGGCACGGCGTAAACTTACTCACGTTCGACATCAGCATTCAATGGCCCAAAGCCGGAGAAGCGCCGGATTTTACCATTCAGGATGCATTTATAGATAAACTGCTTGCTGCTAATCCGAATGCAATGCTCATTCCCAGAATCAGAGTGACCTGGGAGCCCGGTGGTTTTTGGGATGATTATCCGCAGTACCGTCAGATGCCTCCTGCCTGGTGGGGTAAAGAGCATCCGGACGATATCGTGCATTATCAGGACGGTACGACCGGGACCGGGAGCGTTCACTCTCTGGTGTTCCGCAAGACTGCCGTGGACAACATGAAGCAACTAGTCACACATATAGAGAAGAAATATGGGGAGCATGTGGTCGGATATCATCCAACTGGCCAGCATTCAAACGAATGGTTCTTTGAGATGTTCGGGGAAGACAGGCTATCCGGATTCGAGAAATGTGCAATGTACGGTTTCCGGGACTTCCTGAAAGCTAAATATAAGACGGAAAAGGCACTTAAGCACGAATGGGGCGACCCTGATATAACCTTCGAGACGGTGCAGGTTCCATCCTATGCAGATAGATCCAGTACCGGAGGGAGTGCATTCGTTGATCCGCAAAAGCACCGGCGAGAGATCGACTTCTATGAGTATGAAAACAATGATATGGCTGATACAGCGGAGGCTATGTGCAAAGCGGCCAAGGAAGTCGCACCAAACAAGCTGGCTGTCCTGTTCTACGGATATCATTATGAACTTGCAGTCGGGCAAACTGGTCTTCAATCGAGTGGTCATATTGCACTGTCAAGACTGTTGAAATCCAAGTATGTGGACATTATAGCTGCTCCGGTAAGTTACCGGGAGAGAGCGCCTGGGGATCCTGGTTATTTTATGGCTCCTATCGATACCGTTCAACTCAATGGCAAGCTCTGGCTTACGGAGGACGATTCCAGGACTTATCTCTCTCCTCCGGACAGCGGATATGGCAGATCAAAGGATGCCAGAGAGACATACGGAGTGTTATACAGGAATTTTGCACATCAACTCACGCGGGGTAGTGCAATATGGTGGATGGACCTGATTTCTCAGGGTTGGTTTGCCGGTAATGATATGTGGGAGCACCTATCACACCTGAAGGATATTTATCAGACGTCGATGCAGGGGTTTGAAAAGTACCACCCGGAGATCGCTGTAATAGCGGATGAGAGAAGCTGTTTTTACGAAAGCACGTTTCGGGTTCCGTCCAAGGTAATGGTAAACGAGTCCAGGGACTATCTATACCAGATCGGTGCGCCTCTTGGGATGTACCTGCTGGACGACCTGGTCGCTGGAAAAGTACCTCCGGCGAAGATGTACATATTTCTCGATGTCTTCCGACTCGACAAGAAACAGATTGCTGCAATCCGCAAGTATGCCTGCAAAAGAGGATCGACTGTGGTATGGACATATGCCCCGGGTATCGTTCGATACAACCGCATGTCAGCTGATTATATCCCGGAAATCACGGGTATCAATCTGCGGGAAGGCTCTGCAAGACCAAGCAGCATAGTTCTCAATGATGGAACAATTTTCACACCTGAACCGGCGCTTGTATCTCCTACATTCATTCCCGATGATACCAGGGCCAGTGTGCTTGCCCACTACTCCGGGGGAAGCGACCCTGCTGTGGTAAGCAGGAAAATGAAGGATTGGACCAGCGTATACTCCGGTTGCCTCACTCTGCCGCCCAAGATGCTGCGCGACCTGGCAATTGAGGCCGGGGTGAACATCTACAGCGATCCAGGTGAAACCGTGATGGCTGGCAACGGATTTGTCGGATTCCATGCAGCCAGTGATGGAAGTAAGACGATCAAATTCCCTGGGAAGTCCAAAGTCTCCGATTGCATATCCGGAGAGAACCTGGGGACAATGTCAGCTCTGACTGTGGATATGAAGAAGGGTGATACAAAGATTCTGAGGGTGAAACCTGTCCAATAATCCAGACAACTCCGTTATTCCGGTACAAGGTGTCCCGGAATAACGGCATATTGTCATCTTGAATGTAGTGAATGATCTACTTTGTTGAGATCCTTCACTACGTTCAGGATGACAAATCCTCGATATACTACGAAGTCTGAACAATTGCCACTACACAATGGGTTGTGAAATATACACTTACATGTATTGGTTTCCTGGCTTCTAGGGCAATGCTTGATGGAGATCAATAGCATATAACCGCGGAGAAATGTCGCCTACCCTATTCATATTTATTGAAAAACGCACGGTCGCGCCGTTAAGTTCATCCAGTGAATGTCCTGGCCATTCGACCTGGCAGTCCAATCCATTGACTGCCGTAGTCTTTCCGCAGTCAAAGCCTTCAATCGGGTAGAAGTCTTCGTCCAGTAATTTGATGGTCATTCCGTCTGCTCCGTCTGCATTGAGAGTTAGCTTGGCGCCTTTTGCAGGCAGTGTCACCGGTGCCGAACATATTGTCCCTTCGTTTGCATCAGGGTTCAAACCCAAAGCTCCCCAACGGTCGCGGGGAATGGTGGCGAGGGCTACTTCTGCAGAGTAGTATTTGAGCATTTCATATGCATCATCCTCAGAATGACCGCCTACGTTACGCCAGCGACCGTGGTATATCCGGGTTTCATCTCCGACATTGAGGATACCATTGGCCTGGCAGAGGACTGTATTGAAATTGTGCCCCGGCACAGGAGTTGCAAGCGAATCTTCCCGGCGTATAAAGCGATGACCTTTTGCAGGCTCCCGGAAATGGATACCGTCATTGGAAACAAGCAATCCGAGATCGCAGGATATTTCAGAAAACGATTTCTCGTTTTCTGCATTGTGCCAGAGTCCGTAAAGACCTACACTGACATCGCCGAAGCTTGCGGCTCCAACACCTAGATGCACCTGGTCATAAGCTCCATTTACACGCATGCTCAGGTCTTCAGGTTCAGCCAGCGCAAACGATTCTGCCAACATGTCAGGCCAATAGTTGAAATCAGGTGATACACGCGCTACACCAGTTCTGCCGCGCGGAGTTCCACCTTCTGCGAAGTAACCTCCCCATGTATCCATAACATGGTAGTGGATAACATACTGCCCTTTGTGCTTTATGAACGAAGACGGTTCTACAAACTGGTTTCGGAATGGTATGCCAGTGACTGTCCAATGTAGTCCGTCAGGGGAAACAGCCAGCGCCACTGAAGGCATAGTCCCGTATTCTTCGATGATTGGATCACTCTGTTCCGGAAAGAACTGGTAGGTCATCTTGTAACGACGACTTGGATCAAGTTCAGATTCGTCTTTGATGACTATTGCACTGCTTACAATGGTATGAGGCAGGGCCAACGCGTTATTGTCTTTACCGCCTTTAAACAATACCTGACCCTGAGATGGTTTCATCCAAGTGATACCGTCGTCACTTTCAGCATAACAGAGCGGTCCCTGGAACAATGGGCAGTCACCGTCAAACCAGGCAGGTGATTTGGCCACCTGCTGCATCATCTTCGGCGGCCAGTCCGGATTTTTGCCCCAGTGACAGGCATAGTACCACATACGGAACTTGCCCTCATCGTGCAGGACTGTGCCGTAAAAATGTGCAGCTAAATCATCCGGAGCTCCACTGCCGAGTGGACTTGGCAACAAAACCGGATCCTGCCGGACGGTAGGTTTGGTCAGGTAGAGTCCGACATTTTTCTTGAATGGAAGGGAGAGATCATCAATTGCTAAGAGTATGTTATTCACAGTTCAATAGCCTCATGTTCAAATGTACTCACTTGTGCGTGAGGAGTCCCGCCGTTCGTCTTGAGCTTGTCGAAGGGCGGCAACAATCCGCGTCCTTCGACAAGCTCAGGACGAACGGGGAACTCCTTAGAAGCCTGGGTTAAGGGCAGGCTGGAAGCCTGCACCACAATTTGGCATCCCAAAACTTACACGTTTCTATTCATAAATAGCAGCACCGAATTTGTGTTTAGGATGACAAGGAGTTTATCTCATTTATCACTTCACGAAATGCTATAATATTGGCTTTGCATTGGTCGTCGACTTTTGAAAATATTACGTCGATGCTCATATCGCGAAATTCACAGTCCTCGGCAAATTGCCAGACCAGTTCTTTTATATGGCTGGGGGATTCGCGTTCGAAATCGATCTGGGGTTGGTGGATTGTCAATTGTATATAGGTATGCGGCAGCGATTTCCGGAGCTGCTTCATGAGATTCGGGACTGCGCGGGTCTGCATCAGGACGATCCCTTCCTTTTCGGGATATTCTCCGAAAACTTCATAAAGATGCCGGGAGTCACCACAGGAATGAAGGTTGCAGGGCAAGTTGCCGCACTTCTCAGTTACTAATCTATCAAAAGCCATTGCATACTGGCGGTACATATCGGTTGAGACAAGGCAGGAATTGTCCCCACCCATGCTGCCCCAGGCGGTGCGCGGGCGATTGTAGAGATCGCACATAAAATCTGAATAGCTGGCACTGATTTCAAAGCATTTTCTCAGGAGAACATCAGCAAGTTCCGGATCAGATGCCAGGGCTATCAGGAAGTCACTGCTGCCCATGAGAAATGAACCCAGGTCCAGAAAAGTTGGAAACACACTAAAATAGTATGATTGTCCGGTAGCAGGATGAGTCCATTCCAGCTCCGTCCAGGGCAATGGCAGATGTTGCGCCTGTTCATCACCTACTCTCGACCGGACTTCGTTCCATTTTTGGATACTCTCTTGAACAAGCTGATTTTTGCTCCAGTCCGGCATAGGGAGACTTTCCAGCTCTTTGGCGGAGATACCTTCCCAAACGTGTGACTTATCATCCAGCCAGAACGATCCGCTAAGAGAGTCCCAGCGTGGATAAGATGCTCCAAAGGCTGTGGCGCAGATTACCCGTCCATCGTGCTGAGGAACTACAACCGATGGCTCCGGGTCAGGGTTACCAATACCGACATCTCCAAGATGCTCATAAAGCAACCGTGTCCGGTCCTGGTTGTATTGGATGATCTCATCCAGAGTTGATTCGAAAGGATGAGGGATACGTCGGCCCAGTGCTTCCGATATCCATGCACCTACTGCCTGCAAACCCGACTGCACACGTTGATGTCTGGTTTTCATTTTGACCTGCCTGCGGATTTGTCGGTAATATTCAGAGCATAGAGGCGTGGTGAGTCGTCCCCCAACCTATTCATCTGCATGCTGATACGCACAGTTCGTCCTCCAAGTTCAGCAAGAGACTTTCCAGCCCATTCTACCGGACAGTCCAGTCCATCAGAACCAACAACAACACCAATGTCATAATCAGGGATTGTGTGGAAGTTTTTGTCTAAAAGTTTCACTTTAAGACCTGCTATACCATCTGCATTTAGAGAAAGCGCACAATCTGTTGGTAGAATGATTGCTGCTGAGCACACTGTTCCGTCATTGGCATCGGGATTCAGACCGAATGCTCCCCAGCGGTCGCGGGGAATGGTAGCAAGAGCTACTTCACTTGAGGCATACTGATTCAAGTCCACATCATCCTCGTGCCCGCCTGCATTCCGCCAGCGACCGTGGTATATAAGGGTCTGATCTCCGACATTCAGGATACCGTTTGCCTGGCATAGAATGGTGTGAAAATTGTAACCGGGAACGGGAGTAGCAAGAGAGTCTTCCCGGTGGATGAAGCGATAGCCTTTTACAGGCTCCCGGAAATGGATTCCATCGTTGGAGACCAGCAGACCCAGGTCACCCGATATCTGATCGAAAGCATTGTTGAAATCTGCATTGTGCCAGAGACCATAAAGTCCGACACACACATTGCCGAAACTCGCTGCCCCTACCCCCAGATGCACCTGGTCGTAAGTCCCATCGTGCCCCCGCTTGCCAGGGTCTTCCGGCTCGGTCGGCGCAAATGTCTCAACCAGCACATCCGGCCAGAAATCGAAATCCGGGGAGACTCGCGCTACCCCGGTGCGACCGCAGGCATGTCCTCCTTCAGACCTGTAACCCTCGGTCTCTCCCATCACGTGGTAATGGATGATATACATACCGTTGAACTTGGTGAACGACGATGGTTCCAGGAACTGGTCTTTGTATGGAATAGCTGTCATTGTCCAGTTGATGCCATCGGGTGAGACTGCCAGCGCTACGGAATTCCAGGTGCCATATTCTGCTATGACTTCCTCACACTGGTCCACAAAAAACTGATATGTCATTTTATAACGACGGTTCGGATCCGGATCTTCCATATCCTTGATAACTATTGCCGCACTCACCGATGTGTGGGGAAGGTCTATTGCATTATTATCAACTGTTCCCTTAAATAGCACCTGCCCAAGAGCTGGCTTAGTCCAGTTGGTCCCATCATCGCTTTCCGCATAACAAAGTGGACCGCCGAATGTTTTGAAATGTGAGGATTCCCCGTGGAACCACCAGGGGGCTTTGGCTACTTGTTTCATCTTCTCTGGAGGCCAGTCCGGGTTCTTCTCCCAGTGGCTGGCATAGTACCACATCCGATATTTGCCCTCATCATACAAAACCGTGCCATAGAAATACGCAGCCAGATCATCCGGTGCTCCGCTGCCGAATGGACTCGGCCTGAGCACCGGTTCCTGCCGTACAGCAGGTTTTGTAAGATAGAGCCCTACATTCTTCCTGAACGGAAGAGAAACATCGTCGATTGCCAGGAGAAGCTTGCCCATAATGACTCCCTATGCACCGCTCAATTGTTCCGGTGTCAGTTCATTCAGCAGCGGTTTGTTCTGCTGCAGGCGCTCAATGTTCTGAATGAAGATATCATATATGCGAGGCAGGAAATACGGGCTGCCGTTGGAACCTGAGATATGCGGGGTCATTATTACGTTTGACATAGCCCACAGCGGGTGTTCGGGAGGCATCGGGTAGTAATAATGTGTATCCAGAGCTGCCCCTGCGATCCAGTTTTCATTCAGTGCTTTTACTAGAGCCTGTTCCTGGATGATCGCTCCCCGGGCCGGGTTCAGTAGATATGCAGTCGGTTTCATAGCACGGAGTTCGGATTCGCCGATACTACCCCGTGAGGAATCCGTCATCGGCAATGCCAGCACCAGGAAATCAATTCCACCAATAAATTCCAACTTCTGGTCCATAGTGAACTGTTTGTCCGGAAGGATGCCTTCGGGATCACCGGTTAATGGGACGCAGTATGTGTACTCGCGCGACTTTATGCCTGAGCGGGTCAAAACGTGCACATTCAGACCCATTGATTTTGCTATTCGGGCTGTTTCTCTGGCAATACCACCATAACCCCAGAAACCTACTGTCGCTCCCCGTAATTCCGTCTGGAACCTTATGCCACGGTCCCATATGCGGTTTTCCTGGTTCCTGATCATACCCCGCAGATCACGCAGACAATTGATCATCATTGCAATATTCCACTCAGCAATAGGAACATCGAAGACTCCAAGCGCATTGCATGCCCGGATTCCACGCTGTGGCAGACCCAGTTTTACGAGCTGAGAGTAACCTGCAGATACAATCTGTATCAGTTTAAGATTATGCATATCGTCCAGGTTTGAAGGAGGCAGCGAACACATAAGCGCATCCACATCTGTAAGCATCTCAACAGGCAGTGGACGCGGTTCCTCCGGTTCAGGCAAATCCACAACCTGCACACACACTCCTGGAATAGCCCGGAGTTTCTTCATGCCCTCATCGGACACACGCATATCTATTAGAATGTTCATTAACTAGTGACCTCATTATTGTTTATTATTAAGAATACAATACGCCTATTTGCCTCTTTGAAGGGGGATGTGAGTCTAGAAATCGGAGGTTGAAACAACCCTTTATCTCATGTTCACATCCCCCTGCCCCCTTCTCCAAGGGGGAATTGGGTTATGCAATTTTCCTACGCGAATTAGGTTGTGTAATTCTCCCTGTGGAATTAGGTTGTACAATTCTCCCAGGGAGAATTAGGTTGAATACACCTCAACATTAAGTGCCTATTACTTCACAAGCTCAAGACAAGTGCCTTCACCTGGTGCAAGGCGGGTCTTTATGGTTGTGCAATCTGGTATTCCTTTGGATGGTTTGGATGGGACTGTGCAGTGGGCACCTAATCCCAGGTCGTATACTTTTTTGTAATTACCATCCAGTATGATCTCGTCGGTAACGGTCTCTCTGAGTTGGGAGTTGGTTATGAAGAGATACCGACGGCCTTTGGCGTCTGCACGGGTTACCAGTTCGAATTTGTGTTTTGTGCTCCTGGCAGCCGGTGCATAGATTGCATTTGTTATTGTGCGATAGAGAGTATCCGTTATGCTTTTGTCCGGTGATTTATCTGTATAGAGCTTAAATGGTGCTGCACTGACCAGGACCGTGCCTTTCGCATATTTAGCAGCGACTGTGGGAACCTTTGGCTTTTGTTTGACTGTCAAGTCCCATTTCCAATCGATTCCCCTACCGACAATTCCGCTGTACTTCCAGGTCACATTCTTTCCAAACAGGGCTCTCATCATCTCAGGATTGTCGAACCCATATGCATCGTATACACCTGGAACTCCTTCGGCTATCAGAGTTCCGCCGGCTTTAGTCCAGTTCAGTAATTTAGCTGCCAGACCTTTGGGGAAGTAGGTCATGTAGGGGAGGACTATGACTTTGAATCCTGCCAGTTTCTCTACCCCATCTAGAATCGCCTCTTCCGGGACATAGCGGAAATCGAGATCCCGGGTGCCAAGCAAACGGTCCCACCGCATGAACGCCTGCTCATAGACCGGATACGTAACTGAAAGCGCTTCATACGGGTACTCATTGATCATCGACGTTGTTGGTACGATCAGTGCAATCTTGGATTTGAGGACTTCTGTGTCCTTCAAATATGGCCAAAACTCCCGGGCACGCTTCTTGCCGAGGACAATAGAGGTTGCAGCTTCACGCACGAATGCACCGGTTCCCCCATATCCATAGTATTTTGAAGGCTGATGGACGTATGAGTTCTGTTCATCGAAATAGTTATGCCGATAACCCCAGCCATCATAGTCTCCGAAGACATTGAGGATTTTTCTTCCCCAGACCATTTTTCGCCAGATGCTCAGTTCGCCGGTGATCTTGTAATCGTCCTCAGTCTTTGGCTGGATCAACCTTGGAAATGTCCATATGTATTCAGATTCCATGGGCTGCTTGCCTGAATACAGACACAAGCTGTAGTGCATATTCAGAGCCGCATAGTTCGGCGCCCAGTTGTTGTGGTGGTCATCGACAAACATAAATGGGAGACTTTTCCACAAGCGTAGGCTGGGAACGGTGCCGTTAATGAATGTCCCGGTTATCCCGTTCAATTCTGCTGCAATAGGTCGACCGGGATCCCCTGCCTGCAGACTCCGAACTGCAAGGCCAAGGTAATCTGTCCAGGACTCCGTGCGGAACAGGTAGAACTCATATGAGAGAGCGTTCGGCATAAATCCAGTAGTCTGGAATGGAGAGGCCGGAAACTCGATGGAATCAAAACCGGCATATGTTGTCCGCCATGCTTTGTTGAGATTAGCTATTGTTCCGAACTTCTTCTCCATCTTAGCGCGGAAAGCGTCAACAGCCAGCTTATTGTAACCATATACATCCTGAAATGCCCCGAGCGCTCCCGGTTCCCATGTCAGTTTCTCATACATCAGGAGGTTGGGCATTGCAGACCTGTAATACTTGCCAACTGCTGTCAGGTTGTCCACTAAAAGTGAACGGATCGCTGGATGCCAGATGTTACTCATTCCTGAATATTTACCGTCAGGACCAAGCAGGAATAGTTCAGGATCGCTGCGTTTGTCTTCAGGGAGCAGGCTAATGTTGGCATAGGTGCTGGGGGACATGCCCGTGTTAATGTCTATCGGCTGTTTGAAGAGATAATTGTCGGTTGCAGACCACTTTTTGGCATCATCCAATCTCTTAGGATCGACTTCATTTACGACCCCGCGGGATTTCATCCCGGTACCTCTGAAAGCGATATCCTCAACGTCAAAGCACAGAGGAGCCTCTTTATCCTGACTTATACCGGTCATGCCATAACCCAGAGATGCGAAGAGCAGGTCGGTGGTCTTGCCATTCTTGCCTATCCCCGCGTTTTTCCTGCGATATGGAATACCGATGTCTTTAGCAGATAATACAACCAGCACTTTCTTCTCAAGCTCAAGTTCATCGGCCTGCAGTTGTTTTAGCGATGCAACCAATCCATCTGCCCGAGTTGCAAGCGCCTGGCATGGTTCACCGCCGACTCCTTGAATCTGCTGCTCCTGGTTACTGAAGTATATCTCTCCGTATTCAGCCTCCCATTTGCGATCAAGATCTATCAGACGGTTAATGCCGGAAACAAATGCTGAGTTTACAGCAGTTGAACCTTTATAGAAAGCCGCACGCTTGCAGCGGTTGATTGAGTCACGCAGAAGATTAACTTTCACAGTGTGCCAGCTGTAGTCTACATTAACTCCAGCCAGCGCATCCCCTACGCGTTTCCACGCGGTATCGGCCTGTTGTTTCTCTTCTCCTGTGAGAACACGGGCAGCAACCTTTGTTTCTGCATTTTTCAACTGATTCTGCAGTTCCAGAGTAACTGTTTGACCCTGTAATTGGGCTTCGAGGACTTGTTTTTGCAGCTTTAGCAGCGCAAGTTTTTCTTCGCTGACAACTTTGCGGACATCCCAGTATTTGACTTCACGCAGGTAGCCATTGGTCAGACTTTCCTCTCTGGTAGCATCGATCCAGCTCAGATTTTCGCGGTTGATCGGAGGTATGTCCGTTCCGGTCACCCGGTCAATTGCCTTCAGTTCTGAGTTTGTTTGATTGAGTTTGGCGGTTAGTGCATCTTTCTCCAAAGCAGTTTGTGCCAGTAATGGATTGGATGCAAGAACCAGTATCAACAACAGAAAAACGGTTGTTCTTTTCAAGATCATCTTCTCTCCTCAGGCAAGATTTTACCCGGTACACTGTTGTATTCCCCACTGCCAGGCACGAACGGGTAACGCTGTTTGGTCTCTTCGGAAAGAGTTATTCCCAATCCTGGTTGAGTCGGTGGGAAGATATATCCGTCACGCATTATGAATGAATCCCCCATGACGTCAGCATGTAAGGGACCGAACGCCGGGGCTACTTCGAAGATTATGGTATTCTGCACTGCAAATCCCGCGTGGATGTTTTGCATAAGAGATCCACCGCCGCCCCATGAGTGGGTAGCTACTTTTCTACCACGTTTTTCGAGCATCTTTGCTACTTCCATAAAGGTCCCAATGCCGCCGGTAAATGAAGCATCAGGCTGGGCTATATCGAAGGCATCTCGCTCAACAAACACCTGCCATTCATATGTGGCAGTCAGGCACTCTCCTCCGGCAATCGGTGTTGTAGTCTCGCTGCAGAGCTGTGCATAGCCCCAGGGGTCGGTGTAGTGCAGGGGTTCTTCGAGGAAGAACAGGTTGTAAGGTTCAAGGGCTTTGGCGACTGCAATTGCTGCATCTACTTTCCATGTGCCGGCCGGACTGTTACCCATATGTCCATCCAGCATCACATAGAGATCATCCCCAAATCGGCTGCGTACAAACTCCAGCTTGCTTGCTTCAAAGTCCGCAGCTTCAGACGGTTCCAGAGAGATTTTCGAACCGTTTTCAACGGTATGGGAACCGGCACCAAGTTTGACCCCTTTGAATCCCAGGGATGTGTAGAAATCGATCTTTCCAGCGAGTTCATCCAGCGGATAGTTTGATGGTCCTCCGGTTGCATAGGCCAGCATCTTTTCATGCTTGCAGCCACCAAGTAATTCGTGCACAGGCTTGCCTTCAAGCTTGCCTTTAAGGTCCCAGAGGGCTGCTTCAATGCCATTGATCACCGTCACTCCAAGACCAACCCTGCACCAAAAATTGCCGCAGTGATACATCCGCTGCCAAAGAGTCGGGATGTCTTCCACCCCCTGCCCTACCAGGATCGGTTTGAAGAACTCAACCACTTCCGGCACTATCTCGGGACAGAAATACCCGGCATAGGTCTCACCCAACCCGATCAATCCGCTGTCAGTCTCAATCTCAACAAAAGCAGCACTCCGAACGTGCCGTGCCTTTGAGAGGTAAGGGTCCAGCGTACAGGGACCGGTAAGTAGATGGGTTTTGACGTCTGTTATTAGCATTTCGTTACTCCTATACAAATGCGGGGTTAAGGGGAGAAGACTTCAGGAGGGCAATACTACCCTCCCTCATATTGCAATAACTTTCTGAAACCAGGCGGCGGCGTCTTCGTGCCATTCGGGGAAGCTTGCGTGACCTGGTGTTGGTATCAGATGAAAGACTATCTCCGGTTTTCTGACTTTTTTCCGGTTGGCAGCAGTGAGAGATTCAACAAATGCAGCTGCCTTATCTGTGCTGACTCTTTCATCTGCATCTCCGATATATATCCACACATTCCTGTCAGCGAGTTTAGAAACTGACTGTTGCAATGCCATTTTAGCAACCAGAGGATTGTCTTCCTGACCTGCAAATTCACTTAAGGCTATCAAATCGGTAACAGGTGAGAACGCTGCTATTGCACGGATTTTAGGGTTCCCAACAGCAGCATGAAACGCCATAAATCCTCCGCGTGAAGTGCCTGCTGCAGCGAATCTCTTTGGGTCTGCGATACCGGTTCCAACAAGGTGGTCAATTACATCATTTACCCTCAATCGGAACTCAGCAGTGATGTCTTCATCAGCACTTGTGCGCTCCGCCCAACCGTCCAGCTCCGGCGGTTCATTTTCTCCCCTATTCGCTCCGTGACATGGTAAGTCCAACGAAGCCACATTCCATCCCTGTTCATGCAGTAACCGACCGACTATACAATATGGCTCAGTGCTCAATGTATCTTTGCCGGACATAGCAAAAAGCAGCAGTGTAGGCGCAGGTTTACCGGTATGCACAGGCAACATAGCAAAAGAAGTCCCAATTGCTGTGTGTGCGGATGATACTTTGTATTTTTTAGAAAGATTAGTCATAGAACCACCAATTTAATTATGAGTTATGAATTATGAATTATGAAATTTCGGCTTCAGCTCTAACCTAACATATGTAGGCATTCCGCACCCTTCGACAAGCTCAGGGCGAACGGATGTAGTAATTCATAATTCATAATTCATAATTTCCAAAGAATGTCAGGTCCATTTCCAGGTTGTCCATGGATTCTATTGAATCGCCGCGTAATCTTGTTCTAATGTCCTGGTTGTTGTGTCTCAGAACAAGTTCCTGTAAAGGTAAATCATAGTTTATCTCAATCGGCTGTCCAACAGGTGGATCAGCAAAGAAAAGATATCCTCCAGTATACAGGCATTTACAGTTATTCGATTGCACTGACATTTTATCACGGTTTACCCACGATGGTATCCTTACCCAGATCGGATATGAGCTCATGGGAGTTATGCGAAGGCAATCGTGTGTGTAGTTTGATTCTACCCGTATATCGGCATCTTCATAATCAAAAAGTAAATTGACCCACAAGCCGGTTGCTTCTTTCCGGACTATATGCCGGTACGCTTCGCAGAGTGATCCTACTGCTCCTCCTACTATGTCCAGATTGAAACTCATTGAATCCAGTCCGGGGAATTTGTGACCGTAAGGTGCAGGGAATCCCCATCCGCCGAGGTGCCTGTTTGCCACATCGCGGAGACCGTCTATATTGTCCGGGTTCGGTGGATCCTGTATAAACGAAATATCTCTCAGTTGGGATGGAAGCAGATGGCAGCGGAGTATTCGTTCTGCATCCTGGTAGTACTCCGGATAACCCGACTTACCGAGCAGCAGTGCTGTTTCAAGTATGTCTCCTGTGTTGTTCCCTTCCCCGCGCCCCTGATTGTTTGGTGCAAATGTCACTTCAGGTGACCAACCGATAGCATCTCTCATCTGCCATAATCCGTTATCGTAAAACGCCTTTACCCGCATCATTAACGCAGAATCATTCAGCAACTCAGCTAACTGGGCCAATGAGGAGAGAATGCAGGTTATCGAATGAACATGGATTGTGATGAACCGTTTCTGGTCAAAGCTGCCATCCTCAAGGTAAAACTCATTTACAAGCTTTTCCTTTAGGATCAGAGCAAGTTCAAGCGCAGGAGCACATTTGGTAGCGCGGTAGAATTTGACCAGTGGACCCAGCATTCTTGCTTCGCCGTGTAAAAAACCCTGGCATTCCTGGAACTCCATACCAAGTTCCTTGATATGCGCCAGGTCCCATCCATCAGTCGGATTCCACAGATCAAAAATGGCCGCAATGCTTTGCTGCGCAAGTTCACGTGCCTGCTGATCGTTTCGATACTTCGTTAGAGCGTAGAGAGCATGAAACCCTTCGCGCAGATTGTGGGGGCAGAAGTTAACAGGTTGTGCGCCTATCTTTGGTCGGTTCAGAGGCAGAGGCACTGGTCCGCTATATGAAAGAAATGCAGCACGACGATGGTTATCGATTGCAGAGTCAGAGATTCCAGTATCGTACGGGAGTTCCTCCGCGGTTTCCATACAGGATGAACCAGACGATTCATATATAGCGGGCGATCGCAGAGGATCGCCCCTACGACGGTTCACCATACCCAAAACATCCTCAGCATTTAATAATGCATTAAGGTGCCGGCCGGGGACATGCGATTCACTGTGCCAACCGCTGAACGAAAGCTGTGGAGTCGGCCATACACACGAGCCGAAGAATGGGATGTTGTTATCATCCGCATTGAATATATTCTGCATCGTATGGCAACCCAACCGGATTGCATCAGCTATATCGGTGGTATTTACGTTCTTCAACTGGCTCATTTCTTATTGATCCCTCGGCAATTAACTCTGCAACCATTCACAGTCGAAAGCTGCGAATGTGAGATTTTCATATGGATGCTGTAATCCGCGTTCGTAAAGGCAGGCAATGCGGCCGTCCGGCAGTATGGAAAGACACGAGTACGCGGAGTGACCTTCGTGCAGGCAGCGGGAGACCGGCCAGGTGGCTCCATTGTCGGTGCTCATCCGAACGGTCAGGCCTGTTCTGTTCTCTCCGACAGGATTGGCGAAGACTAGATAGCCTTCCGGAGTGCGGACTATACTTCCCTGGCAGTTCAAATCCGGCAGACTGTGATCTGCCTGCACATCACTCCAGGTTATACCGCCATCGTTGCTGATAGAAATTCGCCGGTACGGAATGCTCTGCTTCGATGTGCGGGCATTGAGCATAATCCGGCAATCGTTTAGCTCAACAATCTGGCATTCGTCCAAACCATCGCTTGCAGTGTATCCACCGAGTCTCCATGAAGTGCCGTGGTCATCTGAGCAAAAGACACTTGACCCGCAGCAGTCATCAGCACCTGCAGCTTCTGAATGATTGCATGGAATGAGCATCCTGCCAGTATTGGGACCATTTTTGAGTTCAATCCCAACGCCGGGCCCGGCAGCATGCCAACCCCAGGTGCGGAGTTTAACTTCGGTTGTGATATCCTGCGGTTTGCTCCAGGTAAGTCCGTCATCATTGGAAGCAGACATATAGACATAGCGACCATCGTAGTTGTGGAAGAAGTCATAAGAATCCGCGCTGGGTCTGTTCCAGTTCATAGCCAGCCAGATTATACCAGTAGTACTGTCCTGCACTGCACACGGGTTACCGCAGGTGTTCTCCCCATCCTCCCAGATTATGGACTGCTTTGACCATGTCCGGCCATTGTCCTCAGAACGCTTGATCAGCAGGTGGATGGCTCCGTGATCTCCTGTAGAGTGCACCCTCCCCTCACAAAATGCCAGCAGAGTGCCGGATTTTGTGACCAGCAGAGATGGAATGCGATATGTATGGTAACCATCGGTTCCACTTATGAAGATATCATTCTGTTCAAAGTCCATATTACGCCTCCCGGGAAGAGTTCAATGGTACGTGTAAAATCCACGAAAATAAACATATAGTATAATCACCAGAGACTCTGTCTCTGGACTCTGCCAGGGAGGTAACCCCCCTGGGCCCGTAGAACTGCTTTACTTGGAGGGTCTTTGGGACCCTCCAAGTAAAGCAGCATATGGGGTCTGGGGATAATATCCCCAGCGGGGTGCAGGGGGTGGAACCCCTGCTGACAAAACTCTATAGTCACATTCAGTAAATTATACACACGCCTCCAGGGTAATTCTCACTACCCAGACACTATTGGTTTCTTCTGATTCATCCGGAATGGGATGCCAGCCGTATGCCAGCCTGTCATATATAAGTATCAAATGCTTATCGTCCAGTCGCATCAGTTCAGTGTAGCTCGAAGTAAACCCGCTCAGTCCCTGCTGAATCATTTCATCCCTGTCATTCCAGGCTTTTGTGGAGTCCGGGTTGATAGCATCGTGCGGTTTGCAGGCATTGTGATGAGTGACGATATCTATTCCCTGCCAGTCTACTCCAATTCCATCGTTGTTGAACCAAACAGAGATACCCGGACGCCCACCGGAGAGTACAATTATATTATCCGGCATTACTTCAAGGCTGGGTTCTACGGACATGGCGGACGTGTAGATTGGCTGCGTCCACGTGTGTCCGTCATCTTCGCTGTACGTCCGGGCATAAGGCACGAATGAAGCCAGCCTGAACAGGCACATCAACCTGCCGTCTGAAAGCCGACATATAGCAGACTCACAGGGACCTTCGATACCCTCTAAGGGACAGTCAGCTCTGGCAACTATCGACCGGACTGTCCATGCGAATCCGTCCGCAGATTCAACGAACACCAGCGAATAACGTTCATCACCCTCAAAATGTCCGTAAAGAGTAGTAAGGTATTCGTCATTCTTACCTCTGGCAACCTGACCGTTGAACACAAACCCTGCTGTAGCGAGCTCAGGGCCCATTGACTGCAAGGGTCGAGGCCATCCTGTTACTGTGACTCCGGATATGTTAACAGACAACTCACCCTTTGGAGAAATGATGTTACAGGGGGCACCAATTATTCCATCACCCCTGGGACGAAGATAGTATGGAATCACCATCGCACTGCCATCCGGAAGGATCAGATAATTCAGTCCCGCATCGCCGATAACCCGAGGCTCATCCCACGTCAGACCGCTATCTTTGGAACGGGAAAGGTAGCAGAATGAGTCAGAGATATGCATGTCTGCATAGGCATTCATAAGAGCCCAGAGCGTGCCATTCGGCTGGCGGATCAGAGAAGGGAACCAGCAGTACCACCGGCTCCGTTTCACCAGAACAGGCTCAGACAGCGTCACATTAAGACCGTTTAACTGAATGGGCGAACGGTCGATCCACTGAGTTGTTATATTTTCCGGCTTTTGCTGCATATCATTATTCTCCTGGGTCGAGTGGTCCACGCGACTCAATTCCGAGTGTGCGGAATATTCTATACATTTCTGTTATGTTGGCTTTTGGAATATCATCCATCATTGCGCTGGCAGTTGCAAGACACAGACCAGGATGCGGCCACTCATCCAGCACTCGTTGAACTTCACATCGAATATCCTCAAAAGTGCCGTTTCGCACGACATCAATGGCTGAGATCGAGCCCCATAAAATCAGTGGATCACCGTCACGGGTCCGGAGTCTGGCAACATCAGTAATATGTGTGCCACACTCTTCTTGAAATCCCTGGAACCCGGCGATACCGATGTCAATCAGAGGGTCAAGCATATCGTTCATATTGCCATCGCTGTGCCAGATGAGCTTAAAACCGGCCTTTACAAGCGGTTCTACTGCATGATCCAGATGCGGAAAATATAGATGATCCATAGCCTGAGGGGAAATCATATTGCCGGTCTGAGTAGTCATATCTGTACCCAGATAACCAATGCGCGGCCAGTCCAGACGTTTTGCAGCTTCAACTACACACTCATTGTGCCAGCGTGCATACTTCCCTCCAGCCTTCCAATAACGTTCCATTACATCAGGATAGATAGCCACAGCCATGAAGAATCCTTCGTAGCCGTACGTGTCATATGGGAAATGAATAATTCCAGGGCCGTGCGCATCCATTCCGAATATCCACACGCAGTCCTCCCCCAGATGCTGCTGCGTAGCTATCTGGTATTCACATATCTCCTGGATGTGGGCTTCCTGTCGAGACTGCAGATTCACTAATTCACGCTCAATGGCATCACTTTGTTTCTTAAGGCCAGATGCTACGGAATCGGGACCGGTCCAGTCTTTCTGCTCACCAGGTGCCCATGAGCGGTCGCTTTCCTCACGCGGTGGAAACGCCAGTTGCTCACAAAAATCCACTCCTAGTATCTTGAATGCCTTTGCATGCGCTTTGATCTGGTCTGCCCAGTATTCTTCCTCACTGATACCTGTCAGATGCTGGATGTAACCGGCTGTCAAACCATTCATCATAATAGGCAGGCGATCTGTCGGCGCGAAATCCATAGCCTTCAAAAACCGTTCCCGCGGACTCATCTCTCGCATCAGATACCTCAAAGAGTGACATGCATTATTAGGTGATTCTGTATATCGCTCATAATCTCCTGCTTGAAAAACAGGCTTCAGGCGTCAGGCTTTAGACTTTAGTGGAATGGAGTTGTGTTCGTGGCTTATTGACAATCACTGGGATGCAGTGGAGAATGGTCAGGCGGTTGCATTGGTTGTGACGGTGGCATTTTTTGTTTATTGGAGTTAATAATGAGGATTTTCAACCCCATCATCTTAGGAATCATTTTTTTGATGCAAGACGCATCCTGCTCTGCATCTCATGTCGATACTGATCGTTGGGTAGTCAATGGACCGGGAACACTCAGTTGTACAGAACAAATGGACAAATCACTCAATATAGCTTCTCACAAGATTACGTTTCGACCGGATCTCAATTACCCGGATGCCTACTGGTGTAATGTCAGTGTGAATTACTCGAACCCTCTTAATGCGAATACACTGGAGCTTCTCATCCGGGCATCCAGTCCGCGTGTAGTTACGGTTAAAGTCGTTGACTCTGCAAACTGTGCTGCATATTATAGTTTCAATGCTCCCGATGGCTGGGCTCGGATTAAGGCCCATACGGAAAAATGTGATGCATTTGAAGGCGGCAGCAAACTCCGTGATATTGCAAGCGTCCAATTCATCTTCAATAACTCTCAGTTCGATCCGAACACTGAGTTCTCTCTGTATGTCGCTGGCTTAAAGATCACCAGCACAGCACCTCCAAAACCAAAACCCTTTCTGAACCCGAACTGGATGCCTGCCAAAATCCCGGCTCCAGTGAAAGGATATCGGATTGAGACCTGCATCTGGAACACGTGGGACAAAGACAATGGCTGGGGTAAAGGTGATGCAGAGTTTAACGGTTACGATAAACCGGAAGGGATTCGCGTTGCAAAGGACGTGATGAATCACCTTGTCGATGTCTATCACAACATAGCAATCGATATGCCTTATGTGAGTAATGTATGGGGCAAGAGTATGTGCTCTTACCTGCAGTCACTCGGTGGGATTCCATTTGCAGAAGGGCACAATGCTATGCCGCGCGAGTGGCTCGCTGAAAACAATGCATTCGCAATCAATATACTTGGGCAGAATATATTTCAAACTCAGACTCCCGATTCCTCGACGGCTCATGACATGACCAATCCTATTGTGCTCAAGGCATTGCAGGAACGCATTCTGACATCTGCACGGGCAGGGGCTAAAGCCTGGAGAACAGTCGATTATGTCTGGCCATGGTATGGAGGTCCGGTGTGGGGTTATTCGGATTCTGCAATCAAACGATGGCGGGAAAACTTGAATGGAACCGATACCGGCATAGAAGTAATCGATGGCAAGAAAACCCGCACGGCACATTTTATGGAGTATTTTGAGTCATATCACGGCTACAGACCAAAACCAGCCGAACTCGGTTTGAACTCCTGGAACGACTATTTCCCTCCAAAAGCAGATGCAAAGGAGTCACCGCAACTGGAAAACAACCACAAGATATTTGCTCTCCTCTTCCACTATGAATGGGTAAAGTTTATCAATGAAGCAGCACGTCCATCTGCCCCGCTGGGTCTACTTGCTCAGCCGATATGCAATCCTGAGTTTTACGACAATGGGACCGACCTTTACTGGCTGCTCAGATGTGCATTTGTCAGGGGTTTTGCTGCTGAGTGGTGGGGACTGGCGAATGTTATACTGACGAACTACTACAATGGACGCTATTATGACAACATCGCCCGTGCCAATGCCAAGGAACTGGTAAACCTGGGGGAGTCCGCTGCTGCCGGAGGAAGTCCATTCTGGGGTAAATCAGGCAGACCTCACTACTGGGACAACATGGCAAACTACCTGATCAATTACAGCCAGGCAGCCTCAGTCGATTTCAAAGCCAAGCACGACCAGTACTGGGGGAGTTCATGGAAGAAGATGTCCAACCCCAAAGGTCGGGAGTACCAGTCATTCACCGCGTTTCGCAGTGCCTGGAGCGGTTTCCTGCAGTGCCGGAATGATCGTGCCCTAAAGCCGAAAACAGATCTTCTGGCGATTGGAATGAGGACTGTAAGCCGTGCGACGGACAGCTTCGACCGGGGTATGTCCAACCAGGAGTATAACCTTGCCCGGTATCTCTACACGCTGAACTATCTGCACGATGGAGCAGCATTCCCGATGGATGGATCAGTCAGACTGGATAACTATCGGACAATACTATACTCTCCATTCGAACCACCGCAGGGGTTCGCAGCAAAGCTCTCATCCTGGCTAATATCCAAAAGCGGCAGGACACTGATTACACACAGTTTTGTCCCGTCCAGGTTCAGTGCACCTGCCCCGGCACCCCAGGGAGCATCCGGATCAGTTCAGCCTGGTAGTCAGGAGAAATTACTGGGCTTTGATGGTATCGTGCAGAGCAATATTACAACAGGAATACTCAGAGTCTCAGATAAAACTCTGGCTCGTACCCTAAAGAAATATATTGGCAAGGAGATAAGACTTGCACATGGCTTGTATGAGACACCAGGCGGTAAAGTGCTTGCATATATTGGAGGCAAACCACTGATATCAGAAAGGAAATACGGAAAAAGCAGAATTATATATCTTCACTTCCTCCCTCTGGAAAAGGCCGGAAACAACTCCAATGTCAGTATGCAAATCATCGACCAGTCGATTCAGTCATCCGCATTTGAGCGGGCTGTTATTGACGGTGTGCTCCAATATGCAGGATATAAACCCTCTGCCATTACCCCAGAAGGATGCTATGCCCTTACCTTCGACATACCCAAAAGCCGTAAAGCATTCAGCATTTACAACTCCAACGCCCACTTGGATATGAAATGGGGAGGAGAAATCTTCAACGTCTTTCAGGCCCAGGACCATCAGACCAGAGGAACAGTTCGTATGCTGGCAGGGGCACCTGGAACAAAGTACAAAGTAACGGATATGATTACCGGTAAAGTATTCAAAACAACCAGCGATGCATCAGGCTATGTATTAGTCAGCATCGCGAATTGGAATATGCGGGGGGTTTATATTGACAGGCAATAATATTATGAAAATATACCCTTAATCAAGAGTTTCAATGCTGACATACACATTTTGTTCGATAGAGTCAGTTATGAGTAAACTTCAGAAGTTGTACATACTCGATACGTTGGTTGCGAATCGTCGCTAGAAAAGCTATAGCGACCTGCCCTCGGGATGGCTTCAGCGTAAAGATAGCAGGGAGGGAAATGTGGGCTCATTTTGTCGGGATTGGTGATAGCACTGCATGTAGAGGACGGGATATTTGCGAGGTGCAATATTCCGTCCTCTATGCAGGATGAACGATTTGTGCATATCCGCGCCCTTCGACTTCGCTCAGGACGAACGGAAGCTGCCCCGCAGAATTAATTTGATGCGTTCGCCCTGGTCCTCTATGCAGATGTATTGCGCATAGTCTCTTGTCTATGATTTACAGTCTTCCAGGTTCAGCGGGTACTGCCCGAACTTGCGAGCCGTTTCCAGCATGGCTAAATAGTTTTTTGTAGGTATATCGCTGTGGATTGTATTGCTGGTTGTCAGCACGTGCCCACCACCCCGGGACGCGGCTTTCATGCATTGAATTGTAGCTCGAGAGACTTCTTCCGGAGTGCCATAAGTCATCAACGGCCCACAGTCCACGTTCCCCCACAACACCACACGGTCACCATATTCTCGCTTAATAAGCGAGATGTCCATTCCTGCGCCAGGATCAATGGAGTGATATGCATCTATTCCAGTCTCACCGAGGAACGCGTCCGCGAAGGACATAATGTTCCCATCAGTATGCCTGATGTAATACATCCCGTGCTTGTGGCAGGCTTTGATAATTTCTTGAAAGCGAGGCATATAGAACTTGCGGTACATGGCCGGCGAGAAGAGTGGGCCATTCGTCCCGGCTAAATCCTCGCCGTCAAAGACCGCGTCCACACCCATCGCAGCATACTTGTCGACAAACTTCAGACCTTTTCTTACACGATAGTCCAGATATCTCTCTACCAAGTCCGGTCGCTCCAGCATACATTCCATAAAGAGTGTTCCCCAGGAAACAAAGCTCATAGGTGGGAAGTCGATCTCGACAACCGCGGTCAGAAACTTATCGTGGCCACATGTATTCACTATATACTCGGCCTGGCTCCAATTCCAGCGATCCATATCGATAGGATCGTTCTCGAAAAGCTCTACAAGGCGTTCGAACTCAGCAATACCCACCTGAGCCATGTTGGAATCCATCTCGTGGTACAGGTCGGTCTCTGGTGAATACTTGACTATGTTCCACATACCGGTGGCGAGGTCTTCATATTTCCAAACATTCTCCTCTAGTACTTTTGGAATGATAGGGTGTTTGAGCGGGGGGCGTTCTATCATCACAGTATCGAGATCGAGTTCCCGGTAGATATCCACTGTGTCGCGGGCTTCCCTGGCGAAAAACTCGTCCGCCCTGCCCTCTATAAGCATTTTTGTGAATATTTCGGCTCTGACATATCCGCCCCAGCCGGTCCAAGCTTCACGCCCCAACACTTCGGACGCCACCGGGCTATTGATGTAGAGCTCGGAAACTGGAACCCTATCGGGCTCCTCGTGTCTAAATGCGATATGTACTCTTTCCTTGCTATTGAGAGCGCGGCCAAGGTCAGCGTGCGCGTGATCTGTTTTGCCATTTGAAGTGTAAATTGACAATTCATGCCTCCAATCACCGGATCATGTGGAGTCCGGAAAGGCGCCGATTCAGCACTTAGCACATTTCTTCGAAGAACTACTGGACCGGTCCAACCCATTATTGCATGTAAATCGATTTTCGTCAATGTATAGTGTTACGTTGGGTGTGTGTATAATCTACGGAATACATTCGTTGAAACATACCCCAGAGACTCTGTCTCTGGACTATGCCAGGGAGCTAACCTCCCTGGACCTGTTGCTCTGTGTTCTAGATTCCCAGTCAAGCTGGGAATGACAAACTAGACTTCATTATTGTTTACTTATATCGTGGAATGCACCCATCATTCGAATCGTTATTGACCAGGCTATCCATATGTGAGACAATAAACTGGATTGGACCGGTCCATTTGGCGTGTGCTATTTTTCTAGTGGAGGAATCTCGCAATGACTCATCGTGAACGCATTTTAACAGCTTTGGATCACAAGGAATCCGACCGTGTACCTATAGACCTTGGGGCAACGGTGGTTTCTTCTATCGCTTTAAGCACGTATGATGAGCTTAGGCGTTATCTCGGTCTGCCCTGGAAAGAGATCAGAGTCCTTGAGATGGTCCAACAGATTGCATGGGTCGATGAGGATGTGATGGAGATATTCGGCGTGGACGTCATCCCGGTTTTCGCCAATGCTTCAGCCGGGTATCAGCCATGTATAACGGATAATGGCTGCGGCGGGTTGTCTTTTGTGGACGAGTTTGGCGCGACCTTGCGCAAGCCCGAAGGCAGCTATTACTACGATTGGCAGGAGTTCCCGTTACCAGAACCGTCCATTGAGGCGGTGGAGAAGATGCCCTGGCCTGATCCCGAAGACCCAGCCAGGTTTGCAGGATTGCGGGAGAGGGTAACAAAGCTGCGCAACGAAACCGACTACGCCCTCTTTGCCATGGCACCGTGCGGTCATGATTTGTTCAACCAGCTCTTTCGCGTCAGAGGTATGCTCGAAGCGATGATGGACCTGTTGATAAATGAGGAGTTTGCGGAAGCTTTCCTGGACCGTCTTATGCACACCATTATACGCTCCCAGGAGTTGTTTTTAGGTGAAGTAGGTGACTTGATAGACGTGCATTTTGCGGCTGACGATCTCTGCGGACAGTTTGGGCCTTTGGTGTCACCGAAAGTCTATAGAAAGCTGATCAAACCCAGAGAGGCTAAAATCATAGAGACAATCAAGTCAAAGACCAAAGCTAAGGTGTTCTACCATACGTGCGGGTCTGTGAATGAATTTATCCCCGACCTGATAGAGATCGGGGTGGACATCTTGAACCCTGTGCAGGTGTCGGCTAGAAACATGGATACCGCCGACCTCAAGAAGAAATGGGGGGACAAGCTGACCTTCTGGGGAGGCTGCTGCGACACCCAGCACTTGCTTCCATTCGGCACTCCTGCTGAGATTCGCGAGGAAGTGCAACAACGAATTCGTCACCTGGCGCCTGGAGGCGGACTTGTATTCAATCCAGTGCATAATATACAGCCCGGAGTTCCACCGGAGAATGTGGTGGAACTGTTCCGAGCTGCAAAAGAATATGGAATCTACCCGATCAATTGATTCAGACCGGAACCGTGGTATTCTCGCGTTGAGACTCAAGTGATGCGGTAAAGAGCTTGTGGCTTAACGCGGTTTCATCAGGTGTGACACACCCGGCGAACTTCTTTATAGGCTTGCCATGAACCATTTCATACAGATAACTCGCCCACATCTGTAAGATCGAGTCCGAAAACCCGAACTCAAAAATCCCTCCGGTTATACTCTTGAAGGCAGTCTGGTGACCCATATCGATCTCCCGCCATGCCTGATCCTTATCTGCTGAATAATCCAGGATCTTGATGGAGTTCGTGTTCTTGGAGCTGAACCTGGCGCACTTCTGCATCCCAAGTACATCCATATACCAGGTGTCCGTCTCACCCGGAGCTATCCTCTGAGTTTTCATGGTCCAGGGGAAGGATTTGCCGTCGACGGGGTTAATGCACTCGCAGAAGAGCGTGGCGTTATCCCATGTCTCGCATACGGCCATACCACCCTTGCCATCTGGCCTCTCGGATACAAGGTTAGAGAGTATAGCTCGAACATTCTTCGGCATCCAACCGGCTCTGAACGGAATATGGCAAGCATGCATTCCCAAATCACCCATGCAGCCGTATTCTCCATTAAACTCTATCATCCGCTTCCAATTGATAGGTTTGGAGACATCAAGGTCTGACGAATGTAAAAAACCGGTATTTACCTCGATAATCTGTCCAAACTCCTCACGATCTATCATATCGCAGAGCCGCTGCATTGCGGGGATAAACGGAAACTCAGATGAGCAGCGCACAAAGATATTCGGATGAGCTTTTGTGCATTCTATAATAGCATCGTTAGCGGCTTTGTCGATTCCGAACGGCTTCTCGCCCATAAGGTGTTTGCCGGATGATATGACGTCGCAGTAGAACTGCTGGTGGAGGTTGTGGGGCACTGCGCAGTAGACAGCGTCCACGTCAGGGTTGGCTAAAAGCTCCTTACAGTCTGTAGTAGATTGCTTGATGGAAGCGAAATTATCCGTAAACCAGGGGAACATCCTTTCGCTTGTGTCACAGATAGCGACGATCTCCGGCCGGACATCTATATCCGGCAGATGCATCCACCTGGCCGCTGCCGATGCGAATTCCCGCCCCATCAAGCCACAGCCTATGATGCCGAATCTAACTACATTAGTTGACAATCTTACAAACCAACCTTTCTATTCAATGAAAATACCAGGTTCTCGAACTCTGATATCTCATCGCTGCCTGCTAATACTCCGATTTCAATATTATACTCTCTAGACTCTCCCGGTTCAAGGAACTGCAGTGTGCCGTGCTCACGCTCCGTCGCGCGCCCCTCGACCCAGCAATTCGCCGGTTCCATGCCTACCACATACTCCTGAGTTCCGTTCATCTTCCATTGAGTAAAGTTCGGAAGCTGATTCTTTTTATACTTCACATAAAAACCGAGTGGACTGCCCGGCAGATTTTCATTAATAACAGCAGAGTATGCATAACCATTGGAGTCAACCGCCATGTCGTGGTAGTAGCAATTCTCGTTATACCCGACTGTAGGAGGTTCACAGAGGTGGAAGCGCTCGATTCCGGCCTGTGCATCTACATCCCTTGGCTTTGTGTCCAGTATCCCGGCTACAAACTCCGAGCCTGCATCCACAACAGGAAAGCCAGCGTTAATATGGTACAGGAACATGTGCGGTGTACGGCGTGGGCTTTCATTTGTGACAGTATCATCGATCCACAGTTTCCTCTGCCCGAGCGCCGCCGATACCTTCCGCTTCAACACGATATTCTCAGCTTTCAGGCAAAACTCGCGCATTTTGCCAGAAACCCACATTCGATATTCGTCACCGTCCCATTCGCTATCCACACAGACATTGTCTGCCGGTGTGCTGGAAATCCTGCCATGGAGTCCTAACTCCTGCCCATCATCGACCGAAGGCGCGCCAACGTTCGTCAGGCCACAGGTTGTAACCAGACCACCGAAGAATGATCTTATCCAACCTAAGCCCGGCTCCTCATAGTGAGCGGCATTGACTTCACCCGCAGCCGAACGCCAGGCAAGCGGAAAGCCTTTGAACTCTGCGATACTGATATCGAGTGCGCGGCCTGGTACAACCGTAAAGTTTAATCCCGAACCTGTGCGAAATTCAACGATATCAACATCGTCCTGCAGGCCACCGACAAGTTTCATATGACGAACTCCACCGATTTGGGATATGTCACCGACTTTCTCGAGGAGTTCTTGTTTCGTGTAATTCACTCCAAATAGTTTTGGCATAGCAAATATTCCTATTTCTCCGAAAGACGCTGAAAGTAATCGACATTAGCCCGCATCATTCACCACAAGAGCAATAGGGAACAATTCACTTTTCTACTGCTATTGCAGAAGTGGATAGCTGTTCGAATCTGCGCTTGGCGTTGTCGTAGTTTTGCTGGCGGATCCCCGGATCCGGTTCCCAATACATATCCCACATAAGCTTTAGATCCGGAGCGTAAAGCCTGTCAAGAATGTCCAGATATTTGCCGGGAAAATGAGCCTTCACTAAAAAGTCCTTGCCCCGAAATGCATCGCGTGCCTGTTCGGGAACACACGGTGTTGGGTCATAGTCCACGTGAGGAGCGAAATCGACAGCGACAAGTCCTTCGGTCCTACTCACCGCCTCGAAGTTGTGTTTCCAGTTCCCACAGGAATGGATTGCTACTCCACCCAGTTCCCGAGCGATGCGCTCGTTGTATGGCTTGGCAAACTCATTGTAGAAATCCGTCCCGACCATAAAAAGCACATCCTCGGAAAGGCTCAGTCCTTTAAGCTTCGGATGTGCCCAGGAATTGTGCCCGGGAGTCGCTGGACGGCTTGTATATTCACGCTGCAGATGCGAAAACTCAATCATAAGGTCCGTTATATCGCTAATCACCCTGTGCAATTCTTCGGGGTAATCAGCAGCAGCGTAGAAGAAAAACGTGGTATCGATAATCATTGTCGCTGTGTCCAGCGGGCTCTGGGTATCAGTCACAGTCATGAACACCTGGCCGTCAGTCGCCTTATCGAAATATTTTATAGTCTCCAGGACATATTGGAGCATTTTGCAGTCTTCGATCTTTGGCTTTTTGAGCGCCTTGAGCTGATCGATGTTATATACAATTGGATGAGTCCAGGGAGCATCATCCAGGTTCCATTCAAATGGGCAGCCGAATGCCTCCGCGAATACTCCCACCCCATGCCATGGTTCGATGTATGGGAGCCAGTCGGTATCGGCTTCCAGTGTCTGCGCCACAGCTTCAAGCTGCAACTCCAGCATGGATTCCCTATACCGTGAATCGTACGAGAAAGTATTACCCAGATGCCATTGAAACACAGGAAGAAATTCGCGCGTCTTGCCGGTTACGAATGGCTCGGTTCGAGCTATTATCTCATCCGTTTTGCGAAGATATTTATCATAGTCAAACTTATCAGGCTTAATTCCACTCATTGCATGCCTCAAATCCGTTGTCCGTCAAAGCTCTCTGAAGAGACACATTATCTATTAATAGATTCCTTTTTCTGCAAGTGCGGTATAGAGTTTACGGTATGAATCTATCTGCGCGCTATAGGAGGCTGCTGCAATTGGGTCGGGTTCGTAGAAGCAATCGCACTTTGCCACTCTTCGCGCACCTTCCTGCGGCGTGTCGTATACTCCCAATCCAACGCCTGCCAATATCGCTGCACCCAGGCATACTGCTTCAGAGCAGCGCATGGAGGCAATACGCTTGCCGGTGATATTGGCGCGCATCTGCAGCCAATAACTCGATCTGGCACCGCCTCCAGTTGTGCGCAGAAGGTCTATCTTGCCGACGAGTTTTTCCAACACTTTTGAATTAGTCCCGATTTCACATGCGATACCCTCAAGGATTGCTTTGAACATATGATAGCGAGTCCGATCCGGTCGCAAGCCGACAAGTGCCCCGGTTGCATTTGCATTCCAGGTAGGATTACCGGAGCCGATGAAGTGTGGAGTGAAACATATCCCACTTGGACCGTCGGGCAACTTACTCACCAGAATATCGTAAGCATCATTGCCGGAGCAGGCAGCTTCCTCGATCTCAAGCTGAGCAAACTGGTCGCGAAACCATCTTAGGACGATTCCAGCAGGAAAAAAAGCCAGTGTAACATACTTGCCGGGGACCACGTGGCAGTAAGAATTAAGACTATAAGAGAGAGCCTCATCGCTAAGAGTGGGCTTATTAGATGCAACCGCAAGGCATTCATAGGTGCCTGCAGAATCGGCAGTATCTCCTGATTCTACAACACCGGCACCAAGTGCACCGCACGGTTGGTCGTGGCCACCGACCGCAACAATCGTTCCTTCCTGAAGGCCTATCTCTCCCGCCACAGCAGCCGACAATTTTCCTGCAACCGTACCGGCAGGTTTAATATTGGGGAATCGGTCTTTCTCTATACCGGCGATATTCAGTAGATGGTCCGACCAATCCCGCCTGGTCACATCGAAGGCCATAGTACGTGAAGCCAGGGAGTAATCGGTAAATGTATTTACACCGAGTCGGGCCAGGGCGTAGTCGCCTACTGATAGAAACTTTGCAGCGCTGCCGTATATGTCCGGCCGATTCTCCTTGAGCCATAGAATCTTCAGAAGGGCATACATAGGATGAAGCACACATCCGCTAATGCGATAGATTCCGTCCTTACCGATTAACTCCTCAAACAAGCGCACCTGTTCGGTTGCCCTGTTATCCGCGTTCATAATGGCAGGACCCACTGCATTGCCAAAAGCGTCCACCGGGATGAATGTCTCACCTTGCGAGCTTACGGCAAGTGCCCGGACAGTATCCAGTGACTCAATCGCGACCTGTCTGACCGCATCGACCGCTGCACTCCACATCCGATTGGGATCCATTTCCATCCAACCGGGTCTGGGGATATCCGCACTATATTCCCTTGAGGCTACAGCGAGAAGGTTGCCATCTTCATCAAAGACAGCTGCTTTACATGCGCTAGTACCCAGATCAAGTCCCAACAGACTCATCTTGTTCTCCGATCGATCATGTCTAGTCCAGGGTCAGGACTATCTTAAAGAACTTCTCACTGCGTGAATCGATCATGTGGTAAATATCGTTCACTTCAGAAAGCGGTGCGGTGTGCGAGATCATGCCCTCAACCTTGATCTTGCCAGAGGCCATTAGGTCAACCACATCCTGAAAATCCTTCGGAACATACATGTTGCTGCTAATCAGGCTCAGTTCGTGTTCCACGAAGTCAGCCAGATGAGGAATTTGAACTCCCGCCTCCAGCACTCCCACAACAATGATGCGTATCCCCTGCCTTGCGATTTGAATAATCCCGTCCAGTACTTCGCCGCCAAAGCCTACGCAGTCGAAGAAGAGATCCACGTTCTGCACTCCCCCTACCTGGTGATCCAATGCTGCATCAACGCTCTCCTTCGACAGGTCGATAATTCCGTCTGCTCCGAGTTCCAGCGCCAGGGCAAGCCGGTCGCTGTCTTTATCAGCGATCAACACCTTACCCGCGCCTATTGCCTTTGCAGACTGCATCACGAACATGCCGATCGGTCCCGCACCGAAAACAACAGCTATCTCATTTGGCTGAGGATTGCCGCGCCGCGCCGCATGATAACCGACAGCTGCCGGTTCAACCAGGGCGGCTTGATCCATGCTGATCGAGTCAGGTATCGGCACTACCATTTCAGCCGGTACGTTGATGTAACGAGTAAACGCACCATCAGCCTGTGCACCCATCACCTTGAGTTCATTGCAGTGGTTGTAGTCCTTTGTTGTGCAGGCTTTACAACTGCCACAGACTAAATGCGGTATAACCGTGCATCTAGTTCCGACTGCAACCTCATCGACGTCCGGTCCAACTTTGTCCACAACTCCGGCAAACTCATGCCCCAAAACTACCGGGCAGTGGATATATGGGTGCCGTCCGTAAAATGCCGATATATCGGACCCGCATATCCCAACTCGTTCAACCCGAATCTGCACCTCACCCGGAGCGGGAACAGGCGGATCGGGAGTCTGCCCGACTACAAAATGTCCAAGCTCTTCAAGTCTGGCTGTCAGCATCTTTTAAGCTCCTCTCACCGTATCGATTCCAAGGAACATTCCAAACATCTCCAATGCATCTGCGGTCATGGCATCGTGAATCAATGTGCCGTGGTGGCACATACCGCTGGAGACCAACTTGTCTTCCCAATCGAAAACGTCCTTAACTTTGACCCAACCATACGTGCCCCGAACAAACGGTGGGATATCGACAATTTCTCCGAGCCCGACGAACATCGTGAACTCGCCATCATACTCCATAATGCGCGAGCAAGTAACCGGACCTGTTTTAAGCATGAATTCCGTTGCGCCATGGCAGCGTGGGTTCCACTGGATCATTCGTTCGTTACGATACATCCTGGGCTTGCAGTTCGATGCGCACATACTGGGGGCAGCATTACCGCAGTGCCAGGCAAGCCAGATATTCGGTTCGGTTGGGTGGAGATCCGTCCAGTCAATGAAGTCCGGCTTCACGGCGCCAAGCGTCGCCTGATAAGCCGCCCACATTGACACAGCCCCCATCAGATCTGACTCACAAGCAGTGATGATTCCCTGCTCATTAAGCCTGGCGAAGGTCGAACAAGCTGATATGCCGAACCGTTCCTGTATGCCGGTCCAGCAGTTTATAGCAAGGGCATCAACATCCAGCTCCTCGGCTATCCGCACAAGAGCAACTTCATAGCGAGACATATTGACCAAACTCTCATCAGTAATCTCACACATTTCGTTTTGCGCCTGTATGTCCGCCATCACTTGCCTGACTTCGGGATCGTCACCGGAAACGGCCTCCACTCGCTTGAAGACGGCATCAAGATCCATCGGCACTACCATTTGGCCGAATCGCTTCTGCATCGCACTCTCGCTGTAGGCTTCAGACTCAAATATCGTGGGACGTGTACCGAGCTGACCGAACTTGGCATTGCGGAACTTGGAAATCGCATTTACCGCACGCACAAAGATCTCAACATTGCTCTTGTAGTAGTCGTCTTCCGGGTTGCATGTGTGGATGTGCACGAACTTCCGTCCACGCCTCTTCAGCGCGGATGTGGTCATAAACTGGCCGCACCAGTTGTCAGTGGAACGATGTCCTTCGTCATCGATAGGTCCGCTCCGTGTGCAGAAGTGCAAGATAGGCAAATCAGCCGATAGACCATTGACGAGTGTACCCACAGCGGAGACTTCCTGACCGAATGTCATGTTACCGAGTAGAATACCTTGAATATCCTCTTCTTTGAAATACTTCAGTACTTTCTTGGCCTGCTCGATGTCGCTGACACAACCGTCACCCGTCATCTCCTTGGAAGGAACGATTAGCTCGAGTCCTGGAATCTGCTTGAGAACGTCAACACAACGGTCGCGCATCTTTCCGGCCCAGCCCCCACCATCCCAGGACTCCCAGTTTGATGGTATGAAACCGATCTTGACTGTAAAGCAGGCACCAGATTGCTTTCCTGCCGCTCCATTGGATTCTGAACTAAGAATAGCCATCCTATTTCTCACTTTCTGGCAATTCTACCCTTGAGTAGATATTGATTTAACACGGATTGAATTGGTGATTGACTCAGGGTCCAATCCCTGAAGCCGATAGTTCTCATCTGGGCTGCTTGACACCCCATATTTGGTTATACCCAGCATTAAAAACTTGCACTGCAAGCCCTTTACAAGCAGATGCGACGCGACCAGGCTTCCCAAACCGGTATGCACGTTGTGGTCCTCGCATGTCACAATCAGGCCCGTCTCAGATGCCTGTCTGATAGCATCTGCATCAAGGCTCAATGGACTAGACACATTCAGGACACCAATGCGCAAACCTTCGCGTCCCAGGAGCTCATGGGCTTCGACAGCGCGAGCGACCATGTTTCCTGCGGTGATGATAGTGCCATCATTACCATGCCTGATCCAATCCGCACGACCATACTGATAAGTATAACCATCTGCGAATAATGGACGGCCTTGTTCATTATGCATTATCGGTGTCTTTGAGCGGCCAAGGGCCAGCAGGAAATTCCCGCGTGTAGTAGCCATAAAGCGTACTGCCAGGTCTGTCTGGTTCGCATCTGCCGGCACTATTAATTTAAAGCCATGTAAGTTGGATACAAGGCTGATGTAGTCTATGCATTGATGGGTCCTGCCATCCTCTCCGACGTCCAGGCCGCAGTGTGTGCAGACGAGTTTCAGCGATGTTCCATTGATATCGTTCATTCGGTGTTGATTATACGTCTCGTCAATGCCGAAAACTCCAAACTCAGCGAAGAACGAAAGCACGCCAGACTTTGAAAGTGCCCCAGCTATAGAAGCGGCGCTGTGCTCTTGAATACCACATTGAATGAATCCCCGTGGCCGAAGCTTCGAAAAGCTGTCTGTCTTGAGAGAAACTGACAGGTCACAATCGAGAACAGCCATCGGCACGTCGGGATTCTCACGCGCAATATCGGTAAGAGCGTTCCCGAACGCGCTACGGCAGTCGACGGCATCAAAATATATGCGTGGAGTGCCCGGCTGAACTTTACTCTCAACAACTTGATCCGTGCGCGAAGGCAACTGCTGCTGCACAGGACGTGTCAACAACCGGTCTCCGGAGAGGTTAAGTTCCTGCAGCGCAGCCTCGCATTCAGCTATGGTCAGAACTTTTCCGTGGTATTCATACTTGTCTTCTATGAAAGAGACTCCATGACCCATTGTTGTCCGAGCCATTATGACTGTTGGGGATTCATTATATTTGGCAGCCTCTTTCAGAGCCGCATAGATCATGGCGTAGTTATGACCGTCGATTTCCACCACTCGCCATCCAGCAGCACGCCATTCCGATTGCAGATCAATTGGCATCGTCTCATCAACAGATCCCATCGCCTGGAGGCCATTACAGTCTACAATAGCCGTCAGATTGGTCAACCGATATTTGCACGCGAACCGCCGTGCTTCAGCAATTTGCCCCTTTTGCTGTTCGCCGTCACCCATTACGCAATAGACCCGATAATCGTTGCCTGTAAGCCGGGACGCCAGAGCAAACCCGCACACAGCCGACAAACCTTGACCAAGGTTGCCGCAGGCCCATTCCACACCAGGCACATCGGGCTCAGCGTGGCCTCCGAAGATGCTGCCTGCCTTGCGGAAAGAAGAGATCACCTGGTCCGGTTCGAAGTATCCAAGTCTACCCAGGGCAGCATATACGGCGGAGGCTGTGTGCCCGTGGCTGATAACAATGCGATCCCGGTTCGGATCATTTATCCCTGCGGGTGATACATTAGCATAGCTCCACAACACCAAAAAGATGTCTATGGAAGAAAGCGAGCCTCCGGGGTGCCCGGAACCAGCCAGCGTGGTCATAGCGATGATGTCTCCGCGGGCTTCGGTGGCAAGCATAGCCAGCCGGCAAACCTCGTCCTGAGACAGATCTGCATCCTTGAATCCATGGAGCGCTGTGCATTCCATTCTCACCAACTCAACTCACTAAGGCCAAAATACTCCCGATATGCATTCACTGCTGCCAGGTAGTTATCTGGTTTTACGTCTTCGTGGACGGAATGACTTGCGTGAAGGATGTGTCCTCCCGGGGAAATTTGTCCTTTTTTGAGGCAGTCTATGACTTCATCGTGCACCTGCTGCTGTGTACCCATACAGAGTGTATGCCTGGCGTCGATGTTACCGATTATGCATACTTTCTGGTCAATTCCGGCTTCTATCAAACGTTCAAATGTCATTCCGGCAGCTCTGTCTACTTCTTTATATCCATCAATACCAGAGTCAAAGAAAAACTCCTGTTTGATCGGCCAGTGATTGCCATCGGATGTATATACTGCTAAAGCGCCGGAATGATGCACAATGTCGACATGCTCTTGAATTACAGGTAGTATAAATTCTCTATATACAGCAGGGGAAATGAATGGCCCTTTGTCGCTGCTAACATCACCGCCAAGAGCTACCACTTCGTACCCAAATCCTACAATCTGCCTGGTGTAATCGAATGAAAAGCTCTTTTGCCTGTCTATCCATTTATGGACAAGTTCAGGTTCAGTCAGCATCCACATCAACATAAATGGCGGATAGAATGCGACTCCGGTTCCTGCGCCGATCTCAGCCATATATACAAAATCTATCCCTTGTTCATTTGCAAGCTCACGCACACGGGAGTAAACAGCATCTGGCTTAACCGTAATCGGTTCCGGCGCTGCCTCCCATGATTCAATTTGTGTTCTTAAATTGTCCTCGGCGTACTTGTCTGAGTCCGCTACAGGAACCGCTGGTTCTACAAGCATTGTTCGAGGATTGCGAATGTATCTTACCCCGTGCAGTTCCCATTCATATTCACCCAGCTTTAGAGGTCTGGTATAGTTTGCTGGTGTGGCTCCATTTAAGCGGACCATATCCAGTTCAAAGAACTTCGCTATATCAAACGCGGCCCTGGCTTCTGCTTCGACTAATTCCGCACAGTCGACGCCATCCACCATCGCGTCCCACGCCATTGATTGATCAGTTCCTATATTTCGCCCGCATACCGGCCAGTGTATTGGTTGATATGGTTGGAATATTTCAAAAAGAGGGGTGCGGTCTGGCACTTTGTGTGCAAAGGCTGCGCGGACTCGTTCGTGTCTTGTCATTACTAATCTCCGGGTTCGATTGGCGCTGGCTGTATTCCTGGTTGCCCTGACTATGGTGGTGTGTTTGCAGTCTACCATACGCAATCAATGTAGGTCGCACGATTAAATTGGACCGGTCCAAATGCAAACCGTTTGTATTGTATCATGCAATCCGGCATCTGTCAATGACGATCACACGACAGTAATATTTCAGTATTTGTGAGTAAATTTCCGTCCATCCTTCGATACGCGCTTCGCGCTACTCAGGACGAACGGAAATTTATTATATTGCACATTAACACTGAACTGTTACACACGACATTATTCAGACGCTTTGTTGATGTGTCCGCAATATACTTTACTCTTGGTTGGAGAGCTTGGTATACTTGAACCAAGTCCTTACCCGCAAGAGGAAATCGGATGCTGTCAGATAAATCTGCTCAAGGCAAGACACGAGTCACAATCAGACAAATAGCCGCAGTCGCGAATGTGTCTAAGTCTACCGTTGCAATGGTGCTTAGCAATGGTCCAAACTCTCTCGCCATCAGTGAAACAACCAGAAAACATGTAATAAAGACCGCGAGAGAGATGGGCTACAAGCCCAACGCTGCTGCCCGGGCGCTGGCAACCGGCCAGTCCCGCACCATCCTGATAGTGGCATTTGATATTTGGGACGAAAACCTGATCGAAAGACTTCGGGGAGTTGAGTCACACTTGATTCCACACGATTATACCACCCGCATGTGCACGGTAGGTCCTGTCGAAGGCACTATGGCCTACTCAAGAATCATCACATCCGGCCTGGCAGATGGAGTCTTACTAACCGGCGCAGTTACTCCTGACAATGCCCCAGTACTCGATGCAATCTGCCGTGAGGCTGCAGAAATGGAGATTCCGGTGGTTGCCCTCACTGACAGCTTTCCCCGTGATCGTGTTAAGATAGTTGTGGACATCGACGATGAACATGGAGCGCGGGAGGCAATCGAGCATCTGATCTGGCATGGTCACCGAAAAATCGCTTTCATAGGCGTCTCCAATCAGCATTGGTCCGATACCCGTGAGAAAGCATATATGATGACGCTCGAGGAGTCGGGAATAAAGGTAGATCCCAGTCTCATCTTTCATGGCGATCTTACCACTGAATGGGTCTATGATGCGGCAATGGGAATAGCCGGCATTCCCGATTGCACTGCGCTATTCACTGCCGGCGATTGTCTCGCATTACCGGCAATATCCGGTTTGAAAGCTGCAGGCAAGAAAATTCCGCAGGACTTCGCTATAGTTGGATTCGACGACAGTGGCCGAATGTCCAAATATACCGATCCACCGCTAACAACTGTACACAATCCTTTCTATGAGACGGGCAAGCAGGCTGCAGAGATTCTCCTTGCCTTGATTGAGGGCAGGCCGGTCGTGTCCGAGCCTTTGCCGGTACACCTGGTTATCAGGAAATCCTGCGGTTGTAACGGAGACTAATAGAATACATTTGTAAATCTCCGTGCATTTCTAAAACGCATGTTCCATCAATTGGAACTGAATATTAATTGTCTCCGTCACTGATAAAACGGCAAATGACGACTGCAACATACTGTTCTGTTAATAATCAGTTTTCTGCAGGCTGAGCCATCGCCTCAATACGAACAAATATCAGATCTGATGCATATTGCTCAGGCAAAGTTGCGAAGTCGGTCTGCATATTAATGCTAACCATCACCATACACTCAGATGCATAGGAATGAGCTAACGTGAGTAAACTACATTATTTGGCATTGTCTCAGATAAAGGGGGTAGGCCCTGTATTTGCGCGCGAGTTGCTCAAGCGGTTTGGGAATATGGAAGCTGTATTCAATACTCCGGAGTCTGTGCTGATTTCCTTTCCACGTATGACAGAGCAGATACTCGAAGACATCCTCCGGACTGACCTGAAGCAGTATGAGGGTTTTCTGGAAAAGCTGCAGGCTGACAATATCGACTTGTTGACCTGGGAGGATATCGAGTTCCCGGAAAACCTGTTGGAGGCCCACACAGCCCCATATCTGATATATGTTGCAGGCGCTCTCTCACCAGCCGATAACCAGGCAGTTGCAGTAGTCGGCACTCGGGAACCCAGTGACTCATCATTAGAGGCTGCGTTCTCACTGGGCCAGAAGTTGGCTGAAGCCAGGATAACCGTAGTCAGCGGACTTGCAATCGGTATAGACACTGCTGCCCACCAGGGAGCATTGGCTGCTGATAATGGACGGACTATTGCCGTACTTGGGTCTGGATTGAGCAGGATCCACCCATCGTCAAACATCGAATTAGCCGGGCAGATCATAGATCACGGTTGCATCATCACTGAATATGCTCCAAACACTTCACCAAATGCCCAGAACCTGATAGCTAGAGACAGGATAATCAGTGGAATGTCGAGGACTGTGATTGTGGTGGAAGCCAAAGCGGACAGCGGCAGCGTGGATACTGGTAAAAAGGCGATCAAGCAGGAGCGCAAAGTTTATGCAATCCCCGGCAGCCCTGGTACAGACCAACTGATAAAACTTGGAGCCCAACCCTTTGATCCCAAACATTTTGTTGTGGAATACATCCTGGCAACAACCCAGAGCGAGCCGGCAAAGCGCAATGAGCAGCTTAGCCTGTTTTAGACTCCGGGCCTCATGAATGAATTTTCTAGACAAGACTAACATGATCTACGGGACTTCCGGAGCAGATGATAAATTGATATCTACGACATTGCTTTATCTGCGTTTCTGACATCTCCAAATGCCGCTGGAGCGTGTAAAATTTACTCCCGATAAACTGAAATTCCATCATTTGTTTTTCAAGTAGTATGCAGTATATAATTCCAAAGAGTCTAGCTAATCCACGTGATTGTTGAGGTGTATATTATGAAAGCAGCACTGGCTATTCTATGCCTGATCTTTATATGCAGTACTTCCGTGCATGCGAAACTGGAATATCCACTGGGAACACCCGGCAGTGTTGCCAACTATGAACTTACTGAGGATATAGGCAATCGTCCGGAATTTGAAAGAACAAATAATCTGTCTGTTGTAAAGGTAAGCTTTACCATCGGACAGTTAGTAAAGATAGGAAATATTCAATACCAGTGGTTCAATATCAATTTCAGCAGAAAAAATGGAGAGACTCATTCTGCATGGCTGCTTATCGATACATTTCCATCCAAAACACAAATTCCCAATGTAGCTAAATATTTATGGTATGAGGATGGCTGGCCTGATGCTCTGGATTTTGTAAATGCTGTTACTGGTAAAGCTGAATTACCGAGATTATCTCTTTGGAAATATGGCTGGCCAAGAGATATCAATGATACTGCACCTGTTGCTATTACTAATGATAAGTCCGCTCAATTAAACATACTGTTTCAGGGATACATATTTAAGCTGGCCAATATATCCGCAACTAAAATACTTCGTCCCGGAAAAGTTACAACGATCAGACTCCGTCCTGACACACTAGTCGGATTAGCAGGTACAGACAAGGATCAATTAGGCAGGCATAAAGCGTCATTTGGTCCGGATTTCAGATATAGCTACGATGCTCCACCATCAAGAGCAGATGTTCAGGCTGATCTGGATTCAGGGCTAAACTTCTTCGCAAACCACAATAAAGCTGATAAATGGCTATACAGGACAAGTTGCTATATATCTAATATGTACGGTGATTTCGATGATTGGCCGCTTGATTTGTATCGTTCTAACTTTTATGGCAGAGCCTGGATGGTTGATGAGCCTTGCGTTCATTATAGAGGAACGCTGGCAGAAAAACCGGAGTTGGCAGGTAAGCTTACTCCAACAGAGGCTGCAAAAGGACTGGAGGAGTTTTCAAAAGCAAGATACAACGAACATGATGGACATTATGGAAGGGATTCCATTGCCATGGTTGTTGGCAAATATTTCGGTATTGGGAAAATGAAACTTGTCGATTATCCCTACCCCATTTGGGAAGTATGGTGGGATACAAGCTGGTACCAGATTGCAGATTCGGATACACCATGCGGAATAATTGATGAAGACATATATCCGGAAGACATGATAGAAAAATTGAATATGGCTTTTGACACTCGCATACCACCTCTGCTTGAAAATGCCTGCGAAATACGAATTGCATTCGGCAGAGGCGCTGCCCGTAACTTCAATAAAGAGTGGGGAACTGCATTATACGGATATTTCATGCCTGCTATAAACCCCAAGCTGGATATGGCATCCTATAAGTATATGTATGATGCAGGCGCCAGCTATTTCTTCCATTGGTATGGTTGGGTTGGAGCTACTGATGCTCAGATACCATTTTCATACAAACGCTTCTATGCTAATGCCATGTGTAAGTATATTAATATGAATCCCAAGCGCGATATGAATAAGTTGTTGTATGCAGCAAGCAAATGCATAGTTTTACCATATGGATATGCGTTCTCTCCTGAACCGATGTTCAGGATCCGCTGGATGTCACTTGACAGGAAGAATCTATTTGGAATAACTTACCGACAAGTCCTGGCTAATGCAGCAGCAGAAATGGAGAATCTGCTTCACAATGGGACTAAATTTGACGTGGCAATTGATGAACCTAGATTTACTGCCAAGGGTTACAAGGAGTTAATATATATAAGAGAAAATGGAAGAGTTGATGTGGTACGAAATGGTAATATCATCAGCTCCTACCAGGGACCTGTCAAGACTCCATATCGTGCCGATTATGGGCCAGGCCCAAAAGTATATACTGAAACAAAAGTAGATAAAACCGTCAACCCGGCAAAGATAAGTATTAAGATAAGCACTGAACCGGGCACAGGAGAAATTGCAAAAAGCCTGTATATCCAACAACCTCCACTTGTCTGGACCGATGTCCTTCTACCCGATCTGGATTGTATATATACAGGTGCAGCAGAATTCGATATTCCTGCAAAGCCGGGTACATATAAGATCAGAGCAACAACAAGCGATTGTTTCGGAAGGCCTGCAATAGTTGAGAAAGAAGTTGTTGTTGACTAATGGGAACTGCTGTTGATATATTTTGTGTTTGCGTCTTTTTATAAACATACTATATATCAACACAGGAGGGGGCAGAGCAAACGACTTATGCCCCATTCACTTTTCTGTAATTGTGTTTACCCCAGCATGGTTCTCCGCACAACTGTTGCCGAAAGCATTCACAAGCAGCTAGGTACAAGCATGCCAAGCATAACCAGCCCATTATCTGCATTCCTCAAAGCACAAAAGACATAAATGGCAGATGGTTTCGTTTCGGGATTTTCAGAGCGAATAATCAATTGACATCTACGACATCACCTAATCTGCACTCCCCAAATTCCCGAAACGCCATGCGCCTTTTTTCTTTTTCTATACTTTATATATCCCGGCAGACCAAACAGGAAGTCCAACAACAAAAAACAGCATGACCGACGACAGCTACAATCCAATTCGCTCCTCATAATAATGTGCACTTTTGATATACCGTTATTTGACCGGCACGAGTTCAATCCTCTCAGTATAGACGGCAGACACGTTTGCCGGGTTGTCGGTGGGCGATACCCATATCACCTGGTTTTCACCCGGCACATACTCACCAAGCTCAATCCAACGATACTCGCTGGTCGACAGCTTCTCGGCGGGGACACTGATATCGCCAAAGGGATACTTGGCCGTCACATTGTCATATACACCGGTGGTCAGCGCCGGACCCTCAGTACCTTTCGCGTCCATCCGCACACGGATCCGGACGGCGTATTTTCTATTAGGTTCCAGTTTTTCGACGGGGACGCTCCACTGGATTGACCACGATCTGTTATTGCTGGGCTGGCGAGTAACTACGCCGGTTGTAGCCAGGGGGTCGCGTACAATCTCAGGACGTTGGTCGGCGTCGAGATGCATCGCCAGCGTGAAGTTAGCCGAGTCAACAAACAGGGTACCAGGTGTGACCGGAATCTGCTTGCGACCGATCAGCACATACCACTTATTGATGACCTTGGTCAGGTCCTCTGTGATGGGGGGTCCAACCACACCTTCCACGATCAGACAGTTAGCATTACGAGCGTCTATCTCGAACTCTTTGATCTTTGACTTGTAGGCCGCGATATCGTCTCCGGGCCCTTTCTCTAGCCTTATATACATTAGAGGCAGCCGAGCGATGCGTACGCGTTTTTTCAATATCGGATCGCCACCAACGGCCTTCTCCGCTGCATCAATATGTTTCTCCGCAGCTTCCCAGAAGCTCAGGTCCACCGACACCCGCCCAGACCTTTTTTCCTTGTACGCCTGAGCAGTGTCCCAAGGTGTGTTCTTCGCGATCTTCTTGTGCCATTTCTCCCAGGCAGACCATATCATGTCGTCGTACGCCTGCATCTCCGGAGCAGCAGCTCCGTAGAATCCTGAGTTGAAGTCGCGGATCAGCGCCTTGGTGTCTAGCGTCGGGTCCCAGCTCAGTTTGGCAAACACCCAGCAACGCTGGAAGCTGTGGTCGATGCTGAGGTTCGGGTTGTGTTCGGTCTGAAAGAGAATGCCCTTTGCCCCATTCTTAACGTATTGGCGCAGGTTCGCGGCAATGACCGGCATGTTGAAGTTGACCGGAGCAAGGCCCCAATGGGACGGGTAGTCCCAGACTATCGAGGGCGTCTGCCATTTGTCGTGCCACGCCTGCATCGCCTGCGAGCTTTTCTGAGTTTCCGTGAAGAACAGGTCGCCGAAACCCCACGCGTGCGCGTCCGTGCACATCCATATCATCACGTTGGGACGAGGACCGAAAGTCCTGGGCGGTACCACTGTGTTCAGATAGGCGAGTGTGGTTACGTAAACCTGTGGGTGCTGCTTCTTGACGGCATCGGCTACTGTGTTCACAAGCTTCAGGAGTGGCGCCATTTCTGTGCCCTCACTGTCGATGAGAGGTTGGCAGAGCGGACAGTGACAGGCTCCGCCGCCGTCATTGGGTGACATGTCCAAATATACCGCATCCAGGTCGCTCTGAAGCGACGCTTTCGCCTTGTCCACGACGATCTTGACGACATCGGGGTTTGAGGGGCAAATCTGACGGGTCGTACGCTTACCGTCTTCCCCCATCATGAAATACTCAGGATGGGTCTCATAGAAGTCGGGGGACACGTACCACGCGTAGGTGTGCACATAGCTCGGTACCCACTTCGCATAGCCACCCCATTCCGACTGCACACCCCACCAGTGGAATGTCTTGTTCCGAAGTCCCCAGTCTGTGTCCCTGGCGTCAGAGTAGTGGACAGCTCGCAGCATTTCGAAGGGCGGCGCGTAGACACGCGGCACTGCGCGGAGATTCAGAGTATGCAGGCTCGGGATTACTGCACCGTCGTCTCCCGATTGATACCAACGACACCCAAGGTCCTCTTCCAATAGTGCGTACACGCCGTCTATGATACCGCGCCGCGTTCCACCGGTGATGAAAAGTTTGCCGTCTTTGACAGCAATGGCGTATCCGTCCAGATGCAGGTCACTCTTTGGTAACCTGGAGTTGTCACGAATTGCGGTATTTCCAACACTGATCACGTGTCCAGGTGTAATTCCCGGTTCCTCTTTAACCACGGGAAAACTCGCGCCGGTGACCGCCTGCAGCCACTGGGCCAGATCCGCTGCCGCCTTTTCCTCCATCGTGGTCGGTTTGGTCGGGATCAGGATGCGGTAGTCTGTCTTGCCACCCTTAGCCAATGCTATTGCGCCTGCCGCTTTCCCCTTCGGCTTTAGGGAGTTCACCCATCCTGCCACTGGCCGACGATACTGGCTCGCGTCCGTGCCTGCCCGGGCAGCGGTACCTGCGAAAGACAGGCAGGTTACAAATGCGGCAACCAGAAGAACTGGTCGTAACCTATAAATAGTGTCAACTTTCATTGGAATTCCCTTCTTCTGGGCGTACCAGCATTTGGAGTTTCAGGCTTTGAGGGTTAGACCACAGGTATAGTCACCTCTAATCTATATTATCGCTATATCTGCACTCCTCAAATTCTGAAACCGAAATATATGTCATTGCGAATTGCACCCGAGCGCGTTTTCACATACTCGGATTCTCCCATGCCGAACTGGGTTCGGCGGTCCCATTTCAGTAACATTTCCCGGGAATATAGTCACCAGCCAGGCTTGTTTCCGGCACAAAACCGTAGACCAAGTCGGCGTTTACTCTTATGGCGTATAGCCGGGCTTGTTCCAGTTCTAAATAGATGCGGACTGGTTGGTCGTTCAATGAGTCCAGGGTTTCGTTTAAATTATCTCCATCCTGCCATTTCAGGGGGAGATAGTGACCATCACCGGTGACCGGGATACATTTTTCAAGCTCGAAACCGGGGAATGGGGTGTTATCGAGTTTGCGGAGTTCTGCCCGAATCTTACCGAAGCGTCCTGTGGTGGCGTTTAGCAGGATCGGTCCGCCATGGGGGAGGATTCCACGCATCAGTATTGATCCGGTGTCGCTATGGGACTCCAGTGCGCAGAAACCATCGCGCCTCCAGCGAGAAACTGTGATATAAGCTATAGTATCATCTTTGGCAAATTTCTCTCCGTCATTGTGCTCACCGCAGCACGATGTTGTGTAGACCCGCAACCAGCCTTCATCGTCTACCACCATTGCAGTCGGATACTCACTGCCGTAATCTTCTTTCCCCCAGCCTCTGTCCGGGAGGAAGTTTTGGCGGTCGGTACGGTTCCAGGCAAGGCCGTTAATGCTGTAGAGAAGTTCGGAATCCACGCGGCCCATAAATCTGGTTGAACCAGCAAGATCATTAGGTGCTCCCCACATTCTCCACAGGAACCCGATAAAGTATCCTTCATACAGAAAATGAGGCATTCCGTAGAACTCAACACCAGGCATATCCGAAGGGTCAGGATGGACGATAACCTGAGGTTTCTCGAAATGCTTCCAGTCACCAGTCTGATCTAATGCCACACGCCGGTCTCCAAGAATTGGCCTACCGGTCCACTGATAACGCTGGGTGTACGGATTATAGACAACGCTAAAAATGGTGTCGGTGTGCTGCCTGCGCCAAACTGCATCCCGGTCGATAGTCCAGTGGATTCCGTCGGGTGATGTTGCTACACGGCAGGTGCCGTAGGATGTATCGATTGGGTTTGGAGACAGATCTGTGTAGACTACTTTATATCGTCTGTCCGGATCAGGTTCACGCTCATCCGGAAAAACCGCACCGCTGCCTGAGAACTCTCCACTAAAGACTATGTGGGAGGCTTCAAGAGTGGCGTTTTTATCGACCGGAACATCCTGGAGCATAGGCTGCCAGTCCAATCCATCGGTAGATTCATATGCACACATCCCAAAGCCTTCATCACTCAGTTCCCGGGTAGTCATTCCCCCACCCCACATCCGCCATTTGCCGGACTCAGAGTCGTGGATCACAGAAGACACACTGCAATACGCCAGCAGAGGGTCTTTCCAAGGTTCAACACCAGGACAAGGCTCAGCCTGAAACCACTTGCGATCGATACCCTGACGGGTGAGGATTGCCCAGTCATCAAAGAATAGAATTGTGCGCATAGTATTCTCCTTATTGAGTGCTTGTGGAATCTATGGGATGCGGTTGTTTAGTTATATCTTCAGGGGTTCTTCCCCTGCACTCCGCTGGGGATATCATCCCCAGACCCCTATACTATTAATAGAAAATCTTGCCCTCTATGTAATCTCCTGCAAGGTTGGGTTCTGGGATCAGGCAGTAGACCAAGTCGGCGTCTACCCTTACTGCATACAGACGTGCCTGTTCCAGTTCCAGGTAGATTCGCACTGGCTGGTCTTTGAGTGTGTTCAATGTGTCCAGAAGTTCTCCATTTTTCTGCCAGCGCAGAGGCAGGTGGTGACCATCACCATTTACAGGGATACAGTTTTCCAATTCGAAACCGGAATAAGGGGTGTTATCGAGTTTGCGAAGTTCGGCTCTAATATTCCCGAAGCGACCCGTAATAGCATTGAGCAGGATTGGACCACCGTACGGCAGGATACCTTTCAACAGTAATGATCCTGTGTCGCTGTGTGACTCCAGCGCGCAGAAACCATCGCGCCTCCAGCGGGAAAGCGTAACACAGGAAATGGTCTCATCATTGCTGAACTTATTCCAGTCGTTGTGTTCCCCAACGCATGAGGTAGTATAAACACGCAGCCAGCCTTCATCATCCATTATCATTGCAGTCGGGTATTCGCTGCCGAAGTTGTCTTTTCCCCAACCGCGGTCCGGGAGGAAGTTCTGCCTGTTAGTACGGTTCCAGGCCAGTCCATTGACACTGTAAACCAGCTCAGAGTCTACACGGCCAAGAATTCTGGTAGATCCAATCAACTCGAAAGGTGCTGCCCATTCGCGCCACAGGAATCCTATGAAATAGCCTTCATAAAAGAACTGCGGCATGCCGTAAAACTCGACGCCTTTCATATCCGATGGATCCGGATGCACAATAATTTGCGGTTTTTCAAAATGCTTCCAGTCAGAGGTCTGGTCAAGAGTAATTCGCCGGTCAGCAACAACGGCTCTGCTGGTCCACTGATAGCACTGAGTATAGGGATTGTAAACTGTGCTAAACAGCGTATCGACATGCTGCCTGCGCCAGACTGCATCCCTGTCTATAGTCCAGTGGAGTCCATCGGGTGATGTAGCTATACGGCAGGTGCCGTACGAAGTATCAATCATATTAGGGGATAGATCGCTGTAGACGAGTTTATATCTCCTGTCCGGATCAGGTTCTCGTTCATCCAGGAATACAGCATTGGCACCTGAGTATTCACCGCTGAAAACAATGTGGGAAGCCTTGGGTTTAGCGGACCTATCAACAAGCGGGGCTTGAAGCATCGGCTGCCAGTCAAACCCATCTGCTGATTCATATGCACACAGGCAGAAACCTTCGTCATTAATGTCCCGCCTGGTCATCCCGCTGCCCCACATGCGCCATTTGCCGACCTGTGGATCATGTGTAACAGTCGAGACACTGCAATATGCAAGCAGTGGGTCTACCCAGGGATCCTTACACGGCCACGGTTCAGCCTGGAACCAACGCCTGTCTATACCCTGGTCAGCTAAAATAGGCCAATCATCTAAGAACAGAATAGTGCGCATTATATACACCCCGTAAATTGCTTTCGGGCGACCGCAGAGGGTCGCCCCTACGTTAAATGAAACACTTTTACATCTTCCGGATCGACTTGTAGACTGATATTTCCATCTTGAATTACTACAGGTTGGTTGTTGTTGATATCAACTGCTCTGTGATATTCGAACGGAATGACGATATGGTCAGATTGACGTAGAGTTCTGGAATCATTGAATACTGCAAGCAGAGCTTCGCCATTGCTGCCTTTTATCATGCGTGGACGCAGTTTTTCACCCCAGACTTCTGCAGTGCAGTATTGGGTGATTATTGTTTTGATAAGCCTTTTGGCTTCTGCATCTCCTGCTGCCAGGGCAAGCCCTATGTATGTGCCGAAGTAGTATGCTGTTCCCTGCCCATATGAATTATTCACGCCGAGACACTGTGAATCACAGTGGGCAATGATCTGCCCTGTCGTTGGTTCCAGAGGGACTAGGTAGGCTCTTACAGGAAAATTCGCTTCGCAGGGGTTGTTGAAATGGATGCTCGGGCCATTGTAGATTGGATCCGGCCATTGTTCGTTATTGGGGTTATTCAATCGCGGACGGTTGTCAGGGTCGCTGTATATGGCTTCAGCTTCAACTGCGCCAACGACTTCGGACAGAACTCCGGCTGGCAGGTTTGGACGGTTGTAGCCTCTGTGGTCGAATAATCCTGTGCGAGCTTCGGCTATTAATACACCGCCATCGCTTACGAACTGCGCAATTCGTGCTGCGACTGCATCTGGCATTGTCAGACACATGGGCATTATCAGAACTCTCAGCCCAGAAAGATCATTTAGAGTGTCGTAAGTTATATAACGGGCGTGGAGATCACACTCCCATACAGCCTTATAATAACCGATGTGCGAACGGGTGTAGAGTTCGTCCTCACCTTCCATCGCAAAAAGCTGCATTGTGTTGTCGGGATCATAGAGAATTCCGACTGATTCCGACGGCTGGTGATGATCAATAATATGTGAGTAACGACGAAGCGAGTCAGCGATTTTTGAGGCTGCACGGGCACGATCGGTGGTTTGACCATTTGCACGTACGAGACCGAAATTGGTTGCTTCCGGGCCTGTGCTTTCTTCCAGGTAGCACCAGTGCAAAGTCGCTTTGGCGCCACAGGCAACCGACAGCCAGTTCCACGCGCGGTAGTCTTTTGATCTTGGTTGAGGGGATTTGGCGAATCCCCGAACGTAGGTCGAACCACCACTCATCTCACTTATCCAGAACCGTTTGCCCCGGGCAGCGCTACGGGTGGCATCGATTGTACCGCAGCACGTGCCCAGGTCCCAGTTGTGGTATTTAGGCGCAAAGCTTGTACCCCACATATCCACATGTTCTGCAAGTTTCCAGTTGTGAATGTAGGCATTAGGACGCGGGAGAAATGGAGGTACGGCACCGCTGTGACTCATTACAAAATGATCGGGAGCTACGGATTTCAGGATATCATATCGCCAGCGCATGTGGTCGCCAAGTTGGTCAAACCAGAACCTGCCCCAATCGAGCCAGTCTGCATAGGTTCCATGCCGGTTGGGTGGATTGATATCATCCCACTCCCAATATGCCCGCCCCCAAGTGTTGTTCAGGTTCTCAACAGTCTGGTATTTGTCAGCCAGCCATCTTCTGAACTCTGCTCGGGTCTCCTGGCAGTAGCAAAACAGCCTATCTCCCATATTGCCCCAATAGTTGCAGACCCAGGCTGGTTCAAGATGGGGTTCATTCCAGCAGTCGAAACCGATCAGCATTGGATTATCACGAAATCGTCCGGCTAACTCCAGGAGATAACACTCTCCCTGCTGCCTGACTACTTCGTGGTCGAAACAGAGTCCGGGATAGCCGCCGAACTGAGTTGAATCATAAGGGCCAAGTTCCATTGCCTGCCCGTTGGCACTGACATACCGGGATTCAGGATGTGCGCGTTCCAGCCAGTACGGGGCAGATTCCAGACTCGTTTCCAGCAGGAACTGCAGGCCTAAATCGCTGCAGATAGATGCGATCTCATCATACTCATCCCAGTCAAAACTATCCGGCTGACGGTGGATAGCATTCCACTGCATGCGGATGCGGATTAGATCGAATCCCAATTCTTCGCGTATTTTTGTCAGATGCCAGCGATGTTCACTGCGTGGAGGATTAGGTGGACGAAAATATGCAGTGCCATAGAGATAAGCAGAAGGGATCTTCATTGCAGCATTCACCAGACAACAGGTGTAAATGCAGTTAGCATTTACACTAAAAGATTATGGAAGTTTAGCATTATGGGGGTGGTTTGTCCAATCAAACGGGAGGCTGGGGTGTTTGTAGAATCTACGAAAATACAGACATAGTCATAACCCCAGAGACTCTGTCTCTGGACTCTGCCAGGGAGGTAACCTCCCTGGACCCATTGCATTGGATTCTACAAACACCCGGGAGGCCGCGGAGAGGCTGTCCCAGAAGTCTTCTAATTCATATAGATTTTAAGGAATTTGGTTCTTGTTTGGCGAATTCTATATTAGTGTATCATGCTTAGGAGTTCGCCGAAAG